>Ga0335085_10016677_pt1 | contig 10607 bp, 10 predicted proteins | sample Lox_Sample_45_FD_206712 | JGI IMG/M metagenome (GOLD analysis project Ga0335085, IMG submission 206712) | Soil microbial communities from Loxahatchee National Wildlife Refuge, Florida, United States - Lox_Sample_4.5 | ecosystem: Environmental > Terrestrial > Soil > Wetlands | place: USA...
CGGCATGGGCGAAGTCCGACTGCTCGAGCTCTGCGGACACAGGGTTGGCCTCTACCGGGTCGGCGCCGAGCTGCACGCCCTGGCCGACCGCTGCCGACCGGGCGCTGCCTCGTCGACGAGCGGCCGCGCGCACGGACGGACGCCGTCCGCATCGACGGCGACGAGGTCGTGGTCTCGTTCGACCGGCCGGGGCGCTAGCTGATCCCCTGCGCGGCGCGCAGCCGTGCCGCGAGCGTGCGCAGGAGCGCGAGCGAGATCGCGGGCTCGCCGCGCAGGAGCTTCTCGAAGGCGCGGCGGCCGATCGTCATCGTCAGCACCTCGCCCTCGGCGACGACGTCGGCTGACCGGGGTGCGCCGTCGAGGAGCGCCATCTCGCCGAAGGCCGCCCCTGCCGCGAGGCGAACCGGCCTTCCGGAGGCAGGCAGGACGCGGACCTCTCCGTCCAGGACCACGTAGAAGGCGCCGCCGGGGTCGCCGGACCGGATGATCGCGGCACCCTCGGTGAAGCGGCGAGTCCGAGCGAGGCCCGCGATGCGCTTCAGGTGCCGAGTCGACAGTCCCTCGAAGAGCGGCACGTCCCGCAGCACCGGCACCCAGTCGCCCCCCATCCGGTCGGCCTCGCTCCCGGTCTGAAGCGCAGCCCGGGCCGCGGCACCTGCCCCGAAGACGGTCCGGGCCATGCGGAGACGATACAGCTTCGCCGTCGCTCGTTCTCCACCGTCCGCTCCCGGATGCACGATCGGCCCGGAGCGGCTGCTACAGCCCTGCTGCCGTCAGCTGGCCCGCGTACGCACCGCGTCCGGTGAGGACGGCCGCACCGCAGCGCGCACCGAGCGCGACCGCCTCGTCGACAGCCATCCCGGCGGCGAGCCCGTAGGTGAGACCGGCGGCGAAGCAGTCGCCGCACCCGTACGCATCGGCGATGGGCCCGGGCAGGGGCGCTGCTCGGAAGGGCCCGCCCGGCCTGATCCAGCCGCCGAGTCCACCCGCTGTCGTGACGACGATGCGCGGTTCGGGGTCGAGCTGCCCGGGCTCGAAGCGCTCTCCCGCGTCCTCGCCGCTGCCCACGAGCACGTCGAGCGCAACCCCGCCCCGGCTCAGCGTCGGAAGCTCGCGCGCGGTCGCGACGAGCACCGGCGCCCGGCGCGCGGCCCGGAGAGCGGCGTGGTCGCCGCTCACGAAGTAGACGGCGTCGCAGAGGGCGAGCTCCTCCCACGGGAGCGAGCCGTCCTCTCCCGAGGGCAGCAGCTTGCGGCCGAGCACGGTGATCGTCCGCTCGCCGTCGCCGTCGAGAAGCGTCAGTGCCCGCCGCTGCGGCTCTCGCGCCCGCGCCGCATGCACGGTCACGCCACGGGCCTCGAGCTCCCTGCGCGAGCGGCGTCCGAGCTCGTCGTCGCCGAGCGAGCTGAAGAGGAGCGCCGAGCCCGCGAGGTTCGCGAGCTGCACTGCAGCCACCGCGCCCCCGCCGGCCGGCTCCTCCCACGTCTCGAGCGCGTGCACGATCTCTCCCGGTCTGGGCACGTGCTCGACGCGCGCGAACTCCACCCACTCGACGTGGCCGACGACCGCCAGCTGCACGCCTCACATCTTCTCGCGCGAGTACGTTTCAGTGCTCGATGTCCGTCTCCGTGCCCCCGTTCGAGACCTTCTACGACGCCCACAAGGACGAGGTGCTGCGCTTCCTGCACAGGCGTGTCGGACGGGAGCGGGCGGACGACCTCTTCCAGGACACGTTCCTGCGGGCGCTCCGCGCCTACGACCGGCTCGAGCACGGCGAGCACCTCCGCGCGTGGGTGCTGACGATCGCCTCCCACCTCGTCGTCGACGGTGCACGGCGCGAGCGGCCGCAGGCCGAGCTTCTGATCGAGCCGGGCGGCGACGACTCGCGTCCCGCGTTCGAGGAGCTCGCGCCGCTGACCGACGGGCTGCCGCCGAAGGAGCGCGCGGCGGTCGTCCTCCGCTACGGCTACGACCTCGGCTACGACGAGATCGGCGCCGCGCTCGGCTCGAACGAGCAGGCCGCGCGCCAGGCCGCCTCGGCCGGTGTGCGCCGGCTGCGAAAGGAGGCCCAGGAACCGTGAACCCCGTGCCCACCGCTCTCGACGAGCGCTTCCGGACCGCCGCGGCCGCGGCGGGGCTGCTCGACCTCGCCTACGACGTCCTCGACGAGACGCCTGTCGGGCCGCTGCTCGTCGGCGTGACGCGGCACGGGCTCGCACGCATCAGCTTCGAATCCGATCCGGAGACGCAGCTCGAGCGGCTCGCCCGGCTCTACGGTCTCCGCGTGCTCCGGAGCGGCCGCCCGGTCGACCGCGTTCGCCGCGAGCTGGACGAGTACTTCGAGGGCCGCCGGCGTGCGTTCGACCTCGAGCTCGATCTGCAGGTCGTACCCGCTTTCCACCGGCGCGTGCTCGCCGAGCTGGCCCGTGTCGGCTACGGGCGAACGACGACCTACGGCGCGCTGGCCGCCCGGGCAGGAAACCCCCGCGCTGCACGGGCGGTCGGAACGGTGATGAACCGGAATCCGGTACCGATCGTGCTCCCGTGCCACCGTGTCGTCGGAGCGAACGGCAGCCTGACCGGCTACGGCGGCGGCCTCGACCGGAAGGAGTGGCTGCTCCGGCTCGAGGGGGCCTTGCTTTAGCGTGGGGGAACCCAGGGTCCCCCCACGGGTCCCCTCCTTCTGCGCGCGCGTGGCAGTGAGCTCTTCCGCACGGAGGGCCTGGAGACCGCGCTCTCCTGGCCCGCAGTTCCTACTCCCCGGCCGAGAGCGTCAGCTCTCGGGCGGATCACGCAAGCGATACCCGACGCCCCAGACGTTCACCACCCAGCCGGGCAGGCCGGCTGCGACGAGCTTGCGGCGGACGCGGGAGGCGTGCGACTCAAGCGTCCTCGTCGGGACGTAGGTCCGGTATCCCCAGACGTCGCGGAGCAGCTGCTCGCGGGTGAAGACGCGCTCGGGGTCGGAGGCGAGCTTCACGAGCAGCGCGTACTCCTTCGTCGCGAGCGCCACCTCCCGCCCGCGCGCGAGGACGCGCCGTGCCGCCCGATCGACCACCAGATCGTCGATCTCGACCAGGTCGAGCCGGGGCGGCCGCCGGCGCAGCACGGCGTGGATCCTGGCCACGAGCTCCTCGTAGACGAACGGCCGCGAGAGGTAGTCGTCCGCCCTTGCCAGCGCGCGGACCCGCAGCGCCGGATCGGGCTCGCCGAGGACGATCACGGGACAGTCGGGGACGACGCAGCGGTCGAGCGCGTCGACGTCGCCGAGCAGGAGCACGTCCGGCTCGGAGGCGCGCGGAAGCTGGTCGACCGTCTCGAACGAGAGGACGTCGAAGCCGTCGCTCGTCAGCTGCCGCTCGAGGAAGGAGCGGACGGAGGCTTCTGGCTCGGCCAGCAGGAGCGCCGTCATGACGCCGAGGCTAGCTCCGGCCGGTCAGTCGAACCAGATGTCCTTTGCGCCGGAACTGCAAAGAGTCGTCAACAGTCGTCCGTCGCGCGCATGGCGCGAACCGCGGAACGTGCGCAGCGTTATTGGCGGCGACTACAGCCGTCCGGAGCGGACGACGCCCCAGAGCAGCCAGATCCCGAGCACCGAGGAGAGCACGAAGCCGACGATCGAGATCACGTTCACCCCGAGCAGCTGTGGCCCTGCGGTCGCGAAGATCCCGATCAGGCTCGAGCCGATCAGACCGCCGACGACGATGAGCGCGACCACGAGCCGGTTGAAGACCCGCTGCATGCTCTCGAGGAAGTCGTCGAGGCCCTTGTGGACGAAGCCGACCTCGATCTGGCCGTCGCGGATCTCCTCCATGAAGTCGTGGAACTGGAACGGCGCCTCCGCGAGGATCTGTGCATAGCGGACGCCGTCCCGCCGCGCGCGCCGCAGCATCCGCTGCGGCGTGAAGCGCTCGAGCATCAGGTCGCGCGCGTACGGCCGCGCCACCTCGAAGACGTTGAAGTTCGGATAGAGCTCGACCCCGACTGAGCCGAGCGTCGCGATCGCCCGGTCGAGCACGACGAAACGCGTGGGCAGCTGCAGGTTCATCGCGTAGATCAGCTGGAACGCCTCCCGGATCACCTGGATCGGGTCGATCTCGTTCAGGCTGGCCCCGTAGTAGCGGTAGTAGATCTCGTGCAGCTCGGCGAGGAACTCCTCCCCGCGCTCCCTCGGGTAGCGCACGCCGAGGTCGGCGAGCCGCTTCGGCAGCGCTTCGACGTTCTCGCTCGCCGCGTCGATGAAGAGCCGCGTCAGCTTCGACAGGTCGTCGTCGGTGAGCTTCCCGACCGCACCGAAGTCGACGAGCCCGATCGTTCCCGGCTCGGGCGAGATCAGGATGTTCGCCGGGTGCGGGTCGCCGTGGAAGAAGCCGTGCCGGAAGATCATCGTCATCCACGTCTCGGCAATCCGATAGGCGAGGTCGCGCCGCTCTCCGAGCGAGAGCGCGGTCGACTCGACGTCCGCGAGCTGGACGCCGTCGACCCACTCGAGCGTGAGCACGCGGGACCGCGTGTACTGCCAGTAGACGCGCGGCACGTGCACGCGGTGATCGCCGGCGAAGTTGCGGTGGAAGGTCTGCGCGTTGCGGCCTTCGAGGCGGTAGTCGAGCTCCTGGCGCAGCTGGCGCGCGAACTCGTCGACGAGCGAGCGCGCATCGATGAAGTCGAGCGCGCGGACGCGCTCGCGCACGAGCCGCGCCGCCTGGTAGAGGAGCGCGAGATCGGCCTCGATCTGGCGCGGCGCACCCGGGCGCTGCACCTTGACCGCGACGCTGCGGCCGTTCGGGAGCGTCGCGCGGTGCACCTGGCCGATCGAGGCGGCGGCGACCGGCGTGGGCTCGAAGTCGAGGAAGAGCCGCTCGAGCGTGTTGCCGAGCTCGTCCTCGATCACCCGCTCCGCCTGCTCGAACGGGAACGGACGGACGTCGTCCTGGAGGCCGCGCAGCTCGACGATGATGTCGGGCGGCACGATGTCCGGGCGGGTGGAAAGGAGCTGGCCGAACTTGACGAAGGTCGGCCCGAGCTCGTCGAGCAGCTCGCGCAGGTGCTGCCCACGCGCCGACGCGCCGCCGTTCGCCTCTGCCGCGGCCGCGATTCGCGCCTCCGCCGAGCGTCCCGGAAGCAGGTCGGTGAGCTTGTGCGCCTCGAGGAAGTAGCCGAAGCCGTGGCGCACCATCACCTGCGCGATCTCCGAGAGACGCCCGATGCTGCGCGTCGCATTCACCGGTCGAAGGCTACGCGCTCGCCCGGTGGTCGCGGAACTCCACGCGGCGCGGGAAGGCGCAGCTCCGACTGGAGCGCCTACGACACGCCGGAGAGCGGAGCCTTCCCGCGACGAGGCCGGGCCCACGGGCCCGGCGGAACGAGGAGCGACTCGACGTGGAGATAGGCAAGCCCCACGGCGGGCAGGTCGGTGAGCCGCTCGACGCAGACGTAGCGCGGCCGCCACGCGGGGAAGAACTTGCGGTTGAACGCGTACAGCCGCTCGAGCTGGAAGACGTTGTCCGCGAGCAGGAGCGCCCGCCGGACGAGCCGTCGCGGCCGCGTCGTCGCGCGTTCGCGCGAGAGGAAGTCGGTGAACACGCAGAAGTTGAGCGAGACCTCGCTCACCTGCCGCTCCTTCGCCCGGGCGAGCGTCTCGACGATCAGGAACTCGTTCAGGCCGTTCGGAACGTCCCGGCGACGGCGCATCGTGCTCAGCGACCACCCGCGCCCGGCCGGCGAGGGAGCGAGATGGAGGAAGCCCCCGATACGGCCGTGCTCGTTCTCCGCCACGGCGAACACCGTGCCCGCGAGGTACTGATCGTCGATCGCCATCGAGAAGCCGCGCTCGGGCTGGCCGCCTCGCCATGCCGCCGAGACGTCGTCGAGCTCGGCGCGCAGCGCCGGGTCGGCATCCTCCGCAGCTACGACACGCAGCCGGTAGCCGGCTTTCCGCAGCCGCGAGACCGACTGCCGTACCTTGCGGATCGCGCGGCCCTCGAGCGAGAACTCGTCCGGGCGGAGCACCGCCTCGTCGCCGAGCGGGATCGGACGGAGCCCGAACGCCCGGTAGCGGTCGAGGTGCCGGTCCGAGGCGCCGACGACCGCGATCCGCCAGCCGTTGGCACGTGCGAGCCGGCGCAGCTCTGCGAGCAGCGCGTCGAGCTCCGACTCCTCGCCGACCGGGTCGCCGCTGACGAGCGCGGTGCCGGCGACGACGCGGTAGGCGAGGAACGCGTCGCCCGACGGCGAGAACAGGTAGCTCTTGTCGCGTCGGAGCGCGAAGAACGAGAGGCTGTCGCTGCCGTATGCGTCGACCAGGGCGCGCGCCACTCGCTGCTCGCCCACCGTCTGCGCGACTGCCTGGCCGAGCGGCCGCAGCCAGAGGTGGAGCGCTGCGAAGCCGAGAGCGATTCCGAGCGCCGTGAGGGAATCGGAGGCACGGTCCGGCAGCGCCGCGCCGCGGAGCTCTTCGCCGATCGCGACCGCGGCAATCGCGGCCAGCGCGGTGACGAGCCCGAACAGCGGTCGCACGCTCGCGGGATCGCCCGGCACGTCGAAGCGGCGGCGGTAGCGGAGGAGCGCGACGAGCAGCAAGAGCGAGATCGTGGCCTCCTCGAAATCGAGACCCTTGGCGAGGTGCGCGGCCGCCGAGGCGACGACGACCGCCACGGCGAGCTGCCAGGCGCGCCTGCGGCGCCGCGCGAGCGAGCGGGAGAGCCAGACGAGCGCGATTCCGAAGGTGAGGGCACCGACCCGGGCGGCGGCGATCGATCCGGGCGGCAGCACGCTGCGCACCAGGTCGACGCGGTTCGCCATCTCCGGCGTCAACGCCGACGCGATGCCGATCACGCCGACGAGGGCCGCTGCGCCGGCGAGGACGGACTCCGCCGTCGGCCTCCGCGTCTTCACGCGCCCCAGCGTAGCGACGTCTTCGGCGCGTGGTGCCTTGCGGCCGGAGGTACAACAAGGGGATGCAGGAGCTGCACGAGCCCGTGCCTGACCGCGGCGACCGATCCGAGCTGCCACCGCTCTCGCGCTGGGTGACCGTGCTCTTCACCCTCGCCGCGCTGGGACTGCTCCCCTGGACGCTCTATCTCACGCTCACGCTTCCCTCGCATCGCGTGACCACCCACTACGACGTCGCCTGGGTCGGCTTCGACGTCGCGCTCGCGGCGGCTTTCGCCGGCACTGCGTGGGCGGCCGTGCGGGCGTCCGCCTGGCTTCCGCCGATCGCAGCCGCCACCGGCACGATGCTCGTCTGCGACGCCTGGTTCGACGTCGTCACGTCCCTTGGCACGAACGAGATCGCGGCAGCGGTCGCCGAGGCGATCTTCGTCGAGCTGCCGCTCGCCGCCCTCTGCGCCTTCATCGTCTACGACGCGGAGACGTTCCTGCGCGCGACGGTGCACCGCTACTCGAGCATGCTCGGCCGGGTGCGCCGACGCGACGGTCGGGACTAGAGCTGCGGCGGCGGCTCGTCGTGCGGGCTCTCGAGCAGGCGCAGCCGGTGCTCGAGCTGCGCGACCCGGAGCTCGAGCTCCTCGAGGTCGTCGCGCGTCACGAGCGCGAGCTCGTCGACGAGCGCGCGAAAGGCAGAGAAGGCGTGCTCCGAGAGCCGCTCGCGGCTGCCGCGGATCCGGCTCGGCAGCTCGGCGACGAGCTCCTCGAGCGCGTCGAGGAGGACGCGGCCGCCGTCACCGGGCGCGGCCATGCGGCCTCGACCGCCGCCGCTGGCGGCGCTTCTCCCGCCGGGCCTGCGCGGACGGCTCGGACGGGCTCGCGGTGACGACGTCGACGAGCTCAGGCGTCGGCTCCTCGGCGAGCGCCGACTCGGACTCGGCGAGTGCGGCCTCCTCGGCGGCGACCCGTTCGCGTCGCCTGCGCCGGCCGCCGGCGCCGTCCGCCTCGGGAACGGTGCCGAGCTGCTTGCGCCTCGCGTACTCGGGCTCGCGCTCCTTCCACATGGTGAGTAGCGGCGCGGCGATGAAGATCGAGGAGTAGGCGCCCGAGACGACGCCGACGATCAGCGCGAACGCGAAGTCCTGCAGGGTCGGGCCGCCCAGCACCTCGAGCGAGATGATCGGGAGCAGCGTGATGAAGGTGGTGGCGAGCGAGCGGCGGATCGTCTCCCAGAGCGAGACGTTGGCGATCGTCGCGAACGGCTGCCGCCGCATCAGCGGGATGTTCTCCCGGATGCGGTCGAAGATGATGATCGTGTCGTAGATCGAGTAGCCGAGCACCGTCAGCACGGCGGCGACCGTCGCGACCGACACCTCCTTGTACGCGAGCGAGTAGACGCCGACCGTGACGAGGATGTCGTGCAGCATCGCGATGATCACGGGGATCGCGAACTTCAGGTCGAAGCGCAGGGTGATGTAGACGACGATCAGCGCGAGCGAGACGAGGATGCCCCAGATCGCATCGATGGCGATCTGGTGGCCGAAGCTCGCCGACACGTTCTTGACGCCGAGGGCGTACGCGTCGAGCTGCCGCCCGAGATTCTGCGTGAGCGCCGACTGCGCTCCGCCCTTCAGCGACTTCGTCCGGATCTGCCACTGCTCGTAGCCCCCGTTCGTCGAGGAACCGCGCCCCTGGACGACCGCGTCCGGATAGCCGAGCTTCCCCACGGTCGACTGGACGTGTCCCTGGCTCACGGCCGCGTGGGTGCGGAAGGTGATCTGGGTGCCGCCCTTGAAGTCGATTCCGAGGTTGAGGCCGCGGATGCCGAGGGAGATCAGCCCGGCCGCGATGATCGCCCCCGAGATCGCGAACCAGGTCCGGCGGCGCCCGATGAAGTCGATCTGCAGCCACTTGCCCGTCTGCTGGCCCTGCGCGCCCATGAAGCGCGGGTTGTCGAACCACCGGAAGCCGCTGAGCAGCCCGAGCATCGCCCGTGTCGCCGCGACCGCGGTCAGCAGCGAGATCACTGTGCCGATCAGCAGCATCAGCGCGAAGCCCTTCACCGAGGCGACCGCGATCAGGAAGAGGACGAGGGCGGTGATCGCCGTAACGACGTTCGCGTCGAGGATCGTGTGGAAGCCCTTGCCGTAGCCGGCCGCGATCGCCGCGCGTACCGACTTGCCGGCGCGCACCTCTTCCTTGATGCGCTCGAACACGACGACGTTGGCGTCGGCCGCGACGCCGATCGTGAGGATCATCCCGGCGAATCCCGGCAGCGTCAGCGTGACGTTGAAGAGCAGGATCGCCGCGTAGTAGAGGAGCGCGTAGATCGCGAGCCCGAAGACGGCGACGAGGCCGAGGAAACGGTAGAGGACGAGCAGGAAGATCGCCACGATCACGAGCCCCACGAGCGCCGCGTGCCACGCCTGTGCCAGCGACTCCTTGCCGAGCGTCGCCGAGACGTCGGTGCGCTCGATCTGCTCGAAGCTGACGGGCAGGGCGCCGGTCTGCAGAACGAGCGCGAGGTTCTTCGCGTCCGAGAACGGCGAGTTGCCCATGTCGATCTCGGCGCCGCCGGCGATCCCGTTCTGGAGGTCCGACTTCGTGAAGTCGATGTAGGGCGTCGACTTCAGCTCGCCGTCGAGGACGATCGCGAAGTGCTGGACGTAGTTCAGCGGGGTGCCCGGCTTGCCGGCGAGCGCGTAGCGCTGCTCGCCGCGCTCCCATTCGGCCTTCGTCACTTGCTGGAAGACGTGCGAACCGTGACCCGTGAACTGGAGCAGCACGACCGGCTGGTTGTTCTGCCCGAAATCGGCGCGCGTGCCCGAGAGGACGAGATCTGCGCCCGTCATCTCCGGGACCGGATTGTCCTTGCGGTTCGGGTAGTACTTCAGCAGGTAGTAGTAGGTGCCGGTCGGTGAGACGCCTGACGCGCCCGCGCCGAGGCACCCCGTCGTCGCCTCGCAGTGGATCACCGTCCGGTGCGCCGGAACGGCCAGGACCTTCGTGTCCGGCGGCTGGTTACCGCCGTAGGGCTTCAGGAGCGCCTCCTTCGTGTCGGCCGGCCCCTGCAGGAGCTTGTGCCTCGTCGTCGTCGTCGTGACCGTCTTGCCCTTGTTCTTGCCGCTCGTCGCCTTCTTCGTCGACGTCACCTTCATGACGCGGAAGAGGTAGTAGGACTCGGGCGTCCCGCTACGTGCGCTTCCCTGCACCTGGGAGAGCAGGCCGTACAGCGTCGGCTCGGCGACCGGGTTGCCGCTCGGGTCGACCGAGGGCCCGACGAGGTTCGTCTCGAAGTCGAAGAGCTGCAGCGTCGCCGTCTTGCCGATCAGCTTCGCCGCGGCGGCCGGGTCGTGGACGCCGGCGAGCTGGATCACGATCTGGTCGGTGCCCTGCTTCCGGATCTCCGGCTCGGAGACGCCGAGCTTGTTGATCCGGTCCTGCATGATCGACACCGAGCGGTTGAGATCGTCGGCGGTCAGCGTGTGCCCCTTCGGCGGCACCGCCTTGAGCACGACCTCGAGCCCCCCGCGCAGGTCGAGGCCGAGGACGGGCTTCTTGTAGATCGGCGAGCCGGGCGTGGCGAGCAGGACCGTGCCGGCGAGAAGCGCCACGATCAGGCCCATCAGGATCAGGTAGGTGCGACGTTCCCTCATCTGAGCGGGAACAGGATGTTAGCCGAGAGGACTGAGGGGCCGAACGCGATGGATAGGGACATTCAT
>Ga0335085_10016679_pt1 | contig 10606 bp, 7 predicted proteins | sample Lox_Sample_45_FD_206712 | JGI IMG/M metagenome (GOLD analysis project Ga0335085, IMG submission 206712) | Soil microbial communities from Loxahatchee National Wildlife Refuge, Florida, United States - Lox_Sample_4.5 | ecosystem: Environmental > Terrestrial > Soil > Wetlands | place: USA: Florida...
TTGTTTCCAGGACTGTATGGCGATCTTCTGGCCGATCAGTTCCAGCCGCCGCGCCAGCTTTTTCTTGCGTTCATGCTCGACAAGTTGACCCCGAACGCGCTCCGCCGCGTCGTTCAATTCGTCAACCGCCGGATGCAAGCGCAACATTTCTTCCAGAATCGTCAGCGCTGCCCGCCATTGCTGCGATTCCTCCAACATGCGCGCCCGGTCCAGGGCCGCTTGCACCTCCCGCTTCTGCTCCCAACGGGGCAGCAGAAATTTCAACTCCTCCAAACGTGAGATCAGTGGCGGCTGGGCCGGCAGTTCCGCCGCCCTTTCTTTGAGGAAGTGGACTGCCATATCGATGCGATCGCGATCGACAAGCCAGTTCGCCTCCTCGATAGCCGCGCGAACCGCGGCGGCAGTGTCTGCCGCTTCTTTCTGGTGCTCCACTTCGCGCCGCCGGGTGACCAGCAGCGGATCGTCCGGGTAGACGACGAGGCCGACATCCAGAGCCTCGAAAGCCTGTTCGAAATGACCGTCCTTGACGAGGCCCTCACACTGGGCCACCACGCTAGCGACGAGGTTTGCCCGTTCCAACGCTTCGCGGGCTTCGGCGAGCAAATTCGCGACCCTGACCTGATCCGGAAGGCCGCCGTTCAAAGATTTCAACCGGTCTATGGCGTCGCGGAGGAGTTCGAGAGGATCATCGGGCTGAGGCGGAGGGGTAGGAGCCGCGGTCCGGATTTCCGGCTCGGCTGCGAAGTTGGCCTCAGTTGTCTGCGCGCCAGGCTCGGGACTGGTGCTCATGGAGATTGAGAGATATATAACAGACCGGCATCTGTTATGTCCATGAGAAGCTCAGCCTGGCGCCAAGTTTTCCACAGGTATCTGAAAATATCGAATCAACTCATTAGAGAGATCTAAATGTTCAAAGATTGTGAATAAAACGAGAAGACCAGTGTCTGTCTTGACGCACTAAGATCGCCTCTGGGCCATATCTCATCAGATTTGGGCATTTGCTTAGGACTAACCATCTATCATTTTGATGATGTCAAATGTATTAGTGTTCACTCGTTTTCGTAAACAGATAACAAGCTTCTAACCTACTTTAGTTCTGTGCGGTACTATAACTATTCTGCTTCGTGATCAGGGGGCAATTCAGGATCGGCTCGCGCCGCCAAGCGCCCAAGGGATGGCGGCGGGGTTCGTGATAATCTGATTCCAGCCGCGAAAGCCGTATGCGATATCGTCCGGCATTGCTGTTGTTCGCCGCCACACTGAGTGCTGTTGTATGGGCCCAACGTCCGTTCCGCCAATACGACGCCGCTGAGTATTTCGATTTTCCCTTGCCCCCGGATTGGAATGCGAAAACGGAGTGGACCCGTGCCCGACTGCGTTATCCAAGCGTTTACGCGCCTTATGGGGGCGAGGATCTGAACTGGACTATCGACTACCCCCGTTCCGATCGTCATCTGCTCCAAGGAATCCGCCGGCTGACGCGCATCGATGCACGATCCGTGGAACAGGTGGTGGATCTGGACGGGACCGGCGACGTCTACAACTGGCCGACGATGTACGCGGTCGAGGTCGGGCACTGGGCGCTTCCGGATTCGCAGGCCGCGCAACTTCGCGAGTATCTGTTGCGAGGCGGATTTCTGATGGTAGATGACTTTCACGGCAACCAGCCCTACCATAACGTCTACAGTGAGTGGCAGGTGTTTCTGGCCAGCATGAAAAAAGTTTTTCCCGACCGCCCCATAGTGGACCTTGAAGACTCCAACCCCATCTTCCACACGGTGTTCGATCTGAACGAACGCTTCCAGGTGCCCGGTTGGCAGTGGCACCGCAGCGGCCGCACGTATGAGGCCGGGGAAACGGGGCAAGTTCCGCACTGGCGGGCCATCTATGACGATAAGGGCCGGGTTATGGTCGCGATCTGTCACAACATGGATTTGGGAGACGCGTGGGAATGGTCGGACGATCCGCGTTATCCGGAGAAGTGGGCGAGACTTGCCTACCAGATCGCGGTTGACTACTTCGTTTACGATCTGACGCACTGAGACCGGTGCCCCTCTTTCGGCCGGAGGCCTCGCTTGCTCCGGCTCTCCTAAGAAGCTCCGCACTTGCGAATGCCGGGGGGTCCGGCTAACGCGACGCTTTTCGCCTGGTTACCGGGTTCACAAATGCTCCATTCCCGGCGACGTCCCATACAGCGAATCGCGCCCAGGCCCAATCGCCGCCATCAACCGCAGCCCGGAACGTGAAGTCGCCGAAAGGACGTGTCTCAGTGAGCGGCAACTCCTTACGGTAGGTTTGGTGCCCATCACCCCAGACAAGCTCTGCCATCTCCAAAGGGAAAGTATGCCGGACCCGCGCCTCCACTGCGATTCGGCCGTAAGCATCGGCGCCTATATGGGTCTGCGGCAGCAGCACTTCGCCTGTGCTGGTGAAGAAGTCGCCTTGCTGCAGAGTATCCAGAATCTTTCCGTAAGAGTCGAACGCGGGCAGCGATGGCAGTCTGATATAGTTCACGTTCATGTGCGCGTAGAGTTCGTGCGTGGCGTCGATCTGGAAGACGTCCACTTCGCCCATCAACTTCTTCGCCAAACCCCAATTGCTCATGTCGTCGAGGAGCTTGAATGCCCGGTCTCCGAGGCGCGGAGAGGAAAGATCCGAGGGCAGAGCTTTCCATCCCGCGCCGAACCAGCGCGGATCTCGAAAGAAGGCGCTATCGCGAACCTGGTCAGGATACCCCATCGATCCCTTGGTACGAGGATGTGTCGTATAGATGAACGCATTCTCGGCGCGAGCCAGGTCGAGCAGCTCGTTCGCGCTGCCCACGTTGTATACCGTTCCGTATTGCGGATCTGTTTCACGAAACTCCTGTCCAGCCTTGCGGCTCATTCGCCAATATACGGGTTTCGGAAATGACAGCGCCCAGTGACCGCCGAAGTAGACGTTGGCCTCCTCAGCGGGAATGAGGAGAAAGCGGTCATCCGACACCGCGCGGCAGGCTTCATAGTAAGCGCGCAATTCACGCAGGCGGACCTGACCGGTATCCGCGGGATGGCCGTCGCCGTGAAAATCCATGATCATCGCCGCATCGATGCCCATAGCCTCCAGTACCGGCTTGAAGGGCGGAGTCCACCCCGGCCCTTTTTCCATCGCCTGTACCGTGTAGGCGTAATGCCAATGCGGCGCGAAACGGATATAACCGTCCAGCGCGGGGAAGCGGTCGCCGTGCGTGTAGCGAAGCACGTCGGCAAGGGCGGATTGGGGGCCTCCGGGGTCAAGGAGGAGGAACACGCTCATGCGCTGCTCTGTCCCGGGCGGCGCGTTCGACCACGGATAATACGCCGTGGCATCATCGGGCAGTTGGCGGATTCCAAGCGCCACCTGTCCCTTCCAGGCCGAATGCCACACATAGCCAATGTTGGTGGTGAAGTCTCGCGGAAAGAAATACTGGTGCGGCGCCGGAAAAACGGCCAGGCTTCCGCTGCCGCTCCTCGCCGCGATCGTGCGATAGCGGACCTGTTCCGGTTGCCGCTCCGGGCCGCCGGAAGGCCTGGTTCGCCGTTCGCCGGAGGTATCGTAATACGAGACGCTGCTCTCCATATTGCCGCCCGCACGGCGATCCGCATCCACGGTCACGCTCAACCCGGCATCGTAAAAGTACGCCGTATCGGGCTCACTGGTCTTCATCGACGCGATCTGCTCCACGAGCCGGCTACCTGGGAAAAAACGGAAGTGTATACTGCCTTCAAAAACACCCATCCGCAGGCCGTCAAAGCCAACGTCGACACGATCGCCGATGGTTGCGACACGCGCCGATCTCAGCGCGAACACGCCCTGAAACGAGCGTGTTCCTTCCGGATGGCTCGGCGGCAGGTCGAAGAACTGGTCCCACCCTCCCCGGCGCTTGCCCGTGGTGCATTGATAGAACGGACGGGCCCGCGTAATCACCGGTGCATTATTGACGGCGATGGCGCTCACCAGCGGCGCATCTGGATCGAGTGAGAACTCCGCCGTCCACGGTCGACCGACTTCATCTTTCCATAGCACCTTGAGGTAGGTTGGACCAGACTCGACCGCCACAGGCCCCTGTTTAACGGCCGTAAGATCAACCTTCACTGCGGCTTTAGCGCCCAGAGCCGCAAGGATCACCGCGCTTGCCAGCTTCAGCATGACGGTATTGTCGCAGCTTCCGCCTCATGCTGGAGCCGGCACATCCGGTGCGCGCAATATCTCCTCAGGCCTTCAGAACAATCTGGCCGGTCTCGAGCAGCGACTTCAGATTAGAGAGAATCCGAGGCCAGCCACCGGACACGGCGCCAATCAGCTTTGACTCCGGCCGGTCTATGGTGTGCGTAACGGTCAGTTTGACCGCCTCGGATACCGGCTCAAGCTCGATGGTGCAGGTCGCAAAGCCTTCCGCCTTCAGTTCGGGCCTGAATTCGTTGCGCCACCTTAGCACAATCCGCTTCGCTGGTTCGAACTCGGTAACTTCGCCGGCGTCGGCAATCCGACCACCGGCGAAGAGCAGTTGCCACTGCGCTCCAACCTTCCAATCGGTTTTGAGATGCATACCAAACCAGTATTCCTTCATGAAATCCGCACTGGTCAGCGCAGACCATAACCGCTTTGGTGTGGTGCGGATGAAGCTAACGTAAACAAAGGTGCTTTCGGCTGTCTTACTCACGATCTTCTCCCTCCAGGTTCTTCTTTAGTTTTGAAAGCGCCCTCAGGCGAGGTTGCTCGAACTTGCCGATCCACCGTTCTGCGATCTCGTTGATCGGCACGGGATTGATGAAATGAAGCCTCTCCCTTCCCCGGCGTTTCCATGACACGAGATTGGCCGCTTTGAGTATTGCCAGGTGCTTTGCGACCGCCTGACGGGTCATCGTCAGCCCTTGGCAAAGATCTCCCAGCGTTTGCCCATTCGTCTCGTGGAGGCTATCCAGAAGAGACCGGCGGCTCTCGTCCGCCAATGCCCGAAATACCGCGTTATCGTCCATCGAATATGGAACCATTTGGTTCCATATTTACAATAGGGAACCTTTTGGTTCCGTGTCAAGTGCTTTTTGGCGGATATCAGAACGGAAGCGTGGGCAACACTCACCGGGAGTTTTACAAATAACCCAAGGCAGCGCCGATCGGCGATCATGCACGACTGAATCGGCGCGACCCCCCAACCCAGTGGGACCGACCTTTGTGACGGACCCGCATGCGATCCTCGCTCGTACCCGACCGCACGACGGCCGGAAATCGCACGCAACGCAGCCGGTGGCCGGAGCATCCTACGCCCGGACGGCATCGGCCGAGCGGCTGCCAAAGTGTCTTGCTTCATCCGCCGATTCCGACCAAGCCTTCTCTGGAGGAGAAAATGACGATCGGCATTATTGGCGCGGGGCAGATCGGTGGCACACTGACGCGGCGCTTGTCCGCGTTGGGGCATGAGGTTTTCGTGGCGAATTCACGCGGGCCGGAAACACTTGCGGACTTGGCCAAGGAGACCGGCGCCAAGCCGGTTTCGGTGCGCGACGCGGCCCGCGCCGGGGAAGTGGTTGTGGTGACCATTCCCGAAGGGAAGATCCGTGACCTGCCGAAGGACCTGTTTGCGGGAGTCCCGGACAACGTGGTTGTGGTCGACACCGGCAACTACTACCCACAGCAAAGGGACGGGAAGATCGCCGGTATCGAGGACGGGATGACGGAGAGCCGCTGGGTGGCGCAGCAACTCGGACGGCCCGTCGTCAAGGCATTTAACAACATCTACGCGCAGCACCTGATGGAGAGGGGGCGGACCAAAGGAACTCCCGGGCGCATTGCCCTGCCGGTCGCCGGTGACGATCCGCGCGCGAAGCAGATGATTCTTCGGCTGGTGAACGAACTCGGCTTCGACGGGGTGGATGCCGGGGGCCTGGATGAATCCTGGCGTCAGCAGCCGGGCACTCCGGTATATGCCACCGACTTCGATGCCGAAGGGGTCCGGCGCGCGCTGGCGCAAGCAAACCCCGAGCGCACGGCGAATTGGCGCGCCACCGAGAAGAGCCGGGTACTTTCGCAAGGCCCGCGTAAATGACAGGTCCACCACGCGGGCTGCAGCCGGCCCGCCGTGCACTGGCGGGGTTCCGTCCGGTATGGCCCACCTGATCAGCGTGAAGGTGCCACCGGAAATGAGGATTGGTGCTGGCAGCGGCTCCTCGCCATTTCGGGTGGCCATCGTATTTGGCGGTCTCCGTCCGCTGATCTCGGATCTGATATTATCTCGCCATGAGTTTTTGGGCCACGCTGGGCATCATCTCGATCACGGTAATTGCGTCCAGTTGGATTACATGCCTCGTAACACGATTGCGAATGGAACGCGCATCGGCTGAGCGGGCGCGCCAATTGGCTGATGCTATCGCCGCGCTGGAGAGCGAGAAGGCGCGATTCGAGCACTCCGCCAGAGCGATCGAAGAAACCACGAGACGGAAAGCTCTCGACGAATTTCTCGCTGACCTGCACGTCGAAGAGAGGCATTACGTTCGGGAGCACCGCGTTTTATTCGCCCATCGAAAGAGTCTCGTCCTAGAGGAGCGGATCTTCTTTCGGAACATCCCGATTTCCAACTGGGTTGAACACGAAATTCCGGTCGAAGAGGGGGCCGATCTCGATGCCGTCGCGAAAACGCTGAGCGTGTTTCATTCGATTGAAGCCGGGGATGCCCTGCAGCAAAGTTCGCGGAGACTGCTGTTTCGCGCCAGCTAAACGGAAAAGAAGGACCTCAGCGGAACCTGTTCGAGATCGGCCGTTGGTACCTGACCGAACTCCCTGCTACTGCTGATTCGACGCCGGGCCCTTCTTCTGGTTGGGGCCGCGACCACTACGTGCGGGAGTAAAGCTGTCCCAGCGCGGGTCGCCCGGGCGAGTCCCCGGAGCAATCCGGTCCCACTGCTCGCCGGTCATCCCGTTCAGGTCGTAGACTACTTTGCCGTCTCTGATCGTGAGTTCTGCCACGAGCTTTTGGGTGCCGTCGAGTCGCGCGCCGATCTGATCCGTAAAGCCGAAATGGCCCTGTTCCACCCTCAGCACAGCCACATCGGCGGGCGAACCGACAGAGAGATTGCCTAATTCCGGATGCTGGATTTCGCGCGCCGGATTCCAGGTGGAACGGAGGATCACATCGTCGAGCGACATCCCCATCGCCAGAAATTTGTCCATCACGTTCAGCATGTCCTTCATGCCGGCGTTCATGCTGGTGTAGTGCAGATCAGTAGAGATAGAGTCGGGGATGAAGCCGGCCTTCATCAGTGGAATGGCACAACTCCAGAGAAAGCTGCCGCCGCCGTGGCCCACATCAAAGATGACGCCCTTGGCGCGGCCGTCAAGCATAGCCTTGCTGGGGCCCTTCGTCTCTGGGTCCTGCTCACCTCGGTGGCCGCCGTAGCAGTGCGTATAGATGTCGCCCGGCCGGAAGTATTTCAGGAACAGGTCGGATAGAGTGCGGCCGGCGCGCACGTTGCCGCCGAAATCCACCATCACCGGAATATGCGTAGCACGGCCGATCTCCTCGGCATTGATATAGGGTGTCCATTCAGGCCCGTTGAAGTGGGCGCTTTTGATGCCCACGATAAATTGCTTATAGCGATTGACTACTTCGATGGCCGGCTTGACTTCCATGTCGTTCAAGTTTTGCTCGATCCGGCCCGACCCCATGCCTGCACCGACGATGTTGAGAAAGGCGAGGACGCGTGTCTTCTGGGTGTCGATGATGCGCTTTTTGAAATCGTCGAAGTTCCGCCAGCCGGACGAGCCGGCGTCAGCCACGGTGGTGACGCCTACGCGCAGGGTGAAACCGTCCGGGTACAGGCCCCAGTCCCCAGCGTCGTAACTGGCATGTTCCGGCCCCGGGAACACGTGAACGTGCATGTCGACTAGCCCCGGCGTGACGTAGAGGCCCGTTGCATCTACCGTCTTCAAAGCGCGGGAAGCCGCTATATTCGGCTCAACCGCTGCGATCTTGCCGTCCTTGATCGCAACGTCGCGAACGGCGCTGATATGGTTTCGTCCGTCGATCACATGGCCGTTCTTGATGAGAAAGTCATAATCCTGGGCGATTGCGGCCGCCGCCAGCGACACCAGAATTAATAATCCGCGATGAATCATATTGGCTTCGGCGCCAGTCTACCCCACGCCGCACCAGCGATGCAAGCCATGCCCCACACCTCCGACTGCGTCCCCGATGTGCCTCGGCCGTTCCGCCCAGTCAATCAGGAATTACACGCCGGCAGCTTTCAGCGCAGCCAGGACTCGATCGTCGCGAAAAGGGACCCTGCGAATGCGGACGCCAGTCGCGTCGTAGATCGCGTTCGCGATCGCCGCCAGCATGGGCTTCAACGCCGCTTCTCCGGCTCCGTAAGGAGGCAGGTCGGAGCGTTTGGGATTGGGGTCGCCATTCACCAGCACGACGTCGATGCGGCCGGGCGCGTCAGCATGGCGAAGAGTGGGATGCGAAACCCAGTCCACGCTCGTGATCTTCTCCGTGTCGAACCGGACTTCTTCATGAAGCGCGCGGCTCAGCCCATGGAGCATGGCGCACTCCACTGCGTGGCGTAAGCTCTGGGGGTTGACGATGAGGCCGCAGTCATGAGCACACGCCAGCCGTTTCGCCCAAACATGACCGGTCTCGCGATTCACTTCGACTTCGGCGATCTGCGCCACGATGGTCTGGCCTCGGAAAGAGTACGCCACACCGCGTCCGCTGAGAATGGCGCCCTTGACGCGCGGTCCGGGAGATGGGCGCGAATCCCAGCCGTAGGCTTCCGACACAGCTCTCAGCACCGCGATGGAGCGCGCTCTTCGGAAGCCGCTGTCATCGCTGTTATCGGCAGTGAGCATCTTCATGCGGAACGCCAGCGGATCGTCCTTCGCCGCAGCCGCAAGTTCATCAATGAACGACTCTGCGGCGAAGGTCGATTGTGGACCGTTCGGGTCGCGCAGATTGCCGGTGCGCAGGGGGGTTTCCCACACCAGAGGTAAGCCTACGACTTCGCCCACCATGCGGCGATTGGGAATCGCGTACATCTCCGAAGGCATGGCGGAACTGCCGGCGGCCGGGTTGGCCCGGCGCGAACCCATAAGCTGGGCGATCAGCACAGTGTCGGGCTCGTTGTACCCCACATGGTTGTAGTCGCACGACCTGGCGTTGTACTCATATGCCAACAGGCGCCCCTTGGCGTCCAGAGCGCCACGCACTTTCACCAGGAATGCCGGGCCTTTCGTATCCCACGCCGTTTCCTCATCTCGCATCCACTGTATGCGGACGGGGCGGCCAATCTCGCGGGCGATCCAGGCTGCCTCGCAACCCGCATCGTCAGCCGCGGTGCGGCCGTAGCCCTGCGGGCCCTCCATCCAGACGACGCGGACCTTGTCCCGCGGCATACCGAGAAACGCTGCGATTCCATTGCGCATGCCATAGGACTTCATGTCGTTCGAATAGACGGTCATCTGGCCGTTCGATGGGTCTGCCGTGGCATGTGCACCCGAAATTGCCGTATGTCCCTGGAACGGCACCTCGTAATCCGCTTCGATGATTTTCACTGCGCCCGAAAATGCCGCATCCGGGTTTCCCTCCACGATCGGGCGAGAAGAGGACGTGGGCTTTGCCGCGCGCATGTATTCGAATAGATTCTCGGATGCCGGAAACGGCGCGATTGCCGGCTTCTCCCAGGTCGTCTTGAGCTGGCGCGCGGCGCGGATGGCCTGTTCTTCGCGTTCGCACACTACCGCCGCATAATTGCCCTTGCTCACCACCTTGAGGAAACCGGGAAGACTTCGCACCGACGATTCATCGATGCCGATAAGCCTGGCACATGCGAACGGAGGTTTTACGTTGCGCGCATGAACCATACCCGGCAGCCTGACGTCCACGGCCCACTTCAGAGAACCGTCTACTTTGGGGGGGATGTCATAACGCTGAGGCGATTGGCCCGTGTATTTCAACTCCTGCACCGGTTTCACCTTGGCAATGCCGGTGACAACGTTGACATTCGCGCCGGTGAGAGCAACATGGAACTTCTTTCCCCCGACCAGATCGCCGTAGGTGACGCGTTTCGAAGGATCTCCCTTCGCCGTAATAACGGCCTGGCTCACCGTCAATTGATCCACCGGAACGCCGAGGTGGGCCGACCCCATTTCGAGCAGCACCCGCCGGGCTTCCGCGGCGGCCCGCCGCATCGGCCAGGAGTCCCTCTCCATGGCAGTCGATCCACCCGACCCACCCTGATCCACGGTGTTATCGGTGCTGCCCATGATGCACGCAGTCCGCTCGAAAGCGATGTCGAGTTCGTCGGCCATCAACTGCCGGAATGATGTTCCAGTACCTTGACCGCAATCCGTCTTGCCGACATAAAAGGTCGCGCTGTTGTTCTCATGGATGACAATCCACGAATCCAGCTGGCGAAAATCGGGGTCGGGATAAGGGCCGGCTGCGGAAGCTACTGCGCTGCTCTGGGCATCTTCATTCGCAGGCCGGGCACCGGAGCCCGTGGCGAAACTCACCATCAGCAGACCTGCGCTCCTGAGAAAGCCCCTGCGGTGGGTGGTGAGGATTTCTTCGACTTGTTTTGGAATTCCGCGGGAG
>Ga0335085_10016680_pt1 | contig 10606 bp, 7 predicted proteins | sample Lox_Sample_45_FD_206712 | JGI IMG/M metagenome (GOLD analysis project Ga0335085, IMG submission 206712) | Soil microbial communities from Loxahatchee National Wildlife Refuge, Florida, United States - Lox_Sample_4.5 | ecosystem: Environmental > Terrestrial > Soil > Wetlands | place: USA: Florida...
TATCCAGGCACGACCCGACGAACTCCTTCCCCGATTCCTCGATGATCGTCCGCACCTCCCGCGCCTGCATGTCCCCGTCGTGATTCTCAATCGCGATCTTCACCCCCAGATCGATCGCTTGCGACCGCACATTTTTAAACACTTTGATCGTGTTCTCCATGTGCGCCTCGATCGGCAGATCGCCGGTGCGGTCCCTGCTCGATCCCAGATAACAGCGCATCGATTTTGCCCCAACCGCCTTCGCCACCCGCAGACCTTGCAGCACGCGCTCCTCCGCCGTCGGCGGCCCGGTTTTGGCGAAAGACTGGCTGGACGGACAGATGCAACCTGTGCCGCCATCAATGGCGATGTTCAGGCGCGCAGCCTGGTCCTTGAGTCTCTGCAAATATGCCGGCTCCAGGCTCTCGTAGTCGTCCAGGCTCGAGATCTGGATCGTGTCGAGCTTGTGCTCAGCCGCGAAGTCCAGCAGTTGGGGCGCTTTCCATTTGAACGCCCGCAGAGAATAGGTATCGAATCCGAGCTTGATGGGCGCGCCGGCCGCCGCTCCCTTCGCCGCCGCCACCGCGACCGCCCCCGGAATTGCCCTGAGAAATGTCCGCCGCAGCATGCCCGCATTCTTCATCCCCGCCATTTCACTTCCAGGACGTGGGACAGACGATCGCCTTTTGTCGTCTGTCACCTCCCCGGGTGCAATCATGAGTTCCGCCATTTCACCCCCAGATCCAGCGTCTTCCGTCCATATTCCAAACCGCGCTCCATGTGGTCCCGCTGCTGATACTCCAGCGCGGCTGCAATCTCCGCCGCCGGCTTCCCCGGCACGTCTTCGATCACCATGTGCCCCTCAAAAGGATGGCCTTTCTTCGCCAGCGCCAGAAATCGCGCCAGGTCGCTGGCTCGCATATCCGGCCAGCTCTTCATGAACTCCGGATCGTAAATCGCCAGGTGCTGCGGCGGGCGGCCCGTGATCGGCTTGTTGAACACCCCGATCTCCGGGCAGATCTCGCGCGCCTTGGCGATGATCTTCTTGAAATCCACCGTCCCTTCACCCAGCGGAACCCACTGCACCGCGACCCCATCCGGCGTCTCGTAGACCACCGAATCGCGCAGGTGCAGCATCACAGCCACCGGGCCCAGCGTTTCCACAGTCGCAAGCGGATCCTCCATCACGAATACGGGATTGCCGGTATCGAGATACGATCCGACGAATTCCTTGCCCGCCGCGTCGATCACCTGCCGCGTCTGCCAGCAGAAAAGGTCCTTGTGGTTCTCGATGGCGAATTTCACGCCGGCATCCATCGCCTCGGTGCGGACGCGGCGCAGCGTGTTGACCATGGTCTCCATGGTCTTCTCTACCGGTCCCGGCGGAAGACTGGCGCGATCGCCCGCCACCCGGAAGCGCACCAGCTTCGATCCCATCCCAACCGCGTGGCGGATGCCCTCGCGCAGCCGGTTTAGCGTCGCGTCCATTCCGTCCGGTGTTCGCGGCAGCGCGCCGGCGTCGCCGCCGTGCACTACCAGCCCGAGCCGTGCCGCGGTCTCATTGAGCAGCTTCCAATGCGCCGGATCGTTATTCGCGGGATCCACTGAATCCTGCAAATATACGGTGTCCAGTTTCAGCCTGGAGCCGTACTCCAGCAGTTGCAGGTCGTTCCAGCGCATCGCGCGGACCGAATAGGTGTTGTATCCCAGCGGAGGATGCGGGGCCATTCGACCATCGTAGTCCGAAAATCCTTCCGTTGCGCCCCTTTCTCACCGTATGATGAAGGTAGCCGGACCTTGCGTACTTCCATCGCGCTTCTTTTATTCGTCGCCGCCTGGGGCGTGGCCGAAACAGCCCCGGCGAAGCATCCCCTTCCCAAGTCCACAGCGCCTTCACCATCTCTGAAAGCGTCGCCTGCCGTCCGCCGATGGATGAAGACGATGACTTTGCGGGACGAGGTCGCGCAGCTCGTCTTCATTCCCTTTTCCGGCGCATCGCCCAATACGCGATCCCGCGCGTACCTGAAGTTTCTGCGCCTGGTCCAGACCACCAAAGTCGGCGGCCTCATCCTGATCAACGTCAGCAACGGCCATCTCACCGCCAAAGCCGAGCCGTACGCGCTGGCATCGTTCCTCAACCGCATGCAGCGGCTCGCGCCGGTTCCGCTTCTGGTCGGCGGCGATTTCGAGCGCGGCGCGTCCATGCGGGTGGATGCCACCACCGTCTTTCCCAACGCCATGGCCTTCGGCGCCACCGGCGATCCCGAACTTTCGCGCTTTGAAGGCCTCGTCACCGCCCGGGAGGCCCGCGCTCTCGGCATTCACTGGGTTTACTTCCCCGTCGCCGACGTCAACAATAATCCCGACAACCCCATCATCAACATCCGGTCATACGGAGAAAATCCAAAGGACGTCGCGGCGCACGTAACCGCGTTTATTGAAGGGGCCCATTCCGACGCGAAAAATCTGGTCCTCACCACCGCCAAGCATTTTCCCGGTCACGGCGATACCGCCACCGATTCCCACATGAATCTGGCCACCATTCCCGCTGACCGGGACCGCCTCGACCGGCTGGAACTGGTGCCGTTCCGCGCCGCCATCGCCGCGGGTGTGGATTCCATCATGACGGCTCATATCGCCGTGCCGGCGCTGGCCCCACCCAATCTTCCCGCCACGCTTTCACCCGCGATTCTCACCGATCTGCTGCGCAAACAGCTCGGATTCCACGGCCTGGTGATCACCGATGCGCTGGACATGGGCGGTGTCGCCAAGGGGTTCTCCACGGGAGAAGCCTGTGTGCGGGCGATCGAAGCCGGAGCCGACACGCTGCTAATGCCCACCGATCCTGACGAGGCGATACGCGCCGTGACCGCGGCAGTCCTGAGCGGGCATCTGTCCCGGACGCGCATTCAGGAAAGCGTCGTCAAGATTCTCTCCGCCAAGGAACGCCTGGGACTCGACCGCAAACGCCTCGTCGATACCGAAGCCATCGGCGATCTGGTCGATCCTCCCGATGCCGAGGAGCGTGCCCAGCAAATCGCCGATCGCGCGGTCACGCTGGTCCGCAATCAGAACAGGCTGCTGCCGCTCGAAACTCCGGATTCGGCCTGTTACGTGGTCATGCCGGAGAGCCGTTATTCCACCGAGGGTGTGGTGTTCACGCAGGAAGTCCGCAAACGGACACAAGCGCCGCTCATCTCGCTGGACCCCTCGCTTTCGCGCCAGGACGTCGACGACGCTGTGCGGCACTTGCCGGCGTCGTGCGGCGCGTACACTGTGGCGGCCTTCGCTTCGGTCGCGGCCAATCGCGGGTCCGTCGGGTTGAGCGGCGAACTGCCTCACGCCATCGAATCCATCGCCGCCCTCGATAAGCCGCTGGCGCTAGTCGCGTTGGGCAATCCGTACCTGCTGCGCAATTTTCCGGAAGCGGCCGCGTACCTGGCGACATTCAGCAACGTGCCTCCTTCCGAAATCGCGGCCGTGAAAGCGCTGTGGGGGGAGATTCCCATCAGCGGCCACCTGCCGGTATCGATCCCGCCGTTCGCGCAGGCGGGAGACGGGATTCAGACGCCGGCGCACCGCCCCGGTTTACCTTCGACAGTATCTACGACAACGCCTCGTAGCGGCCGTTAGCAGGTTATACTTGTTTCGCAATGGCATTCAGCCTTCCTCCACGGGGAGTGGAACTAGTCTTACTGGCCATCGTCCTGGCTGCTGCCATTTACGACGTCCGCTACCGCCGCATTCCGAACTGGCTCACCGTGACAGGCGTGGTGGTAGGGATTGGGTTGAACGCTTTTCTCAACAAAGCCGTTCCGGGCATTCTCAAATCATCGCTCATCGGTTTGGGCGTGGCCTTCGTAGTTTATTTCGTGCTGTACGCGCTGCGCGCCATGGGCGCGGGCGACGTGAAGTTGATGGCCGCCGTCGGAGCTATCGTCGGATGGCCGAACTGGTTCGGCATTTTCATCATCACCGCGATTCTCGGCGGCATCATGGCCCTGATCGTGGTGGTGGCTCGCAAACGCTTCTCGAAGACCATCTTTAACGTCGGGTTCATCCTGAGCGAGATGAAAAGCGGACGCCCGGCTTATGTGGGCCGGGAAGAACTGGATGTCCGTAACCCGAAAGCGATGGGCCTGCCGCACGGCGCCGTCATCGCCATCGGTACACTCTTCTACCTCGCGGCCGCGGCTCACTTTGTGCAGGGCTGATCAACGCGCCATCCAGCCGCCATCGACTACCAGCACGTGGCCGTTCACGTAATCGCTGGCCGGTGACGCCAGGAATACCGCCGTCCCGCCGACATCCTGCGGCGTGCCCCAGCGGCCTGCGGGAATTCGATCCAGAATCGCCTTGCTGCGCGCCGCGTCGGCACGAAGAGCCGCCGTATTGTCGGTAGCCATGTATCCGGGCGCGATGGCGTTGACGTTGATGTTCTTCGATGCCCATTCGTTGGCCAACGCTTTGGTCAGTTGCGCGACCGCGCCCTTGGCCGCCGCGTAGGACGGAACCAGGATGCCGCCCTGGAAGGAAAGCAGCGAGGCGATATTGATGATCTTGCCGTTGCCCTGCGCCAGCATGCGGCGGCCGGCCATCTGGCAGAATCGCCAGACCGCGTTCAGATTGATTTCGATCACGTCCGCCCAGTCCTTCTCCGGGAACTCGGCGGCCGGCGCTCGGCGGATTATGCCGGCGTTGTTGACGAGGATGTCGATCGAGCCGAGTTCGCGCACGGTGGTCTCGATCAGGTCCTCGCAGACCTTGGCATCGCCGACATCACCCATGGCGACTACCGGTTTGGTCCCGGCGGCGCGCACGGCGGCACAGACGTCGTCGATTCCTCGCGAATCGATGCCGTGCACCACGACGTTGGCGCCGGCCTCCGCGAAGGCGATCGCGATGCCCGCGCCCAGGCCGACTTGCGAACCGGTCACGAGGGCATTCTTGCCTTTCAAGCTGAAAGCAGTTGAACTCATCAGCCCGATTATAGCTGCGCGTGCACCTGAGGCGTTGGGTGGCGCTTCGCTTCCACCGTCAGGGGAGTGGCGGCCGATTCCACGGACTTCACCAGATCGGGATCGGACCCCGCGTCGCGCGATTTGCGACCGATAGAGGGAGGTGTGTGCACCTAGTTTTCCGAGGGCCTGGAGACGGACTCGATGACGATGGTCTCGACCGGCCCTTTGGACGATTCCAGTTTCAGGCCCAGCTCGGGCAAAACGGCGAAGATCATAGCCACGATATCGGGATGGGTTTCGCGCGAGTATTCGACACGGAAATCGTAGGACCCGGAAATCCCGGTTCGGTCCAGGACGGGATGATCCAGGTATTCGCTTAGCCGGCTGGCGAGATCTTCCATTGATTCGTTGGCTCCTTTAATTCCGTCGCCGACGAGGCCGCCGCCACTCATCCCGCCCGACCACGGGAACGCATCCTTGTCCTTCGCGTCGGTCAGCTTCAGCGGCTTGCCGTTTTTGACGAGCAGGTACACCGGACCTTCCTTAGTGGTCCGCTGGATCTTCAAATGGAATCGATCGGCGAGCAATGATTGCAGCATCCGCCGCTGCTCTGGATAGAGCGCGAACTTGGTATACGGCGGATTGACGCGGCTCAACGGTGAGGAGCCGGGCGGCTTGGCGTCGATATCCCAGCGGTCGGCCTGCGCCCAGGTTGGCGCCCCGGTCACTTGAAAGTCCCGGACGTCAAACGCCTCCTCGACGAGGTATTCCAAAGTGCAGCCACGAAATCCCACCCGGCCGCCGGGATAATTGTAGACGCCGCCGATTTCGCGCGTGGCCCCGGGTTTCACCGAGGCTACTTCAAACGCGGGCTGCGCGTGCAGATTGCACGTGCTGAGCAGACACGCGACAGCAAGCGTGGTGCGCATTCGGTGGTCTCAGTTTACATCACTTCGCAGATCAGGCACTTCAAATAGAGGGTCTCGGGGACGGTGAGGAGGATGGGATGGTCCTGGCTTTGCGTGCGGCGTTCGAGGACGCGCAGAGTGCGGCCGGCGTCGAGTGACGCTTCGGCGACGACTTCCAGCAGCATGGCCTCGCTCATGTGATGCGAGCAGGAGCAGGTGACCAGAATTCCGCCGCGGCTCAACAGGCGCAGGGCGCGGAGGTTGATTTCCTTGTAAGCGCCGGTCGCGGCTTCCACATTGCGCCGCGATTTGGCGAAGGCGGGGGGGTCGAGGACCACCATGGAGAATTGGCGATGCGCCGATGCGTAGCTCGAAAGCACTTCGAAGACGTCGGCCTGGCGGAATTCGACGTTCTCGATCAAGTTCGCGGCGGCGTTGCGGCGGGCCATGGCCAGCGCGGGCTCGGAGCTGTCGACGGCTTCCACGGAGGAGCATTTGGCGGCGAGGTGCAAGGCGAATCCGCCGCTGGACGTGAAGCAATCCAGCGCCTTGCCGCCGTGCGCGTACCTGGCAGCCGCCTGGTAGTTCTCGCGCTGGTCGAGAAAAATGCCGGTCTTCTGGCCGTGGAGGAGGTCGGCGTGCAGGGTAAGGCTGTTCATCTGAACGGAGACGTTCTCGGGAACATGGCCTGTGAGAACGGTGGTTTCGAGGGGCAACTGCTCCTTCTGGCGGACGGAGGCATCGTTGCGCAGGACGATTCCGCGGGGATGGTAGATCTCTTCGAGGCAGGAGGCGATCTCAGATTTGGCGGCGTCCATACCTTGATCGAGCGTCTGCACGACGAGGTAGTCGCGGTAGCGGTCGACGACGAGCGCGGGAAGGAGGTCGGCCTCACCATGGACGGCGCGGTAGGCTTCGGAGTGATGAATCACCAAGCGGCGGTGTTCTTCGGCGGCGCGCAAGCGCGCGAGGAAGAACTCACGGTTGATTTCCTCGACCTGGCGGGAGAGCATGCGCAGGGTGATTTCGGATGTCGAACTGTAGTGGGCCACGCCGAGCGGGCGGCCGCGCGAATCGGCGACTGTGACGGCTTCGCCGGGCTGGGCGCCATCGCGGTCTCCGATGTCGCTCGAGAAGATCCACGGATGGCCGGACGCGATGCGGCCGGCTGCCCGCCGGTTAACCCGGACTTCGTTCATCGCATGGCTTCCAGCCGGGCGATGCGATCTTCCGTCGACGGGTGGGTGGAGAAGAGATTCATCAGGCTGCGGCCGGTGAACGGCTTAACGATGAACATGTGCGCGGTGGCGGGCGAGGCATCCATGGGGATGCGCTGCGACCAGGTGTCGAGCTTGCGGAGACCGGAGATCAGCTCATAGGGCGTGCCGGTGTACTTCGCCGAGGCGGCGTCGGCTTCGTACTCTCGCGAGCGGGAAATGGCCATCTGAATCAGCATAGCCGCAATCGGCGCGAGCAGGATCATGAACAGATCGGCGAGGGCGCTGCCGCCGCCGCGATCGTTCTCGTCGCGGGAATAGCCGCCGAAGATCATGCCCCATCGGGCCATGCTGGCGAGCATGGTGATGGCGCCGGCGAGCATGGCGGCGATGGAGCTGATGAGGATGTCGCGATGGAGCACGTGGCCGAGCTCGTGGGCGACGACGCCTTCGAGTTCCTGGTCGTTCATGAGGCGGAGAATGCCTTCGGTGAAGGCGACGGAGGCGTGATTGGGGTTGCGGCCGGTGGCAAAGGCGTTGGGCGAATCCTGCGGAATGAGCCAGAGCCTCGGCATCGGCAGGCCCATCTTCTGACAGATGCGATTGACGATGGGCGCGACGCGGTAGTAGACCTCGGAGTTTTCCTGCTTGGTAACAGGCTGCGCCGAGTAGGACATGAGGGCGAGTTTTTCGGAGAAGAAATAGCTGCCGAAATTCATGACGGCCGCGAGGACGAGGCCGAGGATCAGGCCGTTGGGACCCATGATGGCGCGGCCTCCGAGAATCAGCAGGGCGCTGAGGAGTCCGAGAAGCATCGCGGTTTTGAGAGTATTCATAACAACCTCCAATGAGTGCGGCTGGCGCCTGCCGGCGGACTCGGACAGATCCAGAGGCCGACTGCCAGCCGGCCGCAGGCTGCCAGCCTGCCCCACATTACACGGCGACGGGGGCTTGTCTGGTGATGTCCAGACCCGCCCCGGCGGCCGACTTGTCGACCAAGACCGTATCGCCTTCCAGGAATTCCGCGTTGAGGAGCTTCAGAGCCAGCGGATCCTGGATGAGGCGCTGGATGGTGCGGCGCATGGGGCGCGCTCCAAATTGCGGGTCGTAGCCTTCGGCGACGATCACATCTTTCGCCGCTTCGGTGACTTCGAGATTCACTTTTCGCTCCTTGAGCATCCTGGCAACATTGTTCAACTGAATTTCGACAATCTTGCGGAGATGATCTTTGGTCAAGACGTTGAAGACGATGATGTCGTCCACGCGGTTGAGAAATTCCGGCCGGAAGTGGGCTTTCAGCGCTTCCAGGAGCCGTTTGCTGGTGTCGTCATTGCGGGCGTCCTTGCCGTGCACCGAGAATCCGATGGTGTTCTTTTCGACCATTCCGGTGCCGATGTTGGAGGTCATGACGATGACCGTGTTTTTGAAGTTGACGGTACGGCCCTGGCCATCGGTCAGGCGGCCGTCATCGAGGATTTGCAGCAGCACGTGGAAGACGTCGGGGTGCGCCTTCTCGATTTCGTCGAAGAGGACGACGGAATAGGGCCGGCGCCGGACCTGCTCGGCGAGCTGGCCGCCTTCTTCGTAGCCGACGTATCCGGGAGGCGAGCCGAGCATGCGCGCCACGGCGTGTTTCTCCATGTATTCGGACATGTCGACGCGGATCATGGCTTTCTCGTCGTCGAACATGTATTGCGCGAGCGCGCGGACGAGCTCGGTTTTGCCGACGCCGGTCGGGCCGAGGAAAATGAAGCTGCCGATGGGCCGGTTGGGGTCGCTGAGTCCGGCGCGGTTGCGGAGGATGGCGTTGGAGACAAGGCGGACGGCTTCGTCCTGGCCGACGACTCGGTCCTTGAGGCGTTCGGGCATCTGGACGAGCTTCTGGATTTCGCCTTCGAGCACGCGGCTGACGGGAATTCCGGTCCATTTGGCGACAATGCGGGCGATATCGTCCTCGCCGATCTCTTCTTTCAGAAGCGCGTTTTCTTTGACAGATTCGAGCTCGTGTTCGGCGGCCTGGATATCCTTTTCGATCTGGGACAGACGGCCATAGCGGAGCTGGGCGGCTTTTTCCCAATCGCCGACGCGGCTGGCTTTTTCTTCTTCCTGGCGCAATTTATCCTGTTCTTCCTTGAGTTCGCGGACGCGGCCGATGGCGCCTTTTTCGCGGCCCCAGCGCTCTTTCAGACCGGCGGCCTGGCCGCGCAACTGCTCGAGCTCGTTTTCGACGTGGCGCAGCCGCTCGTGCGAGGAGGCGTCGCCTTCCTTGGTGAGCGCCTGGCGCTCGATTTCGAGGTGCGAGATACGGCGTTCGAGGTCGTCGATTTCGATGGGCATGGAGCCGATCTGGAGACGCAGTGCGGAGCCGGCTTCATCGATGAGGTCGATGGCCTTGTCGGGCAGGAAGCGGTCGGTAATGTAGCGCTGGGAGAGCACGGCGGCGGCGACGATAGCGGAATCCTTGATGCGGACGCCGTGGTGGATCTCGAATTTCTCCTTGAGACCGCGGAGGATGGCGATGGTGTCGTCGACGGAAGGCTCACCGACCAAGACGGTCTGGAAGCGGCGGGCGAGGGCGGCGTCCTTTTCGACGTGTTTCTTGTATTCGTTGAGCGTGGTGGCGCCGATGCAGCGGAGTTCGCCCCGGGCGAGGGCGGGTTTGAGCAAGTTGGCGGCATCGATGGCGCCTTCGGCACCGCCGGCGCCGACGAGGGTGTGCAACTCATCGATGAAGCAGATGATTTCGCCTTGGGAATCGATGATTTCCTTGACGACGGCTTTGAGGCGGTCTTCGAATTCGCCGCGGAACTTGGTGCCGGCGATCATGGAGCCGAGGTCGATGGCGACGAGGCGCTTGTTTTTGAGCTGATCGGGGACGTCGCCGCGAATGATGCGCTGGGCGAGTCCTTCGACGATGGCGGTTTTGCCGACGCCGGGCTCGCCGATGAGGACCGGGTTGTTTTTGGTGCGGCGGCTGAGGACCTGCATGACACGGCGGATCTCGTCATCGCGGCCGATGACCGGGTCGAGCTTGCCCTTGCGGGCGGAATCGGTCAGATCGTGGGCGTAACGTTCGAGGGCCTGATATTTGGCTTCGGGATTCTGATCGGTGACGCGCTGAGTGCCGCGCACGGAGACCAGGGCTCGGAGGATGGCGTCGTGAGTGGCGCCGGCTTTATCGAGCAACTGGCCGGCGGGATCCTTTCGGTCATTGGCGATGGCGAGCAAAAGGTGCTCGGTGGAGACAAATTCGTCCTTGAAGTGCGCGGCTTCGTCGAAGGCGCGCTCGAGGACCTGATTGAGCTGTTGCGACAGATACATCCCAGGATTCATGCCGCCGGTTACGGGCAGTGAAGTGAGCATGCGGCGCGCCTCGGAAGTGATGGCGTCGGGACGGACGCCGCATTTTTCGAGAACGGGGCGGACGATGCCTTCCTGTTCTTCGGCGAGCGCGATGAGCACATGCAGCGGAAACATGACTTGTCCGCCGGTTTCGGCGCTGATGGATTGGGCCTGCTGTAGGGCTTCCTGAGCTTTCTGC
>Ga0335085_10016682_pt1 | contig 10605 bp, 8 predicted proteins | sample Lox_Sample_45_FD_206712 | JGI IMG/M metagenome (GOLD analysis project Ga0335085, IMG submission 206712) | Soil microbial communities from Loxahatchee National Wildlife Refuge, Florida, United States - Lox_Sample_4.5 | ecosystem: Environmental > Terrestrial > Soil > Wetlands | place: USA: Florida...
TGGGAAGCCGGTGGCCGGGCGTAATTCGCGAATAGTGAAACTCGTGGCCGCGGAGGCGGGTGCCCGTTGGAAAGAACGGGTTGGACTGGTCTACCAGAAGTTCGGTGTAGCCGTGCCCCTGCGGCGTTTCGCACATCTCGACATCCAGCGGCAGCACGCCGGCCATCTGGAATCTGCGCCCACGCCAGGCCAACGACCGCGCCAGCAGCATCAGGCCGCCGCATTCGGCGTAGATCGGCAGGCCCGCACGGGCAGCGTGGCGCAGCGAAGAAAGGAAGACCGCATTTTCGGACAATGCCTCGGCATGCGTTTCGGGGAAGCCGCCGCCGATGTACAGAGCATCGAGGGCTTCGGGAAGCCGGGCGGAATCAAGCGCGGAAACCGGCACTACCCGCGCTCCGGCAGCTTCCAGGCACTCCAGATTCTCCGGGTAGTAGAAGCTGAAGGCTGAGTCGTTCACGCACCCTATGGTCAGCCCTGCGGCGTTCTGCGCGACAGCCTGTCGAGAAGCCGGCAAGAGCACCGGCGGGGTCTGACGGGCGATTTCGAAAATGCGGGTGAAATCCAGGTAGCGCGCCACCGACTCCAGCAGCGCGCCGGCCAGTCCCGCGCGTTCGGCGCATTCGCGCGGCGTCACCAGACCGAGATGGCGCATCGCCAGCAGCGTGCCTTCACGCGCGCGCGGAACCGCACCGAGCACCGGTATACCGCAGGCCGATTCGATTGCTTCCCGTACTACGCGTTCCTGCCGGGCGCTGGCCACCTGGTTCAGAATCACACCGGCAATGCGGACCTCGGGATCGAGTTTCTGGCATCCCATCGCCAGCGCCGCCGCCGTGCGTGTGGTCTTCGTGGCATCCAACACCAGCAGCACCGGCGCGCCAACCGCCTTGGCCAGTTCGGCCGTGCTGTGGGTGCCGCGCGCATCGAGACCGTCATACAAGCCGCGATTGCCTTCAATCACGTTGAGGCCGGCAGAGACGCCGTGTTGCGCCAGCGAAGCTGCGGCTATGTCAAAGCCCATCAGGTGGGTATCCAGGTTCCGCGCGGGTTCTCCGCACGCCCACCCCAGCCACGCGGCATCGATATAATCCGGCCCTTTCTTGAAGGCGCGCGTGGAAATTTCGCGGCGCCTTGCCTCCAGCAAGAGACCGAGCGAGACGAGGGTCTTGCCCGACCCTCCCGAAAGTCCGGCGATCGCGACCCGCGGCAATGCAGTCACGGCTGCCGTGCTTCCTCCCCGCCTCAGGCGCCTTGCTTGGGCGGAAGCTGAATGTACGAACCGCCGAGATAGCTGTACACGCAGCGTCCGGATTCGATCAGCGACCGGATGGCAAGCTTGCAATCATCCTTGCTGCAGCCCTCGCCGTGCCGGGCAATCATCTCTTTGGTCAGATCACCGGCTTTCAAATTGCGCTTGCCCGCGCATTCGGAAATCAGGGCGAACATTTCGTCAGCCAGCGTCTCGGTTGTAATTGCCATGTTGTAAGATCTCCCTATTTCAGAGTTCAAGGCCCACTTACATGGTAGGGCGAGGCAACGATGGCGTCAAGGATGGACCCGCAAACCAGGATCCCGCTCCTTTAATCCCCGTCTTCCTCCGGCGGCCGAAACGCGTAATTGCCTTCGAGAAACTGATCGGCAAACCAGAACATGACTTCGCGATTCTCCATGTACATGTCGAGCTGGCTGGAACAGCCGAGGAGCCTGCCCAGCACGTCCAGCCGCTCGGCCGTCTGGTCGGCGGGCGCTTTGCGGAACCAGGCATTGACGAGGTCGGCACGCCGGTCCACCTGGAACCCATGGGGCAGCAGGCAGCGCTCCAGAAAACAGGCGCGCAGGCTGCGGCGGCTACGTGTCGAGCCGCCGCCCTCGAAACGGAAGGAGATGTAATTGTCGCCCGGAGTATCCGAAAGGCACGCATCGACCAGGCTGTAGTGATACGCCAGCCGGGCGTTCAGGTTCATGTACTCGCCGGCCACCAGCAGATAGCTCTTCTCACCTAGCGGGCGCATGCTGTTTTCCTGCGGCTTGAGCGCGGCGGTCAGGACCGAGGCAAGGTCGCCGAAGCTGGCGGGCGTCTCACGGGTCCACGTCACGCCCGGGTGGCTGATGCCCTTCCACAGCGCCTGGAACGGACGCGAAACGATTTGCGCCGGCGTGATGCGCCGCGACGTCGCGCCGGCCCCCGCCACCCCGCCGCCCAAGTCCAGGACGGAAACGTGGAGCGGCAGGGGCGTTTCCAGATCCTTGGCACAATCCACGCCTCGCTCCAACTCGCGGTCATTGACCGCGAACATGGCCTCGATGGCGCTCTCGTGGCAGTAACGCAGAATATCGTGCGCGGACTGGCAGCCCGAGGGGCGGAAATTGTGGGCCGCCGGGTCGAGCAGATGGAGGGTCAACAGGCGCGAGCTGATCAGGTCGCCTGTGCGCTCGCGATAGCGCTCGGCCAGCGCCGGCTCACGCCGCACCGCAGGCCAGAGAATGCCGTCATAAACACGCGTCTGCACGGCATCCAGACTCACCGGCTCCCCCGGTTTGATGTGTTCGAACGCGCCGGCCATCTGGAATACGGAAGGCACCTGGAATTCGCGCAGCAGGGCCGCCGCGTGCCCGGCCACATTGCCCCACTCCGCCACCAGCCCGGCAATGCGCGGAAAAATCTGGATGATCTCCGGTGAGGGTTTGCGAACGAAGACCACCGCGCCCGCGGGCGCCTCGCGGATGCTTTGCATGTCGGCGAGCAGAAACGCCGGTCCCGACGTCCGGCCGGGATAAATGGTGCGGCCTCCCTGCAGGCGCGGTTCACCCTTCGGCCGGGAATGCGATTTGGCCACCGCCCCGATTTCCGCCAGCGGCCGCGATTGCAGAATCCATAGGGCACCGTCGCGATCAAGAGCCCATTCAATATCCTGCGGTGCGTGGAAATGGCGCTCGATTGCCAGGCCGAATTCGGCCAGCGTATGCAGCGTCCCATCCTGCAGGCTGGCCTGATCTTGCGCACCCGGCCGCAGCGGTTCGGCCGCTAATCCGCCCCCTTCCTGCAGCACCAGCTCGTTCTCTTTGTGCACGATATTGCGCTCGACCACCGCGTGCGGCCGCTCGCGCGCCACCAGAAACAGATCCGCCGGCGTTCGCCCGCTGGCAATCTCCGGACCGAGACCGCGCGTCGCCGTAATCCACATGTTCCTGGACTTGGGATCGCTGGGATCGCGCGTGTACATTACGCCGGCGGCGCGCGCCGGCACCATCAGAAGGAACAGCACCGCCATGGGGTTGTCAACTTCGATCAGCCCCGCCGAAAGACGATAGAACAACGCCCGCTCGCTGAAGCGGCCGGCGATGACACGCTTGTAGGCGTCCACAGCCTGGTCCGCGTACACGTTGAGGAGGCTCTGGAACTGCCCGGCATAGGACTTCGCTCCGCCCTCGCCGCGCGCGCTGGAGCGCACCGCAACCGCGCCGCCGCGCTTCAGCAGCACCTCGACGCGCGCGGTAATGGCCACTTCAATGGCGCGCGGCAGCTCGGATTCCATCACCCGCTGCGCCAGATGGTCCGCCACCCGCCCGACCGTCTCCAGATCGTTCAAGTCCAAATCGCGGATGGCATCGCGGATTTCCGTCCACAAGGGAATGCCTGCAAATTGCCGGTACGCTTCCGTGGTGACGACGAAACCGTCCGGCACGGGCAACCCCAGTTTGTTCCGGATCTCGCCCAGCACGGCGGCCTTGCTGCCGGCCTCATCGTCCCCGCCGGCATTGATTTCCGAGAGCCAGGCGGCCAGGCGGCGCCCGGTCACGCTCTCGAGCGAAGCGGTGAAGCGCTCCACCTCCTGCCGCTGCGTACGCAGTGCGGCGCCCAGGGTCTCCTGGCGAAGGCCGGAGAGCCGCTCGAAGGCCTCCACCACCCTTTCGACATGGTCGAAGATGGTACCTACGCGATCTCCCAACACTTCCCGCCGGGGCTGGACGAACTGCAGATCGTCCTGCAGACCCGCCATCAGCTCCAGGGACTCATTGTTCAGTGCGAGCAGCTCACGGAAGCTCAGGTACTTGGCGCGCACCCGGGCCGCCGCTTCGCCGGGTTCTGCCTTCCGGGTTGTGCGTTGCCAGAGCCGCATAAGGTTCCGAACAGAAATGGTAACCGGCTTCGCCCGATCAGTGTACGGACGCGCGCCGGCTATGAAAGACGTGCCGCGTGATAAAGTCGATCGTGAATCCGGCCAGCACCGCGATCAGCACCGCGATGATCCCGTATAGCGGGGCGTTGTTTTCCGCCATCCGGGCCAGCCAGGCGGGGAAACCGGCCCGCACGACGGCCAGCGGCACGGACGTCTCCCGCGTGATCGTGCCGTCGACAACTTCGTAAACCCGCACCTCATAGGTGGCCGGCGGCGCGCGCTTGGGCCACCGGAAGATGGCGTGATAGGGAACACCGTCCGGACGCGGTTCTCCCATTACCACACCACCATCGTCGAAGCGGTAAACCTCCTGACTCTTTTTGAGCGCCACGCAATCGGCGCGGAGGCGCGCGTCCGTCCGCCGGTCGGCAAAAGGAGGATCCAGCCGGATCCGCGCCGTCAGGGAGCGTTCATCCAGGTAGTGACTGCGGGCGCATTCGCCCGTGAGCAGCGAGGCGGGCGCTCCCGCGCTGAAGCGCAGGAAGAGCGAGGGCGCACCGGAGATCCGCACCTTGCCCGCATTCAGCCAGATCGGCCCGAAGCGAGCCTGCCGGTTGAAGCGTTCTTCGCGATCGGAACCCGACACGGTAACGATCACCTTCGATCGCGGGGCGGCTACGCCCTCGACTTTGACCTCCGCGCCATCGTAGAAGGCGCCCGCCTGGATGACCCCCGGCATAACCCGGCAGACCAGTTCGGCCGGGACTGTGCCGGCGCGTGCCACAGTAGCCAACAGGAGCAGGCCCGTGCCAGTCCCGTATCGGACGGCCCGGCCCCGCGCCTTACCCGTCGCTGCTCTAAAGCGGCCGGCCAGAGCCGCCTTATTTGTCGGCTTTGGAGAGGTCGGTCTTGGTGACATTCATCAAGCGCAGGGCCTGGCCTGGCTCCTTGTAGTAATAGCGAACCACGTCGCCGGCCTTCCAGGTATCCGCCGGCATGGACAGCAGTTCGGGGGCGGCAGTGAAAGTCACCATCGCTCGCTCGGACGGCGAATACAAGGTAAGGGTGTTGCGGGCGCGGTCGATTTTCGGGGGACCCGGCTTGGAGGCCGGCCGCTGCCCCACGGGCGTGAGCGGTATAGCCCGCAGCGTTTGGGCGGCCGCATCGTACACCAGCACGCGGCCGCCCTTGGCGTCCACCCTGACCAGCTTGCCCTGCGCGGGCACGGGGCCCATCTCGTCCGGATCCTCGGGCGTCCGCACCGTAACGGGTGCCGTTCCGTCTTCCGGAATGAGGGTAACCTGCTTGGCCCCCGCGTCATAAGCGACTACGCGGCCTTGCTCTACCTTTCCGGACACGTCGCAGCCGCAAGCCAGCAGCACCGCGGCAACCGCGGCGGCCATCGAAAGCTTCCCTGTGGACATACACACCTCCTAAGCGGCCAGAGCCCGCGACTTCTTTGTCGCCAGTTCCTGCCGCATGCCGGCAATGCACTTCACCACGATGAGCCCGGAAAGCGAGGTCACCAGACCGAGAATCAGAACGGTCGCTGCCGGATCCATGATCGGCTTGAGCGCCGGATCGGCGGCGGACATCAGCTTCATCAGAATCGAGATTCCGCAGCCCACCACGGCAACGCCGAAGAAAATGCGGATGCCATAGCCTTTCACGTATTTGGTGGCGATGGCGCCAAATTGCGCTCCGATGGCTGCTCCAATCAGCATGATGAACGCCGCCAGCAGCTCAACCCGGCCTTTATAGCTGTAGGTGGCGGCTCCGTAGAGGCCAGAGATCGCCACCTCGAACAGGTCCGTCCCCACCGCTATATGCGTAGGGCAGCCGATCAGGTAGACCAGCGATGGCATGCGGATCAGGCCTCCCCCGATGCCCAGCACACCGGCCAGCCAGCCGGTGAAGAAGGCGATTCCGATGGGCAGCCACACCGAGCAGCGGATTCCCGCGCGGTTCAGGTTGATCATCGGAGGGATCTTGATTTTCTGAAACGTCTTATGCCATTGCAGGCCGGTCTCGAGCGCATCGATGCTGCGCCCGGCGGCGCGGGCTTCCCGTTCCCGGCGGCTGCGCTTTGCGACGTCGGTGAAAACCACCCAGGCGATCAGAGTAAGCAGCACCAGATAGGCGCAGCGAACGTAAAAATCGATTTTCCCGATCCGCTCCAGCCACATGATCATGCGTGCGCCCAACTCCAGGCCAGGAATGGTTCCGACCACCATGATGAGGGACAGCTTGTAATCCACGTTGCCGAACTTGGCGTGGCGCATGGTGGAAATGAGCGATTTCCCGGCCATGTGCGTCATATCTGTGCCGATCGCGAATGCCATCGGCAATCCGAGAATGTTCAGGCCGGGCGTGACCATCCAGGCTCCGCCCATGCCGAAGAAACCGCCGATAATCCCCACGCCCAGGCCAAGTATAATCAAACCCGGCCACCAGATCGGGATTCCGGCAATCGGCACTACCGTATACAGCCAATGCATCTCGTCAGCCCTCCCTCAACACTCTCGACTTGAGGTCGATTCCCGTGCACTGCATTGCAAGGTCCGCCAGGCTGCCCAGGATAATGCCTGCGAGCGGAACCAGAACCACCGTCATCAAGGCGAATTGCAGATGGCTTTCGTTGTACAGGTTCCCCCACCATGCCCGGACGCCGGTCAGGTGCCTCGTGTCGGCTACGATGACAACTTCCGGGGCGGCCGAAAGATACGCAGGAATGAGCAGCAGGCCGATCATTTTCCATGTTTTTCGCATGTCAGCACCGTCTCCTAAATGAAATTGATCTGGAAGCGGAAAATCAGCGTCTTCTCGGTGGGGCGATTGGTGCCCTGCGCGAGCGTGGCGCCGCCGCCGAAATTGGTGCGCCCGTAATCCGCCGAGATGCGGAACAGGCGGTTGAGGAACCAGTTGACACCACCCACCACCTCGTGCGCGTTTTGGGGCGTGGAAGTCATGGACGCAAATCCGTAATTGAAAACGCCCTGCTCGACGCTGAACTCACCGGTGCGCATGGCGATTTCCACCGCGCCCCAACCGTGGTTGAGCGGATCGAAATTCCGTTTGGGAGTGGGGCTGTAGTAACTCTTTCGCTCGCCGGTCAGGATCCAGCTTCCGGCCACCTGCCAGGCGCGAAATGCGATGTCGCGACGAACAACGCCTTTCTGCAGGCCATCCTCGGTGAGGCCGTACTCGGTGTAAAAGCCGAATGGTCCCATGTAGTAATACAGCCCGGGTTGCATCCGGGTGCGATGGCCGGCTTCCGTGACGCCCGAAGCGAAACTGAAGAACGTGTTCTGGCCGAAGCTCTTGTAGCCAGGCAAAGATTCGCCGTCCACGCTACCCGAGGAGAAGCCCATGCCGAAACCGAGGTTCGCCACTTCGGGGTTCAGCGGATTGAACCACAACCGGGCTGTGTAGTCCCGGTGGCTGCTGGGCGACGTGTCGCTCAAGTTGTTGTCCGGAACACCGTTGAACACCCCGACCGCATAATTGACGTGCTTCGGGAGAATATCGCCGGAGATCTGGTAGCCGATGTCGCGGCTGGGCGCCAGGAGGGTTGGCATGCCGCGCTCCACGAACGTAGTGTCGTCATCCGACTGCAACCGCTCCAGGCTGACCGGGGGTTTGAACTTGCCGACACGCACCTTGGCGAAACTGAAATATTTCAATTCCGCATAAGCGTCATAAATAACCACTGAGCCTTGGCCGAAGTCAGGCCGGAAGTAGTAATCGATGTACTTATAGATGGTTCCGGAAAATGTCGGGCGGACGCGCCTTAGCAGCATCTGATCCAGCGGGTTATTGCTGTTCTCGCCGAAGAAGGTCCGGTTATCTACCTGCAAATCAGCGCCAATTTTCAGTAGAAAATTGCCATGGGGGGATGTAATCGTGAACCCGCTGGTATCGGCGGTCACCGAAGCTTGGGTCTTGGCTTTTTCCGCGGCGGCTTCCTCTTCCAGCTTCTGCAGGTCCTGCTGATGCTGGAGGGCTTGGATCTTCTGATTTAAATCGTCAATTTCCTTCTGCAGTTGTTGCACGGTCTGCTCGGCGCTGGGGACCTCCGCAGGCTGCGTGGCCGCCGCCGCAGCAGACGAATTCGCACCGGAGGCCGCATCCGGGACGGCGCCCGCTGCGGCAGCCGGACCGGACGCGGCGCTGCCGGTCTGAGCCTGACCGCTGGCGCCAACCACGACTCCGGCTGCAAAGATGATGAGTACCCGCAAGAAGAGGAGCCTTGCGGAACAGTGGACTGTCATTTCACTTCTCCTCGGGGGCAGGCGGCACGAGTTCGTGGCGCGTGCGTACACGCGCACTTCGTCCGACGATGCCGAAGCTCCTTCCCGGAAGCTCTGATTGCGGGGCCACGGCAACCCCGCGGCGGCGCATTCTCGTCCTTACCTGTTGCCCCCAACGCACCTAGTAACTAAAGTGCGCACGAAGCTTATTCACGAATAACTCTACAACCAAACCCCATGTTTCTCAAGCACTAAAAAGATCTGTTACTACTAAGTGCGAATATCTGCGACAACATGTTTCCGAATAAGATCGAAGCCAGAAATTGATGTGCCGAGCTACCCCACAAGACTCCGGATATTCTGATTTCGGACTTATCGCGACCGTTGAAAATCGCAACACCTGTCGGGCGTAAGTGGACCGACCAAATTCCAACCCCAGATCTGCTACACTCGAATCACAGAGGGGCTGGGTAGAAACATGCGATTTCGGGCGCCGTTCTGGGTCGGCGCGATCTGCTTGCTTTCCTGGCCTGCAGCGGGCGCGGATGACCTGCAGGCTTCGACCATACTCCGTAACCGGGCGCCGGCGGCCCGCGCGGATTTCCGGACCGAAAGTAACCTGGTTTTGATTCCTGTCAACGTGACGGATGCAAGAAACCACACAGTTCTCGGACTGGACCGCAGCGCATTCCGCGTCTTCGACGACCAAGCGGAACAGAAGATTGTGGAATTTTCCTGCGAGGATGCCCCGCTCTCCGTTGGCATCGTATTCGATTCCAGTCAGAGCATGGACGGTAAACTGCAGCAGTCCCGCGAGGCTATCCGCCAGTTTCTGCGCTTCGCCAACCCGGAGGACGAGTTTTTCCTGGTGGAATTCGGCACGCGCCCTCGTCTGTCCGTCCCGTTTACGGACGATGCCGGGGAGATTCAAAGCCGCCTGCTGCACGCGGTCCCGAGCGGCACGACCGCGCTTCTCGATGCCACCGAAATGGCAATGGACTACCTGCGCCGCCACGCCCGTTATCCGCGCCGGGCTCTGCTGGTCCTTTCCGATGGTGGCGATAACCACAGCCGCTACTCCGAAACCGAAGTCCTCGATCACGTGCGCGAATCTAACCTATGGGTTTACGCCATGGGCCTATATGACCCGAAGCCGGGTTATGGCCCTTCCGAGGCCGCGCACGGACAGCGATTGCTGCATGCTCTTGCCGATGCCAGCGGCGGCAGACAATTCGCCGTCGGCTCGCTCATCGATCTGCCCGTAGTGGCCGCCCGTATCAGCCTGCAACTGCGCAATCAATATGTCCTGGGCTACCGGCCGAGTATCTCCAACCACGACGGCAAATATCATCACGTCCAGGTTCATGTGATCGAGGGCCGCAACCTCATGGTTTCGTGGCGGCCCGGATATTACGGCCCGGTCGAGTAACTCACCGGGAAGTCCTGGCTTCATGCCATTCATGGATCCACCGGGCGGCCGCCCGATCTTGCCTCCAGGCACGACGACGCCAGCGTGGGCTGCCGGCGTCAGCAGGGTCGATGGCGGGGTCAGAACGCCAATGGTCATCTTCAGAGTTACCAGCAGCGCCAGCACAGCCAGGATGATCAGCAGCTGATCGCCGCGTAGAAACCGCGTCAGCCGGGCGCCGATCTGCGCGCCGATGGTTGAGCCCGCCGCCAGCAGCAGGGCCAGCACCAGGTCCACTGTGTGGTTGGCAGTCGACTGCATGTACGTGATCCCGGCGCAGGTGAACAGAATCTGGAACAGGTCCGTGCCCACCGCCACGTGTGCCGGCATGCGCAGCAGGTACACCATCATGGGCACCATCATGAACCCACCACCGACGCCCATGATCGACGAGAGCACTCCCACCAAGACACACAGCAGGAATGGCACTACGATCGAATGGCGCACGCCCGACCGCGGGTAGTACACCTGAAACGGCAGCCGTTTGAGGAGTTCTCCTCCGGGCGAGGGGCGGCGCGCCTTCACGGCCATCGGCCCTCGCCGCAGGTTGCGCAGGCTGGATAGGAACATTCCCCCGCCAACCGCTCCCAGCACCAGGATGTAGGTAACGGTAATCAGCAAATCTGCGTTACCCAGTGCGCGCAGAGCCTTGATGACCTGAACCCCCAGCGCCGCCCCGGTCAAGCCGCCCGCTAGCAGCGTGAATCCCATTTTGAAGTCCACGTTTCCGAGGCGGAAGTGGGCGGCGACGGCCGACGATGAA
>Ga0335085_10016683_pt1 | contig 10604 bp, 10 predicted proteins | sample Lox_Sample_45_FD_206712 | JGI IMG/M metagenome (GOLD analysis project Ga0335085, IMG submission 206712) | Soil microbial communities from Loxahatchee National Wildlife Refuge, Florida, United States - Lox_Sample_4.5 | ecosystem: Environmental > Terrestrial > Soil > Wetlands | place: USA...
GCTTGTGCATGTTGATGAGCACCCAGCGCTCCTGGGCGTGCTCGGCGTAGGCATGCAGATCGAGGCGCAGCTGCGGCAGCTGGTTGCCCGGCGTGGCGGCGAGCTGCTGGTAGAGCGGCACGCCGGCATCCGTGCCGCGCTTGACCTTGCCGAGACTTCCGGAGGGGGGCGGCTCGGCCGCCGGGGCGTAATCGTCGGGATTCGATTGCGGCGCGGGAGCGCCCGTGCTGGCCGGCGCCTCGGTGGGTGCGGCGCTGACGGTGTGCGCTGGCGGGCTCGCCGGGGCCACTGCCGGGCTCGCCGTGGCCGCTGCCGGGCTCGCCGTGGCCGCTGCCGGGGGGGAAGCCGTGAGCGTCGACACCGCGGGCGCCGGCGCCATCGGCGCCGCCGGAAGCGCTGCTGCCACCCCGGCACGCGCAGGCACCGCCGTGGCCGCGGCGGCTTCGGACCGAGCCGGGTGCCGCAGCAGCAGCCACCCCACCACCGCGAGATTTGCCACGAACAGCACCGCAACCGCCACCGCCCACGCGGGCAGGGCGCGGCGCGGCGGCGCGACTTTCACCTCGAAGAGCGCCGGTCCCCCCTGACGCTGGCGGTCGGTCTCGGATTTCTTCAACGCGTCGAGGATGAAGGACATCGGTTACCCGCCGTGAGTATCGCCCGCCGACAGCAGCGGTACGCCGGGGCCCGCCACCGCGCCGGCGAGCGCGATCTGGGTCTCCCGACCTGCGATTCCGTCGACCGACAGCTGATGCTGGCGCTGGAAGTCGCGCACCAGGCCGGTGAGCTCGGCGTCGAACACGTCGCTCACCGGCGCGCTCGACTCGACGTGCGCCAGATGCTCGAGGCTCTGGCGCAGCCAGCGCACCTCCGCGCCCCGCATCCCGGCCGACAGCGACTTGACGGGCGAGCTCGCCGGCCGCCACAGCATGACGAAGTCACCCAGCCAGAAGTGCGACAGCTCGCCGAGGCCCACCGCCTGCGGGCCGCCGAGATCGAGCCGCGCGTGCTCGTCGTCCAGCCCGGTGATCACCACCTGATGGCTCCCACCGCCCGCATCGCTCAGCATGAGGATTGCCGGATGGTTGTAGAGGCGCAGCTGGCCGAAGGAGCCGCGCTCGGCGAGACACTCGAGGTGCGCGCGCGTCGCCTGGGTGCAGGGATCGGTGCCGCCCGCCTGATAGCTGGCGCCCCACAGCCCGAACAGCTTGCCGAAGGCGCTGTCGGTGTCGGTCTCGGCCGCGTGTGCGCTGAGCAGCTGCGCAAGCGTCGGCACGGCAGGTGTCGCCGCGGTGCCCGCGGCCGGCGCGGCCGCGGCGGTGGCCAGCGCCGCGGTGCTCTGTTTGACGGCAGCCGCAGCGCCCGCGGGCGCGCCCGCGCTCCACGGACCGAACAGCCACAGTGTCGCCGTGAGCGCCGCCAGGACCGCGGCGGTGGCGGCCGCCGCCGCCCAGGGGAGCCAGTAGGCGGCGAAGCCGCGCCCGAACACCTCGGCGGCAGCGCGGTGCACCAGTGCCCCGGTGACGCGGTGGTGGTCGAGCGAGTAGGCGCCGAGGAGCGCGCGGTCGCAGATGACGTTGATGACCCGCGGCACGCCGCGCGACAGGCGGTAGACCGCGCCGATCGCCCAGGAGCTCAGGATGTCGGTGGTCGCGCCCGCGACGCGCAGGCGATGACGCACGTAGGCGGTCGTCTCCTCGCGCGACAGGGGGTCGAGGTGATAGCGGCCGGTGATGCGCTGCGCGAGCTGGCGCAGCTCGTTGCGCGCGAGCAGCTCGCGCAGCTCCGGCTGTCCGATGAGGATGATCTGCAGGAGCTTCTGCGTGTTGGTCTCGAGGTTGGTGAGCAGCCGCACCTGCTCGAGCACCTCGGGTGAGAGATTCTGTGCTTCGTCCACCACCAGCACGACGCGCCTGCCGGCGGCGTGCGCCTCGAGCAGATGGGCCGAGAGGATGTCGACCAGGTCCTTGAGGCTCCCCCGCGAGGCCGCGGGCACCTCGATCCCGAGCTCCTCGCAGATGGTCAGCAGGAACTCCGCTGCGGTCATCCTGGGGTTCAGGATGAGGGCGATCTCGGCGTCCTTCGGCGCCTGCGCCAGGAGCGAGCGCACGATGGTGGTCTTGCCGGTGCCCACTTCGCCGGTGAGCTGCACGAAGCCGCCCGCCTCGTTGATGCCGTACATCAGGTGCGCCAGGGCCTCCGCGTGGCGCTCGCTCAGGTAGAGATAGCGGGGATCGGGGGTGATCGCGAAGGGCTTCTCGTTGAGGCCGAAGAACTTGAGATACATGAGCGCATGCTACTCGATGGTGTTTCCCCGGCGCAGCGCCCGCGCCCCGAAGCGCGCCCGCGCCTCATCGAGCGCCGCATCCACACGCCCCGCGCGGCGCAGGTCCTCGAACAGCCCGAGCTGGGAGGCGGGCTTGAGCTGCGTAAGGACCACCCCCAGCAGGCGAAGTTTCGCGTCCGGGTGAGCCTTCAGCCAGCGCTCGAGCAGCTCGGCCGCCACCCCGGAGATGACGCGGCCGGCGCTGGTGGCCGGCGCGATGGCCCGCTGCCGTGTGAAGGTCGAGAAGTCGTGACGGCGGATCTTCACTCCCACGCAGGCGGCAACCAGCTCGCGGCCGCGCAGCCGCTCGCAGGCGAGGTCGGCGAGGCGCGCGAGCTGTATCTGCAGGGCACGCGGGTCGCCGATGTCCTCGGCGAAGGTGTCCTCGGCGGACAGCGACTTCTCTTCGGCGTCCGGCACCACCGGCCGCTCATCGACTCCCGCGGCACGCTCGCGCACCCAGGCGCTGTAGCGCCCGAAGAGCGGCCACAGCACGGCGTCCGGCGCGCCGCGCAGCTCCCCGAGCGTGCCGATCCCGGCCGCTTCGACCCGCTCGCCGGTCTTGCGCCCGAGGCCCGGAAGCCGGCGCACCGAGAGTGGATCGAGGACCGCGCGCACCCGTGCAGGATCCACGACCGTGAGTCCGTCGGGCTTGGCGAGCTCGGAGGCGATCTTCGCCACCAGCTTGTTCGGTGCGACGCCCACGGAGGCGGTGAGCCCGGTGCGCTCGCGGATCGTTGCCTTGATGCGGCGCGCGATCTCGACCGCACCCCCCATGAGCTCCTGGCTGGCGGTGACGTCGAGGAACGCCTCATCGAGCGACAGGCCCTCGACGAGCGGCGTGACTTCGCGGAACACGCCGAACACCGTGCGCGAGACCTCCTGGTAGCGCGCCATGCGCGGGCGTACGCAGATCGCCTGCGGGCAGAGCCGCAGCGCCGTGCTCATCGGCATCGCCGAGCGCACGCCGTAGGGGCGCGCCTCGTAGCTCGCGGCGGTGACGACGCCCCGGCCGGAGGTCCAGCCGACGATGACCGGCTGCCCGGCGAGCTGCGGGTTGTCGTGCTGCTCGACGGACGCGTAGAAGGCGTCCATGTCGACGTGCAGCACCGCGCGGCTCACGTGTTGGCTCCGCCTGCCGTGCTGCGCCCGCCGCTCACTTCTCGACGGTGATCGTGATCTTCTTCGAGATCACCGGCGGGTCGTGCGGCACGTGGTTCAGGTCGCCGAGCAGCAGCTGCAGGGTGTGCTTGCCGGGCGTGAGGGTCAGCGAGGTCTCGGTCTGGCCCTTGCCGAAGTGCTTGATGTTGTCGGTCGCCGGCAGCGGCGCGCCCATGTTGGCGGGCGCGTCGGTGTCGATCAGCAGATGATGGTGACCGGTATTGTCGAACTTCACGCCCGCGGGCGCGATGCCCATCTTGTCCTTCAGGCCGAACTGCACCAGCACCGGGCTCTTCACCCTGGCACCGTTCTTCGGGCTGATGATGTAGACCTCGGCGCCGGGCGGGGAGGGCGTGCGCTCCTGCGCAAGTGCGAGCGGTGCGGCGAGCGCGGCGGCGAGGACCAGTGCGGAAAGCGACCAGGTACGCATGACGACTCCTTCCTGCTCATTCCAAGGTGAGTGCGCTGTAGGCGAAGTTGAGCGTGAACATCACGACTCCGAACACGAAATAGAAGAACGACAGTGCCGCGAGCTTGGCGACGGTCAGCCAGCGCCCCTGCCCGTACACGGTGCGCATGGCGCGGTACAGGTACCAGACGATGTACAGAAACAGCGCCAGCCCCACCCAGTTGGCGACGGCCGGCGCCAGCGCGCCGAGCAGCCAGGCGAGCGGCACGACGAGGAACACGAATGCGTGGTTGTGCACCAGCAGCAGCAGGTGCTCGACGTAGTAATGCCGCGGCCGCCAGTACATGAGCATCATGAGTCCTGCGATCAGCGGCAGGAACAGGAACATGGCGCGCGGCAGATTGTGGCGGAACGACTCCATGAGCGAGCGGGCATCGTCGGCGCGGATCTTGAGACAGGCCCGCTGCGCCGCGGGTACGAGCTGCGCGTGCCAGGGTCCGTTGTAGTAGATCATGGCGCACTCGCGCGCCGCCCGCTGCTCTTTGGTCTCATCCGGGCGCGCGGGCGTGGTCGCGAGGCTCGCCGCATCCTTGACCGGCAGCGTGCGCACGGCCTTCACCGCGCCGTCGTCGGAGGTGGCTATCTGCACGACCTCCGCCTGCCGGTGCGTCGCGGCGGCCAGGAAGAACACCACCGAGAGCACGAGATACAGCCGCACCGGCGGCAGATAACGGGCGCGCCGCCCGGCGAGGAACTCGCGGGTGAGGTAGCCGGGCTTGAAGAGCAGCGCCCCGAGCGTGCGCCACAGGCGCGAGTCCGCGTGCGTCACGTCCTCCATCGCCACCGTGAGGAAGTGCCCCAACGAGTGCACCGGCGGCTCGAGCCGCTGCCCGCAGCTGCCGCAGTACTTCCCCGGAACGCTCGCGCCGCAGTTGTCGCAGTGCGGGACTGCCGCCGGCGGCGCGGCTGCCACGGGCGGGGGGCTCTGCGGGGCGGTGGCGGCGCGGGCCGCATCCGCGGGCGCGACGGCGGCCGCCCCCGTGCTCATGCGACGTGGGGCCGCGACTGGCCGGCGAGGCTCGCCTCGAGAGGCTGCGCCCGGATGCCGAGCTCCTCGGAGGCGAAGTCATCGACATTGATGAGATCCATCGTCTTGCGATCGTACTCGCGCAGCGCCGCCGCCTCGGTCTCGGAGACGATGCCGGCGGCGTGCGCCTGCTGGATCTGGCCGGGCAGGTCGAGCGCGGTGACCTTGCCGGTCTTGACGCCCTCGACGCGGATGCGCTTCAGGAGCGGCTCGAGCTGCCCGGCGAGCAGCATCGCCTCCTGCAGGAGACCGAGCGGATTGCGCGGCTCGAGCGTCCAGTAGATGCCGTGGCAGAGCCAGTCGCGCGTCTCGGTCGGCGCGGTCACGAGCCCGGCCACGCGGTGCGCCAGGCGGTCGCCGGGCGCTGAATAGATGAGGCCGCGCGGGAAGATCAGGCCGCGCATCAGGGCGCCGAGCGCGCGATTGGGGAAATTGCGCAGGAAGCCGTGCAGCTGCTCCTGCGCGTGGTAGAGGAGATTCCGGCAGGCCCATTCGACCACCGGCAGATCCTCGGCGCGCCGCCCCTGGTTCTCGTGATGCTTGAGGACCATCGAGGCGAGATACATCGAGGAGAGCACGTCGCCGAGCCGCGCCGACAGGCCCTCCTTCTTCTTGAGATAGCCGCCGAGGGTGAGCATCGCCACATCGACCGCGAAGGCGAACGAGGCGCTGAAGCGCACGATGTGCTGGTAGTAGCGCGCCGTCTCGCCGGCGACCGGCGCGCGGGTGAAGCGCGCGTGCGTCAGCGCCATGATGAAGGAGCGCACGGCATTCGAGAGGGTGAAGCCGATGTGGCCGAAGAGCGCGCGGTCGAAGGCGTCGACGCCGGCGGCGCGGTCGGGATTGCGCGCCGCGTTCATCTCGCGCAGCACGAACGGATGGCAGCGGATGGCGCCCTGACCGAAGATGATCAGGTTGCGGGTGAGGAGGTTGGCGCCCTCGACGGTGATCGCCACCGGCGTGATCTGGTAGCTGCGCCCGAGATAGTTCCTCGGCCCCAGCATGATGCCCTTGCCGCCGTGCACGTCCATGGCGTCGTTGCACACCTGGCGGCCCATCTCGGTGACGTGATACTTGAGCATGGCCGAGGGGACCGACGGCTTCTCGCCGCCGTCGATTGCGCCCGCGGTCACCGAGCGCGCCGCGTCCATGGTGTAGGTGAGGCCCACCATGCGGGCAATGACTGTCTCGACGCCCTCGAATCTGCCCACCGGCGTGTTGAACTGCGAGCGGATGCGCGCGTAGGCGCCGGTGGCCCACACGCCCGCCTTGGCGGCTCCGGTGGTGTTGGAGGGCAGCGAGATGCAGCGGCCGACGGACAGCTGCTCGACCAGCATGCGCCAGCCGCTGCCGGCCATGGCGGGGCCGCCGATGATGCAGTCGAGCGGCACGAACACGTCGCGTCCCTGGATCGGGCCGTTCTGGAACGGGACGTTGAGCGGGAAGTGCCGCCGGCCGATGCTGATTCCGGGCGTCGAGCGCGGAATGAGCGCGCAGGTGATGCCGATATCGGTCTTGCCGCCGAGGAGCTTGTCCGGGTCGAACAGGCGAAAGGCGAGCCCGATCACGGTCGCAATCGGCGCGAGCGTGATGTAGCGCTTGGAGAAGTTGAGCCTGATGCCCACCACCTCGGCACCGCGCCAGGTGCCGCGGCACACGACGCCGGTGTCGGGGATGGAGGCGGCATCCGAGCCGGCGCGCGGACCGGTGAGCGCGAAACACGGCACTTCCTCGCCGCGGGCGAGCCGCGGCAGATAGTGATTCTTCTGCTCCTCGGTGCCGTAGTGGTTCAGGAGCTCCGCGGGCCCGAGCGAATTCGGTACCGCGACCGTCGAGGAGGCGGTGGGGCTGCGGCTCGAGATCTTCGCCAGCACGCATGAGTGCGCGTAGGCGGAGAATTCGAGTCCCCCGTACTTCTTCGGGATGATCATCGCGAAGAAGCCGCGCGACTTCAGGAACTCCCACACCTCGGGCGGCAGGTCGCCGAGCTCGTGGGTGATGTGCCACTCATCGAGCATCCGGCACAGCTCTTCCACCGGCCCCTCGAGGAAGGCCTCCTCGGCCGGCGAGAGGCGCGGCGGCTTGGCGGCGAGCAGCTTCGCCCAGTCCGGCGCGCCGGTGAACAGCTCCCCGTCCCACCACACCGTGCCCGCCTCGAGCGCCTCCTTCTCGGTCTGCGACATCGAGGGCAGGAGCTTCAGATACGCGGCCATGAACGGACGGGTGATGAGCGCCTTGCGCAGCGGGCGCACGTTGAGCAGCCACAGCGCCGCGAGCAGCACCCACAGGAGGCCCTTCCAGATGTCCGCCGGGGCTCCGAAGGTGGTGTAGAGCGCGAGCAGCACGGTGAAAGTGACCGTGAAGGCGAGCAGCGACAGCCGCCGGTAAGCGAGAAACAGCACCGCGGCGCTGAAGGCCAGCGTGATGACGCCCCCGACCTGGGTCACCGCGTAGGCGGCGGCCACCACGAGCAACAGCGAGACGATCGCGCCTAGCATCCTTGAGTCTCCTTCAGTCTCAGCCGAGCAGGCTCTTCACTCCGTCGCGCTCCTCACGCAGCTCCGCGTGGCTGGCATCCATGCGCGCCCGGCTGAACTCATCGATCTTCAGATCCGCAACGATGCGGTACTCGCCGTTCGCGACCGTGACCGGGTACGAGTAGATGACCCCGGCGGAGATGCCGTAGCTGCCGTCGGCGGGGATCGCCATGCTGACCCAGTCACCCGGCGCCGTGCCGTTCACCCAGGTGTGCACGTGATCGATCGCGGCGGAGGCCGCCGAGGCGGCCGATGAGGCCCCGCGCGCCTTGATGACCGCTGCGCCGCGCTGCTGCACGGTCGGGATGAAGGTCTCCTCGATCCAGCGGCGCTCGACCAGCGCCGCCGCACTCTGGCCGCGCACCTGTGCGTGCGTCAGATCCGGATACTGCGTGGCGGAGTGATTTCCCCAGATGGTCATGCGGCGCACGTCGCTCACGTGCGCCTGCGTCTTGGCGGCGAGCTGCGCCACCGCGCGGTTGTGATCGAGGCGCGTCATGGCGGTGAAGTTGCGCGGGTTCAGCTCGCGCGCATTGTTCATGGTGATGAGCGCGTTGGTGTTGGCGGGATTGCCGACCACCAGCACGCGCACGTTGCGGTCGGCGACCGCATTGAGCGCCTTGCCCTGGGCGGAGAAGATCTGCGCGTTCGCGAGCAACAGATCCTTGCGCTCCATGCCCGGTCCGCGCGGCCGCGCACCGACCAGCAGCGCCACCTGGCAGTCGCGGAATGCGACGTTGGCATCGTCGCTCGCGCTCGCGCTCGCGAGCGTCGGAAAGGCGCAGTCCTCGAGCTCCATCAACACGCCCTGCAGCGCCGGCAGCGCCGCGCTCACCTCGAGCAGCTGCAGCTTCACCGGCGTGTCGCGGCCGAGGAGCGCTCCCGAGGCGGCGCGGAAGGCGAGGGCATAGCCGATCTGTCCGGCGGCGCCGGTAATCGCGACGTTCACAGCGGGTTTCATGGGCTTTTTGCTTCGCCGATTGGGGGACGCGGAAATTCTAGCGTGTGCGCCCCGGCCAGCCCGCAAAAACGCCACTCCGGAGCCGAAATCGCCCCTCCCGCGGGGCCGGATCGGCGCTATGGGGACTCGATTGCAGGCCCTCCTGGGTCATCTACTGGAATAGCTTGACACTCAAGTAGTGTTCTAGTAGAGTACATCACAAAGGAAGGCGACCTGCATGGTGCAGGGAGCCGAAGAGAGAGAAACCCGAAAGAGGAGATGACCATGAACGCAATCGCCACCCTGTCCCGCAATACGCTCTGTGCCGCTGCCGCCGCGATGATCTGCGTGCTGTCCAGCATGGCCTTCGTCGAGTCGACCGCGGTCGTCCCGGGCGCGCAGCCCGAAGTGATCAGCATCGGCCACGCGTCCTCGCCGTCCTGGTTCGGCAAGCCCGAGCCGGCCGTTTTGGTAGATTAGTCCGCTAACCTCCCGAAACACTTCCTTGTCCACCGAGACACCCGCGACCGCCACCATGGATCCGCAATGGGACAACAGCCTGCCGATCTACCGGCAACTGAGGGACCGAGTGGTTGCCATGATTCTCGAGGGTGTCCTGAAGGAAGGAGACCCGCTGCCCTCGGTGCGCAACGTTGCGGCGGACTTTCGCTTGAATCCGCTGACGGTGCTCAAGGGCTACCAGCAGCTGGTGGACGAGCAGCTGGTCGAGAAACGCCGCGGCCTCGGCATGTTCGTGAGCTTAGGTGCCCGCAAGGCGCTCATGAAGGACGAACGGCAGCGCTTCCTCGAGGAGGAATGGCCGAAGGTCTACGCGACCATTCAGCGACTGGGTCTTTCGCCCGACGAGTTGAACCGCGCCGGAGCAGCCGCACCCGCGGCGCCATTCCCGGCCGCAGGCTCCAAGGGGGAGCAAGATGACAGCGGTAATTGAAGCGCGCGGCCTCGCGAAGTCCTACGGCGCGACCCGCGCGCTCGATGGAGTGAGCTTCAGCGTCGAGCCCGGGCGCATCGTCGGCCTCATCGGGCCGAACGGCGCCGGCAAGACCACCGCGCTCAAGGCGATCCTCGGACTCACCTCCTTCGACGGCGAGCTGCGCGTGCTCGGGCTCGACCCGCGCTCGCAGCGCGACGCGCTGATGCGCGATGTCTGTTTCATCGCCGACGTGGCCGTGCTGCCGCGCTGGATGCGGGTGACGCAGGCGCTCGACCTGGTCGAGCACGTGCACCCGCGCTTCGATCGCAGCGTCGCCGAGGCCTTTCTCGGCAAGACCGACATCAGGCGCCGCAGCCGCGTGAGCCAGCTCTCCAAGGGCATGGTGACGCAGCTGCATCTGGCGCTGATCCTGGCGATCGACGCCCGCGTCCTGGTGCTCGATGAGCCGACGCTTGGCCTCGATCTGCTCTACCGCCGACAGTTCTACGACACGCTGCTGAATGACTATTTCAGCAAGGAGCGCACGATCCTCATCACCACGCACCAGGTGGAAGAGGTCGAGCAGCTCTTTACCGACGTGATCTTCATCAATCACGGCCGCTTCGCCCTCAACTCGCCGGTCGAGGAGCTCGGCGCCCGCTACCAGCAGCTCACTGTCACGAGCGAGCAGGCGGCGCGCGCCCGCGATCTGAAGCCCTTCTATGAGCGCGAAATCTTCGGCCGCGTAGCCATGTTCTTCGAGGGCCGCACGGCGGCCGAGCTCGGCGCCTTCGGGGAGCTGCGCACTCCGTCGATCGCGGACCTTTTCGTGGCCAAGATGCAGGGAGCAACCACATGAGCAGCAACGCCGCAGGACTCGACCGCCGCGCCGCCGCCAGCGAAGGGCCCTGGCTGCGCACCGCTCCCTGGGCAGCGCCGCTGCTGACCGCGGGGCTGCTCGGCCTCGCCACGCTCCTGATGTACGCCAATTGCGGGGCCGCACTCATATGAACGCCAACACCGCAACCGCCTCGGCGCCCGCCCTCCTGCGGCGCGCCGGCCCGCTCGACACCCTGGTGGCGCTCGTACGCCGCGAGCTGCAGGAACACCGGGCGCTGTGGCTCGCGCCGCTGTGTGTGGAGGGACTGCTCGCGGTTGCGCTCCTCATCGGCCGCATCCAGATGGACTTGCCGGAGCGGGTGCTCACGGC
>Ga0335085_10016684_pt1 | contig 10604 bp, 6 predicted proteins | sample Lox_Sample_45_FD_206712 | JGI IMG/M metagenome (GOLD analysis project Ga0335085, IMG submission 206712) | Soil microbial communities from Loxahatchee National Wildlife Refuge, Florida, United States - Lox_Sample_4.5 | ecosystem: Environmental > Terrestrial > Soil > Wetlands | place: USA: Florida...
GCAGGTGTGGAAGGCCAGCCTGAACCCGGACGTGCTGGTCTACTGGACCGGCGTCGGGGTGATCCCGAAGACGATCACCGCAGCCCAGGCCCAGGCGACGGCGGCCGAGTTCGGCCACCAGATCGTGGTCTGGGACAACTACCCGGTCAACGACTATCAGCCGACCCGGCTGTTCCTCGGGCCGCTGGTGGGCCGGGCCGCTGACCTGAGCACCCAGGTGGCGGGATTCACGTCGAACCCGATGCAGGAGCCGGCCGCGTCCACCATCCCGGAGTTCACCACCGCCGACTACACCTGGAACCCGGCCGCCTACGACCAGGCGCCGGACGCGGCATGGGCCGCGGGCATCGACGGGTACGGCGGCCCCGGCGCGGCCGCGCTGCAGGTGTTCGCGGACGATAACCAGTCGACGCCACGGATCGGCACGCTGCCCGAGTCGCCCGGGCTGGCCGCGGACATCACCGCGTTCTGGACCGCGTACCACGCTGACCAGGGCCCGGCCATCACCCCGGGGCTAACCACCGCCGCGGCCCGGCTGACCGCGGCATGGCAGCAGATCGCCAGCGCGCCGGGCAGCATCGGCCGGCTGGTGCCGCACCAGGACTTCACCGCCGAGACCGGGCCCTGGCTGGCCATGTTCCAGGAGTACGGCCGGGCCGGCCCGGCCGCCGTCCGGTATCTGCTGGCCGTCAAGGCGGGCGCGGCCACCAGCGCCGCGGCGGCCGCGCTGGACCGGTACTACGCGCAGGCCAGCGCGATCCCCCAGGTGGTGGGGGAAGGCGTGTTCGAGAAGTTCCTGCTGACCGCGGTGCCCTCGCTGCTGCGATACGACGTGCGGCTGTACGCGGCTGACCCCGCCGACTATCAGGCCGCACTGGCCGCGGCCAGCGCGGCCGGCCTGCCCGCCGGGCAGGTCACCCAGTCGTTCGCCGTCGCGTGGGACCAGACGTCCAGCGGCGAGTACCTGGTCATCGCGGTCGGCGGCCCGGCCGACGACGCGCTGTACTACAACGTCTGCGGCTGGACCGCGCCCGATGGCCTGGGGGCCGGCTCGACCCCGTTCTCCTACGCCGCCGGGCCGGGTGACTCGCTGCCGCCGATGAATATCTACGAGAACGGGGCCGGGCCGACCGCGGCGGGCACGGCCGCGCTGAGCACCGACCTGGCCTACTACGCGGTGCACGGCTCGTTCCCGCCCGGGGTCACCAGCCCGCCGTCCGCCGCCGCACCCGTGTACGCCTGCGCCGGGACGTCAGGCGCCTGACGTGACGCGGTATCGCCAGGCGGCGGCGTCAGGCCGGGACGTCGCCGAAGAGATCGCTGGCCGCCGCGCGGTGCACGTCACGGCGGAGCGCCTTGATCGCGGTGTTGTCCCGGCCGAAGTGCACGGCGTTGGTCAGCAGGACGACCCAGGCGCCGCTCGGGCTGTCCAGTGCCAGGCTCGTCCCGGTGAAGCCGGTGTGGCACACGGCCGACTCGGGCCAGTGACCGCCCAGGATGTCGAAGCGGTCCCCGGCGCACACCCAGCCCAGCCCGCGGCAGCCGCCAAGACCGGCGGTCTGCGTGGCCTCGGCCGCCCGGCGCAGCCGGGCGGCCACCGGACCGTCCGCGGCGCCGGCCCACCAGCCGGCGAACCGGGCCAGGTCGGCCACGGTCGAGAACAGGCCCGCGTGCCCCGCGATCCCGCCCATCAGCCGGGCGTTCTCGTCGTGCACGATCCCGGTCCAGGAGGTGCCGTCCGCGCGGCGCTCGGTGGCGGCGAAGCGCTCCAGCGGTCCGGCCGGGCGGTACCCGGTGCCGGTCATCCCGAGCGGCTCGGTGACCAGCCGCCGGACGGCGTGGTCGAGCGGCTCGCCGGTCACCGTGGCGATGATCTCGCCGAGCGCGATGAAACCCAGGTCGGAGTAGGTGACCTGGGTTCCTGGGGGCGCGCTGAGCGGGGTGGCGGTCAGATCACGGAGCAGTTCTTCCCGGGTGGCGCACCACTCGTAGAACTTGCGGGTGTCCGGCAGGCCGGCCGTGTGGGTCAGCAGGTGCCACAGCGTCACCGGGCCGTCCGGGCCGGCCGGCCCGGACGACGAGGCGAAGCCGGGCAGGTAACGGGTCACCGGGTCGCCGAGCCCGAGCCGCCGCTGGCTGGCCAGCGCGAGCGTGGCCGTGGTCGTCGCCACCACCTTGGTCAGCGAGGCGAGGTCGAACACGGTGTCCGCGGTCATGGCCCGGGAGCGGCCTGGTGTGCTGTCGGCCTGCCCGGCCACCCAGCTGGCCAGCGTGGCCGGCCCGCGGCCGGCCGCCGCGACCACGCCAGGGACGTGGCCACCGGCCACCGCGGCGTTGATGACGCTGGTGACCTGGGGGAATATGGGCGCACTGATCTCCCCGGAGCGGGGGCTGGCCGGGCGGACTCCGGGCGACTGGGAGGGGATGTCACTCATGTACATTTCTCTTAAGAGTTCTGGCATATCGTAACAGCCGATGATCGAATTCCCTGAGGGCGCGGCACCAACTGAGCAGCGGAACGCGCGCACCGTAGACATCGACCTGCTGCCGACGCGGGCCATCCTGGCGCTGCTCAACCAGGAGGACGAACTCGTGCCGGCCGCGGTGCGGCCGCTGCTCGGCCCGCTGGCCGCCGTCGTGGACGAGGCGGCGGACCGGATCCGCCGGGGCGGCCGGGTGCACTACTTCGGCGCCGGGTCGTCCGGCCGGATCGCGGTGCTCGACGCGGCCGAGCTGATCCCCACGTTCGGCCTGGGCACCGGCACGGTCGTCGCCCACCTGGCCGGCGGGGAGGCCGCGATGACCCGCCCGGTGGAGGGGGCGGAGGACGACGGCGCACTGGGCCGCGCGGACGCCGTTGCCGTGACCGCCGGCGACCTCGTCATCGGGATGACCGCCAGCGGCCGGACCCCGTACGTGGCGGGCGCGCTGGCGGCCGCGGCCGAACGCGGCGCGTTCACCGTGCTGCTGACCTCCAACCCGGGCTCACCGCTGCAGCCGCTGGCCGGTCTCACGCTCACCGCCCAGACCGGCCCGGAAGCCATCGCGGGCTCCACCCGGCTGAAGGCCACCTCGGCGCTGAAGCTCATACTGAACAGCTTCTCGACCGCGCTGATGATCCGCCTCGGCAAGACGTACTCCAACCTGATGGTCGAGGTCAGGGCGGTCAACAGCAAGCTACGCGACCGCACGCTGCGGATACTGGACGATGCCTCCGGCGCGGGCGAGGAGGCCTGCGCCGCCGCGCTGACCGAAGCCGATGGCGACCTGCGGGTGGCCCTGGTCATGCTGCTCGGCGGCGCGGCCGGCCCAGCCGCGCGGCAGGCCCTTTCCACGGGCGACGGCGGCGTCCGCGGCGCGCTGAGCCGGCTCGGGGCCGCGCCGCGAGGCGCGGCGCCGGCCGGCGGGCAGCTGATGGCGGCCGACATGAACGAGCAGCCCGCCGTGCTCGCTGCGCTGGCCGCGCGGGCAGGCGAGATCGGCCGGCTGGTGGCCAGCCTCTGCCCGGCGCCGGCCGGGGTGCTGGTCTTCGGGCGCGGCGCGTCGGGCCACGCCGCCTGCTACGGCCGCGCGGTGCTGCGGGCCAGCACCGGGCTGCCGGTCGGCCGGGTCGGCCTGGACGAGCCACCGGCGCAGCGGATCGAGCACCCGGAACACGGCTACCGCGGCTACCTGGCCATCGCGGTGAGCCGCTCCGGCCGGACTCCGGAGGTCGGGGCGGCGCTGGACCGCCTGCAGCGCGCCGGGGCGCGCGGGATCGCGGTGACCGGCGACCCGGGCAGCCCACTGGCCGAGGTGGCCCAGTCGGTGCTCGCGCTGGAGGCCGGCCCGGAGCGGGCCGGGCCGGCCACCAAGACGCTGACCGCGCAACTGCTGGCGCTGGCCCTGCTGGCCCGGGCGCTGAACCCGGAGGCGGTCAGCGCGGCCGCGCTGGAGGCCGTGGCCGGCCAGGTCGCCACCACCCTGGACGACATCCCGGCGGCGGCCACGGCGGCCGCGCTGACCGTGGCCCGGGGCGTCGTCTGCCTGGGCGACGGACCGCTCCAGGCGGCGGCCCGGGCGACCGCCCTGGTGCTCACGCAGGCCACGTCGGTGCTGACGGCCGCCTACCCGGCCGGCGAGTTCGGCCCGGGGCCCGCGGCTGCGCTGGCACCCGGGCTCGCGGTACTGGCGTTCGGTAAAGAAGGACCGTCGGGGCTCGCGACGCTGCGCGAGGAAGCGGGCCGGCGTGGCGCCACCTGGTTCGGTTTGTCGCCCGAGCCAGACGCGGCGGTCCGGCTGCCTGCCGGGCTGCCGGACTACACCCTCCCGCTGCTGGGCACGGTGCGCGGCCAGCAGCTGGCCTGGGCGGCGGCCCGGCTGGCGGGCCGGGATCCGGACCGCGCCGGCCCGCTCTGAGCAGCCCCGCGCTGTTACGTTTTGGGTAAGGAAATTCCCTCTTCTACCTAATCAACGTAAGATCTTTACTGACTGACGGCACTAGTTCTGAGGGAGCGGCTCATGCCTGTGCGCAAGCTTGTCACCGGTTTACTAGCCGTCGCAGTGGTGGGCACCGCGGTGGCCTGCTCGAGCGGCTCATCCGGCGGCAGTGGCGGGTCCACCACCCTAAAGATCATCACCTGGGTCAACCCGCCCGCCGTCAAGGCGATCAAGACCATCGACGCCGAGTTCCACAAGAAGTACCCGAACATCAACGTCAAGCTGCAGACCGCGGTCAACGTGAACGGCCCGTACGAGACGCTGCTGCAGCAGACGGTCACCTCGGGCAGCGCCGACATCGTCACGTCGGTGACCCAGTTGCAGGCGCTGCCGCTGAACCCCAGCCGGTCGAACGAGACGCCGTGGCAGTACTGGTCCACGAATAACGCGTTCGCCTCGCTGAACGGGCAGCCCTTCCTCAAGGACTACACCCAGGACGCGCTGGCCGCGGAGACCTACCAGGGCAAGACGTACGGCATCGTCTCCGGCAACTACCAGGAAGGCGTGTTCTACAACAAAGCGGTCTTCGCCAAGTACCACCTGAGCCCGCCGACCACGTACAGCCAGTTCCTGGCGGTGTGCAAGACCCTCAAGTCGCACGGCGTGCAGCCGCTGTTCACCGCGCTGGGCAACGTCGGCCCGGTGTACCTCCAGTTCATCTACTACGAGGCCATGGTCGACCTGTGGTACCCGCACGCGCCGAACGGCAACCTGGCCACCGCGCTGGAGAACGGCAGCGTCAAGTGGACCGACCCGAACTGGGTGACGGCCATGAACGAGGAGAAGACGATCGGGCAGTACCTGGAGCCGAACTACACCGGCGTGCCGTGGGAGGCCATGCCCGGTGACTTCGCCAAGGGCCAGGGCGCGATGCTGCTCGACGGCTCCTGGGACCTGGCCTCGATCCAGTCGGCCAACCCCAAGCTGCAGGTCGGCTACTTCCCGCTGCCGTTCAGCAACACGGCCGCGGACAATCAGGCCTACGCGCAGGACGACCTGACGTTCTCGGTGCTGAACTCGTCGCCCAACAAGGCGGCCGCGATGAAGTGGCTGGCGTTCTACTCCAGCCCGTCGGTCTACGCGCAGTACGTGAAGATCACCGGCATCTCGCCGAGCCAGTCGGGCGGTTCGTTCAACGGGTACGCGGCCAACGTGATGGGCTCGTGGTTCGGCAAGGGCGTCAACCGGAACGTGATGTACCCGGTGCTGTCGCCGAACAACGGCTACTACGACCAGCAGACCAACTGGCCGGATCTGCAACTCCAGGTCATCCAGGGCAAGATGTCGGCGCAGCAGGCGGCGGCCACCTACCAGAAGGACTGGAAGACCTCGTGACCAAGCCCGCACTCGGGTAGCGGCGTGGGCACACCGCAGACGCTGCCGGGGCCCGGCCCTGCCGCCGGGCCCCCGGTAGCTCAGCAGGGGCGCGGCACCCGGCGGCGGGTGCCGCGGAGGGCCGGGCCTGGCCGGCGCCGGCCGGGGCGGCGCCGGCCGGCCCGGCTGCTCAGCCGCGGCTCCCGGCTGGGCATGTGGCTGGGCCTGCTGCTCGGGCTGGCCGTGTACGCGCTGTTCGGCCTGGTCCCGATGCTGGGCAACGTGGTCATCTCGTTCACCGACTACACCGCGCTGCCCAACGCGCCGGTGCACAATATCGGCTGGACCAACTACGCCTCGATGTTCTCCGGCAACGCGCCCGGTTTCGACCAGGGCGTGGTGGCCACGGTGGTATTCGTGCTCGGGGTGACGCTCGGGCAGAACGCGCTGGCCCTGCTGCTGGCGCACCGGCTGTCCGGGTCCGGGCGGGCGGCCGCGATCGGCCGGATGCTGGTGTTCCTGCCGATCGCGCTCGGCGTCACCGTCGTCGGCCTGCTCTGGATCCTCATCTTCAACCCGCAGCAGGGGCCGGCCGAGTCGTTCCTGGGCCTGTTCGGCATCCACTCCGCGTTCTTCGGCGCGGACAACTGGGCCATGGTGCTGGTCATCTTCGTGCAGATCTGGCAGAACGCCGGGTTCTCCACGCTGGTGTTCATCGGCGGGCTGCGGGCCATCGACCCGCAGATCTACGAGGCGTCAGGGATGGACGGGGTAGGCGCCTGGACCCGGCTGCGGCGGATCACGTTCCCGCTGCTCGCGCCAGCCGTGACGGCCAACGTGCTACTGGCCGTGGTGGGCGCGTTCACCACTTACAACCTGATCTACGTGCTCACTGACGGCCAGTACGGCACGCAGACGCTCGGCATGCTGGCCTACAACGTGGCGTTCGGCAGCTTCGAGGCCAACCTGGGCTACGGCGCCGCCGTCAGCGTGGTGCTGTTCATCATCACGCTGATCGTGGCGCTGCCGCTGATGGCGGCGCTCCGGCTGCGCGAGCGGCGGCTGCTCGGATGAAAGGAGCATCATGATGCAGCGGCCAAGGCTGATCGGCGGGGTCGCCATGGGGCTGCTCGTGGTCATCCTGTTCCTGCTGCCGGTGCTGTACGCGGTCATGCTGGCGTTCGAGTCGCCCGCGCACTTCCTGAACTCGCCGCTGACCCCGGGCTCACCGGATGTGCACAACTTCAGTGGCGCCTGGTCCCAGGCCGACCTGGGCACCGAACTGCTCAACACGGTGCTCTACTCGGTCGTCGCCGCGGGGCTGTCCACCCTGCTCGGGCTGATGATCGCGTTCCCCATCGCGCGCCGCCTGGTCCGTGGCAGCGGGGCGCTGTACACGCTGCTGTTCGTCGGGCTGTTCCTGCCGTTCTCGGTGATCCCGCTGTTCGCCGAGGCGCGGATGCTGCACCTGTACAACAACCGGCCGGGGTACATCCTGCTGCACGTCGAGCCGGGCCTGCCGCTGGCGGTGCTGCTGCTGACCGCGTTCATCAGCTCGATCCCGGCCGAACTGGACGAGGCCGCCTGGATGGAAGGGTCGGGCTACCTGACCTACCTGATGCGCGTGGTGGTGCCGCTGACCCGGCCCGCGCTGCTGATCGCGTTCCTGTACGGGCTGCTCGGGGTGTGGAACGACATCATCGGGCCGGTCGTGCTGCTGGCCGACCCGAACCTGTTCCCGGTCACCCGGGGCGTGTACAACTTCTTCGGGTCCAACGAGAGCGAGTGGACGCTCCTGGCGGCGGGCATCGTGATCGTCAGCCTGCCGGTGGTGGCGCTGTTCGCCTTCTCGCAGCGGCAGATCATCCGGACCGCTATCGCCGGTGCGGTCAAAGGCTGAGCGCGGTCACAGGCTGAGCGCGGTCACAGGCTGAGCCGGCCCGGCCAGCCGGGCTCCGGTGTTAAGTGCCGCGGCTGGCGCGGCCGGCGGACCCGCTTGGCCTGGGCCGCGGCGAACGTCCGTTCCAGCGCGTCCATGGTGCCGGGCAGGTCGCGCTGGGCCAGCAGGACAAACAGGCAGTCCACCACGGTCAGCTGGGCGATCCGGCTGGTCATCGCGCCGGACCGGAACGCGGTCTCGCGGGCCGCGGTAAGCAGGGTGAAGTCGGCCACCTCGGTGATCGGTGACCACGGGAAGTTGGTCACCGCGACGGTGGTGGCGCCGTTCGCCCGGGCCCCGGCCAGCGCGTCGATCGTGTCCACGGTGGTGCCGGTGTGCGACAGGCCGATGGCGACATCGCCCGGCCTGCGCAGCGAGGCGGACTGAATGGCCAGATGCGGGTCCGGCAGGGCGAATCCTGGCTTGGCGATGCGCTGCAGCTTCATCTGCAGGTCCACGGCCACGAAACCGCTCGCGCCGACGCCGTAGATGTCGATCCGCCCCGCGGTGGACAGCGCGTCGACCACCTTGACCAGGGTGGCGGTGTCCAGGCGGCTGGCGGTCTCGGTGACCGCGGCCGCGTCGGCGTAGGCGATCTTCTTGGTCACCGTCACCGGGTCGTCGTCCGGGTCGATGGCACTGGATGCCGCGGCCACCGCCGACGCGTCGTCGTGGGCCACCGCCCCCGCCAGCGCCAGGCGCAGCTCCGGGTAGCCGCGCAGCCCGATCGCCCGGCAGAACCGCACCACGCTGGTGGCCGACGTGCCGCACTCACGGGCCAGTTCGGAGATGCTCCGCCAGGCCACCCCGCCGGGGTCGTCCAGCACGGCCTGGGCTACCCGCTGCTCCACCGGGGCCAGGTCAGGGAGCAGCGAGCGGATCGTGATCAGGATGCCGACATCGAGGTCGCCTTGGGCCGGCCGGGCCGGCTGGGCGGCCGGTTCACGGCGGCGCCGGCGGGCGGACCTGGACGTTGGGCCAGCTTCTTCGGCTGTCATCATGCCCCCCTCTGGGCGACTGCCGGTGGCTATGCGGCCATGTTACCTTTTTTCCAGACTACGTATCGCCACGGTGACAGGTTCACGGGAATCCCGCCAAATGCGTTAGATGATCGGTAACATGGCCGCCGAATGGGGGGCCGGGCCGATAGCGCGGTGGGGACCGCGTCGGCCTGGGTTATTTACGTCAATGCGGATACCTTTGCGCCTGCTCGGCCTGGTTGTCGTGTCCTTGCTAGTGGGTGGACTAGCTTCCGGGCTGGCGCGGTCATCTTCCGCCGCTGCGGTCAACCAGGGAACGGGAACCCTCGCGGTTGGGTACGCCAATTCATGCGACATTAGAAATGGCGCGGCTTATTGTTGGGGCACCAACATCTTTGGCCAGCTTGGCGACGGATCGCAGGGAAGCTCCACCCTGCCGGTGGCCGTCGACACAAGCGGCGTGCTGGCCGGGAAGACCTTGGTTCAGATCAGCTCGGCCGATAGCACTACCTGTGCTCTGGACGGTTCAGGCGTGGCCTATTGCTGGGGGTACAACGATGATGGTCAGCTCGGCGACGGGAGTTTGGCCAACGCTTACAGCCCGGTGCCGGTCACTACGAGTGGTGTGCTGGCTGGCCGTGCACTCACGCAGATTAGCGCCGGCCCGAACGACACGTGTGCAGTGGACAGCGCAGGCCGAGTTTACTGCTGGGGCGATAACGAGCAAGGCCAACTCGGTGACGGCAGCGACGGGCCGATTGCCGGCTCCGATGTGCCAGTCGAGGTGGACCCCAGCGGTGTGCTGGCTGGCAAGACCGTAACTCAGGTCAGCGTTGGGGAGTACAGCGTGTGCGCACTCGACAGCGTCGGCGCGGCCTATTGCTGGGGTAGCAACATTGACGGGATCTTTGGCAATGGCACGATGACAGGCTCTGATGTGCCGGTGGCCGCGGCGTCCGGCGGCGCGCTAGGCGGACATGCGCTCAGCCAGATCGCAGTGGATTTCGTGCATACGTGCGCACTCGATACTTCCGGTCACGCCTATTGCTGGGGTGATGATTCATACGGCGAATTGGGGGACGGGACCACCACAAACAGCGACGTGCCGGTGGCTGTGGATACCAGCGGGGTGCTGACAGGTCAGGGTTTGAGCCAGGTCGCTGTTGGGATGGACAATACCTGCGTGGTTAGCCAGATGGGCGCGGCCTACTGCTGGGGAGACAACCACTATGGCCAGCTTGGCAACGGCAGCAGTGTCCAAGGCTCAGACACCCCGGTTGCGGTAGACGTCAACAGCACGCTCTCAGGAGTCCAGGTCACCCAGGTCGCGGTGGGCGAGCAGCACTCGTGTGTGTCCGACGCCGCTGGTGTCGCCTACTGCTGGGGGTATAACGACTACGCGCAGCTCGGTGATGGCAGCTATACGAGCAGTGCGGTGCCGGTGGTGGTCGGGCCAGTACCTCCGACCGGCGTGCAGGCCAGGCCCGGGGATGGGCTCGCGGCAGTGTCTTGGACCGCTCCGGCTGGGGTGCCAAGTGGCTACCTGACCGGCTACACAGCGACCGCGTCACCGGGCGGCGAGACCTGCTCCACCACAGGAGCCACTGACTGCACGATTACAGGGCTGAGCAACGGCACCACGTACAGCGTCACCGTGGTCGCGCACTCCGCGGCTTTCGACTCCGGCCCCAGCGCGGCTGTCAGCATCACCCCGGCAGCCGGGCCTTTGTCGTCGGCCACGTCGATCACGGCGACCACGGCCAGCCCGGTGGTGGGGCAGCCGATCACCACTCAGGTCTCGGTGCAAGGGCAGTTCACCAGCAGCGGGAGCCCGGCGCCCACCGGCGCCGTGACGGTCAGCGACGGCAGCCAGTCGTGCCAGGCCGCGATGT
>Ga0335085_10016685_pt1 | contig 10604 bp, 7 predicted proteins | sample Lox_Sample_45_FD_206712 | JGI IMG/M metagenome (GOLD analysis project Ga0335085, IMG submission 206712) | Soil microbial communities from Loxahatchee National Wildlife Refuge, Florida, United States - Lox_Sample_4.5 | ecosystem: Environmental > Terrestrial > Soil > Wetlands | place: USA: Florida...
TGGCCCCCCGCGCCGGCGTACCGGTACGCCCCGCGCTCGGTGTTGGGGCTCCTCCGGGGGCGCGCGCGGGGCGGGGCGGCGGGCGGGGGGGGGGCCCGGGGGCCCGCCGGCGGGACCGGGGGCGCGCCGGACGCGGCCGGCGGAGCCGGCGGCGCGGCCGCCGCGGGATCGGGCGCCGAAACGGACACGCCGCGCGGGGCCGACGTGATTCTGTATAATCTCATGAACGGTCAGAGTCAGCTGATCGGCAGCGTCGCCGACATCTCGTTCAACAAGACCGGCGCGCTGCTGGCGTACACGCTCGACAACGCGGTCAAGGACGGCAACGGTCTGTTCGTCCTCGACCTCGCCAGCGGCCGCGTCCACATGCTCGACAACGACGCGAAGGTCTACAACCACCTCACGTGGACCGAGGATGGGATGGGCCTCGCGGTGCTCAAGGGTCTCGCGGTGAACGGTCTCCGCGAGCGGCCCAACGTGATCCTCGCGATCGCCAACGTGCAAGCCGCGCTCAGCAATTCCCCGCCCGCTCCGGCGGTGCTGGACCCCGCGAAGACGGCGGGCTTCCCCGCGGGATGGGTCATCAGCGACCGCACGGCGCTCTCGTGGAGCGACGATCACGCGCGGGTATTTTTTGCCAGCAAGCCACAGGTCGACGTCCCCGAAGCGGCGGCTTCCGGTCGCGGCGGGTCGGACCAGGTCGCCAACGTGGACATCTGGAACACGGTGGACGAGCGCATCCAGTCGGTGCAGATGACCCGCGCCGACGCCGACCGGAATTTCACGTTCCGCGAGGCATTCGACGTGACGGCGGGACGCTACGTCTCGCTCACGGACTCGACGATGCGCGACATCGCGATCGCCCCGGACGGGCGCTGGGCGGTCGGTCAGGACACCCGCGGATACATCTCCGACTACAAGCCGCCGGCCGCCGACATCTACCGGGTCAACACCTCGACGGGCGAACGCACGCTCATGCTCAAGAACCAACTCACCGGCGCGGGCGTCTTCGGCATCTCGCCGGATGGGCGCAACTACCTGTATTGGAAGGACAACAAGTTTCAGGCCTACGATCTCGACGCGGGCACGAGTCGAACCCTCGGCGGCACGAGCCCGGTGAGCTTCGTGGACATGGAATACAACCATCCGGGGCCGCGGCCGTCGTATGGAATCGCGGGATACACCAAGGACGGCAAGAACGTCATCGTGCAGCAGCGCTATGACCTCTGGCTGCTGCCGCTCGACGGCGGCGCGCCGACGAATCTCACGGGCGGGGCCGGGACGAAAAACGAGATCCGGTACCGCTACGTTCGCACCGAGCCGCTGGAAGTCGGACCGGGCGGCGGGGGTGGGGGTGGGGCTGGGGGTGGACGCGGCGGCGGCGCCGGCGGTGCCCGCGCGACGATCGACCTGTCCAAGCCGGTCACGCTGTCTACGTACGGCGAGTACACGAAGAAGGCCGGCTTCTCGGAGCTGTCGAACGGGCAGCTCAAGGAGCTCGTGTACGAGGACGCGGCGTTCAGCACTCCGACGCGTGCCGCGAAGGCGGACAAGTTCTTGTTCACGCGCCAGACATTCGTCGAGTTCCCCGATCTGCGGGTGTCGGGCCCAGGCTTTGCCGATTCCAAGCAGATCAGCGACGCCAACCCGCAGCAGGCGGAATACAACTGGGGCCACCGCATTCTGTTCGATTTCAAGAACAAGGACGGGTTGCGGCTCCAGGGCATCCTGGCGATACCCGACGACTACAAGCCTGGCGAGAAGCGTCCGATGCTGGTCAACTTTTACGAGGACAACTCCCAGAACCTGCACCATTACGACGCGCCGTCCTATTTGACCGGCATGGGTTCGTCGCCGATTCAAGCCGTGAGCGAGGGATATCTCACGATGATCCCCGACATCCACTTCCGGACGGGCGCGTCGCACAGCGACATGCTCGAATGCGTGGAGGCCGCGACCAAGAAGGTGATCGAGATGGGGTACGTCGATCCCAAGCGGATCGGCGTCAACGGGCACAGCTACGGGGGCGAAGGCGCGGCGTTCATCGCCACCCGGTCGCGCATGTTCGCGGCCGCCGCGGAGGGCGCGGGGGTCACCGATCTGTACTTCGACTTCAATCAGAACTGGGGCTGGTCCTACCAGGTCAACACGGGCGGCACCGGCGCCAACGGCACGGATTACTACCTGTACGGCCAGGGGCGCGAAGCGGTGTCGCCCTGGGACAATCCAACCATGTACAACTTCGAATCAGCTCTCACACACGTGCGCGAAGTCACCGAGCCGATTCTGATCGAGCAAGGCACGGCGGACCCGACGGTCGGGTTCCAGAACAGCCTCGCCTTCTACAACGCGCTCCGGTACAACGGCAAGAACGCGATCCTGCTGGCGTATCAGAATGAGCCGCATGGGCTGCGGGGCCTGGCGAATCGCAAGGATCTGACGATCCGGTACTTCCAGTTCTTCGATCACTACCTGATGGACAAGCCGGCCCCCAAGTGGATGACGGAAGGGGTGCCGTTCCTGATGAAGGACGCGAAGGGGAGCGGCGGCCCGTAGAACGATCCCGGGCCGCGGTCCGCGCCGAGGCGGGACTAGCCCCCGCCTCGTGTCGACCGAATCACGATCGTGTCTTTTCCAACGACCACGGTCATCGTCCGCGCGGTGGTATCGCGGACGACGGCGATGCCCGGGCCGCGGGTCGTCACGCTCACCCCGTCCATGATCCAGGTGCGCCGGGGAACGCTGACCAGGCTGTCGCGCCCCCGCAAATACGCCCCTTTGAGCCTAGCGGTGGCAGGCTTGACCATTCCCGGCTGCTCAGCGGTCAGCGCGACTTCGACCCACCCGTGATCGCCCTGAAGGCTGAGCAGGACCCGCTGGCCAGGCTGGACCGACGCAAGGCGCCTCGCCCCTTCGGCGCTCCGGATCGATTCGCCGTCCACGGCGTAAAGCACCATGCCTGGTGTCAGGCCCGCGCGCGACGCTGGGCTGTCGGGATCGACCCGGTCGACGGACGGCGCCACCCTGAATGTCCCCGACGGCGCCGTCGTGTCCGCGCGCAGGCCGATGCCAAGCCAGCCGCCTTGCGCGCCGCGGCGCATTTGCGCGGCCTGCTCAAATAGCTCAAGCTCCCGCCTCAGTTGCAGCATGGGCGCGGCACCGGCGGCACCGCCCGCCTCGCGCGCGGTCGTCCGATCCACACACCTCGACCCGGGCAGGATCGTCACCTCGCGGACGACGCCGCCCCGACGGAGGCTGATGCGGACCGAGTCGCGGACGCCGGCCAGGTGAACGGCGGCCTCGCGCGTGCCGATCCCGATGCCATCGATACTGATGAGCGTGTCGCCATCCATCACCTTCCCGGCGGCCGGCCCGTTCGGGTCGACCTGGCGCACCACCGGCTCGGCCGTGTATCCCGGCTCGCTCACCTCGTGCCGCGCGTACTCCGCGAGGCACCCGACGCACGACACATATTGATAGCCCAGGTCCGGAACCGTCTGGGTCGCACACCGCTGCCCGTCGGCGACGCTGGCGGCCGCCAGGGAGACGATCGCGGCGACCGCGCGCGCGGGCGGTACATACCCATGTGCTAATACCATATGATGCTCCCCGCGGCACTCCGCCGCGACGTTGACGTTGACGTTGGCGCTCCGGCGACAGCCGCGGAATTCGGGAGGTCGCCCGGAACGACGCGTACCATCTGCTCGATCACGACTGGGAACGAGGTCATCGCGACCGCGCGCGCGCGCGCGCCCTCGGCGTCGTCCGCCGTCGCGAGCGCCAGCGCGTCGACATAGGATCGCGCGGCATCCTGGATCTTGGCCGCGGCCGGGAGCGACGCGGGCCCATCCGTCGCGGCCGTCGGCGCCACCGCCGCGCCCGTGGTGTTCCGCCGAACGGCCCAGGTGCCGGCGCCAAAGCCGGAACCGAACAGCGCGGCGGCGGCGATGGCGCCCAGCGCATAGCGTCGTCTGCGCTCGGCGCGGGCGCGGCGCCTCTGGCGCGCATCGAACACGCTCTCCCGGTGGAGCGCGCGGACGGTACGGTCCCGGAGGGCGCCTCGCGGCGCTTCGTCGCGCAGCGTGGCCATGAGCGCGGGCGCGAGCGCGGGCTCATCATCGTGTACGTGCTTCATGGGTCCCGATCCTGACAGGGGTGGCCGAGCACACGGCGCAGCGCGCGCCGGGCCCGAAAGAGCTGTGACTTCGACGTGCCCGTGGTCCAGCCAAGCTGGCGAGCGATATCCTCATGCGTGAACCCTTCGACGTCATGCAGCACGAACGCCGCGCGGAAGCCCGGGGGCAGGAGCGCGATGGCACGCTCGAGGTCGAGATCGGGCGCTCGCGCCGGGGCCGTCGCGATGTCGTCGCGGAGCTCGACGACGGACCACCGGGCATCCCGCTGGAGTTGCTCTCGCGCGACGTTGACGACGATGGCGCCCAGCCAGGTCGAGAGGGCACTCCGCCACTGAAAGGAGTCGATGCGCCGCATGGCGCGGATCCAGGTTTCCTGGACGGCGTCCTCCGCGTCGGCGGTGGAGCCCAGCAGACGCCGGGCGATGCGGAAGAGTTGCGGCGTATGCCGCTGGTAGAGCTCGACAAAGGCGGATTCAGAGCCGCCGTCGAGGATGGCGCGGACCAGGGCGCGGTCGGTGGCGACGACCGGCTCGGAGTTCGCGATGGGCAGCGGCAGTGCGGTGGCGAGGTGCAGGGGCAGCGGTGGCATCACATGGTAGGTGGGCTCGACCGGACGAAAGGTTGCACGAGTGGACGTTCGAGCGGCTATCATGTTCGGCATGAACGATTCGACCCGAGCGATTCGTCGGCGTGCGCTCCGCGTGCCGGGCGGCTTGGTGCACTGTGCGGGTGCCGTGCTGGTGGCGATGGGAGCCGTGCTGCCAAGGGGAGGCGGCGCGCCCCGCACGACCGCGCCGGGACTGACCTACACGGTTCACTGCACGATCCCGAACACGACATCGCGCGTCGATACGGGAGATGGTCACCCGATCGAGGTGCCCGCGGATTGGACTGCGACGGTCACCTGGGCCAATGGGCGGGGGCGGATCGATTTCGCCAATAGCTTCGGCGGAATCTTCAACATCCTCAAAGACGATTACATCCTGTTTGACAGCACGGAATTCATCGTCGTCCAGCCGCACCAGCATCGGTTCTATCCCACGGGACCCGTCGGGTTGTTGGCGGCGTACTTTCTACCCGGTCCAGGGCCGGATACCGCGGGCCGGTACGACAGTCTGCGGGTGTCCGTCGAAAGTTTGCCGCCGGCCAAGATCGCCGATCGTGCGACCCGCCACTACCAGATCACGACGCGCTACACCCACGTGACGCACGCCCCCGGCCAGGGACCCGAAGTGTTCGAGACCACGGACGTGGCGGATTATTGGTTGGCGGACACCGGCGTCGTTCCACCCAATCCGTTTCTGGCATTCGTGGTGCGGATGGACCTGGGAGACCTGGGACAGTGGGTGTTCGCGGGCTCGCCATTTCAGAAGCGACTGTGGGACACCGTGTCGGCGGTGACTGACTCGTTGTCGCACGGCCGCCCGGTGCTCAAGGCGTCGCGGCTCGAGCTGGAGGCCGGGATTCGCGCGGTACTGCGCGACGGTGCCAAGGCACGGGTGACCGACAATTCTGTCGACGATCCGGCTGAGCTCGAAATCAGCGCGATCGGTCCGGCGAACGTGGACCTTTCGACGCTGGTGCTGCCGGACTACTTGAACGAGGCGGATCGGTATCGCGATTGGCTGAAGGATCGATTCCCGGGGAATCCACACCTCGCCGCGACGGACGCGGGCGCGAAGTGGAAAATGGTGCCGGGCGGCGGCTAGCGTCCGCGGGCGTCCCGAGGACCGGTTGGCCCCGACCGATGTTCGGGGACGCTCGCGGAGGCCCAGGCCCGGATCTAACAGGTCGGCTACTCGCTACGGAGCGCTCCCAGAGGATCTACCCGCGTCGCGCGAGTCGCCGGGATGAAGCAGGCGAGGAGTCCGGTCAGCGTCAGCACGAGGCCGACGACACCGAAGATTCCGGGATCGTGCGGCTTGACGTTGTAGAGGATCGGGGCGAGTTCGAGCGACAATCCATAGGCGGCGAAGAGGCCGGCTCCCATGCCGATCACGATCTGGAGCGCACCCTGGCGCAGGATCAGTCCGACGACGTCCCGGGCTTGCGCCCCTAGGGCGATGCGGATGCCGACCTCCCGGGTGCGGCGACTCACCGAAAACGACATCACGGCGTAGAGGCCGATCGCGGCGAGCGCGAGCGCAATACCGCCGAAGATCATGAACATCGAGCCAAACACGTTGTAGAACCACGAATTGCGGGCGATCGCGTCGTCGAGCGTGAGGGGCCAGTAGATCGGGATGTCGGGGTTCATCGACGCGACGAGATCGCGGACCGGGCCCGCGAGAGACAAGGGCGGGGCTTCGGTTCGCGCCGAGATATAGACGAAGCTCGAATGCGCCTGCTGCAGAGGACGGATGACGAGCGGCGGCTTGGGTGTGTTGGGATCGCCGGTGAAGATGTCCGGAATGATGCCGACGATCGTGACCCAGGGCTGCGTCGACTTGGACGCGCCGAACCGGATGCGCTTTCCGATGGCGTCTCCGGTCGGGATGAATGTCCGCACGAACGATTGCGAGACGACCGCCACCGGCATCGTGGTCTGGCGATCGGCCGATGTGAAAAGGCGGCCGCGAATGAGCGGGATGCGGAGCGTGGAAAAGAACCCGGGCGACACCGCCGTCGTGGCCGTCGTCGGATAGTCCTTATCGGCGAGGTACGATTTCTCTTCAAGGCCGAACGTGGAGCCGCCGATTCCCTGCTGCGCGCCGGGCAGGCCCGCGCTGATCGAAGCCGCCTCGACGCCGGGCAGCGCCGCGACGCGCTGCGCGACTTGCTCGTAGAACTGCTCCTCCATCACCGTATCAGCATACGGCGCGGGAAACCCTATCCGCGCCGTGAAGACGGACTTGGTTTCGAACCCGGTGTCGACGTTCCGCAGGCCCGCGACGCTCTTGATCGTCAGGCCCGCGCACACCAGCAGGGCGCACGACAGGGCGATCTCCACGATGACCAAGCCCTTGGTGATCTTGCCGATGCGGAAGCTGGACGCGCCGCGGGTTTCGTCCTTGAGCACCTCGTTGATGTCGACACGCGAAGACTGATAGGCCGGTATCGCCCCGGACAGGAGCGTCGACAGCACGGCGACGCCGATCGTGAACACCAGGACGATGGGATAGATCCGGATATCGATATAGAAGGGCACCTGCACGTTGACGATCGCCCGGTTGAACAGGTCGACCCCGACGTGCGCGAGGGCGACACCACACACCGCACCGACCACCGAAAGGGCCGACGCCTCGGCGAGGAACTGGCGGATGACGGCGGCGCGCGACGCGCCGAGCGCTGTGCGGATCCCCACCTCCTTGGTGCGGTGCGCCGCGCGATCGAGCAGCAAGTTGGCGACATTGGCACACGCGATCATGAGCACGAAGAACACCGCGCCGAGCATGGCGTAGAGCATCGCCCGGATCGGCTTGCCGATGTCGCCGTCAACGAACGGTTGGACCGCGGCGGTCAGGTTCCCGTTCGACTCCTTGTAGTCGTTGGCCAGGCGTTTCGCGATCGCGACAACGTCGGCGTTGGCTTGGTCGATGGAGACGCCGGTCTTGAGCCGGCCAAAGACATTGAGCGATTGGCCTTGCCCGCGTTTGGTCGCGGCCGCGTCGAATTGGAGCGGAAGCCAGATCTGCGCGCGATCCGGGAAGGTGAAACCTGGCGGCATGACCCCGATGATCGTGTACGGGACGCCGTTGGCGCGAATGATCTTGCCGACAGCGGCCGGGTCGGCGGCATAGCGGTCGTGCCACATGTCATACCCGAGAACGGCGACCTGCCCGCCGCCGGGCCGGCCCTCGTCTTCGACGAAGCCGCTGCCCAGAATCGGGTGGACACGAAGGATGTCAAAGGTATTCGCGGAGATGAACGCGCCGTCGAAGCGCTCGGGCTTTTCCGTGCCGCTGATGTTGACCGTACCCGAGTAGTCGGCGCCCAGGGCGTCGAACGAGTGCGACTGTGCCTGGTAGTCGGCGTAGTCGCTGACCGAGACATTCTGTCCGCCGCCGTTGTTGTTCTGGTTGGCCGGGTTGATGGTCGTGAGCGCGACGATGTCGCGGCCGTGGTCGAATGGAAGGCCCTTGAGCAGGGATCCGTAGATGATGCTGAACATCGTCGTGGTGAGCGCGATGCCCAGGGTCAGCGCGAGGATGGCCGTCACCGAGAGGAGCGGGCTCTTTCTCAGAGAGCGGAAGGCGTAGCGGATGTCGCGAACGATTGCGTGCATCGATGGCGGACCGCGCTCTGTCTGCTCCGCCACCAACACCCCAACGCAGACAGCGACGGCGCCCATCGCTGGACGCCGTCGCGTGGTCAAGCCCTTCAGTGTAGTGGAGGCGCGGGGAATCGAACCCCGGTCCGAGAAACGATCGATTACAGCTTCTACGTGCGTAGTTCGCTGTTGGATGTTTCCAGCCGCTGGCCCGCGAACCGCCGACAGCTGGATGAGCCCTCTAGAATCTCGTCATGCGTCACGGGGCGCGGCGCACAACCAGCCCGAATTTGCGATACCCGTAAAGCCGCCTCAGGCGGGCTTCCCTACGGGCACTCGGCGTAACCGAAGCTACGCAGCGAGAGCCAAGTTGTTGTTGGCAGTTGAAAAGTTCCCGAGTGTTTTACCAGGTGCTCGAGTACCTGGGCACGCAGCCACAATGTCACCAATCCCGTCGAAGCCAGTCGCCCCCGATGGTTGCTTAATAATGTAGTATCGGGTTGGTCGTTGGGCAATCGAGCCGGTCATGATAGCGACCGTGCAACCTCTTATCAGGATGCGTTTTGACGCGGTGGATCTCATCCAGTCCCTATGCGGCCGCTACCTCGAACGAATCCCGGTGCTCCAGGTACTCGGCAAAGATTCCCTCCACGGCGTCGAACGAGTCCACCGCGTGGAGCTTTCGACGCAGTTCCGCCGAGCCCGGCAATCCTTTGGCGTACCAGCCCAAATGCTTGCGGAACTCGACCGCCGCGCCCATCGGGTCGGCCTCGTAGGCCCGCACCATCCGCGCGTGATCGATCGCGATCGCAAACCGCGCTTCGACCGAAGGGTCCGAGCGCATCGGCCGGCCGGCAAGCAGGTCCTTGGTCTGGTCGAAAATCCATGGCTGCCCAAAGGCGCCGCGCGCGACCATCACCGCCGCACAGCCCGTCTCGCGCCGCATTCGAATGCAGTCGTCCGCCGACTTGATGTCGCCGTTCCCGATGACCGGAATCTCCAGCGCGGCGACGACGGCGGCGATCTCGTCCCAATGCGCGTGCCCGCTGTACATCTGGGTCCGCGTCCGCGGATGGAGCGCCAGTGCCCGCGCTCCGGCGTCCTGGCAGCGAAGCGCGATGCCGACCGGGTCGCGCATCTCCTCGTTCCACCCGCTCCGGATTTTCACGGTCACTGGCAACGAGGTGTTGCGGGCGACGGCGCGGATGACCTCCTGCACGAGCCCGAGGTCGCGGAGACAGCCGGATCCGCCGTTTCGACGGACTACCTTCTTGACCGGGCATCCAAAGTTGATGTCGATGAAATCCGGTTGAAAGATGTCCGTCACGAGTGCGGCCGCGTCGCCCATGGCGTCCGGCTCGGCGCCGAAAATCTGGACGCCGATCGGATGCTCGTCGGCCTCGAACCGCAGTTTGTCGATGGTGGCGGGGTTCTCCCGGCGGATGCCTTCGGCCGACAGAAATTCGGTGACCACCACGTCGGCTCCAAAACGGCGGCAGAGGCGCCGGAACGGCGACTCGGACACCCCCGCCATGGGCGCCAGGTAGAGCGGCACGTCGGCCGCCACGGAAAAGGGAAACCGTTTCACGTCTTGAAGTTAAGACGCGCTGGAAGTCCAAGCAATATCAGCATTTGACACAACTCCGCGGGTCCGATAACTTCGCTCGTTCGACTGCGGCGGCCCCACCACTGACCGAGAATCCGGATGGAATTGCGGGAGTTTTTCAGCGAAGACTCTGTTCAACTCAACATCGTCGGCACGTCCAAAGACGACGTCCTCAAGGAGTTGATCGGCCTTCTTCACCTCGACGAGAAGTCCGAGGGCATGCTGTTCAAGATGCTCAAACGACGCGAAAACCTGGGCTCGACCGGCATCGGACGCGGCATCGCGATTCCCCACTGTCGGTCGCTGGTCGTCACCAAGCTCCGGGTCGCCTTCGGACGCAAAAAGGAAGGTGTCGACTTCAAGGCGATCGATGAGAAGCTCGTCCACTTCTTCTTTCTCATCGTGGCGCCCCCGCTCGAGGTCTCGAACCAGTATCTGCCGGTACTCGGCAAGATCGCGCAGTTCAGCAAGGAGCCCGACGTGCCACAGCGACTCATGGAACTGACTGAGCCAAGCGAGTTCATCGCGCTGCTGCAGCAGAAGGGTGTCTAGCAGGGCGTTGAAAAACGAGCGAATTGCGAGGTGACAGCGGTTCGAGAACAGGCCAAAGGAGTGGCAATGGCCAACAGGAGGTCGAGTTTGGTCATTTTCG
>Ga0335085_10016686_pt1 | contig 10604 bp, 8 predicted proteins | sample Lox_Sample_45_FD_206712 | JGI IMG/M metagenome (GOLD analysis project Ga0335085, IMG submission 206712) | Soil microbial communities from Loxahatchee National Wildlife Refuge, Florida, United States - Lox_Sample_4.5 | ecosystem: Environmental > Terrestrial > Soil > Wetlands | place: USA: Florida...
CGGCGCGCCCGGCGGCATCCAGATCCATGGCGACGCGGACCAGCTCATCCAAGCGTGCCCATCGTTCCGGTGTCATGCTTAGCGCCCTCCGATCACCGAGAACACAACGATTCCCAGCGCCACGGCCAACAGCAGCATCCCCAACACCAGGTATAGAGTGCTGTAGGGCGCCGAGCGCACCAGCACCGCCTCATCCGCCTTGTCCGGGTTGAAATACACCATCACGTTGGAATTCACCGGATACTTCGCGAGTTCGCTCTCCGCCCGCTTCTTTCGCGCGAAACCCCGGCTGCCGAACTCGATCCGCTTGCCCGTGTACCCGACGCCTTTCACCAGGTAGTCGTAAAATACCGAAACCTGGTACTCCACCGAATCGGTCGAGTCACGCCGTACCAGGTCCGCCCGGGTGATGGTGCCCATCGCGTGGTGCCAGCTCTCACTCGCCCGCAAGCGGCTGCGCTGGTGGATACTGTAGGCGATCATCGCCACCCCGGCAATCAGGCAAATCGCCACGTAGCCAATCGACGCACCCGGCACGTCACCATCCTCAGCAGATCAGTATAGCCGTTGCGCGCCGCGGCGCAGACGCTGTGTGTTGGCGGTTCTATCTAATTCCCGTGCACGATCTTCCGCGCTTCCAGAAACTCCAGGAACCGCGACGGCCACGCCGCCACCGGACCCTGCGTGGTCGCCCGCACCCCGAACCCGTGGCCCACGCCCGTGTAGACGTGCAGTTCCGCAACCGCGCCGGCCTTCTTCAGTTCGATGTACAGCTCCGGCAGCCCCTGCGAAATATTGGTCCGGTCGTTTTCGCCGCAGACCAAGAACGCCGGCGGCGTGTCCTTCGAGAGCTTCATATCGCGCGGAATCGCCGGATAGATCAGCGCCTGAAAGGCCGGCTTCGAGCTGAGGCGGTCGATGGGGTCCGCGGCATCGGGCGATCCCGAGTCGTAGTGGGTCGCGGCCAGCGCCGCCAGTTCGCCTCCCGCCGAAAATCCCATGACACCAACGCGCTCCGGATCGATGTTCCATTCCGCGGCGCGGCGGCGCACCGTGCGAATTGCCCGCTGGATATCGGCCAGCGACTCGACTTCCACTTTGTATGTCGATCCCTTCTCACGCGCCAGTCGGTATTTCAGGACCACGCCCGCGACGCCGTGGTCGGCGAGCCACCGCGCCACGTTCAGCCCCTCGTGATCGGCCCAGAGTTCGCTGTGGCCGCCGCCGGGAGCGATTACCACCGCCGCGCCCGACGCCGTTGCTTTCGGCGGCGCAAACACTGCGATTGACGGACGATGCACGTTGGAAATTACGTGCTCGCCTTCCGGCGTGGTGCGGACGGCTTCTTCCCCGGTTTTGCCTTCCGATCCTGGAGCCCCATTCGGCCACAGCGCGATCCATTGCGGATCGGCCGCATTGGCCAAACCCGCCGTCAGCAATACGCACGCCAATACTCTGCTCACATCCGCACCTCGTCAGGTCGAGAATATCACTCGTACCGTGGGGCAGGCACTCTGCCGACCGCTTTTCTGCCGGCGTCCGGAAGGGCCGATGAGTGCCGGCCCACCAGGAAGGCGTGCCGGCACGAGTGCCTGCGCGACGCCGAGCGGGTGCTAAAATGCCTGTCGGGCCGGGATGAATCGACTGCGTTCCGTCGGGCTTGCAATGCTTTTGGCGTCGCTGGGTTTGCGCGCCGCCAATCCATCCTCTCTACCCGAGGGCTACACACGCCGCGTCTGGCAGACTCAGGACGGGCTGCCGGAAAACACCGTTCAGGCCTTCGCGCAAACTTCCGACAATTACCTTTGGATCGGCACCAGCGGCGGATTGGTCCGCTTCGATGGCGCCAGCTTCGTCGTCTACGATCGCGACAACACTCCCGCCATGCGCGAGAACAGCGTCTTTTGCCTGGCGGCGGCACGCGACGGCAGTCTCTGGGCCGGGACCGACGGAGCCGGCCTGCTGCGATACAAGGATGGCGTTTTCCGTTCGTACCGCGCCGCGCAGGGATTGACCAACGATTTCGTCCGCGCGGTTTTTCAAACCCGCGATGGTGTGCTCTGGGCCGGCACCGACGACGGGCTTTTCCGCCTCAACGGCGAGCGCCTGGTGCGCGTCGACGGCACCGGCAATATTCCCCAACTCGCGGTACACGCCATTCGCGAGGACCGCGACGGCAATCTCTGGGTCGGCGGCTCGATCGTAATTGCGATTCGCGGCGACAGCGCCCGCGAGTATCACCTTGAAGGCGTCGGCAGCGCCAGCCGCGTCAAATCGATTTCCGAGACCGCCGATGGCTCTATCTGGATCGGCACGGTTTCCGGTCTGCTGAAATTGACTCGCAGCCAGCGCGACAGCGGACGATTCGAGCGCGTTCCGGAGATTTCCGCCACCGTGCGCGCTCTTCGGGTGGACCGCGCGGGCGATCTCTGGATCGGCACTATCGGTGATGGCCTCCTGCGCTACTCCCAAGGCCAAATCACGCGCATCACCGCGCCCGATAATCCGCCCAGCGCCACCGTACTGGCGATCTTCGGCGACAACGAGCGCAATATCTGGGCCGGGATGCAGACCGGGCTGCTGCGCCTCAGCCGCGCCGCCATGAGCACGTTCCCGCTGCCCGATACCGCCAACGCCGATTTCGGCACGGTGTACGCCGACCCGGATGGCTCACTCTGGGTCGCCGGCACCCACTTGTTCCGCATCAACGCCCGCCGCGATCGCTCCGAACTCGTGCCCTCTCCTCCTCCTGAAGTGCGCGTCCGCAGCGTCTTCCGCGACCGCGCCGGCGCTCTCTGGATCGGCACCGAAGGCGATGGAGTTTACCGCACGCTCAATGGACATCGCGAACAGTACACCAAGCGCACCGGCCTGGTGAACGATTTTGTGCGCGCGTTTCTCGAAGGCCGCGACGGTAGCGTCTGGATTGGCACCGACGAGGGTGTCACCCGCTGGCGCGACGGCACGCTCACCAATTACCTGGAGCCCCAGGGACTGGCTTATTTCAGCGTTCGTGTCCTGGCCGAAGATCATCGCGGCGATATCTGGATCGGCACGGAGCGGGGCGTGAGTCATTGGCGAAACGGCGCGTTCCTGCAGGACGAAATCACCGCGCGGCTGCGGCTGGAGAAAATCTGGGCCATCCACGAGGACCGCGACGGCGGCCTGTGGTTCGGCACCCGCGGCGCCGGACTGTTCCGCTGGCGCGATGGCACGCTGACGGAATTCGGCACCGGGCAGGGCCTCGCCGCCGCCAGCATTTACCAGATCCTCGAGGACGATCGCGGTGTCTTCTGGATGAGCGGGCCCAACGCCATTCTGGCCGTCTCCCGCGAGGACCTCGACAGGCTCGCCAGCCATCCCGGATTCCACCCCGCCGTCACTCTGTACGGTTTGTCAGACGGCGTCGAGGCCACGCAGATTTACGGAGGTGTTTCACCGGCCGGCTGCCTTGCCGCCAACGGGGAAATCTGGTTCCCCAGCAACCGCGGCCCCGTCCGCATCACCCCCACCGATTCGCGCTCGGAAAGCCTGCCCAAGGTGACCATCGAGCAGGCGCTCCTCGATGGCCGCGTCACGCCCGTAACCGCCCGCATCGTCGCGCCGCCCGGCGAGGGCAAGCTGCAGATCGTGTATGGCGCCATCCGCCTGCGATCGCAGGAGCGCATCCGCTTCCGCTACATGCTCGAAAATTACGACCAGGGTTGGACGGAAGCCCAGCGGCGCCGCGAAGCCTTCTACAATCTGCCGCCCGGAAAATACAAGTTCCGCGTGCAGGCCTTCGAATTGAACATGCCCGATAGCGTCAGCGAAGCCTCGCTGGATATCGAATGGCTGCCGCACTTCTACCGCACGTCTTGGTTCCTGGCGGCCTGCGCGGCGCTGGTGATCACCGCGGGCCTCGTGGCCTACCGCATCCGGCTGCGGCAGGTGCACGCCCGCTTCCGCGCCGTGCTGGAAGAGCGCAACCGCGTCGCGCGCGAAATGCACGACACCGTCATCCAGGGCTGCGCCAGCGTTTCGGCTCTGCTGGAGGCCGTGTCAATCGGCAGCGAGGAATCCGGCTTGAAGAGTGAATTACTGGATTGCGCCCGCACCCAGGTGCGGGCGACCGTCGATGAAGCTCGCCGCGCCGTCTGGAATCTCCGCCAGACCGGCGCCGAACCGCCCGAAATCGGGCCATTGCTCGACAAGATGGCGCAGCAGGCCAGCCACGCCTCGCGCGTGCCCGTGCACTTTGAAACTTCCGGCAAGCCCGTCCTGCTCGATCCCGCCGTGGAGCACGATATTTTGATGGTGGCGCGTGAAGCTGTATATAATGCGGTGCAGCACGCCAAGCCGACGGAAGTGAAGATCCAGGTGCATTTCGATCACAACCGGATACAGTTGCGGGTGATCGACGATGGCTGCGGATTCGACCCGGCGGAGAAGTTTCACGAAGCCGGAGAGCATTTCGGCCTGGTAGGGATGCGCGAGCGGACGGCCCGGCTGGGTGGTCATTTCGATATCCGCAGCGCGCCGGGAAACGGAACGGAGTTGTTGGTCGAGGTGCCGGTGAGATCGTCGGCAGCCGCGAAATTAGGGATCGATCTGGAGTCATGAAGGCAGTTTCGAAGTTTGGGGTCCTGGTGGTCGAAGACCATCCGATCATGCGCATGGGGATCGCCGCTATCATCGATGCGCAGCCGGACATGAAAGTTTGTGGGCAGGCGGAGTCCGGCGGCGACGCTGTCCGTCTGTTCCACGAACGAAAACCGGACGTAATTCTGATGGATCTGCGGTTGCCCGGCATGAGCGGCCTGGACGCTCTCCGCGCCATCCGTAAGGACGATCCTTCAGCCCGCTGCGTCGTGCTGACGACTTACGAAGGAGACGAGGACATTCACCAGGCATTGCAGGCCGGCGCCGCCGGGTACCTGATCAAGGCCATGTCGCACGACACGCTGGTCGATGCTTTGCGAAAAGTCCATTCCGGAACGCGCTTCCTGCCCGCGCCCGTGGCCGAGAGCCTGGCCATGCGCACGCCCAATTCCGACCTCAGCCCGCGCGAGCGCGAAGTCCTCTCACTGATGGTGCAGGGCAAGAGTAATAAGGATATCGGCGGCATTCTGCGGATCACTGAGGCCACCGTGAAGTGCCACGTCAGCGTGATCCTCGAGCGCCTGGGCGTGAACGATCGCACGCAAGCCGTCATCGCGGCCCTCCAGCGCGGGTTGGAACATCTATAGACTGTAGCCTGACAGTCGTTATAGGCGGTAAAAAAATTCCAGGTACGCGAATTTTCCGTCCTTGCCCGTGGGATAAATCATCTCCATTACCGCCAGCCCTTGGGTGTAGCCGAAATATCCGCTGAGCGTCAGATTGCGGCGCACGCGAAAGTCCGCACCCAGATCATAGAGATTGCCAAGCGATCGCCGCCCGGACGTGGACCGGCCGGTATAGCCGAACGTCCATGGCTGGTACGCGCCGCCGCCGCTGTACCAGAGATCGTTAGCGTTGCTCAATCGCAGTGCGTGGAATTCACTGGTCAGGGTGACTCTCGGGTGCGGCCTCAGGATCAAAATGCCGTAACGATCTTCCGTATTCATCATGTTAAAGAACGGAAATTTCGCATACGGCCGCGGTGTCGGGAGGAGTTGGAAGAATGTGTTGTGGCGGCCGTCGTTCGCATTGGAGTCGCCCGATCCGTACGTGTAGCCCGCGCGAATCCATGGTTTGACCGCGGGCGCGATCTTGGGCTGCAGTCCGCCTTCCAGGTCCAACGCGCCCGCACGCTGCGTCTGGTATCCCCATCGGCCGGTCTGCACCGCCCCCCAAGCAAGCAGGTCGACGGTACCGGCGTCGGTCTCGATGGCGTGCAGCGAATGGCCGCCGAAGGTTTCGATGCGGATGTTCTCCAGGTCGCCGCGGCGCATTGCGACTGCCCGATTGTCGGTCTTGAGAATGTGGCGGAAGTCGTCGTATTCGATGGCGAAAAACCGCGTGTCGGCGGCGTGCCGGCCCGAGCCCCAGGAGTGGGTGTAGGCCGCGTAGCCGAAGCCGATGCGGTTCCAACCCCAGCCATCCACCTGGAAGACGCCGCGGGTGGGTACCGCGCCCACAAACGTGAAGTTATCGCGGCCGCTTGTGTACGAGTAGTGGACGCCATCGAAGCTCCGTCCCACATCCGAGAATCCGAAGTTCCCGATGAGCCGTTGCGCCACCCGATCCCGCTTCAGCGCGGCCAGGGTGGTACTCTTGGGAGTCAGTTCGCTGCCGTCCGAAAACTCGAAACGGCCGATCTGCAAGGTGTGCTTTTTATTGCCGCCGAGGCCATCGAAGCGCACGAAGAGTTGCTTCGGAAAGATCATCGCCGTGTTCTGGCTGCCGGAATTCGCCGACATGTAGTTCGAACCCAACCCGAGCCCGCCCTGCTGCGGCCCCGTTCCGGTGGCGCCGTTCGGCAGTCCGAGAAGGAACGGTACGCCGAATTCGGCATTCCAGTCCCAGGTGTCGTGACTCTGCGACAATCCGATGCGGAACACGTTCCCCGAGTACTGATAGCTGTTGTTTCCCGCCGCCGGTTGAAACCAATCCCAGAAGTAGACGCGCGACCTCAGGCTGGCCGTAACAGTCAAGTCGCCAAGCTTCACCGGCGTCGGCGCGACGGTCTGGGCCGCGAGAACGGTTGCGGAGGCGATTCCGAATACACTTTGAGCGATGAGCTTCATTTTCGATCTTCCTTTGATGCCGACGTTACTCTGAGGATGAGACCGGCCCCTGCGCCGCGACCGTCAGGGAGCGGTCGCGCGCAAGATGGTGCCGCGCCCGACCGCTCGCTCACGCGCGCGGCTCAGGGTCAGTCCACCACTAATGGTCTCATCCTGTACCATCAAGCGGATTACACTCTCTCCTGAGCGAACGACATCTCTGGCTCGGCGGGCGCCGGCTTCGGATCCGCAGCCGGACGGAACGTGGCGTATAGCGCCAGTCCGGTACACAGCGACCCGGAGAGGATGTTGCCGATGGTAACCGGAATCTGGTTCCACAGCCACCAGGTACCGGCGGACACCGGCGCGCGCAACATCATGCCCGCCGGGATGACGAACATATTCACCACCGAATGCTCGAATCCCTGCGCGAAGAAGGTCAGGATCGGCAGCCACATGGCGACGATCTTGCCGATGGTCGATTTCGACACCATCGCCAAACACGCGCCCACCGTCACCATCCAGTTGCACAGCACCGCTTTGACGAGTGCGGTCGCCCACCCGGCGCCACCCGCCGACATGTAGCCGAGCGTCTTTTTCTGGGCGGCCGCGCGGAGCAGATCGCCCACCGGGCCCCCATTATTGGCTCCGCAATTGGTGATCGCAAGATAGAACAGCAGCGCATATCCGGCGCTGCCCAACAGGTTGCCGGTATACACCCAGAACCAATTGCGCAGCATCCGTCCGGGGGTGACCTCTCCAGCCGCGACCGCTACGGGCAGGATTGCGAAGTTGCCGGTCGCCAGCTCCAGGCCGAGCAGCACCAGCATCACGAAGCCGACCGGAAAGAGCACCGCGCCCACCAGCGGCGGGATGCCCTGCGACTGTACGACGAACACCATCGACGTCGCAAATCCCAGAAAGACACCCGACAACGCGCCTCGCAGCAGCATATCGGAGACATTCAAGCCAGCCTTGCGCTTGGCCGCGCGCACGATTTCGCCGATCAATTCGACGGGAGTGACGTAGTCCATATCAGGCTGCCTCCGCTCGTTCGGCGGCCATCCGCACCATCACCACGCCGTCGACAACTTTCACCGGATACGACAAAACGCAGGCCGATTCGCCCTCCGGCCGCACCACATCGCCCGAGTCGAGACAGATTTTCCAGGAATGCAGCGGGCAGACCACGGAATCGCCGGCGACGATTCCATCGGCGAGCGGTCCGCCGCGGTGCGGGCAGCGGTTTCCCACCGCTACGAACCGGCCGCCCAGGTTGAAGATGGCGATCTCCTCGGAGCCGAGCTGTATCGCACGGCCCTCGCGGAGAGGAACGTTATCAGTGTGCGTGATGCGAATCCAACTCATACGTTGACAGTCTCCATGGGTTGAATTTGGACGAACTGCGTTTGGTGGCGTGGCTGGTTCCGTTCCAGCCAGGGATCGGGCGCGAGCGCTTTCGATTTGGCGAGCCGGTCGAGCAGCCCGTCCTGTGCCGCGGGCGGCGCGTAGACGGTTTCGCGGCGGACCTGTTCGATGCCGACACGCTCCACGAAGTCGTAGGTCCGTTCCAGATAGTTGGCGTTCTCGCGGTAATACTGGAAGAAGAGGTGCGCGGCGCGGAGCGCTTTGTCGGTAGTCTCGACGGTGATCAGCAGATCGGCCTTGCGCACGCGCTTGCCGGCGGCGCCGCCGACCACTACCTGCCAGCCGCCCTCCTGTCCGACAAGACCGATGTCTTTGACCGTCGCCTCGGCGCAGTTCCGCGGGCAGCCCACCACCGCCATTTTGGTTTTGTGCGGCGTATAGAGATTCTCCAGGCTGCCTTCCAGTTCGATGCCGGTAGCGATCGCGTCCTGCGTGCCGAAGCGGCAGAATTCGGTTCCGACACATGTCTTCACCATGCGCACGCCCTTGGTATATGCCTGGCCGGAGGTCATGCCGAGATCGGCCCAGATTTTCGGCAGATCCCGCTTGGCGACGCCCAGCAGATCGATGCGCTGGCTGCCGGTAATCTTCACCATGCGGACGGAGTACTTCTCGGCGACGTCGGCAATACGGCGCAGTTCCGTCGGCGACGTCAGCCCGCCGCGAATGCGCGGTACCACCGAAAAGGTGCCGTCGCGCTGAATGTTGGCGTGGACGCGATCGTTGATAAATCGCGCGGAGCGGTCCTCGTCGTGATCGCCGCACCACGCCATATCCACCATGTAGCTCAGCGCCGGCTTGCACACTTCGCAGCCCGCGCCGTTGCCATAGATATCGAGGATTTCCTGCACCGATTTCAGCTTCTGCGACCGGACCATCTCCCGCAGCGCCTCCTGCGGGAACGGCACGCACTCACACAGCACTTTCTTCTTGTCTTCTTCAAATTCGGGAGCGACGGCCTTCAGCAGGCTCGAACAGAGATCGGTACAGCTTCCACAGCCGGTCGACGCGCGAGTGCACTGCTTCAACTGGCTCAAGGTGCGGATCGACCGCTCGTGAATCGCCGACACGATGGCGCCCTTGCTGACGCCGTTACAGCCGCAGACGATTTCGGAATCGGGCAGCTCGGCGACGTTGGCTCCGCCGTCGGGCGCCGGATCGGGCGAGAGCAGCGAGCGGCGCTTGTTGTTGAGGTCCTCTCCTGTACGCAGCCATTCCATGTAGCGCCGGCTGTCGGACAGATCGCCCACCAGGATGACTCCCGCCAGTTTGCCGTCGCGGATGTTCAGCTTCTTGTAGATGCCGAGCGATGGATCTTCGTATCGGATGGATTCCACGCTCGGCGGGTTGTCCTGGACGAAGCCGGCGGAGAAGACATCCACGCCCATGATTTTGAGGCGCGCTTCGGGGATGGAACCCTGGTAACGCGGGCCGCGGTGTCCGCTGATGGTGGCGGCCAGCACCTTACCCTGCTCGTAAAGCGGCGCCACGAGGCCGTAGACGGTGCTGTTGTGCTCCACGCACTCGCCGACGGCGAAGACGTGCGGGTCGGAGGTCTCCATGTAATCGTTGACCACGATCCCGCGATTCACCACCAGTCCCGCCATGCGGCCGAGCTCGACATTGGGACGGATGCCGACCGCGATCACCACCAGGTCGGCTTCCATCCGGTAGCCGTTCACGAAGGCAACGCCTTCCACGCGGCTATCTCCCAGGATGGTGGTGGTGTTGTGCGAGAGCAGGACGTTCACGCCCAGTTCTTCGATCTTGCGCTGCAGATATTCGGCGCCGCGCGCGTCGAGCTGGCGTTCCATGAGCGTGCTCATCAGGTGCACCACGGTGACATCGGCGCAGCGGAGTTGCAGTCCTCGAGCCGCTTCCAGGCCGAGCAGGCCGCCGCCGATCACTACGGCTTTCACCCCCGGACGGGCGCGTTCCATCAGCGCCCTGGTGTCGTCCAGGTTGCGGAAGCAGAAGACGCCGTCCTTTTCGACGCCGGCAATTGACGGAATCAGGGGGGAACTGCCGGTGGCCAGCAATAGCTTGTCGTAGGTGGTGATGCTGCCGTCATCGCCGGTGACGGTGCGCGCGGCCGCGTCGACGCCGGTGATGCGGACGCCCAGCCGCAGGTCGATGTTGTTCTCGCGATACCACTCGAGGCGGTTGAGAAAGATCTCCTCGGTCTCCTTCTCTCCCGCCAGAACCGAAGAAAGCTGGATGCGGCTATAGTTGACGTGAGTTTCGTCTCCAAACACCGTGATGCGGAAGCCGGGCGAGTGGCGCAGAATCTGTTCCACGCACGCCATGCCCGCCATTCCATTGCCGACTACAACCAGTCGTTCCATAGCTGCTATCTGAGTACCTCCGCCGATTGAGGCGATTTCCACGCCGAACCCCGCTTGCGACGCAGCACCCCGGCCGCCGACTCCGCGGCTGCCCGCACCAGCGCCGCCATCTTCGGGTGGGGCGGGACAATGTCGGGCGCTA
>Ga0335085_10016687_pt1 | contig 10603 bp, 11 predicted proteins | sample Lox_Sample_45_FD_206712 | JGI IMG/M metagenome (GOLD analysis project Ga0335085, IMG submission 206712) | Soil microbial communities from Loxahatchee National Wildlife Refuge, Florida, United States - Lox_Sample_4.5 | ecosystem: Environmental > Terrestrial > Soil > Wetlands | place: USA...
AGATCATCGGCACCCACCCGAAGATACAGCGGATCAGGGAGATCATCGATAACATAGCGCCCTCGGACAGCACGGTTCTGATCCAGGGAAAAAGCGGCACCGGGAAAGAACTGGTAGCAAGGGCGATACACAACCGCTCGCTCCGCGCTGATGGACCCTTCCAGGCAGTCAACTGCGGTGTGTTTACTGAAACGCTGATCGAAAATGAATTATTCGGCCATGAAAAGGGCGCTTATACTGGCGCGGTCCAGCGGGCGATCGGCAGAGTAGAGGCCGCCGGCGGCGGCACACTTTTCCTCGATGAAATCGACACCATGCCCGTCAGCTCACAGGTGAAGCTGTTGCGGGTGCTTGAGGAGCGCTCGTTTCAAAGAATAGGCGGGACAAAACCGATTTATGTGGATTTCAGGCTGATTGCTGCCACGAATAGCGATCTCCAGGAGGCTGTTTCAAAGAAACTTTTCCGTGATGACCTGTACTATCGTCTCAATGTCATTACCATGACCCTCCCTGAACTCAGTGAACGACTGAGCGATATTCCTCTTCTGGTAAATTACTTCATGGAACGATACAAGGTCAGAAGCAACGTGCAGTCCGTCTCCGCCGCCGCTATGGATATCCTTTTGCAATATCCGTGGCCCGGCAATGTCAGGGAGCTTGTGAATGCCATCGAATACTCCATGATCATGGCAAAGGGGACACAGATCCTTCCAACAGATCTGCCTGAGGCCTTGCAGGGCAGGATTTTTGAACCGCAACAGCAGGCGCGTGAAGCCCTTTCGCTCAAGGAAACAGAGCGGGAATTAATCGTGAGGACATTGAAGGAATGTCACGGCAACAAACATCTCGCAGCAAAGCTCCTGAGAATCCCCCGTTCCACACTTTACAGCAAGATCCAGAAACATGGCATCTCGATCAACGAGGATGTTAACATTTCTCCACCCGATCAGGAAAAAAACACTGATACATCACCTCTTGCTGTCCAGAATTAGACCCAAAATAGTTTAATAAAAATCAACATGTTACGGCTATCTTGCCACAAATCCATCTATCCCCCTGTCTAAAACCCGTCCAACAAGGTATATTAACTTATTGTTTTTAAATATATAATTGTCGGCATTGCTCTTGCAACTTATATATTATAAATTCATGAATTATCATGCATAAATATTATCGAAAAATGTTGAAAAGTCTTAAAAACATTTAAATCAGCGTGAAACGGAGATGGACATGAACATGAAAACTTTACTCTTGGTAGACGATGAAATTGATAACCTGCGAAGTCTCGGAGAAATACTGAACAGGCTCGGTTACAACGTCATCACCGAACCTGATGCTCCATCAGCTCTTTCCGTTGTGCGTGGCGGGACCCATGTTGATCTCGTGATAACCGACTATAGGATGCCCGGGATGGATGGCCTGGAGTTTTTCATCCTGCTGAAACAGACGCTGCCTGCCGTCCCCGTGATCATGCTTACGGCCTATGGTGCCGTAGAAACATATTTAAAATCGCTTAGCCTGGGGATATTTGAATACGTCAATAAACCAGTAAGAGCGAAGGACCTGGGACGGGTCGTGAAGTGCGCCCTCGCTTGCTCGGAAGATGACAATAGCGCTCCCGGAAGCACGCTGTCCCATGAATCGCCATCATTTAATATATAAGCTGAAGCAACACATCAGCATGATCAGCTTTGCTTTGAACAAACGTCACGGTGCCACGTGAGGCCCAGCAGCCCATAAAAAGCAGTCCTAAGAAAGGCATGCTCATGCACAGGAAAGATCAAGTGGTTAATTTCAGAATCGGCAAAGAATCTTTTGGCGTACCCATCGACAATGTGCAGGAGATCGTGCGGGTGCCGGAGATCACGGTGGTACCGGAAATGCCGTCATTTGTCGAAGGCGTCATCAACCTTCGCGGCAAGATCGTTTCTATTGTGGATTTGAGCAAGCGACTTAAGATTGAAGCTGCTCCCAGGGCAAAATCAAGTCGTGTTCTGATCGTCGAAGTGGACGACAGGATTATCGGCCTTTTGGTGGACTCGGTCAACGCTATCCTGCATATACCGCAGGAGGCCATCGAGTCTACACCTGACACCGTTGCACCGGTAGGTGCTGGCTATATCATCGGCGTGGGCAAATTGCATGACAAACTGATCATTCTCCTCAATCTTAAAAATATTCTAAGACCTGACGAGATCAGGAAACTGGCTGCGGACGAGAGTGCTGGAACAGGCGTGGGCAGAGCATCACGACGACCCTTAGAAGCAGTGGCTTGAACGTAGTCGGAGACGGGCATCATGAGTACTTCGAATACTTTATGATACTTACCGACGATGAATTCAGGTTATTTTCGCACCTTATTTACAGCGAGAGCGGGATAACCATTAAAGACACCAAAAGGGAATTTCTCCAGGCACGGCTCCTGAAGAGGCTTCAGGCCAACAGACTGAACAGTTACTACCGCTACTATAAGTTCGTTACTGATAAGACGCAGGGTCAGCGTGAGCTTCTCGACCTTGTAGACAGCCTTACAATCAACGAAACATCGTTCTTCAGGAACAGGCCCCAGTTCGACCTTTTCACCAATATAGTCATTCCCGAATTAAAACAAAAAAAAGCGCTTCAAAAAAAGATCCGGTGCTGGAGCGCAGGCTGTTCCAAAGGACAGGAAGCTTATTCCATCGCCATGAGCGTTCTAGATGCGCTGGAATCTCCAGAAACCTGGGATATCATGATCCTTGCCTCGGATATTAGCTTGCGAGTACTCGACAGCGCTCAGAAAGGGGTGTACAGCGAAAATGAGATCGAGGCCGTTCATCCCGAATATCAGAAGGAATACTTCGATAAGGTAAACAGTCATTATCAAATCAAGCCGAACGTTAAAAAGCTGGTGGTCTTCGATTTCCATAATCTGAAACATGAGAACGGCGTAAACGGCCTCGACGTGATATTCTGCCGGAATGTTATGATCTATTTCGACCGCGATGAGCAGAAAAGGCTTGTGGACAAATTCCATAAAAGCTTATCTGACGGCGGCTACCTCTTTTTGGGGCACTCCGAGAGTCTCCAAGGACTGTCAGACAAGTTTAAATTTATGTACCATAACAAAGGTGCCGTATATAAAAAGGTGCCATAGGACTCCGGGAAGGTACTGACGGCATCCGATGTACAGGGATGGTTTTATGGCAGGGATGAAGAGGGCATGAGCGAATATACGTTTTCTGATCGCGAGCTGAACGACCTCAAGGAAATATTTTTCACCGAGGCCTGCGAGATCCTGCAGTCCCTGGACCAGGAGATCCTTAATCTCGAATCGGGGCAGGACAGAGAAGCTTCGCTTAAAACCATTCAGCGCCATCTCCATACACTCAAAGGAAATTCACGTGCCCTCGGATTCACTTCATTGAACACTCTGGCCCACAGGTCCGAAGACCTGCTCAAATCGATCCAGGATACTTCGGTTGAAGTTGACAGGAGCCTCATCGATCTTCTGTTCTCAATAAGCGATACCCTGCAGTTCACCGTCGACAGCTGCCGATCCAGCAAGAACGCTCCGCCTGATGAGCGGCTTATCGAGCGCATTGAAAGTTATCTGAGCGTATGGGGGAATGGCGGAAAGACGGAGAAGGGTGCACCATTCAGATCCGAAAATAGACCGGGCGCACTGATGTACGACATTATCATAGGGTTCGACAGCGCCTGTGAAAATAAAGCACTCGGGCTTCAAGTCATCACGGAAAGGCTCTCGACGATGGGGGAGGTTATCCGTGTTGAAACAAACAGAGATTCCGGAACAGTCGATGCCGCAAATCAGCTCTCAATCAGCTTTGGTTCTTCGGAGCACCCCGAGCTGATACGAGATTTGATTGCCGTCCCGGGTATCGTGAAGGAACTAACGATCAACAAACACGATATCGGTAAAACCGCTGAGGCACAGCTGTCAGGTCGAGACACTATCGTCAAACAGGAAGCCCTGCAGACACTCCGCGTCGATGCACAGCGGGTCGACAAGATCCTCAACCTCATAGGCGAAATGGTGATTGGTCGCTCGATGATCGGACAGATCCTGTCAGAAATCGGCGAGCGTTATCAAAGGGATGATTTAGTCGGGAAACTCGGCGACGCAAACGCCTTCATGGAGAAGACCCTTTCGCAGCTGCAAAAAAACGTCATGAAGATCCGGATGCTGCCGATATCCCAGGTCTTCAGAAAATTTCCCCGTGTGGTCCGCGACCTCTCAGTCGAAAAGGGAAAACAGGTTGAACTCCTCATGCTGGGAGAAAAAACCGAGCTTGATAAGAGCATCCTCGACGTGATCGGAGAACCGCTCATTCACCTGATAAGAAACGCCGTTGACCACGGGATCGAACCGCCCGACGACAGGGAACAGGCCGGAAAGCGGAGGACCGGGACAGTCAGTCTGCATGCTTACCACGAAGGGAACCAAATCATGATTGACGTTAAGGACGACGGTGCCGGATTGGATCCTCAGCGGCTCAGAAAAAAGGCAATAGAAAGAGGGCTTAAAAGCCGCGACGAGATTGATCGCCTTTCAGATGACGAAACACTTGACCTCATTTTTCTGTCCGGATTCAGCACCGCCGATGTGGTGACGGACATATCGGGCCGGGGATTCGGGATGGACATCGTTCGGACGACGGTGGAATCGCTCAAAGGTCGGATCCAGGTCCGCTCGAAACCGGGAGAGGGGACCACGTTCACGCTCAGATTGCCGCTTACCCTTGCAATCATGCGCGCCATGTTGTTCTGGGTAGGGAAAAGACTCCTGGCTATTCCCATGTCGTCAATCGAGAGGATAACCCGTGTCAAGGACAGCGACATCCAAACAGTAGCAGGAAAATATGTTATCCGGTTCCGTGATAAGGTGATCAGCTTGATTTTCCTGAACGAAACACTGATGGCAGACGAATGCTCTGACGTTCAGGGCCAGAAAAAGTTCGTCATTGTTGTTGGCTCCTCAGACAAGCTGTATGGATTTGTCGTAGACAGGCTGGTAGGCCAGCAGGAAATTGTAATCAAGGCCCTTGATGACTATTGGGGCACGATCGAGTGCACGTCAGGCGCCTCCGTACTTGGCAACGGACAAGTAGTCCTGATCTTGGACGCGCCTGCCATCATCTCAAGAGAAACACGGCAGGAGTTCGTCGGGACCTAGGACAGCCCGTGGCGCGAACACGGATTCGTCCCGTAGTGCGAGACACAACCATATATCAGAGCAAACGTGATCAGATATGAAAAAAATCCGGGTAATGGTTGTCGATGATTCCGCGCTCATGCGCAAGCTCATCAGCGAGATCCTCACGAAGGATCCTGAACTCGAAGTTGTGAATACCGCAATGGACGGCATGTTTGCGCTTAAAAAAATACCGCTGTCAAAACCAGATGTCATAACGCTCGATCTGGACATGCCGCGGATGGACGGTCTCACTGCGCTACGCTATATCGTGAACGATTATAAGATTCCCGTCGTCCTTGTCAGCTCACACGCAATCGACGGAGGAAATCTTACTTTCGAAGGTCTTGCCCTCGGTGCTGTTGACTTCGTTACAAAACCGAAGGATGCGATTTCGGTTCATATGCACGAGGTCGCGCGCGAGCTGATTCTGAAAGTGAAGCTTGCCAGCCGAACCTCAGTGAAGAAAACATCGCTTTCAGAGGCAGTGAAACTCTCGCAGCAGCAGCAGATGTACCGGCATAAAAAATCAGCACTCAGGGGGCCATTAAAAAAAATCGTGGCCATCGGCATTTCTACCGGAGGGCCGAATGCGATCAGCTATTTGCTTCCGCGGCTGCCGGAGGACATCGCCGCAGCAATCCTTATCGTTCAGCATATGCCCGAAGGATTCAGCGAAACGTTCGCCACCCGGCTGGACCAGGTCTGCAAGATCCGGGTAAGAGAAGCGAAGGAAGGAGACCCGTTGGTATCAGGCACGGCTTTCATCGCACCGGGCAATAAACACCTTAAGGTTGCCAAGGTCGGCATGACTGGCGTTGCCGTGCTTTCTGCGCGTCCTCCGGTGAATGGGCATCGCCCATCAGTCGATGTTCTTTTTGACTCGGTATCGCAGGAATTTGGATCCGATGCCATCGGGCTTCTCATGACGGGCATGGGGGAAGACGGCGCGCACGGACTCGGCTCGATTAAGGCTTCGGGAGGTTATACGATGGCTCAAGATGAAGCCAGCTGCGTCGTCTTTGGAATGCCGCGGGCAGCCTTGGACAGGGGACACGTGCATGAAGTCGTTTCTCTCGACGCTATACCAGGCAGGCTGACAACTCTTCTTAAAGAGGTGAACACGTATGCAGACAGGTCAGAACAGACGCTTTAGATTTCTTGTAGCGGAAGACTCTGAATTTGCCAGAAAATCGCTCATCAGGGCACTCTTGGACACGGAGGCTCTCGTCGTGCCGCTGCATACAAATGTCGGCGACATGAATTTGTCCGTTGCATTGATAATGAATACCTGGTAATGGCATTTCGAATTATTGATTTGACAGAGAGGCTGGTTTGAAGTTAAATTAACTTATGAATTGCGAATCCACGGAATTTAAATTTCAAGATCTCCTCCTTCTTATCGGGCTTACGGAACAGACCGGTGAATTGACGTTGGAGTCAGGAAATAACATCGGCAACATGCTATTTTACCAGGGGAAGATTCTCCGGTCAATTTCACCGTATTCACGCGCTATCGGCGACCTGCTTGTTGAGGAGGGCATCATTACCGAAATGGAGCTCATAGAAACACTGAAACGGCAGAAGAAGAATTCCATATCGCCAATCGGTTCGCTTCTCCTCAAGACTGGCAAGGTCAGCTTCAAGGTACTTGAGGCGATGGTTCATGAACAGATCAGACAGTCGGTGAAGGAGTTTAAAACGTGGGAGAACATAAGCCTCAATTTTCATAAAAAAGACATCGAGCCCTCTGATGAGATCCACCTTATGATCCATGAATTCCTGCCGGCGGAAAATCTCAAGAATGCGCTTCATTTTCTCTCGAAAGGGTGCACTCCGAATAATGGGTCAGCTGCCCCGGCTCCGTCACCATCCACGTCCTAACGCAATATCTGCGGACTCTTGCAGTAGAGTCTTGCCCGTAGCATCTCTCTCGCCTTGTTGAAAAGGTCCAGGGATCCCTTTGTCCGGTAGTCCGGATAAGTATGTTCGAACGGCAGGAACGTTTTTTCTTTGGTTGAATAATGAAGTGTCACTTCGGCATAAATACTCTGGCTCAGGTAAACGCGATGAGAAAAATCCTTGGTCGAGGCGAGGACGACCTTCGCCTCGGTTACATAGCCGGGATCAAGGTTTATCCTGCGACGCACTGCCGTCCCCCTTGTGACCAAGAACCGCGCTTCAATGCTATTTGTAAGAAGTTTCATGCTTGAGAGCATGCCGGGATCGGCCAATCGCTCGAAGAAAATGAAGTTACGGAGAATTGCGGAACCCATTTCTTCACGATAATAATCGGTGACATCCCACCGTACAGTTTCACTCTGACAGTCGATGGGGCCGTATTCTGCAGAGAGAAGTTCGGTGCAAATATCGAAAAGTCCGACTTCGGGTGAAAGCATGCCTACGAACAGCTTGACGGGTATAGGATTTTTTGGGTGTCCCATATATCCATAGAAAAGAAATAGCTACTTGGCAATATACCTGAACCTTTCTAATTTTTTCAAATTATATCATAAATACTGTCATATTCGACACCACTGCCATACCCATGACCGCATCACAGGACAGCCCCCAATTATGTCTTGACAAGGTCATATGGTTTGCTTATAGTTAAAGACATGCAAATTACACGTGAAGGGGATTATGGGATACGGAGTGTTCTGTACCTTGCCCGCCAGCCGTTCAAAAAGATCAGCTACGTAAACGAAATCTCTGAAGATTACAAGATCCCGCGCAGCTTTCTTGCCAAAATACTCCAGAAACTTGTCAAGGCAAAGATTGTACGGTCTTATAGGGGAGTGAAAGGCGGTTTTTCGCTCGCTAGGCAGGCCCGAGACATCTCCATGCTCGATGTTGTCGAAGCAATCGAGGGGAAACTTCAGCTTAACATCTGCATCACGGACAAGAAGAAATGTTTATTTTCTAAACACTGCCCCAGTCACGCCGTGTGGGCAACTGCTCAGTCAAAAGTCATTGAAGTCCTGAAAAAAGCGAACTTCGAAGATCTCGCCAGACAAAAGGTTTAATTATCAGCATCTTAAATTTAATTCATCGGGTACAACGACGGAGTACTGGAGAAGACCCGTCACTATGACGCACTAAAAGGATTCGCGATTTTTCCTTGTTTGGTTGCGTTTCGGCATTTTGATTTCACTCCAGCTTGTTTATCTGCAACAGAGCCTTACGTCATGGCTCTCGTAGGAAAGCTACAGGCCTCCCAACACTAACGGCAGCTTTGCCTGAACAACCAGCATGCCACAGGACGTTTTATCCCGGCGCAAGAATGTCTCATCCGGAACATCGCTCTTGCCGCTTGCGTCCTCTCCCGCCTGACCATTGCTTGAAAGGGTTCCATTCTCTCCCAGTGTTCCGCTGATCCGCTCAGGAGTAAATCCTTTTTCCCTAATACGTCATTTCCCTAATACGTCATTGCTCTCTTTCCTTCTTTATGCTACCATAAACCAGTCTCTCCGGGCGATACAGTCTTGAGGTGCGAAGCCAACCCTGATGAGCAGACAATGATATCGCTCCTTGTAGTCATCTATATTTTAAATAAGCATTCTCTTGCATATTTTCTAATTAGGACGTTATGGAATCCAGAGTAATTGTTTTGATCGTGCTGATTCTAACCATGTCATGTTCTTCTATCTGCCATGCCTCGACCGATAAGTGTTATGAGTATGCGGATCAAAAAAAATATGATGACGCTATCAGGGAATGCACGAAGCAGATTAATGCGGATGTCGGTGTCATAAGCAATGTCGAGTACTCATACATGAACCGAGGGATTGCTTATGAGGCTAAGGGCCTGTTTGACCAGGCCATCGCCGATTACAGCAAGGCAATTGAAATAAAGCCTCGATATGATGGGGCTTACGTGAACCGTGGGAATGCCTACAAGGCTAAGGGCCTCCTTGTCCGGGCCATCGCCGATTACAACAAGGCCATTGAGCTGAATCTAAAAAATGACAAAGCGTACTATAACCGTGGCACAGTTTATAAGGCTAAGGGTTTATTCGACCAGGCCATGGACGATTTCAGCAAGACGATAGAGCTCAATCCAAATAAAGATTTTACCTACTATAATATTGCTTGTCTGTATGCCCTGAGAAAAAAAGCTCAAGAGGCCTGTATATGGCTGCAAAAAGCCGTTCACGCCGGATTTAACGATTGGGAACTAATGAAAAATGACAGAGAACTTTTTAATATTCGTGATACGGCATGCTACAAGGAAATTATTAACAGGAACTGACTTTCAGTCACCATTTCCAATAACGGGTACCGGCGGAAATAGCCTCAATGTGAAGAGCTATGTCAAGAAAAAGCTGACGAAAGTAAGTTCATAAAGACTGGATAAACGCCGACTAAACAAACGGGAGAACAACAGGACAGGATCATGCTGACACTTGGTCATATTACATATTCAAATTGTTTCCCTCCTCATGCCGCGATCGTCACAGGGGTGATTAAATTCCCGTTCAAGCTCACGGAGGGGATTCCCACGGAATTAAACAGCCTGCTTTCCGCGGGCAAGATTGACGTCTCACCGTCATCGTCAATAGAGTACGCTGTTAATACAGGGAGATACATACTCCTGCCGAACCTGTCCATAACGTCAAGAAACAGGGTCATGAGCATTATCCTCCAAAGCCGCGTGCCGATCACGGAGCTCGACAAAAAGTCCGTGGCCCTCACCACGGCCTCAGCAACGTCGGTCATGCTGCTCCGGATCCTGCTTGAGCTTCAACAAAATGTCCGTCCCCGTTTCACATCATTTAAACAGGGGAGGGAAGATCCCTTCGGAAAAGCGGATGCAGCCCTTTTCATAGGTGACCTCGCCCTCAGGCTCAAGCCTTCTCCTTCTTATCCCTATCTGTACGATCTTGGAGCGCTCTGGCATGAATTCACCGGTCTGCCCTTCGTGTTCGCCCTCTGGCAGGTAAATTATAAAAAAAATATTGATAAGGACCTCGCCGTGCTTTATGATATACTCATGCAGTCAAAATCGTATGGTCTACAAAACATTCCTGAGCTGGCCCGAACGCATGCGGAACGGTTCGGCATTCGGCCGCAAGTCCTCGTCGATTACTGGACCTCGTTCAGTTACAATTTCGGCGATGATGAAAAAAAGGGACTCCTGGCCTTTTACAGATACGCCGCCGAAATCAACGCAATCAAACCGGTGACGGACCTTAAGATCTGGAGCAACGAGTAGCATACACGGGGATTTCAACGAATATGACCACGCAACACATGCATGACGACCAGCGCGAACATGATAGTGCCAATGACCATAATCACGGTCATGAGCATACTCACGGCCTAAGACAGCAGTCGGGGGGAGGGAAGAGGGACCTCCTGATTGCCTTCTCGATAACGCTCCTGATGATGATCGCCGAGGTGATCGGA
>Ga0335085_10016688_pt1 | contig 10603 bp, 10 predicted proteins | sample Lox_Sample_45_FD_206712 | JGI IMG/M metagenome (GOLD analysis project Ga0335085, IMG submission 206712) | Soil microbial communities from Loxahatchee National Wildlife Refuge, Florida, United States - Lox_Sample_4.5 | ecosystem: Environmental > Terrestrial > Soil > Wetlands | place: USA...
CAGCAGCCGGTCGCCGCCGCGTGCCGCCGTCAGCGCGTTCACCGCCGCAATCAACCCCAGCCAGAGCGGCGTGAAGGTGTACCGCTGGCCCCACGCGAACCACGGTTGGCGGGTCCAGGCGAGCCACCACCAGAGCATCGTCCAGCCCGCGGCCACCCAGCCCCAGGTGGGAAGGTGGAATTTCCCGGTTGCGCCGCCGGATGCGGTCCGGGCCACCGCCGGCCGGCGCCACAGCCAGGGCGCCGCCACCAGCCCGGCCACGGCCAGCACCAGGGCGGCCGCGAACCAGGAGAAGCGGGGATACCCGGTCGGAATGCTCAGGGGCGGCGGAAACCGCGCCAGGGGCGCGAGGTCGCGGCCGGCCAGCCACGCCCCGAGCAACGGCAGGCCCAGACACGCCGCCACGATGGCGGCCGCCGCGGAAGTCCGCAGAAGGCGCACGACCGCACCCTAGCACGGGAGCCCCCGCGCCCGCCAGTGCGATTGGCCGGGCGTCAGGCCGGCGCCGGAAAAACTGTCCCGCGCGCGCTGAATTCCTCGATGTGTGTGAGGACGTTCGGCGCGCCCACGCGGTCGAACCCGCAGTCGATCAGCTCCACCCGGCGCACGGGCCGGGCCGGCAGGCCTTCGATCCAGACCGCCCGGCCGCTCTGCGCGCAGCGCAGCCGCTCCACCCGCAGGTCGCGCACCACGGGCGGCTGGTCGCCCGGCTCCTCGGCCGCGTCATAACCCAGATCCACCCGCACCGCGGCCTCGCGCACGCGGCCCACCTCGACGTCCCGCACGCGGATCTGCTCGACCTTCCCGCCGCGGGCCGAATTGCCCTTGAGGCGCAGCGCCTGGTCCAGATGCGCGCTGTTCATGACGCACCGGTCGATGAACACCCGGCGCACCCCGCCCGAAATCTCGCTCCCGATCGCCACGCCGCTGTGCCCCTCGCCCATCCGGCAGCCGCGGATCACGATGTCCTCGGCCGCCACGCCGACGCGCCGGCCGTCGCGGTTGCGGCCGGACTTGATCGCGACGCAGTCGTCCCCGGTGTCGAAGTGGCAGTCCTCGATCAGCACGTCGCGGCTGGAATCCGGGACGCAGCCGTCGTTGTTCGGCCCGCGGCTGACCACGCGCACCCCGCGCACCGCGACCGCCCGTGAGAACACCGGATGCACCCCCCACATCGGCAGGTTGCACAGGGTCACGCCGGCCACGAGGACATCGTGGCAGCGGTGCAACTGCACGCCCATCGGGCGGATCAAGTCCGCCGCGGCGAAGACGCGCTGCGCCACCGGCGTGTCCGCCTCCCCCCACGCCTGCATGCGGCGGCGCGCCGGCCGCTGGTCCGGCTGTCCCGGCGCCCAGCCGGTGGGCTCGTCCCCGTCCCACGGCCCCGCCCAATCCCACCACCGCCCCGGGCCGGCCCCGCCGTCGATCGTCCCCTCGCCCGTGACGGCGAGGTGGTGTTGCTGGCGCGCCTGAATCAACGGGGCGGTCGCCAGGCACTCGATGCCCTCCCAGCGGGTCAGCACGGCCGGGAAATAACGACACGAATCCGCCACAAACCGGAGCGTGGCCCCGGCGGCGAGGTGGAGGTTGACGTGGCTGGCCAGCGTCAGCGGGCCGGTGAGATAATCGCCCGGCGGGATCACCACGCGCCCGCCGCCCTGTTCGCTGCAGGTCGCGATCGCGCGCAGCAGGCCCGCCTGGGCGTCGGTCCGCCCGTCCCCGGTTGCGCCAAAATCGGTGACCAGAAAGTCGCGGTCCGGGAACACAAGTTCCGGGATACGAGCGAGAATCGCCGGCACCTCCCGCCAGGGATCGCCGCCCTCGTCCGCCGCCGGACGGTCGCGCCGCGGCGCCGCGGGCGCTTCGCGGACGCGAAGCCCGTCGTCACTCGCCAGATCGGTCTTGGGTGGAGGCATGGCGGCTGGCCGGGCGGCGGAAACTGGGGTACGACCGCCCACGGCCCTCACGCACCATTTGCGGACAGGTGTCCGCGTCAAGCGCTAAACCGCGCCCGGCGGCGGCCCGGCCGGGTTTGACAGCACCGCTCGAGCGGGCCAAAGATCGGGGTTCCCGGCGTGAGTCCCCCCGATCTGAAAAAAGCGCCCCCGCGGATCACCTCGACGGCCGAGTTCGCCCGGTACATCGGGCTGGCGCGCACCACGGTGTCGCGGGTGCTGAACCGGCAGCCCGGCCTGAAGCCCTCGACCATCGAGCGCGTGCAGCGGGCGCTGGCGGAGACCGGCTTCACGCCCAACGCCTACGCCACGCTGCTCAAGGGCAAGGGCACCTCGAGCATCGGCATCTGTCTGGAGACCCTGCTCACGCCGCCGATCCTGCTCAAGCTCGCGACCCTCCAGCGCCAGCTGCGCGGCCTCGGCTACACCTCCCTGATCGAGGTCTACGCCCGCGGCGAGAGCCGCACGCTCATCCGGCACTTCCTGTCCATGCGGGTCGAGGGTGTGGTGTTCATCGGGCACTTCGACGGCGCCGAGCTGGAGGCCCGCATCCGCGAGCTCAGCGCCCACAAGACCCCGCACCTCGTGATCGACCACCATGGCATCCCGCACGCCAACACCGTGACGCTCGACCGCGCCGCAGCCATGCGGGAGATCCTCGACCACCTGTTCGCCCTCGGCCACCGTTCCTTCGGCCTGCTCGGCATCCCGCTCGATCTGCCGAGCCGCCTCGAGCGCATCCACGGCATCCGGGCGGCGCTCGCCGCGCACGGGCTCGATTTCGCGGCCTGCGCCCGCACCTTCGACGCCCAGGTCCCGCGGCACCGCGACTTCGATTTCGGCCACGAGCTCGCCCGGCGGTTCCTCGAATTGAAGGAGCCGCCGACCGCGTACCTCGCCCTTAACGACGAGATCGCCATCGGCGCGATGCGCGCCCTGCAGGAGGCGGGCCTGGCCGTCCCGCGCGACGCCTCGGTGACCGGGTTCAACAACCAGGACTTTTGCGTGATGATGGCGCCGCCGCTCACCACGGTGGACCAGCAGATCGAGCCGACGATCAAGGCCGCGATGCAGGTGCTGCAGGCGCAGCTGCGCAACGGGATGCCGGCCCGCCCGGTGCTGCGCACGATCAAGCCGCAGCTGGTCGTCCGGCAGTCGACCGGCCCGGCGCCGCGGTAGCCGCGCGGGCCGTCTTGGCGGGATTTCCGGCGCCCGGGTTGCGGCGCCCGCCAATCGCGTATCTTCCTTCCCTGCCCCATGAACGCCGTCGCCCGCCGCCTGCCCCTTGCCCTCCTGCTCGCCGCCGCCCTCCGTGCCGCGGATCCGACCCCGGCCCCCGCGCCGGCCCGGGAGTCACCGCATCGCGTGGCCCTGAAGGACGCCGACGGCCGCACGGTGTACCGCGCGCCCACCGGCCACATCACCAATTATTACGAGGACAAGGTTCCACCCTACACCCTGCCCGATCCGCTGGTGCTGGCCGACGGCCAGCCGGTACGCGATGCCGCGACGTGGTTCGCCCGGCGCCGACCCGAGATCCTCAAGCTCTACGAGGAGGACATCTTCGGCCGTGTCCCGGCCCACGCGCCCAAGGTCAGCTTCGAGGTCGCCCAGACCATCCCCGACGCGCTCGACGGGCGCGCGGTGTTCAAGCTCGTCCTCATCCACTTCGGCGACAAACCGGACGGCCCGACGGTCCACCTGCACATGTACCTCCCGGCGCACGCGAGCGGCCCGGTGCCCCTGCTCCTCCACATGGTCTTTTTCGCCAATGCGCCGGTCCCCGGCGAACCCCCGCCGGCGCCGAGGCCCGGGCGGCCCGCGTTCCACGAGGCCGGCCCGATCGACGACTTCCTCGCCCACGGCTACGGCTACGCCACCTTCCGCTATTCCGAGATCCAGCCGGACCGGCCCGACACGTTCACCGAGGGCGTCATCGGCCTCACCCTCGCGCCCGGCCAGACCAAGCCCGCGCCCGATGAGTGGGGCACGATCAGCGCCTGGGCCTGGGGCGCGAGCCGCGTCCTCGACTACCTCCAGACCGACCCGGCGGTGGACGGCAAGCGGGTGGCCCTGATCGGCCACTCGCGGCTGGGCAAGACCGTGCTCTGGGTGAGCGCCGAGGACCCGCGTTTCGCGCTGATCTACTCCAGCTGCGGGGGCGAGCTGGGCTCCGCACTTGCCCGCCGCGATTTCGGCGAGACCGTCGACGACATGGCCGCCAACTACGGTTACCAGTTCGCCGGCAACCTCCAGCAATACGCCGGCCATTGGAACAACCTGCCGGTCGACTCGCACTTCCTGATTGCGCTGAGCGCGCCGCGGCCGCTTTTCATCACCGGCGGCACCGGCGACCAGTGGTCCGACCCCAAGGGCGAGTTCCTCGGGGAGGTGGCCGCCGGGCCGGTCTACCGTCTTGTCGGCGCCCAAGACCTCGGCGTCACCGAACTGCCGCCGTTCGATCATCCCGTGATCAGCGGCGACTTGGGCTTCCTCTACCACACCGGCCCCCACGCCATCATGCCCGGGGACTGGCAGGCCTTCCTCGCGTTCGCCGACCGTTACTGGAAGCCGAAACCGTGACGCCGGCCGCGGCGCTTTACCGCCGCTTCAGGCCCTGTCCAGCCTCGCCGCGTAAGACCGCGTGAGCGCGGACAGCTCCGCAACGATCCCCGCGTGCGCCGGATCGGCAGCCAGATTCGTCATCTCCAGCGGGTCGGCCTTGGGGTCGAACAGCATCGCCCCGTTGCGGCCGGCGGGGCCGAACTCCGCGTAGCGCCAGTCCGGCGTCCGCACGGCCACGCCGTGCAGCGTCGCGCCGTCCTCGCTCCAGACGCTGTAGGCCGGCCGGTCCCATGGCGCTTGCGGGTCGTGCAACAGCGGCACGAAACTGCGCCCCTCGAGTTCCGCCGGCGCGGGCAGCCCGCAGAGCTCCGCCAGCGTCGGATAAATGTCCAGCGACTCCATGATGCGGTAGCAGGGGCGGCCGTTGCCCGCCGCGCCGGGCACCACCAGCAACAGCGGCACCCGCGTGCCCATCTCGAACAGCGAGCCGGCCTTCGACCATTTGCCCTTCTCGCCGAGCTGGTAGCCGTGGTCGACGGCGAACACGATGATCGTGTTCTCGCGCAGGCCGAGGCGGTCCAGTTCCGCCATCACCCGGCCGAGGTTCCAGTCCGCCCACGAGATCGAGGCGATGTAGGCGCGGATCACCTGCTTCGCCTCGGCGACGCTGGCCCCGCGCCCGATGAACAGGTCGGCATTGCGCTTGCGGATCGCGGCGCTGGGGAAGCCCGGCGGCACCGTGGGCCAGGGCGCGAAGTCCGGCGTCAGCTGGATCTTGTCCGGGTCGTACAGGTCGAGGAAATGCTGCGGGGCGCACGGCGGGCTGTGCGGCTTGACGAAGCCGCAGCCGAGGAAGAACGGCTGGTCGCGGTATTGGCGCAGGTATTGGATCGCGACGTCGGCCGTGTGATAGTCGGGGTGCCCCTCCCCCATGCCGTCGAGCACAACGATGCGGTCGGAATGCGGCGCCTGCCGCACGTCCAGCTCCAGCGGCTCCGGGTCGTAGTCCGGCCGGCCGCCGACTTCCGCCCGCTGAATTTTGAGGGTGTGGCCGCCCGCGCCGCCGTCGCCCTCGCGCGCGCCGCCGCCGACCGTCCACGCCTTCGGGTCGTCGAGCCCGCCGTGGTAGATCTTGCCGGTGCGCAACGACACGTAGCCGTTTTCGCGGAAGAGCTGCGGCAGGCTGGTCCAGTCGGGATGCTTCACCCGGAAATCCGTGCGATTGCCGAGCACGCCGGTGGCGGTGGGATTGCGGCCGGTCAGCAGCGAGGCCCGCGAGGGGTTGCAGAGCGGGAACTGGCAGTAGTTGCGGTCGAACCGCACGCCGGCCCGCGCCAAGGCATCGAGGTTGGGCGTGAGCGCGCCGAACCTGCTGTCGTAGCAGCCGAGCTCGACGCGCATGTCGTCAGACATGAAGAACAGGACATTGGGCCGGCGGGGCGCCGGCGCGGCGCCCTGCCCGCGCAGCACGCCCGGCAGCGCGGCGGCAGCGGCCGCCCCGGCCACCTGACCCAGAAAACCCCGGCGCGTCATTTCGCTCATGGTCGATGTCTCCGGGTCGGAGAACTTAGGCCTCCTGCCGCGACATGCAACCGGCGAACGGCGCGCCGGTTTGGGCGTGGACCTTCGGTGGAACCCGCGTTTAATGGCCGCGGTCCCAACTCAATGTCGCGAAAGGCTCCCATGGAGAATCCGATTCCACCCAAGCCGCCCGAGAATCCGACCGCCGAAGACAGCTTGAAGCTCCGGTTGGCGCGCGAGGCGGAGCTGAAGCGCAGCCGCGAAATCGGCCACCTGCTCAAGTCCAAGTCGTTTCACCCGCACGCGCCCCCGCGCCGGATGCCGCACGTCCGCGGCCGCTAGTCCGCGCCGGCCGCCGCCGCCGGGCGTTCGAGCTCCGCCAGCAGCGCGGTGACGCGCGCCTCGATCGCGGCCAGCGCGACCTCCGGGGTCGATCCGTCAAGGTCGTTGATCTCCCAGTACTCCACCCGGTCGGCCCAGTCCGGGTGCAGCGCCGTCAGCAGCGGCCGGTGCTCGGTGCCCTTGAGCGCCACGATCCGCGCGGCGCGCCGCAGGTCCGCCTCGCCCACCTGCACCGGGTCGGGCCCGGTCCGTGCCGCCGGGATGGCGCGCTCGCGCAGCCGGCGCGTGGTGTGCGGCGACAGCCCCGCCGGCGGGGCCAGGTGGATCGCCAGCCCGCGCGAGACCGCGCGCCAGGCCAGGCCGCGCCGCGCGGCCTCGTGGTTGAACAGGGCCTCGGCGTAGCGGCTCCGGTAATAGTTGCCGGTGCAGAGAAACAGGACTTCGCGATGCGGCATCGGCGTACCAATGACGCAGATCGCCGCGCTGGCAAGCGCGCCGGCGGCAGCAACCCCGCCTTGAATTCCGCCCCGGCCTGCGCAGGGTGTCGGGTCGCAACCCTCCCACCTCACCCATGAAATTCGCCCGCCTCGCTCCCGCCCTGCTCGCCGCCGGCCTCCTCGCCGCCTCCGCCTTTGCCGCCGATCCTTCCGGCATCTGGAAATGGACCGTCAACTCGCCCAACGGCGACATCGAGACCACGCTCACGCTCACCCTCAAGGGCGGCGCCCTCACCGGGACCTACAGCAACAGCTTCGGCGACGCCACCATCTCCAACGGGTCGGTGAAGGACGACGCGATCGCATTCGACGTCCAGCGCGAGTTCAACGGCAACAAATTCCTGCTCAAGTATCGCGGCACGATCAGCGGCGACACCATCAAAGGCACGATCGAATTGCCGAGCGTGAATGGGGACGAAAGACAGAAGATCGATTGGAACGCCAAGCGCGTGACCGAGGCCGCCGCCAAGTAGCGGCATCCTTCCTATTCGGGCCGCGACCAACAGCCCGACGCCCGCCCGGCTGGCGGCCGATTGACGAAACTGGCGCCCCCGGCCAGACGTCTCGCCCTTGCGTCGGTGCGAGTTTGGTCAACCTCAACCCCGGATCCCCATGCGCCCCACCCTCCTCGTCGCCGTCCTGCTCCTCGCCGTCGCGCCCGCGGCCCATGCCGCCCCGGCGCCCGATCCCGTGCTCACCAAGGGCCTGCAGGCGTACGTCACCAACGGCCTGACGGTCTGCCTCGGCATCTGGTACGCCGGCCAGCCGAAGCTGGCCGCCGCGATGGAGGCCAAGCTCACCCCTGTCACCAAGGACCTCGGCGCCGTCCTCGACACCGAGGTCGTCGCCACGCAGTCCATCTCCCGCCGCGTCACACGCTACTACGTCGCCGTCTATTTCGACCGCGGGCCCGTGTGGATCCAGCTGGAACGCTACACCGGCCGCGACCGGTCGTTCTACCTGCCGCTCAAGTTCTCGCCTGACGCGGACGCCATCCTGCCGGGTTACCTCACTGATTTTGTGCAGTGACCTGCCGGCGGCCGGGGACCGGTCGCGCACCGCGCGAATTCGGAGCCGGCACCTTCAGATATCCGAGGGGGCGGACGGACGCGACATCTTCCGCCGGGAATGTCATTCAGTAGGCCCGCTGCTATCGGGGGATCACCGCCCATCCTCGCTGCAAACGCGTCCGCGCCCGAATACAAGTGGGGCAACCGTTTCCCACGAAGGCCATCCATGACCGATCTCAAGACCTACCAAGCCTACGCCAGCTCCCTGCATGCGGACATCAAAGCCGCGATCAACGACGGCCTGCCCCGCCGGGACGTCCTCCTCGATTGGCTGGACGATTTCCTCCTGCGCGCCAGGAAGCGGAGCTTTCAGATGGCGCAGGCGGATGTGGACAACCTGACGGCGTTGGATCAGTTCGTGCGCTACAACCGCATCCCGGCCACTGCGCGCGCCGCGCTGAACTGATCCGGCCCGGCGCACCGCCCGCCCCCGGATCACTTGGCGGCTGGCGCCTCCGGGGCCTCGGGATGGTCCAAGCCGGTGCCGGTGACGTTGGTCACCGTCAGGAGCGGTCCATCGAAGCCGCTGACGTGGATGTCGGCCAGGGTCACGCGGGTGAAATTGGCGAGCGTGATGGCCCGGCCGCATGTGCCGGTGATGTCGGTCAGCGAAAGGCCGTCGCCCGGCCGGGCCGCCGGCATGTTGCCCGCGCTGACCAGCGTGCGCACCTGGTGCACCGTGATATGGTTGAAACTCACGCGCCGGAAGGCGGACCACTGGTCGACCTCCCCCGGCACCGGGTCGCTGGCCTGGATGCCCTTGGTGAGAAGGTTGATGTCGAGGAAGGTGCCGGCGTTGACCAGCGTCAGGTCCTCCCCGCTGATGTCCTCGAAGTAGCCGCCGCGGCCGTTGCGGCTCTTGATGGAGATGCCGTTCTGCCGCCCGCCGATGACGCAGTGCTCCACCTGCACGTGGCGGATGCCGCCCGACATCTCCGAGCCGAAGGCGAGGCCGGCGAAGATGCTGCTGACCAGGGTGCAGTCGCGGATCACGACGTTCTCCGTCGGCCGGTTCAGGTTTTGCGCCGCGAGTCCGCGGCCGGATTTGATCGCGATCGCGTCGTCGCCGGTGTTGATGTCGCAACGCTCGATGGTGACGCCGGAGCACGAGTCGACGTCGATGCCGTCGCCGTTGGGCTCGGTGGAGCGGATCACCAGGTTCTCGGCGGTGACGTCGCGGCACAGGAGCAGGTGGATCGTCCACAGGCGCTGGTATTGGGCGGTGAAACCGTCGAGCCGCAGGCCGTTGACCCCGGACATCTCGATGAGCACCGGGCCGCGCGGATTGCGCAGCTGGCCGAGGCTGATCGGCGGCCCGAAGATCGCGCCCGGGCCCTCGATGGCGACGTGATCGACCTGGTCGGCGGAGAGGAGCGCCCGGTGCCCCGCGCGGTATTCGCCTTCCCAGCGCACCGACGGCAGAAGCGGGTAATCCGCAATATCCGGGCTGCCCACGAGGCTGGCGCCGCGCTCGAGCCGGAGGGTCGTGTTCGCGCCCAGCACCACGCTCCCGGTGAGGTAGACGCCGGGCGGCACGAGCACGGTGCCCCCGCCGGCGGCGGCGCAGGCGTCGAGGGCCTTTTGCAGCGCGGCGGTGTCCTTGGTGTGGCCGTCGCCCATCGCGCCGAACCGGCGGACGTTGAACGGAGCGGCGGACTCGGCGGCCCGCAGGCAGAGACTGCCGGTGGCGAGGAGCAGCACGCAGATCAGGGTGCGTTTCATGGGAGGGAGGGGCGGGACGGCGGCGGGGACGGGGAAGGCAGCGCGGGCGCCACCCCGCGCGGCAAGCAGAAGTGATACCCGCCTGCAGGCCGGCTGCAAGTTGCCTCGGCCACCCAAATATCCGGTTGGCGGCCCGCGCCAGGCCGGCTTAGCTGCCCGCGTGTGTGTGACCCGTGGCTTCCGGAACACCCTCGCGCTGGCGGCCGGCCTGATCGCCGGCGCCGCGCCGCTGCCCGCCGCCGATGCCTGGGTGCGCGTCGAGTGCCGCGACGTCATCCTGCTCAGCGACGCGCCGCCAAAGGACGCGGTCGAAATCGCCGTCGGCTATTCCGCCTTCCGTCAGGCGGTCGGTGAGCTGCTCCTGCCGGCCGGGCGCCGGACGCCCCCCACCCAACTGGTGCTCTTCCGCCGCACGCAGACGATGCACCAGTACTGCCTGGATGCCCGGGACCCCGATGCCGAGCTCCTCTTCTATTCCGCCGAGGTCGACGGCAACCCCTTGATCGCCTTCTCGCTCGCCGGCGACCGACGGGACGCGCTCGACAAAGCCTACGAACTCGGCGCCCGGTCGGATCTCAGCCGCGCCGGCTTTTTCCTGCCGCTGTGGATGGCCAAGGGGGCGGGCGAGGTGCTCTCGACCCTTCGGTTCGAAAACGGCCGCTGCGTGGTGGGCAAATCGGACGAGCGGTTCACCACCCCCCTGTTGCGCCAGTCGTGGCTCTCGTGGGGCCAGTTCTCGCGCGTCGACATCGACTCACCCGAGTATCTGGGGCAGCGGAAGCGCGGGGTCTACCCGGGCCAGGCTTGGGCCTTGATGCACTGGGTGCTGCTGGGCGAGCCGACCGGCGCCCGCGAGCGGTTCGCCGCGCTGGCCGCGCAGGCCCAGGCCACGACCGACGCCGACGCCGCGGTCGCGGCGATCATGCACCGG
>Ga0335085_10016689_pt1 | contig 10603 bp, 5 predicted proteins | sample Lox_Sample_45_FD_206712 | JGI IMG/M metagenome (GOLD analysis project Ga0335085, IMG submission 206712) | Soil microbial communities from Loxahatchee National Wildlife Refuge, Florida, United States - Lox_Sample_4.5 | ecosystem: Environmental > Terrestrial > Soil > Wetlands | place: USA: Florida...
TGCAATCGCTCAAGAAACAGAAAATGGGCTCCTCCATGTCGGCGGCTTCCGTTGCGCGAGCGTCAAACCGATTCACAACGATGTGAGCCTGGATCTCTACCGGACAGGCTACTGGAACTACACCGGATTCCGCATGCAGGTCTGGAGGCGTTTAGGTGTGCCCTTCTGGTATCCGAAGGGGACCGGGGTGGTGCGTGTGGCAGGCGAGGGTTGGCATCCCGAATTAGGTGATGATGTTTCGAGCCAGGAAGCCGGAGGACTAGCCGCCGAATCCGGAGCCTCCGCTGCCAGGCCGGTAATTGACCCGCATGAGGACGAGCAGGGAGCCAACAACATCAATGATGGCGATAAGTCGACCTCCTGGGAAGCGAAGGAGGGCGAGGCCAGCGGAAAACTGAGCATAACGTTTGCTTCCTTGGCCCGAATCCACAAGATTCGCTTTTTGTCGGATGCCGCGCCCCACAACACACCTCGCGACTATTCGGTGGGTTTGACTTTGCCGGACGGGTCGATCCGGGAAATTGCCTCAATCGCCGGCCAGTACAGCCTGGGCGGAGAGTGGCATGAATTTGCCGTTCCCGGCACGGAAGCCAAAGGCATCTATTTAGACATCCGTTCTTCCAATGATGGCAAGCATCCGCCGGTGATCAATGAACTGCAGGCGACCGGTACATTTGTGTCGCCGCCCGCACCCAAAGAGTTCCCCTCCCAGGTAGTCATTCCTATGGGAGGCTATGCCGGAACCGATCTCTATTTCATTGGCAACGTGGGATCGGGATTTCCGATTGCGCCGGATGTTGAGACGCCGGTTGGCGAGTACGTAATTCGGTACGCAAATGGGCAGAGCGAGAGCGTCCCGTTGATCGCGGGAAAAAATGTGGCTGACGTGCGCTATGGGCATTTCGTTCCCGATGCACAGTTCGCGTACGGCCTTAAGCCGCATGATCTGACGGCAGGAGAAACTTCCTATCATCTGGAACAGATGGTGCCGGTGGAAGCCAAAAGCCAGTTGATGTTCTTTACTCACTCCCTGGCTCATCCTGACTGGCCCGTGCAGTCCATTGAGTTCCGTTGTACCCGGGCCGGAACTTCGCTGCTGTTGGCTGCGCTGACCTTGCAGCAATCGGGTCCGCACATCAGCCCGCTTTTCTACAACGGCAAAATGGTGATGCCGTACCCAGCCGATACGCCTGATGTTCCACCCTCACCGCTCGACGCCTTGCAAGACAAATCGCGGGAGATTTCGCTGGATGGCGGTTGGGAATACGAAACCGATCCGGGCGACCAGGGCATTCGCAAGCAATACTTCAGCCCTGCCTACGATGTCTCGTCGTGGAAAACCATGGCGGTGCCTTCGCAGTGGTATGTCAAAGGGCTGGACTACAACGGCGTGGTCTGGTTCCGCCGGGAGATTCAGGTGCCTGCGTCGTTTGGGCCGGTCGTAGAGTTGAATTTCGGAGCGGTGGATTATGAAGCGCGCGTTTGGGTCAACGGCGTTTACGTAGGACGCCACATTGGCGCGTACACAGCGTTCAAAATCAACGTGACTTCAGCCTTGCACAAAGGCGCCTCCAATCTTGTCGTCGTTCGCGTGGATTGCCCGCTGGATCCCGGATACGAGAGCGAAAAAACCATCATCAAGGGCAACACGATGGACGACATCATGATGCCTTATGGGCAGGAAGGTTCGATGGGCGGAATCTATCGCTCTCTTTCACTGCGTGCCCGCGGCGAAGTCGGCATTGACGATCTTTGGGCTGTGACTCAGTTGAGCGAGGACCTGAAACATGCAGATGTACAGGTGAAGCTCAGTCTGGAAAATTCCGGTTCGGGCCGCGCAGAGGTGCGAGCAACCCTGACCGAACCGGAACATGCGGGTGGAAAACCGCGCAACTTCATCGCCAGCAAAACAATCAAGCTCAAGGGCGGAGAGATTGCCGTGGAGTTGCCCATCGGCGTGGATGATCCGCTGCTCTGGTATCCCTGGCAGCAAGGCACGCCATATCTGCACATTCTGAAGGTTGAAGTGGTGCAGAATGGCCAGGTTCTGGACCGTCAATTCATCCGGGTTGGGCTAAGGCAGGTCGAGTTCAACGACAAAGACCACTACGTCATCGTGAACCATCACCGCGTCTTCCTCAAAGGGGTGCTCAACGATGACATCCATTGGCGCTCGATCATGGGACGCCGCGGCTATGCCCAACGCGTCAAAATGCAAGAGGACGCGAACATCAACATTATTCGCATGATCGCCCACCAGTCTTCCCCGGAGATGTACGACTTGTGCGACCAAATGGGGATGATGATCTGGCAGGAAATGCCGTTGCAGTGGGGGTATTCGCGCACCGAGCCCATCCGCCGGGACATTCTGAAAATTGTGCGCGAGACCATTCAGCAGACTCGTTCCCACGCCGCGGTAGTGGGTTGGTCAGGCTGGAACGAAGGCGGACAGCCCGAGTTTTCCGATCAAATTACGGCCATGATTCGCGAACTGGACGGCACCCGGCCGTTAACGCGCGCCTCCGGACACGGAGAATTCGATATTCATATTTACCCCAACATGAACGACGGCCTGCAGCGGCGTACCGCCTTGTGGACGGGCTATTCCCTAAACTTTGCCAGTGAAACCGGTTCTTATGGATTGTCCTCGCAACAAGCTGTCGAAGCCATGGCGGGCGACGATTACCTCCACTTCGATTCCGTAGACCCTATCTGGGACAACTTCGATTCGTACCGCTGGGTGGATGATCCCGTGTTCCCCGATTCTCCGAAACCGGCGATCTGGCCCATCCAAAAAATCAAACTCTACTATCTCGCCAAAATCAGGCCCAGCGAGCGCTTTTACGCGAGATACCATAAGTTTCAGTACGAGAACTCCCGCGCCCAGCGGTTCGCCCCAAGTACTGCACTTATTCATTGCCGGTTCGACGACGCTTACCCGCTCGCCTATTCCGGAGCTCCGGTGAACTTCAACGGCATGCCAAAGCCGGCGTACTTTGCCATGCAGAATGCAAACCGTCCGGTGCTGCCCATTTTGTTCTTCGATTTTGCGGGCGCCAAGGATGTCCGCGTGGTGAACGATTACTGGTTCAAATCCTGGAAGAATGCCAGGCTGACTTACCGCCTGCGCACCCGCGACGGAAAAGTTGTGAAGGACATCACGCGGACTTTCGATCTCCCGTCCGACTCCGCCGTCTCCGTCATTCCAGGGCAGGATACGGGAGATGTGTGGCATGTGCCGGGCGGATTCTTTGCCGACTTAACGGTAACCGATGCTGCCGGCGATATGCTTTCCGAGAATCACTACGACTTTACCGCCTGGGAGGTGCAGACCTTTCTCACGTCGGTTTATCCGTTGGCTCCCGCGCGCCCGGCAAATTCCGTCGTTCTTACGGCCGAACAGGCTACGGATGTTCGCAACGTCAGCAAAATTGCCAGTGAGGGCGAAACCTACAGCAAAGAATTGCTGCGAACAGACCCACAAGGCCCCAAACCGCAGATTGAATTTACCGCCGATCTTCCGGCAGACGGTGACTATTACATCCGCGTGTCGGCGAGCTCGGGCAAGGCAGCCCATGAGCTTGATTTGATGATCGATGGGAAAAAGGCCGAGCTGGAAACTTATCCCACGCTCGACCCCAATGAGCACCTTACCCGTGACGTTTACAACACGCCGGAGATTTCCTGGTACCCGGGATGGCACATGCACTTAAGCAAGGGCACTCACCACTTGGTATTTAGCGGGCCAGACTCCAGGCCCACTCCAGCACTGCAGCTGGACGCTATTGCATTGCAAAGTTACAAAAAGTTGCCCGACCCGTATGTGATTCCAGGGGTTCGGGATATCAAAGCGGAAGAGGCGTTAGAGGACCCGGCTCCCGGGTCAGAAAACGGGAAACACTGAACCCGATTCCCTCGGCTTATGGAGGGAGGATGGCTGAGCCGAGGAATCGGATTTCAGGATGATGGGAGATCAATTTGGCGGCGGTGAGCCGATTTGGGTCGCTCCAGCGGCCCTGGACGGCGTATCTCTGCGCTCTAACAAAGCGCTTAGCCTAGAGGAGGCATTATTCGATTTCCAAGCGGGATATTGATAGATAAGCGTTTAGATAACAGGACGTTTTTTTCGCGATTTGCGGTTGACACTTATCTATAACCCGTGGTATTCCTTGCCCACAATCGGGATGCCTCGAAGAGCGGGCACCCCACAGAGGATGGCTGGGTCAACCCAGATTCAAAAAAGGAGATAAGTTTATGAGACGTTTATGTGCGGCCGGAGTGCTGTGCCTGTTTCAACTTTTCTGCATCTCCCTCGTTTACGGACAAGGTGGTCGAGGCACGATCAATGGAACAGTGGCAGACCCGAGCGGCGCAGTCATTGCCGGGGCTCAGGTAGACGTTAAGAATACGCAGACGGGCCAGGTAACCTCTCTCCAAACAACTTCCGATGGCAACTATTCGGCTCCCTTTCTGCAGACCGGACTTTACCAGATTTCCGCCAGCCACTCAGGTTTTGAGACGCAGACGCAGACCAACATAACGTTGACCACCGATCAAGTGGCGAGCGTGAACTTCACTTTGAAAGTAGGCGCACAGACCACGAAGGTGGAAGTCCAAGCCACGGCCACGCAAATTGATACCACCACGGGTGCAATTGCCCAAACGATCGGCCAGAAGAGCGTTCAAGAGTTGCCTTTGAACGGCCGCAACCCCGCTTCCCTGGTGGCCGTTGCGCCGGGCGCGGTCGACGCGTATACCTCGAGCATTGCGCTTAACTTGCCGGGCCCGGGCAGCGGGTCCCCTCAGGAGACGGCGGCTTCGGTCAACGGCAGCCGCATCGGCGGGGTGGTCTACATGCTGGACGGAATTGTTCACATGAACAACTACTTCCAGACCGCCGACCCGTTTCCTAATCCAGACGCGACGCAGGAATTCCGTGTCATCAGCAATAACTTCGACGCGCAGTATGGATACACTGCGGGCGCCATCGTGAGTATCGCCACCCGCTCGGGAACGAATCAGTGGCACGGCGCGGCATTTGACTACCTGCGGAATAACTCTTTGAATGCCAAGGAATATTTCACAAAAACGGCCAACACTCTGAAGCGTAATCAATTTGGCGGCTCCCTGGGCGGCCCGATCATCAAAGACAAACTGTTTGTTTTCGGCAACCTGCAACTCACTCGTCAGCGCTCTGGAGCGAGCACGAGCAACACGTTAGTTCCCACGAATGCAATGGTGAACAACGGAGACTTCTCCAGCATTTGCCAAAGCGGTTTCACCGCCGGGATCTGCAACGATCGGGTGAACGGTCAGATTGCCAATCAGCTCTACCAGACATGGCAGGATACACAGGCTGACACCGGCGCCGGCGCGTATCTCGATAACCAAATCGATCCGGCCACTTTCTCCCCATTTGCCTTGAATCTGATGAAGGGAATTCCGCAAACCGACACCGGCAGGGTGAATGTGCTCAACATTCCCAACAACCCTAATATTACGGAATACACCTTGCGGGGCGATTACAATCTGCGGCCCACGCAAACACTGAGTGCGCGTTTCTTCTACAACAAATATGACCGTCCAGCGTTCAGCGGCGCCGGCAACTACCTGGCGGGAGGCGGCAACTCGCGCTCCGAGCTGGCCAAAATTCTCAATGCCGAGGTAAGCCACGTCTGGACCATCCGCCCGAACCTGGTCAACGAGTTGCGCATCGGGTTTGGACAAAATAACACCGCGGCTTTGACCGGAATCACAGCCGTGGGCGGAGGACCGTTAACCTTTCAAACACTGGGCTCGAATCTGAACGAGATCAGCAACTTTATCGGCAGCGTCAGCGTGCATCAGGGGTATTTCGGCATCTCGGGTATCCCCGTAGTGCAAGGCCGCCATAACTGGGTGGTCAACGACACGGTATCTTTGACGAAGGGTAAGCACACGGTCACCACCGGCTTTAGCTTCTTCTCGCAGTATGGTTTGGAGCAAGCGACATGGGAAGGCGATCCGTTGGTCGATTTCGGCGGCAATGTGACGGGCTTTGCGCCCGCCGACTTCCTGCTCGGCCTTCCTTCCGAGGTGCAGGCCTCGGGCGGAGAATATAACCGCTATACCTCCAACAACTATGCGGCTTTCGGGCAAGACAGCATCAAGCTGAAGCCGAATCTGAACATCAATGTTGGCGTGCGCTGGGAGCCGCAGATTGCCCCGGTTTCCGTCGGCCTGCACACCGCCGATTTCGTACCGGGTCAGCAGAGCACCCGCTTTGTGAATGCGCCAGCCGGCCTGGTGTTTCCTGGCGACGCCGGAGTTCCCGACGGCGGCTGGGCTAACCGATGGGATGTTTTCCTGCCCAGAATCAGCGTAGCGTGGTCGCCCAAAATGCTGCCCAACACTACGATACGCAGCGCTTTCGCCCTGATGGATATTCCCTACGACTACTCCTGGTACAACCACCAGAGCGCCAATGCGCCCTTCAGCCCGGCGTATGACCTGGTTTACAACAGCCCGTTGATCACCTCGTCAGCGGCTTGCCCAACTGGCGTTTTGAACATTACCGATCCATTCGGATGTTTCTCTACAACGAATTTCGTTGATCCCTTCCCGCCGTTTGCCGGGCCCGGGGATCATCCTGCATCCGACGTGGCCATTCCAACGCCCGTAACCTTGCAGGCGGTCTTCAATCCTCACACCTTCAAGCCGGCCAAACAGGAGTCCTGGAACCTGAGCATCCAGCATTCTTTGGGTAACGATTACCTGTTTAGCGTCGCCTACATTGGCAGTCACGATTACGACCTGCCAGTTCCCCTGGAGTACAGCCCGGGGACTTTCCCTTCGAACACGCCTTTGCTGCTGGCGCAAGGCTTCCAATCGGTGCTGGGCGAAAACTCCATCGGAGTGGCCTCCTACAATGCGTTCCAGGTGTCGGTAGAGAAACACTTCAGCCACGGGCTGCAGTTTTCTTCCAACTTCACCTGGTCGAAGAACCTGGATATGAGCTCGCAAGCCTCCATCTCGAATGTGGGCTCGATCTACGATCCTTATAACCCTCGTGCAGGCTATGGGATTTCGGATCTGAATATCCCCAGGATCTGGAATACTACGATCGTCTACCAAAGCCCCAAACTTTCGAACCTGGGGAGTGTGGTGAGCAAGATCGTGGGCAGTTGGGAAATTTCCGGGATCTGGGCCATGCACTCCGGCAGCCCGGTCACGATTTTTGGCGGCTCAAGCGGGGCGCCCGGATCGTGCGGGGATGAAAACGCCTCATGCGCCAGCGCCGGAGGCAGCCGCGACGGCGATCACGCCGATTTGGTTTCCGGCCAATCGTTGGGGGTTCACAAGGGATCCAAATCGCAGTGGCTTAACAACTATTTCAACATCAATGCCTTCACCTTCAATGCTCCGGGGACGTTCGGAAGTTCGGGGCGCAACATCCTCCAAGGCCCCGGCTGGAACAACTGGGATCTGAACCTGGCAAAGAACTTCCCGTTCAGAGAACGCTACAACATAGAGTTCCGCTGGGAGATGTTTAACGCCTTCAACCGCACGGAATTCTCGAACCCGGGCAACGATTACGATCCAACCCAGAATAATGGCTTTGGACAAATCCTAAGCACGGTATGTAATGGTCAGGATTCATGCGTCGGGGGGCCGCGTCTGATGCAAGCGGCTTTGAGGTTCACCTTCTAGCTAGTTCTCTCACCCAGCGGACCGTCCCAAGCGGTCCGCTGGCTTTTTTGTTTCCGCGCCGCCTGGATGGGGTGGGTCGCATTCGTTTGGCTCCCCGAGACGTTATTTTTGATTGGTTGTCTCCCTTAGCTCCTCGACAACCAACTCTCCTTTGAACCTCTCGAAGTATCGAATTTCGCGCGTGTTCTGTTTGCAGCAGAAGCCTTAACTCATGACGCTACCGTTCTCTAGCAGCAGGCGAATGCCGCTTTCAACCGTAGTGATTTTGTCGAAGTGCGGTGCTTTTCGGTTTGTAGCCTCCCTTCGGGTTAGAGATGCGGACGCAGCCATCTCCCCTCAAAGGGCGCGTTCCCTGGCGCCGCGCCGTTCTGAGATATATTTCAATTTCCTTCCCATCGTGGCTGCGAGATTCACATTCTCTTCATCTTTATGTAGCGTTGCATGTCGCCCCGAAAATAGACGATGGTATAGATGGTTGCTGCGATGGTTCCCCATTTTAGAATTTTGCCGACCATATTCTCTCCTTTTGCTGACTAAGCAACTGCAGATTCTTCACTCTCTGCGACCAGCTCTTCGATCACTTGAATTGCCCGGCCTACGGCCTCCTGCACTGGAGGGCTAAGGCCGAAACCACCATCTTCCTCCGCAGCGACGTTGGACGGCTCGCAGCCAACTACGAGCAGCCGGCCCGGTTTACCTCCTAAGGCCTGCACCAGCTGCAGCACGCTGATCGGATTCATCGAGTGCGCATCTGGTGCAACGGCTCCCGCGGTATCGGGCAATTCGGCCTCAATGGTGTAAACCGTACCTGGCTGCCCGCCCCGGGGGACAGCGTCGACAAGAATGACCAGATCCCATTCTTCCATTAGCGCATATGCAAGGTCGTAGCTGCGGATGCCAAAATCCACCAACTGAACGCTCTGAGGCAGGCGTCGCGAGCTAAGGTGCTGAACGACTTCGACCCCGAAGGCATCGTCGCCCAAAAAGATGTTGCCGATGCCGCCTACCAAAATCTTACCCTTCACCGTTACCTCCGCCGCTGAGAGGCTCGACTTCCTGAGGGGAAAAGAAGAACCGATGGCCGGGTTGCCGCAACATTCCGAGGTCGCGGCCGGGATCGTTTTCAACTACTACCGCTAAGTGAATCTGATCCTCGAAGTCGCGCTCAATCGCTTCGACGACGGCAATCTTGCCTTTTAACGCAAGATCCATGATGTCGGCGTTCTTCTGTGGCCAGAGGCGCACGCGATCTCCCACTCGCAGAGGCACTCCGAAAGCGGTAACCGTCTCCAGCGATTTAGCTTCGGGCTCCAAACTCCACTCGCTCATGACTTCTCCAGGTTGCGCATGCTGCGAATCGTGCCATGCGTTCGCATGAGTTGCTCACGCACGCTTTGCTCGGTCCGTTCCAAAAGATTGCGGGCGTGATCGCCGGCCGCACGCATCTCTTTCTTTTCATCCTCGGTCAAGGTCATTACCCGCAAGGTGAGCATTTCGTCCATTTCGGTCGCATCGTAGAAGTCGCCGGCGCTCTCGGGGGCAATCTGGGGGTAGTCATACAGCAGGATGGGGGAACACAGCATCATGTCGCGAGCCGCGTTATTCCCGATCAGCACCGGAAAGTTGCCGACGTTCCTGCACCCGGAAACCGCCTCGCGAAGGTGCTCGGGAGGTTCAAGCAATGACGTAAACTCTCCAGCTGTCAGAGTCAGGATCAGGTGCGCCGAAAGCAAAGACCGCAGCAGCGCCGAATTGCGATCGGCAGCATCCGAGGTCAATGGCGTCGCGTTCACAACGTCTATGCTGAGCTTTCGAATATTCTCGCGGATCTTCTCTGTGGTGACGGAAATGGATCCGTATATCTCTTGTTGTGCACGAAGAAGCCGCCCCACCACGCATCCGCCGTCGTCTTTCACCGGCTGGTCGTCGCGAAAGCCGCTGAAGCTAAATTGGAAATCCTGGGGGCCAAGGGACGACGCAGACAATTCGCATTCAATCGAGCGTGCCACGCCTTCGTCGCCGCTTTGGACCAGTCGCCCGTCCACCAGTGATGGGCGAAAGTTCCCCGGCTCCTCCGTGGGTTGGCGGACTTCCTGCGTCTGGAGATGCAAAAACCGCAACTCAATCTGGAGCGCGCAGTCGCCCGCCGTCTCGAGCAGGCACTCGGAGTGCATGGCGCATCTCTCTGTCCCGCCGAGAACTTCTACGTACGCGGGCGGGTAGAGAATGCCAAAGCTCCAGCGCTGCCGGTTCTTCAGCGCCGAGGGCCGGTAGGGATAAAGCATGTAGCCTTCGTAGAGCACCGCGTCCGCAACTCTCCTCGCGAGTTCCCGGCTCACGACTTCACCTCGGCCGCTTCGTTCAGCATGAACTCGATGGCGTCCTCCCAGGTGTGAAGCCCATGTTGCACCCTGAATTCATTCAGCCTCTGGAAAACGTCGCGCTGCAGGCATAACCACGCGGTATTCGGATAGTACAAGTCCATCATTTCTTTCCACACTGCGACGGGCAAACGATAGCCGGCTTCCCGGTCCCAAGGAATCTGGGCAATCTGCAGGCCCACGGGCCCTGCATAGAAGACAGTCCCACTGAATAGCAACGAAACCGGCAGCTCGCCGTTTTGCAGCCCGTGGATGTATTTCGTGACGGCCACATTGAAGTCGAAGGTGCATGGCACGGGGACCTCAACCACTGTACTGCTCGTGAACCCTGGAACGGTGACGTTGGTATTCGTCCACAACAACGGGTGCAGAGATTTGCTCCAACGCTCCGGCTTGCCGAACAACTCCTCCAGGTTTCTCTGCTCTTCGGGCGTGTAGCGCCTCCGCGCCGGCTCAATCTGAATCTGCGCGCGCAAGGAAACCGAGTGGACCGGTTGCGGCTCGGAATTCGTGATTCGCACTTTGCAAGCCAG
>Ga0335085_10016690_pt1 | contig 10601 bp, 12 predicted proteins | sample Lox_Sample_45_FD_206712 | JGI IMG/M metagenome (GOLD analysis project Ga0335085, IMG submission 206712) | Soil microbial communities from Loxahatchee National Wildlife Refuge, Florida, United States - Lox_Sample_4.5 | ecosystem: Environmental > Terrestrial > Soil > Wetlands | place: USA...
CGCCGCTCGCGCACCGCCTCGGCATCCACGCGCTCAAGTGGGAGCTCGAGGACCTCGCCTTCCAGACGCTCCATCCCCGCAAGTACGCCGAGATCAAGACGATGGTCGCCGAGCGGCGCGCCGACCGCGAAGGGCACGTCGCGGAAGCCACCGATGTCCTGTTGCGCGAGCTCGAGAAGGTCGACATCCCCGTCGACATCTCCGGTCGCGCGAAGCATTTCTACTCGATCTACGACAAGATGGCCCGCAAGGGCCGCGAGTTCAACGAGATCTACGACCTCACCGCCATGCGCGTGATCGTCGAGCGCGACGGCGAGGAGGGGACGCGCGACTGCTACGGGGCGCTCGGTCTCATCCACTCCCTCTGGAAGCCGATGCCCGGCCGCTTCAAGGACTACGTCGCGATGCCGAAGTTCAACGGCTACCGCAGCCTCCACACGACCGTCATCGGTCCCGAAGGGCGGCCTCTCGAGATCCAGGTACGGACGCGCGAGATGCAGCAGACCGCCGAGCTCGGCGTCGCGGCGCACTGGGCGTACAAGCAGGACGGGCGCCGCTCGAGGGCGGCAGACGACGAGTGGAACGCCTGGGTCCGGCAGCTCATGGACATCAACGACGACGAGTCGGATGCCCGCGAGTTCGTGAAGAGCTTCCGCACGGATCTCTTCGACGAGGAGGTGTTCGTCTTCACGCCGAAGGGTGAGGTCAAGACGCTGCCGGCGGGCGCGACCCCGATCGACTTCGCCTACGCCGTCCACACGGACGTCGGCCACCGCACGGTCGGTGCGAAGGTCAACGGACGGATCGTGCCGCTCCACTACCGCCTGCGCAGCGGCGACCGGGTCGAGATCCTCACCGGCAAATCCGCGGCGCGCGGGCCCTCACGTGATTGGCTCTCGCTCGTTGCCTCGTCGCGCGCCCGCAACAAGATCCGCCAGTTCTTCTCGCGCGAGCAGAAGGAGGACCTCGAGGCGAAGGGGCGCGAGCTACTCGAGAACGCGCTGAAGGGGCAGAACCTCCCCTACAAGAAGCTCGCCGGCTCCGCCGTGCTCGCCGGGGTGATCAGGGAGTCCGGCTACAAGAAGGCCGACGACTTCTACATCGCGCTCGGTTCCGGGAAGCTGACCGCGTCGAAGATCGTCGACAAGGTCCTCCAGCAGCTCAAGGTCGGCGAGGTCGCCGAGGAGCAGGTGCCGGTCAAGAAGCCCCGGGCGCGGGAAGCCGCGGGCAGCGACAGCTACGGCATCAACGTGATCGGGGTCGAGGACGTGCTCGTCCGGCTCGCGAAGTGCTGCACGCCCGTTCCCGGCGACGACATCGTCGGCTACATCTCACTCGGCAAGGGGATCACGATCCACCGCGGCGACTGCCCGAACGTGCGCGCGCTCCGGCGCAACCCCGAGCGGTTCACGGCGGTGGAATGGGAAGGAGGCGGCAGCCAGAGCTTCCGCGTCCAGATCGCCGTCGACTCGTGGGACCGCCCTCGCCTGCTCGAGGACGTCGCCCGGACGTTCGCAGAGCACGGCTCCAACATCGTCTCCTACGGCGGCACCGTCGAGGACCAGATGGCCCGGAACTGGTACGTGGCCGAGGTCGGCGATGTGAAGGCGCTCCGCGGCCTGCTCAACTCGCTGCGGAACATCGACGGCGTCTTCGACGCGCGCCGCGTCACACCGTCGTAGCCGCCGTTCCCTCGTTCGAGGGATTCAGCCGCGCAGGCCTGGGGTTACCCCGTTCGAGGGACACGCGTGTGCTGGTGCGGCCTTCGTCCCTCGGACGAGGGACGGATCGGTCAGCTCTCCCACGCCTCGCCGCCGGTGTCCCAGCCGACGAGGCAGAGGTCCGCGATGCGATCGGCGACGGCCTGAAGCTCCCCCGGAGCGAACGCGCCGTCGACCGCGAGCTCGGCAACGCGCGTGCCGCGCCACACGACGGGAACCGCCACGCGACGCACGGGATCCGGGGAGCCGGCCTCGGGCCCGAGCACGAGGCTGTCGTCCTCCACGAAGAAGATGCCGGCCCACACGCAGTTCTCCCGGGCGGCGAGCTCCGACACCGTCAGCCGCAGCTGCTCGTCGGCGTCAGGCGTCGACATCGAAGGCAACCCGGTAGTCGACAGGGATCGGGATCGGCCGCCGCGTCCCCCGGTCGATGAAGACGAGCGTCTGGTGGGCGGTCACGAGCAGCGTCCCCTCGGGCACCTTGAACGCGGCGAACTCGTAGGTCATGCTCGTGCGGCCGATCCGCGAGACCCGGATGTGGATCTCGAGCTCGTCGTCGAAGCGGGCCGGAGCGAAATACTCGACATCGTTCGCACGCATCACGAACTCGCCGCCGAGCTCGCGATGGAGGACGCCGAGCGAGCGGAGGTATTCCGTGCGCGCGAGGTCGAAGAAAGGGTTGTAGCGGCCGTAGTAGACGACGCTCTGTGCGTCGGTGTCGGAGAAGCCGACCCGCGTCCGCGTCGAGTATGCGTACTCAGGGCTCACGAGCGGATCACCGCGAGCACCTCGTCCCGCTTTTCCTCCATCAGCTCCTCGGAGGCGGCCTCGAGGTTCAGGCGGAGCAGAGGCTCCGTGTTCGACGGGCGGACGTTGAAGTGCCAGTCGTCGTAGTCGATGGAGACCCCGTCGAGGTGGGAGACGCGACCGTCGGCGAACCGCTCCTTCAGCTCCTGGAGCTTCAACGCGACATCCGGGACCGGCGTGTTGAGCTCGCCCGTGATGAAGTGGCCCGAGCGGAGCGGGGCGAGGATCTCCGAGAGTCTGCCTCTCTTCGAGATGAGCTCGAGCATGAGCAGGAACGGGACGACGCCCGAATCGGCCTGGCTGAAATCGCGGAAGTAGTAGTGGCCCGAGACCTCGCCGGCGAACGCCGCATCCTCTTTCCGCATGCGCGCCTTGATGAAGGCGTGGCCGACCCGGCTCACGAGCGGGATGCCGCCGGCGCGCTCGATCGTCTCCGGCACCGCCCGGCTCGCGCGCACGTCGTAGATGATCTTCGCGCCCGGTTCCTTCTCGAGCAGGCTCTCGGCGAACAGCGCGGTGACGAAGTCGCCTGGCACGAACTCGCCCGTTTCGTCGACGAAGAAGCAGCGGTCGGCGTCGCCGTCGAATGCGACCCCGAGATCGGCGCGCTCCTCGAGGGTCTTGCCGACGATGAACTCCCGGTTCTCGGGCAGGAGGGGGTTCGGCTCGTGGTTCGGGAAGGAGCCGTCGGGCTCGAAGAAGCAGCGCACCGCCTCGACCGGCAGACGCTCGAGCACCGGCGGGAGCATGGTGCCGGCCATCCCGTTTGCGGCGTCGATCACGATCTTGAGCGGCCGGATCGCGTCGACGTCGACGAACGAGAGCACCCGACCGACATAGGCGGGCCAGATGTCGTGAGCGTCGATTCGTCCCGGCGCGGCGTCGCTCGGGACATCTTCGGCGAGTGCGCGGTCGCGGACGTCGAGGAGACCCGACTCGCCGCCGACCGGCAGCGCGCCGCGACGGACGAGCTTCATCCCCGTGTAGTCCTTCGGGTTGTGCGAGGCGGTGACCATCGCGCCACCCTCGAGCCCGAGCGACCCGACGGCGAAATAGACCATCTCGGTGCCGACGAGCCCCAGGTCGAGGACGTCGGTGCCCGCCGCGGCGGCGCCGCGCATGAACGCCGCCTGCATCGCCGGCGACGAAAGCCGCATGTCGCGGCCCACGGCCATCCGCCGCGGCTCGAACTGCTCGACGTAGGCGCGCCCGATCGCTTCCGCGCCCGCCTCGTCGAGCTCGGCGGGATAGATCCCGCGCACGTCGTACGCCTTGAAGACCTTCGGAGCGAGCACGGGCGCGATGCTATGCGACGGCTACCGAGAGGAGACAGTGATGGCAGTGCTCGACCACGTCGGCATCGGCGTCGCCGACTATCGGCGCAGCAAGGAGTTCTACGAGCAGGCGCTCGCGCCGTTGGGCTACACGCTCCTGCTGGAATTCTCCGGTGCGGCGGCCGGGTTCGGCAAGGAGGACGGAGGCAGACCGTCGTTCTTTCTCGAGGCGCACGGCGAGCCCGTGCGCGGGCGGCTGCACATTGCGTTCGGCGCCGAGAGCCGGGAGCTCGTCGACGCCTTCCACGCAGCCGCGCTCGAAGCCGGCGGAACGGACAACGGAGCGCCCGGCATCCGCTGGTACCACGACGACTACTACGGCGGCTACGTCCTCGATCCCGACGGCAACAATGTCGAGGCCGTCTGCCACGAGCCGGCCTAGGCGAGCAGCACGTCGCCGATAGCGCGGGTCGACACTGTGTCCGGCGCCTCGCTGATCACCGTTGCCGGCCGTTCGAAGCGGTCGAGGGCCTCGCGCAGCGGCTCGGCTCGCAGCGTGCCCTCCCCGTAGGGAAGGTGCTTCGTCTCGTTGCGGTTCGCGTACGCGATGTCGCTGAAATGGATGTGGAACGGCGCGCCCTGCTCGAGCACGGCGTCTGCGCCGGCAAGAGCGTCGGCGAATGCGTCCACCTCGAGGAAGGCGCCGTCGCTCGTTGCGTGCATGTGGGCGAAGTCGAGGACGGGCCGGACGAAGTCGACCTGGGCTGCGATTGCGAGCACGTCGTCGACCGTGCCGAGGTCGCGGACGCGGCCCATCACCTCGACGCCGAAGGGAACGAGCCGGTCCTTCGCCTCGAGCCGTTCTCTCAGGTCGCCGAGCTGGTCGACGACGTCCGCGATCGCCTGCTCCCGCTCGCGGCCGAGCAGGAAGCCGGGATGGAAGACGATGAGCTGCGCGCCGCAGGCCTTGGCGAGGCCCGCGGTGTGGTCGAGCATGCCGAGCGCCATCTTGAACTTCTTGCCGCGGTCGGCATGGCCCATGAAGGCGGCGAGCGGTGCGTGCACCGAGATCGCCACGTCCGCTGCGGCGGCTGCCTCCGCGAACTGCGGAGCGTCGTCGTAGTCGAGCCAGAAGCCGGAGACGAAGCCGACCTCGCACGCCCGGTAGCCGTTCTCGGTGAGCACCGCGAACGCGTCCTCGAATGTCGGCGCCTCCGGCAGCCCGCTCGGGCCGTAGCGGATCTCCGCCATGCCTCCAGCCTATGCCGTCCGACCGTGTTCCTACCTTTTTCTGCATGCCCAAGCGGCCCTCCAGAATCGACCTGCTCGAGCTCGACATCGACCTCCGTCTCGCCGACCTCTGGCGCGAGACCCTCGACGTGACGGACTGGAATCTCGAGGTCGTCGCCGCCTTCCTGCGCGCCGCCTATGGGAAGGGCTACTGCGACGCGCTGACAGAGGACGCGCCAGGCTCGCTCTGCCACGAGCACGGGTACCGGATTCCGGCCCGCAAGCCGGCCAACGCCCCCAAGACCTAGACTGCCGCCCGCCTCGGCGAACAGGGCTACGATTCCGCCGTGGGATCCAGTCCGGCGCGGCTCGTGATCGCCCTCTCCGTGGCGGCCGCTCTCGCGGTCTTCGTCGTCTACACGGCACTCGCCGGCAACGGCGTTGCACAGCTCACGCCGAGCTCGGTCGCCGGTCATACCGGAGATGTGACGCTCGTCGGCGCCGTCGTCGGGAAGGTCGCGGGCGATTCGTTCGCGAGGAGCGGGATGCGGTTTCGGCTCAAGGACATCGGAGACACCAAGGCCGCCCGCGTCCCGGTCGTGTACCACGGAAGCGTGCCCGACCTGTTCAAGACCGGACGCCACGTCGTCGTCCAAGGCACGCTTCGCGACGGGGTCTTCGTCGCAAAGCCGGGCTCTCTCATCACGAAGTGCCCGTCCAAGTACACGCCGGCGAAGTCCTCGAAGACCTAGCCGATGGCCGCGCTCGGGCGCGCCGCGCTCCTTCTCGCCTTCGGCCTGGTCGCCTACGCGCTGATCGCCGGATCGTTTGCGGCCTGGAAGCGGCGGCGGCGGCTCGCGTTGTCTGCGCAGAACGCGCTCCTCGCCGCCTTCCCGGTGACGCTCGTCGCGGCGGTCGTCCTGCTCGTCGCGCTCGGTCGTCGCGACATGACCTTCGTCTACGTCTGGCAGCACACGAGCCACAAGCTGCCGCTCGGATACGCGCTGTCCGCGTTCTGGGGCGGCCAGGAGGGATCGCTTCTGCTCTGGCTGCTCGTGCTCACGGGGTATGCAGGTCTCGCGGTCTGGCTCAACCGCCGCTCGCGCGAGCTCGTCGCGTGGACGGTGCCCGTGTTCGGGCTCGTCGCCACCTTCTTCGCCTTCATGCTCTGCTTCGTCTCGAGCCCGTTCAACGTCCAGCCCGCGCCGGCAGACGGCCAGGGGATGGTGCCGAGCCTCCAGAACCCATACATGCTCGCCCACCCGCCGCTGCTCTACCTCGGCTACGTCGGGCTCACCGTCCCGTTCGCGTTCGCGATGGGCGCGCTCATCTCCGGCCGGACCGACGAGCGCTGGATCGTCGCGACGCGCCGCTGGACGCTCGCGGCGTGGATGTTCCTCGGGGTCGGCCAGCTGATCGGATCGCACTGGGCGTACGTCGAGATCGGCTGGGGCGGCTACTACGCCTGGGATCCCGTCGAGAACGCGGCGCTCATGCCGTGGCTCGCGGCGACGGCGTTCCTGCACTCGGTCATGATCCAGGAGAAGCGCGGGATGCTGAAGGTCTGGAACATGATCCTCGTCGCGCTCGCGTTCAACCTCTCGCTCTTCGGCACGTTCCTCACCCGCTCGGGCGTGATCGACTCGATCCATTCCTTCGCCAAGAGCTCGATCGGCGGCTGGTTCCTCGCCTTCCTCTGTCTGATGGTCGTCCTCTCGGTCGCGCTCATCTACTGGCGCCTGCCGCTGCTGCGGACGAAGACGAAGCTCGAGTCGCTCGTCTCGCGCGAGGCGACGTTCCTCTACAACAACCTGCTGCTCGTCGCGCTCTGCCTGACGATCCTCTGGGGCGTCCTCTACCCGATCCTCTCGGAGGCGGTACGCGGCGAGACGCGCTCGGTCTCGAAGCCGTACTACGACTTCTTCCTGCACACGTTCGGCCTGCCGCTGCTGCTCCTGATGGGCCTCGGCCCGCTCGTGGCGTGGCGGAGGGCGTCGCTCCGCTCGCTCGGGAAGACGTTCCTCATCCCGTTCGCCGCCGCCGTCGTGACCGGCCTCGTGCTGCTCGCTCTCGGCTTCGGGAGCTCGTGGCCGGGCCTGCTCGTGTATTCGTTCTCGGCTTTCGTCCTCGCATCGATCGTGCTCGAGTTCGTGCGCGGCCGGGCCGCGACGGGCTCGGTGTTCCGGCTGGTCGCGCGCAACAGGCGCCGCTACGGCGGCTACATCGTCCATGCCGCTGTCGTCCTGCTCGCGATCGGCATCGCGGGCTCGAGCGCGTACCAGACGCAGCGAGAGCGCGTCTTGAGGCCCGGACAGTCGATCGAGGCGGCGGGGTACACGCTCACGTACCTCACCTCGACCGGCGTGCGCGGCCCGAACTACACGGGCTTCCGGGCGCTCGTCGCCGTCTCCGGCCACGGGGAGCGTTTCGCCCTGCACCCGGGGATGAACGACTACAACATCGAGGGGCCGGCGAACGAGGCGTCGATCTACCACGACCCGCGCTCGCTCGGCGATGTGTTCACGACGGCGCAGGTCGTCAACGCGAAGCAGGGCACGATCGACCTCAAGGTCTTCGTGAAGCCGCTCATCAACCTCATCTGGGTCGCGGGCTTCGTGTTCGTGGCGGGCGCGCTGATCGCCATGTGGCCGGACGCGGTCGAGCAACGGCGGCTCGCCGCCCGGTACGCGGCCGGGGCCGCTCCGGCGGGCATCTAGCCGATGCAGTGGGCGCTCGCGCTCGCGGCGATCCTCGCGGTCGTCGCTGTCGTCTTCGTCGCGCGTCCGTTCCTCCGCGACCCGTCTCCCGCGAGCGACCGGCTCGACGAGCTCGCGCCCGAGGCGCGCGAGCGGCTCGCTCTGGCCGAGGAGCGGGATCGGGCGCTTGCGGCCCTGAAGGAGCTCGAGTTCGACCACCGGACGGGCAAGATCTCGGACGAGGACTACCGGGCGCAGGTGGGGCCGCTTCGCAGGCGGGCTGCGGAGGTGTTGCGAGCCCTCGAACGTGGGGAACAAGCCTCGCCCGAGCGCATCGCCGACCAGCAGCAGCGGGTCCCCTAGAACGTCGCCGCTAGGGTGCGCGGGCCATGGTCGGCGTCCACCATGCCGTCGCCTTCGCCGTGCTGGCCGCGACGTTCGGCGCGGCGGCAGCGGGCGCGTGGACGTACTACCGTCACAAGGAGCCGCGCGGCTACCTCACGCACCTGCTCGCGCTCGCCCAGACGCTGCTCGTCGCGCAGGTCGGCATCGGGCTTCTGCTCCTCTCGAGCCATCACCGCGCGGCCGACAGGCTCCACTACCTCTACGGGACGCTCTCGTTGCTCGCGGTCATCTCGCCCTGGCTGTACGCGCCTGCCGAGCGGCGCGGGCGTCTCGCGTGGTTCACGGGCGCTACGTTGGCGGCAGGAGCGCTCGCGGTGCGGGCGTACATGACCGCCACATGAGCAGGTTCTTCTCGCGCATCAACCCGACGCTTCGCGGTCTGCTGATCCTCGCCGCGATTGCGGGACTGATCGTCGTGTTCCAGCTGGAGCAGACGCTGAACGTGCTCCTCCTGATCGCCCGTATCGCGTTCGTGCTCGCGATCGCGTACTTCATCTTTCTCGTCTGGCGGGAGCGCCGCGAAGGGATCTCGATGTGGCCGCGGCGGGCGCAATGGGTCTTCTACGGCTCTGCGATCGTCGCGGTCGCCGATGTCGGCCTCTACTGGTACGGCGGCGCGGTCGGCTACGAGATCCTCGCCTTCGTGGCAATCCTCATACTCTGCGGCTTCGCCATGTGGCGAACGTGGCGCGACCAGCACACCTACGCCTAGCGGCTCTACGCCTCGACGCGGGCCGAGGCACCGTCGAGTGCGGCGAGCGCTTCGCGGATCGGGACGAACCGGCCGACGAAGATCGGCGTGTCGCGCTCGGTGTAGGCGGAGGCCTCGCTGTCACGCAGGCGCAGCATCAGGTGCATGAAGTCCGCGGGCTCCTCGCACTCGAACGCCGTCATGAACTCCTGGTCGTCGATCCCGAACGAGTACGTCGTGTGGTTCTTGATCCCCGGGAACTCCTCGCGCCCGATCCGGATGTGCTCGTCCATCGCGCGTTGCCGCTCTGCCTCGGTGAGCGCGTACCACGGCCGCACCTTCACGAAGGGGTAGACGACGAGGTAGGGGAGACCGTGCGGTGTGATCTTCCTGGCCTTGCGCGCGCTCGTGTACTGCGACGCCTTCGTCGTGGCGAGGTACGAGTACGGCGTCTCGAGCCAGCCGGCAAGCGCCGTTCCGTTCAGCGCGGCGCCGAGCTCCGCGAGCGATTCGTAGCGCTCCGAGATCTTCCAGAGGAAGAAGTCCGAGTCGGGCCGGACGCCCGCCGTCGTGTACGCGCGCAGATGCTCGAAGCGCTCGGCGAAGGAGTCCACGACCTCGGCGAACTCGTCCTTGTGCGCCTGGCGCTCCTCCACGGGGAGCCGTCGCCACGCGGGATCGACCCGGGAGAAGGTGTAGGCGACGTACTGGCCCTCCACGATTCGAATGCTAGCCACGGCGATAGGCTTGCTCCTCCGCAGGAGCGAGCGAAGGGAGCCCAGGTGAGGACGGTATTCGCCGGCGGTCGCGTGTTCGACGGGACCGGCGCGGCGGTCGCAGAGGCCGACGTGGCGGTGGTCGACGGGCGGATCGTCGAGGTCGGGGTCGGGCTGGACGGCGACGAGCAGGTCGACGTCGGCGGCACGACGCTCCTTCCGGGCCTCTTCGACACCCACGTGCACGTGATGTTCGGGCATGTCGACATCTGGAGGCATCTGCAGACGCCGTTCTCGTACCGCTTCTACGACGCGATCAAGAATCTCGACGCGACGATCCGCATCGGCATCACGACCGTACGAGACGCAGGCGGCGCCGACCTCGGTGTCAAGCAGGCGGTCGAGGAGGGGATCGTGCGGGGGCCGCGCCTCCAGATCTCGCTGACGATGCTCAGCCAGACGGGCGGCCACGGCGACGGTTGGATGCCGTCGGGCGGCACGACCGAGCTCTTCCCAGAGTACCCGGGGATGCCGTCCTCGATCGTCGACGGCGTCGACGAGGCGAGACGCAGGGTGCGCGAGCTCATCCGCAACGGCGCCGACGTGATCAAGATCGCCACCTCCGGTGGTGTCCTCTCTCCGCGCGACTCACCCGATCAGCCCGGCTTTTCGGTCGAGGAGATCGAGGTCATGGTCGGGGAGGCGCGCGCCTTCGGCCTCTGGGTGATGTCGCATGCGCAGTCCACGGTGGGGATCAAGAACGCCGTCCGCGCGGGGGTGCGGTCGATCGAGCACGGCATCTATCTCGACGACGAAGCGATCGAGCTCATGCTCGAACACGGTGCGTACCTCGTTCCGACGCTCGTCGCGCCACACGGCGTGCGACGCGCAGCGGAGGCGGGTGTGCCCATCCCGGACAACGTGCTCGCGAAGGCGGCGGAGGTCGTCGAGGTGCACCAGGACTCCGTTCGGCGGGCGGCCGCGGCCGGCGTCAAGGTGGCGATGGGCACCGACGCCGGGGTCGTTCCCCACGGCACGAACCTCGAGGAGCTTCAGCTCAT
>Ga0335085_10016691_pt1 | contig 10601 bp, 9 predicted proteins | sample Lox_Sample_45_FD_206712 | JGI IMG/M metagenome (GOLD analysis project Ga0335085, IMG submission 206712) | Soil microbial communities from Loxahatchee National Wildlife Refuge, Florida, United States - Lox_Sample_4.5 | ecosystem: Environmental > Terrestrial > Soil > Wetlands | place: USA: Florida...
GTGATAGGCCATGGCTCTCGGTAGGCCCAGCGTTCCCAAACCCGCGGCAGTGATAGGCCACAACTGAATTACCGAGAAGGCTCCACGTCCAAGCGGACCCAACATCCTCGCGCAGATCACCGAGGCGCCAACGTTCATCGCCGACGTTGCGATGTTGATCGCGACGGTGTTTCGCAAGCTCACGCCGGGTTTGGAGGTCACACCATTCACGGTTTTCCTGCCGGTTTTAGGCTGGCCGCCCGGTTGGCAACTCCTAGAGCGGAGCCGGTGACAAAAAAGACGTAGCACTGGAACATTGGATCAACGGCAAACCCGGCATGCTTATGTGCGAGCCCCAGGTAGAGGAACAACAAAGTGGGAGCCAGGGCGGCCACCAGGCCGTCTCTCCATGACTGCCTGCGAACACGCAGGGTTTCCACAATCAGCCGCCACAAAACCACGAAAGCGATGGCCAGATACAACAAGAGGCCGGGTATCCCAAGTTCGATAACCAGCCGGACCCACTGGCTGTCGGCCTGCGCCTCTTTTCCTTGTTGGACATCGAAAATGGTCTGCACGTCGGCGTTGATGTAGACCGCGCCTTGCGTCAACCGGCCAAGGCCGCTTCCGAAGGGTCCGACCTCGGCCAGCGAAAGCTCAATCCCGTGCCAAAGGTCCGAGCCGATGACGGAGTAACGCGATCCATGAACGTCCCGGCTGCCGGAGTCGAGGAGACCCGCGGAAAAAGATGCAAACGCCTGGAACTTGTTCTCCAGGGAGCCCGATTTGCGGGAGACCCTGTAGACCTGAGCCAACACGATGATCAGTGCCGCGACCACAGCGACGCGGGCAAGGAATCTGACTGCATGCCGCCCTTCAGCGCTCAACACAAGTGCAACCATGCAGAAGAGTGACAGACCGACCGCGGTGCGATTGGCGGAGATGAAGAGCGAGACCAATGCGCATGCCAGAGCGATGTGCAGATAGGGCATACGAAAGAGGGATCTCCTTTTTTGATCCGTCAGGCAGAGCACGGTCATCAAGACCAGCCAAATCGCTGCAAATACGGCAAACCGCCCTCCATAGAAGGTCGAGGCTACAGTCGCGATCAGCGTGCCATCGGTATTGTTCCTCAAGGTGCCGCTTCCGGCGGCAGCCCAACTTGCGGCGTCTACCGTTCCGGTAGGTACCGTGGACGCGGTGAATTGTCCAAACAAGACCTGCCAGACCCCGACGCACAGCACCGGAATCAGGAGCCAAACCAAGCGTCTCCAAAACGTGACGATCTGCCGGTACGACGCGAAGTAACGGCGCCCGATAAAAAAGATGGGAACATACCAGAAGTTGGCCTTGAGTCCGAGAATTACCGGGATCGGGCTGTATCGCCCGGCTTTGACGAGCCCTATGGCGTTCACCAGGATGAACAGGATGACCAGAAATGTCAGAAGCCGGTCCGAACTCCGCCATCGCGGGAGATTTGGCTTCACGCAAAGCAAGTAGTAAAAGTAGAAAATCAGGAGTGCGGCATCCTTCAAAAGCAGTATCTCGAGGTTGTAAAGCGGAAGGCTCCTTCGCAGGAGACCTTCAAAGGTCATGTATAGAAACAGAAAATAGAAGAAACGCCGCCAGCCATGCTGGCCTGGTTCAGGAAGCCTGCGGCACAGAGCAAACCGGGGCACCGTCGGAACTGTAACTTGAGGAGTCATGAATCCTGATCCAGGCACTACACTTTCACGTAACCGGCCGGCTGCAACGCAGCCCGGAGGGCCCGCAGTGCACGAAGGCACCAGGCAGGCGCGTGGCGATGAAACATGGTCTGGCTCCACATCTGCCATTCCCACAAACCCGCCGTCGCCCCAGCTGCATCAGTTTGCGGAAATGTCCGAATGGCCCAAAAACAACCGGCAGCTTCATCGAGGCGACCATGCCGGTCGTGAGTATGATAGTCGCGGCACGCTATGAACTCCCACCCGGCGGGAAAATCTTCCGGAGTCCAACCGGAACGGTGGGTCTGCCAGTATCCTCCGTGCATACCCCACCGATCCGTTTCGTGGTCCTCTTCGTAGGATTGCGGAAAGTAGCCCAACGGCGTGAACAGGACCACCTGGCGGCGCGCGACGCGTTCGGCCTGTGCGAGAAACTCGAAGCCCTCTCCTTTGGTAAGGTGCTCGATGAAGTCCAGGGCGAACACCGTGTCCACGGAATTGGAAGGCATGATCCGTAGAGCGTCCTTCCAGGACGAATGCATCACCATGTAGCGCGGTGACTCGGAACACCGCGCTCGCAGGTATTCCACATATTCGTCATGACCTTCGACGCAGATGTGAAGATCGGGCCAGACGAGAGTTTGCGGCCTGATTCCACAGCCTACGTCGAGGGCGACCCGAGCGGGTAGAACCGAACGCCGGAGTAATCCGGCGAGAGCCCGCTTCTCCACCCATCGCGTGTTAACGTGCCTGATACATTCGCTCGCAAGCATGGATTTCCTCGCGCTAAACGCTTTCACCCTTATGGCTGTAATAGCGGGCATACTTCCCGTAATAGCCGTGGTAGTAGTAGCTGTCGCCGAGGTCTTTGGTAACTTCGTTCAACGCTACTCCCACAACATTGGCCCGCAGCCGCCGCAGCATACTGACGACTGACGCCAAAGCTTTGCGGTCGGTCTGTCCGGCAAGAGCAATAAGGGCCACGCCATCGACCGCCGTCGCCATCTGCAAAGGCTCCGGAAAACCGAGAGCCGGCGGGGAATCTACGATCACCAGGTCGTATTGGGAGGCAGCTTCCTCCAGGAGTTGGGGCAGCGCTCTGCCGACGAGATCAGACGCCCGGCGCGAGGTCGGCCCCGCGGGCAAGATATCCAGGTTCGCAATTCCCGGCGCTGGAATCACACAGTCGCGCCATGCGAGTCCATGCAGTAGCACCGCCGACAGTCCCGTCTCGGAAGTCAGCCCCAGCCGCCTGTGGATGCTGGGCCGGCGCAGGTCGCAGTCTATCAGCAAGGTCTTGTGATTCTGCTGGGCGTGCGCGATCGCCAGATGACAGCATACGGTGCTCTTTCCTTCGCCCGGAGTTGCACTGGTTACCATGAGGGACTTCATTTGGCGGTCGAAGCTGCTCAGGAGAATAGAATTTCGGAGGGTGCGAACGGCCTCTCCGAAACCTGCGAGGAGCCGGTCGTCATCCGCGGTACGACTCACCAGAGACGGAGCGTTCCCGGACCGGAGAAGCCCCGGAGAGGCCCGGCCTTTCCAAGCCTTCACCTGCGGGAGTCCGCCGATCACTTCGGCCTTCACAATTCGCGATACTTGCTCGTTGTCCCGGATGGTATTGTCGAGCGTGTCGCTCAAGACCGCCGCGCCCACTCCCAGTACCGCCGAAAAGAACAGGGCCAGGCCAACGTTGAGCGGAATATTGGGGAAGGCCGGATCCATGCTGGGGCGCGCGTTGTCGGCGAGCCGGACCATATTGCTTTGGAAGCCCGCATTAATGCCGGCCTCGCGAATCTTTGTGATCAACTCTTCGTACAGCTTTTTGTCGGCTTCCGCCTCGTGCTTCAGCGATTCGTACTCGAAGGATCGCGCGTTAAGGCGGTCGAACTCGCCCTTGGTTTCGGCGACCGCCTTCTTCAGCATTCCTTCACGGTTGACCGCTTCGCGAAACTCTACTTCCACTCGCTTGGTCACGCCGGCGCGCGTGGCATCAAACTGAGCTTGCACCTGATTGAGCTGAGTCTCGGCCTTACGAAACTCAGGATGATTGACCCCGTAGTGCGTCTTCACCTCGGCAAACTTCTCCTGGGCCTGACCCAGTCGCTCCGAGAGGCTCTTCAACGCGTCCCCTTGACTGGAGGCCTGAGCCGATTCCAGGGTTCCACTGCTCACCGATTTGTAGGCGGCTTCCTTTTTCACCCGCTCCGTCTCAGCATTGGTGTAGTCGGTATTCAACTGCAGCAACCGCGCGGAAACGATGTTCGTCTTTTCCTCCGGATTGATGACGTTGAGCTCTTTTTCAAATTGAGCCAGAGCCGTGTCCGACCGCTCCATCTTGGCTTTCAGTTCTTCGAGCTGTTTTTCCATGAAGGTAGACAGACTGGCCGACGAACGGAAGCGAATATTGTAGGTGTGCTCGATATAGGAGCGGGCGATCGCGTTAGCCACGTCCGCTGCCAATCTCCGGTTGGGAGAGCGATATCCGATCAGCAGCAGGTAGGTGTTGTTCGGGCGGCTCACTTTCAGGTTTCTGAGCGTCACCGGAGAATCGATCAGCAGACCCTGGTCTGCTACCGATCCGTGGGTGTGCTCCAGTTCGCGCAGATGGAACTGATCGGCTACCGGCCGCAACACCGCATCCGATTGAATCAACCTGATCTGAGTGGCCAGGAACTGGTCCGCATCATTCTGCGCCGATTGAGTAGCCTCTTGCCCGACAACGGCAGTAGGAACTTTGCGGTCCACATCCACTGTCACGGTGGCCTCGTACATGGGGGTCAGGCGCTCGGAGACGATCAGAGTCGCGATGGCGCTGATGGCGACAAAGGAGAGAATCTTCCAGCGATGGCGCCGGACCACCCACAGATAGTGAGACAGAGGAATCGTTTGTTCTTCCGGTTCTACTTCCCAGTTCGACGGCTGGGCCGCAACCATCCCCGGGGACAGCGGCAGTGGGCGCGGTCCGCGGTCGTCGAGAATCGTAAGTTCTTGTATTGGTGTATTCATTTCCGTTTACCGCACCCCCGCATAAATGAAAGCAGTCATGGCGCCGCTCCCAAACAGCAGCAATTTCTCCAGCGCCGCCAAACCGGCCCGTGTGCCCTTAGCGTCGGGAATGTATAGAATGTCGTTGGCCATCAGAGGCAGGTCGGGGGCCTTGCGGTTCACCATCTTCGACAGGTCAATCGGCAGATCGCTGCGCGCGCCGGATGCCTCCCGGCGGTAGATATAGGCCTGCTTGGCGGAATAGGGAAGCAGCCCCTCGGCCATGGCCAGAGCTTTCAGCACGGATGTTTCCGGATTGCCGTCGGCCACATACGCACCGGGCTTTTTGACGTTCCCCAGGACGTAGATTTTGCCGATCTCGGGAACGCGGATTTCTTCGCCTCCGGTCAGTCGGATGTTCAGAGCCGGGTCCGCCCCGTCAATCAGACTCTTCACGCGAACGCGCCGGGTCAATGACGCGTTTTCGCCAGTTGCGCCGGACTCGACACGGGTCACCAGGATTTCAGGCCCCGCTTCCGGCGCAAGCCCCTCGGCGCGAGCCAGGGCATCGAGCAGCGTCACCGGGCCTACCGCCTGAAAGGTGAGCGGGTGTTTCACCGCCCCCATGACCGCGATGGGGTGGCTGTTGTATTCGGCTACCGTGACGGTGACGAATGGATCTACGACGAGGCCCTCGTCGAAAAGTGCGCCGGCTATCTCAGTCTCCAGTTCCGCGGGCATCAAGCCCGCCGCCCGGATACGACGTTTCAGCATGGGAAGCCGGACGAACCCGTCGGCGCTCACCCGCACGGTGCGAGTGAATTCCGGCCCATCGTAAACAGAGACGGCCACCAGATCGTTGGGTCCGAGCGGCTGGATCGGGAGATTGCCGACGGGCGTTTCTACCGGGGTTTCCGGCCGGGTCTGGCCGCTGGCGAAGCCGGCCGCAAGTATCAAACAGATGACGAGAGTTCGCATGGATTTCCGTTTCATTTCAATTTGGGTTTGTCGCGCCGCCGCCCGGGCAGGCTACCGCCTTTTGAGCCCGATTCGCTTTGAGTCGTTGAGAGAGAACTGTCAGCGGTTCAGCAATACAAACCGTACAGTCATACCATCGGAGTGCCGGTCAGAAACCTTTACAGTTGCCGGTGAGGAAAATGAAAAACTGCAGGGGACACTAACGGGGAAGGACTACTTCTTATCGCGCTCGCGGTCGTGCTGCTTGCGGGCGGCATCATGTTCAGCCATCAATTTGTCGTACTGGACTACCTGGTCGGGCCGGAGGATGGCCCTGACCTTGTTCCGCTGTTCGTCCCAAATTGCGCGATTGGCGGCGTTATATTGCTTGTGGGTTTGATCGAAGGCCGCTTTGGTCTGGTCCAGAATCTGATTGTAGGTAGCGATCTGGGCGTCATCCGCCTTAACCCGCTGCCTCATCTCATCCACCTGACGCCGGCGGAACTCTTCCGGCGTCGGGCGTTTGGGAGCACCGCCCATCCCGCTCATCACCGTGTTCACCATGTAAAGGCGGTGGGCAACGGCGCCGAGAACGGCGCCGCTGGCAAACACAAGTAACAGAGTCAGGAAAGCGGATAATTTCGACTTGGACATTGTGCCATTCATCGCCCGGGATCAGTCAGATCCAGGTGAGCTGGTGCAACGTAATCCGGGGCATCCAGGGGGCGAGCCTCAGCCAGCGCCTCAATGTAGCTTTGGGGCATGTTGGGATTGGATCGAGGTATGGCCATGTAAATACCCATGGCGATAGTCAACGCAAGGGCAGCGGTCACAAACCCACTCGCCATCCGGCGGAACGAAAACGTAAAAGTTTGACGAGATTCGATGCGCTTCCACAGATCGGGCATGAAGTTCGCACTGGGATCCCGATCCGGACACGCAGCCCGATACGCCCGAAACAGGGCGTCCAGCTTTTCGTCGTTGCTGCCGCGCATTGGAAACATATTCTTTAGCCTTCTTTACTTCTTCCGGCCGAAGCCGGTTTCTTCCTTACTTCTTATCGGCGGCTCCAAAGGCCTTCAGCACTCGTTGGCGAGCCCTGAACAATCTTACCTTAAGAGCATTTTCGTTGACCTTGTAGATCTTTTCAAGTTCTTTCAACGAAAGTCCTTCTACTTCCTTCTGGACCAAAAGGATCCGATCCGCCTCGGAAACCGCGCCAAGGAGGGCGTCTACGGATTCCCTAATCTTCTTCTGCTGCTGCTCCTCGTGTTCCGCTTTCCCGCCTGCCGTGGCATCGGCCATCATGACCTGCTGCTCCGACAAATCGGACATCCGGAATTCCTGACGTCTTTTCTGCTTACGAAGGTAATCGTAAGCCGCATTGGACGTCAACCGGTACAACCAAGGTTCAAAGACCTGTGCCGTCCTGAGTTGATCGAGCGAAAAATACAGCCGCACAAACACTTCCTGCGCGACGTCCTCGACGTCTTCCGGACGGGAGATCAACCGTGTGATCTGCCCCAAAATCCGCTTCCGGTAGGCCAGTACGATTTCGTTAAATGCTACGGCATCACCCTTTTGGGCGCGCTCGATCAGCTCGAAATCAACCAGCATGCGGCACCATGACCTGTGCCGGCATCCGGATGCATTCTAAGCTCCGTTTGCATAGGCGTAGCGGCACGTAGACAGGTTACAAAGGATTGAAGGCAAACGCAAAAGGGGTCCCGGCGGAGCACCGCCGCAAGTGGCCCCCCTGGACCGGATCGGACCCGGAACACCCACGGTTTCAGTAGCATCGAAACCTCTATTATGGCAGATATCCCGGCAAAGCTCTCTGAATGCAGTCGATTACGCGCCATCAGGGAAACCCGGAAGGCTTCCGGACCGTTACCGGCGGACGGTCCGCAAGCCGGAAATGGTAGCCTGAAATCATGCAGTTCAGCGACTCCATTTTCGCGACACGCTTCCAGACCACCCGGGGCGACCTGGAAAACTACCTGGGAGAAGCGTTGTCACAGGGCGGCGATTATGCGGACCTCTACTTCGAGTATCTGCTCACCAGTTCCATCAGTATTGACGAATCCATGGTCAAAAGCGCGGCGCAAGGTGTATCCGTGGGTGTGGGCGTTCGAGTCATCTCCGGCGAACGCACCGGCTATGCCTACAGCGACGACCTTTCACCCGAGAAAATCCGCAAAGCTGCGCGCGTCGCCGCCTGTATCGCCGCCGGCCCCAGCAAAGTGGATAAATTCGATCTCAACGAGGGCGTACGACATAATCTGTATCCGGTTTTGACCGCCCCCACCGAGACGGCCTTTACCGACCGGGTGGACCTGGTCAAGCGGGCCGACCGCGCGGCCAGGGCTTACGATTCTCGCATCTTTCAGGTGCAGGCCGTGTACGCCGACAATCTGCGCCACGTGATGGTCGCGACCAGCGACGGCGTTCTGACAACCGACCGCCAGCCTCTGGCGCGTATGAGCGTGTATGCCCTGGCGCGCCAGGGGTCGGGAATGCCGCAACGCGGCCAGGCGGGCGGAGGCGGACGTGTGGAACTGGATTTCTTCCTGAACCAGAAGACGCCCGAGCACTTCGCGCGGGAAGCCGCGCGGGAAGCGGTCATGATGTTGGACGCGGTGAACGCCCCGGCTGGGGAAATGACCGTGGTACTGGGTCCGGGCTGGCCCGGTATCCTCCTGCACGAGGCCGTGGGACACGGCCTGGAAGCCGATTTCAACCGCAAAGGCGTCTCCGCCTTCAGCGGCCGGATCGGACAGAAAGTGGCCAGCGAGCTGTGCACGGTGATCGACGATGGCACGATCAACAGCCGGCGCGGCTCGCTCAACGTCGATGACGAAGGCCACGCTACGCAGCGCAACGTGTTGATAGAAAAGGGCATCCTGCGCGGCTATCTGCAGGATAAGCTCTCCAGCACGCTGTTGAATTCCGCCTCAACCGGCAGCGGACGGCGTGAAAGCTACGCCCACATTCCCATGCCGCGCATGACCAACACATTTATGCTCGCCGGGGAGAGCGACCCTGCCGATATTATCCGCAGCGTACCTAAGGGTATCTACTGTGTAAACTTCGGGGGCGGTCAAGTCGATATTACAAGTGGCAACTTCGTATTCTCCGCGTCGGAGAGCTACCTGATCGAAGACGGCAAGGTGACCCGTCCGGTGCGCAATGCGACGCTGATCGGCAACGGGCCGGAGGCGTTGAAGTATGTGAGCATGGTGGGTAACGATCTACGCCTGGACGAGGGCGTGGGCGTTTGCGGCAAAGAAGGGCAGAGTGTGCCCGTGGGCGTCGGAATTCCGACGATCAAGATCGATCGCATGACCGTGGGAGGCACGGCTTGAGCCAGAATCATCTGCTGGAACTGGCGGTGGAAGTGGTTAAGCGCGCGCAGGATGCGGGCGCTGCCGATGCGGAGTGCACCATCGCCGAGGGCGATGAATTCTCCGCCAATGTCCGCATGCGCGAGCTGGAGAATCTGAAGGAAGCCGGGTCGCGAGCGGCTGGCCTCCGTATTCTTATCGGCCGCAAGACGGGGTCCTCGTACACCTCGGACCTCTCCCCGGAAGGCATCGCGCACCTGGTGAAATCGGCGGTGGAACTGGCGGATATCACTACGGACGACCCGCACGCGGATCTGCCGGAACCGGGCGAACTGGGATCCATCGCGGGCGACCTGCAGCTTTACTCGGCGGACATCGAAGGCCTCGAGACCGGCCTGAAAGTGGAGACGGCCAAGCGGGCCGAAGCTGCGGCGCTGGCTGCCGATGCGCGGATTACCAACTCGGAGGGTGCGTCGTTCGATACGCATGTCGGCCGCCACATTTTCGCCAATTCCCGTGGATTTGCCGGCGAGTACCGTTCCAGCTATTGCGGGTTGTCTACCGTGCCGGTGGCACGTGAAGGCGACTCGATGGAGCGCGACTATTGGGAGAGTTCGGCGCGCCGGTTCGCGGGCCTAGAATCTCCGGAGGCAGTCGGCCGCAAGGCTGCTGCCCGCGCGCTCCGCCGACTGAACGCGGTGAAGGTGGATACGCGCAAAGTGCCGGTCATTTTCGAACCGCGCACCGCCCGCTCTCTGCTGGACAATCTGTTCGAAGCCGTCCACGGCATGATGATTTATCGCCACGAATCGTTCCTGGCGGGAAAATTGGGAGAGAAGGTAGCCGGGGACGGAGTCACGGTGATCGACGATGGCACCATCCCGGGGCTTTTCGGCAGCTCGCCATTCGACGATGAAGGCGTCCCTTCCCGGCGGACCATGGTGATTGAGCGCGGCGTGCTGAACAACTATCTTTTAAACAGCTACGCCGCACGTAAACTGGGGATGAAGACCACGGGCAACGCTTCGCGGGGGCTCACCGGGAATGCCGGGATCGGGCACGGAAACTTTTACCTGGAAAACGGCGTCCAAACGCCGGAGCAGATGATGGCGGGCATCGCTGACGGTTTCTACGTGACCGAACTGATCGGAATGGGCGTCAATATCGTGACCGGGGACTATTCCCGCGGGGCGGCCGGCATCTGGATTCGCAACGGCGAACTGGCGTTTGCGGTATCGGAGGTGACCATTGCCGGGAAACTGCAGGAGATGCTGCTGGACCTGGAAGCCGCCAACGATCTGGAGTTTCGCAATTCCATCGCGTCGCCTACACTAAAAGTTGGAGAAATGACCGTTGGCGGCAAATAAAACGGCACCATTACAAGACAAGAAACCAGCCTCTATCCCTCCGGTGGCCATCGTGATCGGCCTCGTGCTGCTGGCCGGGGCGGCTGGGTTCTGGTATTTGAACCGGGCGGCTCAGCGTCCTCCCGCGCCGCTGCCGCCGCTCACCGGCGACGCCAGGCAATACATTCGCGACGGGCACCTGCCGATCAGCGAAGTGGCCATGGAAGCGCACGAGAGTTACCTGAAGCAACAGGTAGTCGAGATCACCGGTAAGATCTCCA
>Ga0335085_10016693_pt1 | contig 10600 bp, 10 predicted proteins | sample Lox_Sample_45_FD_206712 | JGI IMG/M metagenome (GOLD analysis project Ga0335085, IMG submission 206712) | Soil microbial communities from Loxahatchee National Wildlife Refuge, Florida, United States - Lox_Sample_4.5 | ecosystem: Environmental > Terrestrial > Soil > Wetlands | place: USA...
TACCGGAGCGTACCAGGATGCGAACGGCGGCCCCGAAAATCCAGGTTCCAAAAACCGGAACGCTGGGCACCTGCCGCGTTTTATGGTCTCAACCAAGTCCAAGTCGGAGACCCTAACATCGTTCCCGAGCCACCCGTACCGATTTCTTCCTTTCCCGCATCCATTCCTTCCAGCCGTCGCTCCATTGGCTACAATCTTTCACCAACGAGGTGAACTTTCCATGATCAGTCTGACTCCCGAACAGGCCGCACTCCTGCTCCAATACCAGCTTCCATCCGTCAAGAACGAGCACCGTACCACCGCCGCCGTCATCGCCGCGATCCCCACGGCGAACGCCGAGTATCGCCCCGATCCCCAATCGAAGACCGCCGTCGAGCTCGCCTGGCATATCACCGCCGCCGAGCATCGCTTCTACGGAGGCATCATCGCCGGGGGCTTCGACTTCAACCCGATCCCGCGCCCCGAGGGCGGCCTCACGCCGGAAAATGTGGGAAAGTGGTACGAAGCCTCGTTTGCCAGCAATTGGGAAGGCCTCACCCACGTCACCGACGAACAGGCGGCCAAAATCCTCGACTTCCGCGGCGCCTTCCAGATGCCCGCTGTCGCGTTCATTGACTTCAGCCTTCGCCACGCCATCCACCATCGTGGACAGCTCTCCGCCTACCTGCGTGCCATGGGCGGCAAAGTACCCTCAATTTATGGAGAAAGCTACGACTCCGAGCTCGCGAAGAAAGCCGCCCAAGCCGGCTGACGCGTCCTCGATCCTCGGGACTAAACGCGCATCCGCGTGCGTCAGCAATCACTTCGCCGGCAAAAACATCACGCCGCACCGGAACATCTGCAATTCTGGCATCGGGCGGAGGTTGACCACGCGGGCCGCAACAAAAATCGCCGGGGCGTTCGGCGATTCCGGCGAAAACGGCACGGCGATCCTCACTTCTGTGGGAACCACATACTCGTTCTTCGTGCGGAAGCCCACGCCGCCCCGCGACATGTCAATGCAAGGCACGATGTCTTCGCCAAACGCTTCGCTGCGCACGCACGCAAAGTAGTTCACCTTGGCGCGCACGCGATTCCGGCGATCTTCCACCGCGGTAGCTGTCTTGGCTTTCGTGTGGTTCTCTGCCGCCGCTGCGCGCGGCGCCGGGAACGAGCTTCGCGTCTCCGGTGCCGGCGTCGCTTCCGCCAGAGTTTGCAGCTTCCACAGCGGGATGGTCTCGAGTTCCAGCTCCGATTCGGGTTCCACGCGTCCGGCAACTGCAGGATGCTGCTGCACAGGTTCCTCTCTCCTTCGCTCGGGTTTCCGGCGCGGCGCAGGCGGCGCTCCCGGCTCCGGCCTGCGCCATACCGTGGCGAAGCCGCATTCGTGGCAATAGCGCACCAGTCCGCCGTGGATCGCGCACACATCGAACTCGTAATCCCCGTTCAGCAGCGTCACCGTGGTTCCGCACGCCGTGCACTCCAGATCCAGTTCCAGCGGGCGCTCCTGCACCGAAGGCGGTGGCGGAAAATCTATCCCCCAGAAATCGAGCCCGTCGTCCAGAAACGCCACGCCGTACGTATGCTTGTCGCCTTGTTGGCCGATCTCCCCGACAACGCGAATCTCCGCTTCGTTCCCGGTTTCCGTCAAGCGCAGTGTCAATTCCTGCTCGGCAAGCAGTTTGTGCGCGGAGACTATGCCCGCTCCGTGCAGGCTCAGCATCACAGTCTGTGTGGATTCGGAAAACACGCGACCATCCGTGTCGCTTCCGATCAGGAGAATGGGGACGGACCTCTGGACGCGCCCGCTGCGGCGCAGTTTCTTGTGCGTCATCTTGGCTACCTGGGGAAGGGGCCAAGAATTCTTCCTGCACAGGATACAGGAAATGCAAACGGGGAGAACCGCTTTTCGCGCAATTCGCCCGCGAAAATCAGCGCCATTTGCCGCGAGAATCACTGTGCCGGGACGGAACAGTTGCGCGCGGCTCAGCGCGGAAGGCCCATCTCCGCGGGACACCCGCGCAAATGCCACCATACCAGTGCGCGATGCACCGCAAATTTGTCGCGCCACCGCCGCGATTGTCCCAGGCTCAACGCGGTCAACAAGCCGCTGACGATGGCGTCCACCGCGAGGCGAAGCAGCAGCCCGGCGCGCAACAGCAGGCCGACTGGAATCGGACGGTGCCTTGCAAAGTACGCATACCGCGAGCGCCAATATTCGATGCGGGCACCCGCCAGATTCCGCCGCGCAGTTTGTCCTTGCCCGTGCCAGACGCGGACCTGCGGCAAGTGCACGGCGGAAAATCCGGCCTGACGCGCGCGCAAACAGAAATCGGTCTCTTCCAGAAAGAAAAAATAGCGCTCGTCCAGTCCGCCGAGTTCATCCCAAACCGAGCGGCGCGCCAGGAAAAACGCGCCGATCACCGACTCCACCTCCAGCGGCTCGCGAATCTCACGTTCCTTCCCCGGAAAACGTTCGGGCCAGAACGCACGCAGCAGGAATTTGTTGAGAAGTTCCGTCGCCAGGGAAGGGAAGTTGGCGATGGAATTCTGTTTTCGTCCGTCGGGGTGATAGAGCTGCCCGCCGGCGATGCCGCACCATGGATGCGCGCGCATCCAGTCCACCGCGATCTGCAAGGCATCGGGCGCGACTCTTGCGTCGGAATTCAAGAGCAGCAGAAATTCGCCCGCGCTTTCGCGCGCAGCGAAATTCGCGCCACGCGCAAAGCCGAGATTGCGTTCCAACCGCGAGTAACGGATCTCCGGGAAGGCGGCGGGCAAGACCGAAGGTGTGTCGTCGGTGGAGGCGTTATCGACTACATGGATTTCCTTGGAGAGCGTGTCGCTTGAGGAGAGAATCGACTCGATGGCTTCGCGCGTCAGTTGGCAGGTGTCGCGGGTGAGCAGGATGACGGAAACGTCCAAACAGATCGCTCCTCGAAGGCGACACGAGTTTAGCAGGGGAGAAGCACGTGGGAACAGAGCGGAGGAAAGTAAGGGATTTAAACAAGACAAAGGAAGTTAAGGAGGCAAAGGATGAAAGCCCGGCTTGGCGGGGTTGATGGGTACTTGGCGGGGGTTCGCGGCGGAACACCGGCACAGAGCGATCGTCCTGCGGCGACGGCCGATTGGCTCCGCGGAACTTTGACCCTACGACATGGAGCGCTTGCCGGCGGGGATGCTGGTGCTACCAGGATCGTTACGCCGCGGCGCCGTTGCTGTGCGGCCGCACGTCGAAACCGTCCCGCTTCAGGTAGCGATACAGGCTGGTGCGGCCGATGCCCAGGATCTGCGCAGCGCGGAGGCGGTTGCCATTGCACATCTGCAGGACTTTCTGGATGTGCAGCTTGCGCACTTCGTCCAGCGACAGCGGCCGCCAATCTTCATCTCCCGCCAGGCGCGAGTTGCGATGTTGCAATTGTTCCGGCAGGTCGCTGATGTCGATGAAATCGCCGGTGGCGGTGATGCATGCCGTCGAGATTACGTTTTCCAGCTCACGCACGTTGCCCGGCCAGGGATGTTGCAGCAGCACGGTCTGCGCGCGGCGCGTCAGCCCGGCGATGTTCTTTCCGTACGAGTCGTTGTATTTCTTCAGGAAGAACTGCACCAGCAGCGGGATGTCCTCCAGGCGTTCCGCCAGCGACGGAATGCGAATCTGGATGGAACTGAGACGATAGAAGAGGTCCTCGCGGAAACGGCCGGAGAGCACCTCCGCACGCAAGTCGCGGTTGGTCGCGGCGATCAGGCGCACGGTCACCTGCTTCACTTCGGGCGAGCCGACGCGCTGGATTTCCCGATTCTGAATCACCCGCAGCAGTTTCGCCTGCATCGGCAGCGAAGTTTCCCCCACTTCATCCAGAAACACCGTGCCGCCGTTCGCGTACTCGAACAGTCCGGGACGCGTGTCCGTAGCGCCGGTAAAGGCTCCGCGAACGTGCCCGAAAAGCTGGCTTTCCAGCAGCGTGTCCACCATTGCCGAGCAGTTGCACACCGCGAGCCGCTGCTGGCTTACCGGGCTGATCTGGTGGATCGCCCGCGCCACCAGCTCCTTGCCGGAGCCGGTCGGCCCAACCAGCAACACGTTCGTGTAATGGCGCGCCACCTTGCGCGCAAAGTCGAAAACCTCCAGCATCGCGGGACTCTTGCCCACAATCCCGTGAAATTCCAGATCGCGTAGCAGCTGATCCTCCAGCGCTCGCACGCGGCGCCGCTGATCGTATAGGGCCGCAAGATCGTCCAGCGTGCGCTTCAAGCGCACGTGATCCAGCGGCTTGGGCAGAAAGTCCGCCGCGCCCCGCCGAATGGCTTCCAGCGCTCCCTCCAGCGTGTATTGCGCCGTCATGATCATCATATGAACTCCCGGATCGCAGCGAAGCGCACGGTCCAGGAAATCAAACGGATCGGGATTGTCCAGATGGATCCCCGCAAACACCACGCGGCAGCGCCCCGTGCGCACCAGCCGCAAGGCCTCTTCGGCGTCCGCCGTGGGCACGGCTTCGTAGCCCATGTCGGAGATCAGATGCGCGAGCGACTCGCGCTCGCCAGGGTCGTCGTCGAAGATGCAGGGCGTCAGGGAGCTCTGCACCGGTGCAATTGCCACGGACTTATACGTTGCGTATGCCATGCCCGCTACAAAGGCAACACCTGTGCCAAACCGGCTTCTATGTTCCGCCTGCAGAAGCGACGTCCTGAGTGCGCCTACAAGCGGCCGTTCCTCGAGAGATAAGTGGTGGGTCATCAGTAGCGTGGAGGAAGCGAAGCGAACTGCTGGAGATCGTCTAAGGAGACTTTCCGAACGAGGCAGGCCGCCAAGAGACGAACTTTTTCATGCCGATTTGGGCCATTGTCCCGAATTGGATGGGAACCTGCCCTAGTTCACCCCGTATTTTTCCCGGCCGTAACGCGGTTGCACTCCATTCAACCGAAATTGGTGGTGCCCTTCCGGGCTGCAGCCTACGAACTCCGCTTCATAGGGAATCGGGTTCGCGCGATGCACAGCGGTTGGAAGAATCGGGCGCACAAAAATGATTGAACCTTCGGCCAACATATGCGTCAGGGTCACGTGCTTCCCCGCGAATTCATCCCAATCGACGGCCGAGCGCTCCACAAAGAAAATCTGATCTTCATCCCAGCCGGAGACTTCCACCAGGCCGGTTTGCTTGAGCGAAAGCAACTCCGTAGATTCCATGAACCGCCTCCGCACACAAAAAGAGCAGTTCATCGGCCAAGAGCAAACTTCTAAATTCAGGCCAAACCGAGGGTTACCAGAACGCCGCGGCCCACTCTGTGCGGCGAAGAGACAATCGCCGCTTAGTTGATTCATATTGGAAATAAATGAGGGAATCTTCAGGGATGTTTTTCGGCCGGCTCGCTTGAGGCTAGAAAAACAGGTGCATCGCGAAACCTTCCACGTATGGATAGATCTTGCCAAACACGTACAGCGCCACCAGCAAACCCGCCAGGGCGTAGTTGCTTCCCCGCAGCTTGTCGAGATAGCCCTGTGCGGTCCGTTCGCTCATCAGCACCATAATTCCCGCACTCCCGTCCAACGGTGGGACGGGCAGCAGGTTAAACGTGCCGAGCAAGAGGTTCAGCGAGAAAACGATGCTCAGGGTGATGCCGGCGAGACTCGGCTCTCCCGTTGCCAGGTCGCGATCGAACAGATGAAAGAGCCGGCCTCCCCGCAGCGCGATCACTGCCAGCAGCATCAGCGTAAAGTTCGCCGCCGGCCCGGCCAGCGCCATCCAACCGGCACGCCGCGGATGCCGCCGCTCCCAGTCCGGATCGTAAGGGGCGCTCGCCCAGCCGATCATGCCACCACCAGAGAGGAAGAAGCTGAGTATCGGGAACACCACCATCCCGAATGGCGAGCGCCGGATGTGTGGAATTGGATTCAGACTCACCTGGCCGCCATGCGACGCCGTGGCGTCTCCGCCAATTTTCGCGACCAGCGCGTGCGACGCTTCATGGCACGTCGTGGAAAACAGGAAGACTACATACGAGATAAAGCCGATCAGGAGCATTTCGGGTGTGAGATCGGGCATGGTTCGATCGGCGCGCAGTTGGGCGCTACAAGGAAGCGCCTCAGGCCGCGTTCGGCGTCACGCTCTCCTTCTGGCCGAAATAACGGCCGGCTTCCGGGAACAATAGATAGATCAGCACGGCAAGATTCAAAAGGACAGACAGCCCGGCCCCGTGCCCAAAATGGAAGAATCGAGGCAGATGGACCAGGACGCTAAGGCCTGAAAAAAAGATAGTAAGCAGGCGCGCCCAATTCTGCCGCAGCAGCAGGCCGACTCCGAGGACCAGGTGGATTCCCGCAAATACGAGTAGGGCCAGGCCAACGAATTTTCCGAATCCCGCGAGCAGGTGCTGCAACAGGTTACCTTCCGCGGCGAGTCCCGCCAGATGCGCGGCAACTCCACCGACAAATGCAACTCCCGCTGCAAACACCGCGAAAAGAATGGCGCGCAAAAATTCGTAACACGCGGCGAGTGTCACACCCAATGGACGCATCAAGTCTCCCGTAACGGATTCTCCAGACTAGCGCAAGCCGCCGTCAGATCAAAAACAATTACCCGCGAATTTCACACGCATTTGCTTCCCTTCGGCGCCTATTTTGTGTATCTTCCTTGTAACACGTGTGTTGGCCGCCTTCCTTCCGGTGTGCGAGGGAGATCTCAAACGGAGGCTTGCCGTGAAAGCCTGCTTCCTGCGCACACCCGCACCGATCGAATCGAATCCCTTGCAATTTGGCGAAGTCACCACGCCCGAGCCCGCCGCCGGGCAGGTGCTGGTGCGCGTGGAGGTCTGCGGCGTCTGCCGCACAGACCTCCATGTCATCGAAGGCGAACTCCCGCCGAAAAAGTCGCCGGTCATTCCGGGGCATCAGGTTGTTGGACACGTTGAGGCGCGTGGGGCGGGAGCGGAGAGGCTGGCGATCGGAGCGCGCGTGGGCATCGCCTGGCTGCACAAGACGGATCAGACTTGCCCGTACTGCCACAGGGGCGAGGAAAATCTTTGCGACCATCCGCAATTTACCGGCTACACCGTGAACGGCGGGTACGCGGAATACGTCATTGCCGCCGAACAGTTCGTCTACCCCTTACCGGAGACTCTTGCCGCCGAATCCGCGGCCCCGCTGCTATGCGCGGGGATCATCGGCTATCGCTGTTTGCGCTTGAGCAGGGTAAAATCCGGTGCGCGGCTGGGACTTTACGGATTTGGCGCCGCCGGCCACGTGGCGATTCAAGTGGCCCGCCACTGGGGAGTGGAGGTTTACGCTTGCACGCGCGACCCGCGGCACCAGGAGCTCGCCCGCGAGCTGGGCGCGGTATGGACTGGCGGAACGCTGGCGGCCCCGCCCGAGGAACTCGATGCAGCCATCGTATTCGCGCCTGCTGGAGAAATCGTCCCCGCCGCATTGGCCGCCCTTCGCAAGGGAGGCCGCCTGATTCTGGGCGGCATCCACATGAGCGATCTTCCTAGTTTTCCCTATTCTTTATTGTATGAAGAGAGGATGATTCGCAGCGTGGCCAACAATACCCGGCAAGACGGAGAGGAATTTCTGCGGCTGGCCGCGGAGATTCCCGTGCGGACCCACGTTCAGGTGTTTCCGCTGGAAGACGCGAATCGCGCACTGAATTTGTTAAAAAATGACGCGATTCCCGGAGCCGCCGTGCTGCGCATCCATTCCTGAATGGGATACATCCAAGACAAGTCATCCGCCCCCAAATGAGGCAAGCCTGATGGACACATCCTCGCAGCTTCGCATGGCGCTTTGCGCCTTCGTGTTAATTGCCGCCGGATGCTCGTTCGCGGCCCCGGGCGTCAGCTCAGGCCCGGCGCAGCAAGCGCCTTCGGGAGCGAATTCTCCACCAGAGGCGATCAGCGCCGCGGGCCAAACGGAATTGCGCGACGCCCTGGACAAGGCGAGACTCGACGCGTTGCAGTGGCCGAATTTCGCGCGCATCGCGCCGCACGCTCGGGAACTTTACCAAAAAGACGGCTACGCCCTGGTCTGGACCCGCCGCGGGAAACTGACGGAGCAGGCCATCGCGCTGATCGACATTCTGGAGCACGCCGAGCAAAAAGGGCTCGATAGCAAGGATTACGATGGAGAGCGCTGGCCGGAGCGCGAAAAAGCACTTGCGGCCGCCGCAAAGCCCGACGAGGCCGCGCTCGTCAAGTTCGACCTGGCCCTCACGGTGTCCGGCCTGCGCTACGCTTCGGACCTCCATTTGGGCAAAGTGGACCCGGGGACGCTGCACACGAATTTTGAGCCCGAGCGCAACGAATACGACCTCTGCGATTTTCTGCTGAAGCATGTGGCGCCTTCGGACAACGTCACCGAGGCGTTTTCCCATGTCGAGGTTCCGTATCTCGGCTACAAAAGGACGCTGGCCGCGCTACAAAAGTACGAGCAGTTGGAGAAGGAAGAGAAGCTCGATCCGCTGCCCGCAGTTGCCAAGCCAATCCTGCCGGGGAAGCCATACGCCGCCGTGCCGCAACTCATCGAGCGCCTGAAGTTTCTGGGAGATCTGCCGTCCGCTGCCTCTGTTGGAGCTGACCCCGCGCTCTATCAAGGGGACGCGGTCGAGGGAGTCAAACACTTCCAGGCGCGGCACGGCTTGGAAGCCCAGGGAAAACTCGGCGCACAGACCGTTGCGGAATTAAACGTGCCTATGAGTGTTCGCGTGCGACAACTCAAATTGTCGCTGGAGCGCTGGCGTTGGCTGCCGCACAATTTTGACGTCGCCCCCATTGTCGTGAACATCCCGGAATTTCTTTTGCGCGGCTACGACAAGGACCGCAAGGTCATTATCACGATGCCGGTTGTGGTCGGTCGGGCGATGCGCACGGAAACGCCCGTGATGGAAGAAGACATGAAGTACCTTATCTTCTGGCCGTATTGGAACGTGCCGCCCAGCATCCTGCGCGGCGAGATCATTCCGAAAATCGTCAAGGATCCCGCTTATTTGCAGAAGAATCAGTTCGAGGTAACCACCTACTCGGGCGAGGTCGTCACCGATGGCATCGTCAACGACGAAGTCCTGGCCCAGTTGCGCGCCGGGAAGCTCATGGTGCGGCAGAAGCCCGGCCCGAAGAACGCGCTGGGACTCATCAAGTTCATTTTTCCCAACGACAACAATGTGTATTTGCATTCGACACCAGCCCAGGCGGTCTTCTCTGAATCGCGCAGGGATTTCAGCCACGGCTGCGTGCGCGTGGCCGAGCCGGAAAAGTTAGCGGTTTATGTCCTGCGCAACAATCCGGGCTGGACGCCGGAGCGCGTGGCGGCGGCGTTCAAGGCGCAGAAGCAGGAGCAGGTCAACCTGGTGAAACGGATCCCGGTCTTGATTGTTTATGGGACCGCCATTTCGCCGGAAGACGGCGAGGTGGACTTTTTCAGCGACATCTACGGGCACGACAAGAAGCTGGCCACATTGTTCGAGCAGGCGTACGCATCGCGAAACTAGTTGGCGGAAAAGTGCGGGGAATCTTAGTCGCCGGAAGCGCCGTGCACGGCACACCCATAGCACCAAGTTCGCACGCGACCAGTGTCCACGTGGACAAACTCGGAGCGCGGATAGTAGCCGACGCCTCCTTCATGCAGAGCGAGGGCCGCGTTGCGAAGCGCCAGCGTGCTAACCCCTGGGATGCGGATGTCAATCGCATGCGCCTGCATATGCAGGCTGTTCTTTGCCACACCCGGTGAGTGTGCCCGCAGGAATTCGTTGCTCCACGAGGAGCGGTAGCCGCAGATGACGTCGATCTCCGCACCAGGATGCCCGACGGCGGCGGTGAGCTCAGAGAGGATATCAAATACCCGCGGATCGTAATGCTTCACTTCGCCGGTGCGATGATCGCGCAGAAAATAATCGAGCTGCGCTTCCGCTTCGGGAAGAAAGGTGTCGCCGTGCTTGTAGACAATATCAATGCGTTCGCCCGTGTGGGTGTGGTACAGACGCAAGTGATGATCGAGCGAAGCGGGTGGGTTACCAGCGCCGCTGGAAGATTCCAGTGGGGCAGTGGTGAGCATGCAAAGCGCCCCGGCAAAAAGACCAGTCAAAACAATATTTTTCAAACGGTATTCTCCAGGTTTCCATTAGATGGCCGGTGGGCTCATTTGGGTTTCCCGCCGGGACTGGCCCGTGGAGCCCAGTCTGGGTCGGGGATGGGCTTCGGGGCGATGAATTTCTCTTCCGGAACTTGTGTGATTTTGCATCACATTTGGGCCATATCACCCAGAGTTGGAAACCCGGCTAAGCAGAGCCTTTCCACACCATAATCCCAGCTCTAGCAGTAAGCTGCAAAGTATGAATGGGTTAGGCCGGCTGCCGACAGGCCCAGGTGCGTGCCTCGGTTCGGCACAGGAGGTGCACTTGCGGACAGTGCATTTCCGCAATCCCGAATCCGGTCTGGGTCAGGCCGCTCGTGCGTGTCTTTCTCTGGAAGTTACACGATTGGATTCAGAAAGCCGCTCTGCGGCGTTAGTCCGCGGCGAGAATGGGTATGACGGTGAAACCATCGAATCGCTCCCACCGAGTCTTCTACATGGTTGTGCTCCTGGTCTTTGCGGTGGCCCTGACCACCGCGCTGATGCTGGCCTCCGAGCGGA
>Ga0335085_10016696_pt1 | contig 10599 bp, 10 predicted proteins | sample Lox_Sample_45_FD_206712 | JGI IMG/M metagenome (GOLD analysis project Ga0335085, IMG submission 206712) | Soil microbial communities from Loxahatchee National Wildlife Refuge, Florida, United States - Lox_Sample_4.5 | ecosystem: Environmental > Terrestrial > Soil > Wetlands | place: USA...
ACATCGGTGAAGGGCATATCGGGCTGGAAGGATTCAGGTGTCTGGTCAACCATCCTTTATTGAATCACCTTCCTGGAATCATGGAAACGCCAAGAAAGGACACCGTGGAAGACCTAAAGAATATGCAGGTGATCCGCAGCCTGGTTGAGTCATCTCCAGGTTCATCCTCCCCGATCGATAGGGAGGGGTTTTAACTTGATTCTCCCTATCATTTCCCTCTCCCCTGGCGGGAGAGGGGAAGGGTGAGGGGGATTGATACTCATGGAAATTATTGATTCCCATACCCACTGGGGACCTTCGGTCACCATGGGAACAGAAGTAACAACAAAAGAACTCCTGCGACAGGCAGAGCAAAGTGGTGTGAGTCGGATTGTCGTCTTTCCATTTCCCTCCACAGCGTTGGCTGACGAAAGAATCAATCAGCGCCTTTTGGACGAGACCAATAGAATAATGAAATTCATTCCTTATTATTACATTCCCGAATTAATGAAACCTATTCCCGAAGGGAAAGGTTTCTGTGGAGGAAAGTGGCACTGGATGCGGGGAGTCCAGGATTCTTCGTCCAACTACCAGGCCTTGAAAGATCCTAAGCTGGAAGAATTCATCGATGCCTCGGAGAGGATTGATCTTCCCATCGTCATCGAGGAAGAGTTCGCTTTTACCGAGGCTTTTGTAAAGAGGGGACGCATATATGCGTCCCCTACAAGGGATGTCGCCCGCCTGCACGTGGCCGTTTCGGTGGAGAGTGACCGTCTCTGGTCAACCTGAAAAAGAACAAAATACTGCCTCAGATTAAAACCCCCAGAATTCCCGATCCAGATGTTTTTCCACCTCAGCAATACATGAGCAAGTGAAAGTTTCGACAAAGTCCTTCTACTCCTTTTTTTGCCTTGTCTTCAGGAGGAGGAATGATTATTTTTAAGTCGAAAAAGCAAGGATTGCCCGGTTTAACGAGTGTTTTGGGCAGAAGGAGGAACTCATGGAAAAACTTCTAAGATGCAGGGATATGGGGATCGATTGCGATTTTGAAGCATGTGGGGAAAATGCAGAAGAGGCTTTAAAAACTGCCATCGATCATGCTCGGGCCATACACAGATTGAAAGATATTTCAGACAAGGATCGCATGCGGGCCAGGGCAGCCGTTCAGGATGCATTTTGTGTTCCCAAAGGAGGGTACAATTTAGGCGGCGGAGGGTTATGAGGTTTATGCCGGTTTCTTTCTGCCTTTTCAGGGGCGCAAGGAAGGATTTTTTGTTCTCTCGCAGAAGGGTAAGAGCGACGAGGGGATGATTTTGTTAAAATTTTGCTTTTTTGCGGGGATTGATACATAATAAGCAGTATGCTCGCCGGGAATTCTAATTCCACGGCAATCCATGGAGGTTTCGATGACAGGTAAAGTGAAGTGGTTTAACGACAGAAAGGGTTTTGGGTTTATCGAAGTTGAAGGTGGCAAAGACGTATTCGTCCACCACTCCGCCATTCAAGGGGAAGGGTTCAAATCCCTTAAAGAAGGGGATGAAGTTGAGTTTGAAGTCACCAACGGCCCCAAAGGTCCCCAAGCCAGCAACGTAAGAAAGATGGGCTAAGAAAAAGGTTCTCTCCGCGGGTATTGCGGTTGAGAATCGGTTCCAGGTAGTCATAATAAAGCAGGATCGAAGACGAGTTCTTTTTAAAGCCGATCTTTACCCGCTCCAGCTACTTTGAACCTCGTCCGAGACGTCTTGAGGGACTGCTCTCAAGCGTGAAAGCGGCCGCTCGTCCGTTTCAAGGCGAGTATCTTACCACCCCGCCACAAGTCTCCCACCGCCCGAATCTATCAAGAGGCGCCGAAAGATGTTACCCGCGCGCTTCAAGCCTTAACATGTTCGTGTCAGCTTGAGTCGCAAGCGAGTGACCTTTTGATCACCAAGGCAGCGCCGAGTATTCGGTATGACTGCGGAACGACGGCGACACCCTGATGAAATGATCAAAATCCATGCCAGCGGATGTATTCACTGATATCCCGTCGCAAGGAACGGTATTGGTTCAGCGGCATTCCCAGATCAGGGTATCCGAGAGAAATGCAAAGAACGATCGCCAGACTGTCGGCGATTCCCAATTCAGCCCGGATTGCTTCGGGATAGCCTGTGGGCATGGCCTGGGGGCAAGCGCCCAAACCTTCTTCGTGAGCTGCCAGAAGAAGTCCATAGACGAAGGCGCCACAGTCGAAAACGGACCAGGGAGTGAGGGTCTTGTCCATGGCAATAAAGAGGACGCAGGGAGCATCGAAGAACTTGAAGTTGTTGCGATACGAGGCGACGACCTTATCCTGTTCCTTGTCCGGATCGATGCCCAGCGTTTTGAAACGCCTCATCCGGTGGCTTTTCGACCGCTCATCGTGAGCTTCCGGCCAGGATTTTGGAAAGGAAAAATCTGGGGTCAGGGGCTTCCCGGAGGAGACCTGTTCATAAAGTTTCCTGGCCAGGGTTTCCTTCTTCTGTCCTGTCACCACAAAAACCTCCCAAGGTTGTGTGTTCATGTAGGAAGGACAGCGGTTGGCAACCTTCAGAATTTTTTCCAACGTCGTCTTTTCAACTTTTTTTGGCAAGAATCCTCTGCGACTGATACGACTTTCTACCGTTTCGATAAAATCCATCTCATCCTCCTTCTTTATAATTTATCTTCAGATCTATCCAGTGACCTTGGAGACTTAAACACTATCCATTTTGCCTGAAAAATTGCATGAAGTCATCCCTTTTTTTTTGTCAAGCACTCCAGCAAGCGTGGTGGAGAGGGAGAGGCGCATGTCTTAAGGTTGATTTGCTTTTCCCTCTCCCCCCGTGCTAAGATACGTGAAATTCTTCTCGAAGGCTCTCATCGGGTCCTGAGAAAATCATTCATTCAGCGGCATACGAAAGCCCCAACTCATGGCAGAGATCATTCCCTTCAGGGGATTTTTATACGACATTTCCAGGGTTTCGATTGAGGATGTCCTTGCCCCTCCTTATGACATCATTACGCCTGAAGAGCGGGAATCTTTATACACGAAGAGCCCCCATAACATTGTGAGGATCGATTTTGGCAAGGAAGAAACGGGGGATAATGAAACCAAAAACAAATACACACGGGCCAAAGAATGTTTGGATGTTTGGATACGGGACGGCATATTGATCCGCAGCCAGAAGCCCTCGTTTTATGCCTATGAGGTCACCTATACGATACAGGATGTGCAGAAGCGACTCCGCGGATTTCTGTGCCTCCTCAAACTCGAAGAACTGGGTTACGGGTGTGTTTACCCGCATGAGGACACACATTCTAAGCCAAAGGAGGACAGGTTGAACCTCCTCAGAACGTGTCGGGCGAGCACCAGTCCCATTTTCTCCCTCTACAAGAGCTCGACAGACGGAATTTCCAATATTCTTTCGAGGATCGCCCAGACGAAGCCGTATCTCCAGACGACCGACCCTTCCGGTAATCTTCATCGACTGTGGCAGTTCGATGAGGCCGAGGACATAGAGGTCGTCAGACGGGAACTTGAGGATAAAGCTATTTTTATAGCGGACGGACACCACCGATACGAGACTTCGCTTGAATATGCGAGGGAAATGTCGCTCAAAAAAGCATCTCCTTCGGATGGGAGATTATATGATTACACCCTTGCATTTCTCGCCGATATGACGGACGAGGGGGTCACCATCCTCCCGACCCACCGGCTCGTTAAGGAAATTCCCGAGGGCATGGATGGAGCGCTTTCCAAGTATTTCGAGAGTGAAACGATCGCAAATGATTTCGACATCCGTCGAAGACTCTCCGGGAGAAAAAATGTATTCGGTTTCTTCAGGAAACGGGAAAAGATGTGGCATCTTCTGACCTATAAGGGACGGAATCTCTCGAAAGTCCATCCTGACCTTCGGGAAATCGATGTGATCATCCTGGATGAAATGATATTCAAAAGGATCCTGACGAACGTTGAAATCGGATATGAGATGGATATTGCGAAGGCACTCGATCAAGTAAATGATGGAAAGTATGCCGCCGCTTTTTTCCTAAATCCGACGCAGGTGAACGATATTGAAAAATCTGCCCTTTCTTCAACGCGAATGCCGGCGAAGTCCACCTACTTTTATCCGAAGCTCCTGACCGGATTGGTAGTGAATAAATGGGAATGATCCCATGGGTTTTCAGCGATGCCCTAACAATCCCACAGTCATTGTTTTCTGATAGACGGCCTCTCCAACCGAAGCCATCCATCCCATCCAGCACGATCACAACAGGTCTCACCCGGGACTGGATCGGCGCATGAAAAGAATCGGAGGTGAGAATTGGAGACCGATCCCCTCATCGAAGAACTGAATCTCCTCTGGGAACCGATCCGGCCCTACCTTGTGAGGCAGGTCGAGGAAATCTACGGGCGCCGAGACGGGCACATCTTAGAAGTCGGTCCCTTTTCCGGCCTCATCTTTGAGCTCGCTCGGAGAAGGATTGGTCAGAGCTTTTCAATCGCTGCCTTTCCGCACACAGCGATTCCTCTGTATCGGTCAGCGGCCCAAAAGCACGGACTAAAGGACCGGGTCAGAATCATCGAGAGTGATAGCTCGTTAAGCAATGTTGGAGAGGGCAGCGTGGATTTGGCCATCTTCCGGGGGGCTCTCTTTTTCCCCAGCCTCTTTCAGGTTGATTTTAGCGCCGTTGACAGGAGACTGAACGCAAAAGGGGTCGCCGTCGTCGGCGGAGGATTCGGAAAGTATACACCGGCCGAAGTCATCGACCAGATTGGGGAGCGGTCGGAGAAACTCAATGCAGCCATGGGCAGGATCAGGATAACCGTAGAGAGTGTGCGCGATCAATTGCAGGCGAGCGCCCTTGAAGCGTCGTATGAAATCACCACCGAGGGCGGTCTCTGGGTCGTGTTGAGAAAATGACTTTGCTCCCTATCCTGGCGGAACAGAAACGGGTCAAATGGCAGGAAAGAAAGGAGATAAGAAATGGCAGAAGACACGTTGAGAGTCATTGCGAGGGTCAAAGCGCGTCCGGGCAAGGCGAATGAACTTTTGTCCTTATTGAGCACTTTGGTCGAGCCGACGCGAAAGGAGCCTGGATGCATCAGTTACAGGCTGTTGCAAAACAACGAAGATCCCACAGATTTCGCTTTGATCGAGGAGTGGCAGAATAGCGCAGCGCTCCAGTCCCATTTCGCGACGAAGCATTTCAAAGACGCCCTGGTCAAGTTGCCCAACCTGGTGGCCGCTGAACCGGACATTCAGCGATATCACTTGGTGAGCTGAATGAAGGTTGATGGTTCAGTAAGCCGAGAAAAATAGGTTTCTTAAAGAGTCTCATGCAGGTTAAAATTCGTTGAAGGTGGCGCCTTTTTCTGTTCTCAAACCACCTCGTTCTCCCAATAAAACCGGAAGTTGGGCTTCAACTGCCTCGAAGCACCGCCTTGCCTGTTTGCCGTTGGCAGAAGACAAGGCAGGCAGAGACGGTGGAAACGACATTTCCTTTTCGGGAAGTCCCGGAGTGCCGGTCTCGTCCAGACGGGATGGCCCGGAAGATTCGCAATGATGCCTCTCTTCTTAAGCGGAGCACCTGTTCCCTTTCGACAGGTGCCCTTTAAATGCTGAACTCCTCCGTCTTTCTCCCGGTCGGGGGCATTCCAGGTTACAAGGAACGCAGGAAATCGAGAATGTCCTGCTTCTGCCTTCCCGTAAGTGTGTTGAAGGCCAGAATGACTCTATTGGCTTCGCTTCCCGGGCTTTTATGTGCCTTAATCGCTTCATGCAAATCGGCCGTTCGACCATCATGGAGAAAGAAAATGCGTTGCCCAAGCCCCCATAATGGAGCGGTCCGAAATTCATCCGGTCCGGCGTTCCCCTGAAAAATGTCATCAGCCAACTCCCGCCCCATGTTATGCAATAGCAAATCGGAGAACAGATTGACCTCCTGGTTGCTCAGTGCCTCGACCCCGGTTTTACCCGTCGCTAGACGAGGCGTATGGCATAATGAGCAACCGATTTGGTTGAAGAGTTTTCGGCCCCTGATGGTGGCTGGGGTATCTTGGGCTGGAGTGGGTGGAGCCAGGAATCGCATAAAGAACGAGAACAACTCGAGATCCGGAAGAAACTCCGCCGGAGTTGTTCCATCAAAATTGGTCCGGTCTTCCGGAAGCAGGTTAAGAACACACCCCTGAGTTTCATCCCGCTCCTGGGGAAACAATTCGTTCGTCACCCCTTGTTCGACATTATATGCCTCCCCGGAGAATATGAAGGGGGACTTAACCTGGGCCTTCCATCCAAACCGCGCAATCGTACCATCATTCCCGCTCCGGTTTTCGCGGCCGCTGATCCCCAATATTTTCTTCAGAGCAAGCTGAGAATTCTTGTTTTCGAGTATCACATTGTTAGGAATATTCTCGATGAGCCCTGCACCGAATACGGGTGTCGGAATTCGGAATACAAGGTTATCATGACGTGCCTCGGCAAGGAAGTCTGGTTGGACGATATCGCAACCCGCCGCATCCGCTCGGCCCTTAATCGTGAAAAGCGCGTGGACGCCGCCGTCACGCGTACCGTCAGGCTTGAATTTGAACCGTGCCTCACGCACCGGGCCATTCAGCGTAATAAAGAAAGGGATTTCATTTCTTGCCTGATTTTTTGTCGCGACCTCAACCTGGGGGTTTATAAAAGGACTTGTCCCTCCTACCGCTGGCTGGGCGTGACAGCCTGCGCAACTGTCCAGGTTAAACCTCGGCCCGAGCCCGTTGGCGACTCCGGCTAATTCCCCAAATACTTCCAAACCAAGTTGGAAGAAAGACAATTCATTTGGTTTCAAACCGGGGATGGGTCCCCCTGCATCGGCCGGGCCTCCACGTGGTCCGGGATCGATCTGGGCAAAGGCATCGCCGGATCCGATAAGCAATAACAAGACCGTAAGAACCCCAAGGACTATCCTTCCTCTTTGATTTCTCATGGCTTCGTTCCTTTCCGCCCCATTTAGGACGAGTAAGGGCTCAGCGCTTCTCAGGTTAACCCCGACAATCCTAACCCATTGGGCTTCCATGGGAGCATCGTTCGCATAAGCGTTAGTAGGAGTTTCGATCTTCACCTCCTTTCCCTCAATGAAGCGTATCCTTCGACCCCCTCTGTCCATCGTCCCTGCCTAGCGAGAGGGTAGTATGGGATCCGTATGCTCCGATTGAATAAGCTTTAAGGCTTTCTCTTCGTCGTCAGCCATCGGAAATTGAAATGTACAGAAGGAGGTGTTCAGGTTGCCAGGGAACCTGAATGAAGTATCTCTTACCGGTCCAGAATCAAGATGAAGTAAGGAATTAAATTTGCAAAAAAGATGCCGGAGTGTTTCGGAGGAATTAGATTAAAGTCGGTTTAAATGCGGAGCCATCATTTCGGTCATTCTTAGACACATAAACATTTTTGTTCAGTCATTTTTGTACAAGGGAAAGTGTCCCGGAAAAAATTGGGCGTCTGGGATTTCAAGAAAAGCGTGCAATCAGCATCGTAGTGTTTGCAATCATGCTCTTCTATGATTAGATTTGTAAAAGATACAGGAAGGAGGATAAAAGACGATGGCTGCCCTACAAGAAGAATACAAGCAATTAAGCTGTAAGGATTTCAGGTCAGATTGCGACTTTACCATCCGGGCCAAGACAGAAGAAGTATTACTGGAAAGGTGCCGAAGGCACGCGTGCAGCGCCCATGACAAATGCGCAACTCCACCAGAAAGAGTTAAATCCCGCATCAGGAATATCCGAATATAGTGGACGACGCGATATTCTTGAGTGGCTATACTCTCAAGACCAGAATCTGGTACAAAGATTCATTCAAAGGTTCTCATCCTGCCCATTCTTTGTGTCGTTTCTCCCAACCCCCTTCTCCCCGGCTTTTTCTTCCGACATGACGCCTTGCTTGACAAAAGGGGTTACCGCTACTAAGTTTTTATTGTCGGGGGGGAATATGAATTTTAATTCAGGAAATTCAAATTAATAGTTGAGGAGACGAAATTATGGACACGATTAAACTTTACACCAAAGTGATGCTGTCGGTTCTGGCATGTTTAGCGCTCATTCTCAGTCCCTTTGTAGCCCCAACCTCCGAGGCGAGAACCAAATCAGCTAAGGAGATTAACGCGGAAGTCGACAGGGCTTTGATGCTTTTTGAACAACAGGTAAAGGGGGGACAAGATCTTCTCAATTCTGCCAAAGGAGTTCTCGTCATTCCCAACGTGGTGAAGGCTGGGCTTGTTTTAGGGGGCGAGTATGGTGAGGGAGCCCTGAGAATAGGTGGAAAGACGGTCGCCTATTATAACATCGCGGGTGGTTCTGCGGGATTTGAAATTGGCGCTGAGAAAAAGGATCTCATTCTTCTTTTCACGAAAGACGAGGCCCTCGAGCACTTCCGGAACAGCTCCAATTGGACAGCGGGGTTTGACGAAGGGCTGACTTTCACCGATGCGGGCAAGGAGAAATATGATGACACATTGACGATCAAAGGCCCCGTTGTAGCCTTTGTTTTTGCTGAGAGGGGTTTGATGGCAGATGTCTCCATTGAAGGCGTCAAGTTTTCGAAAATGGAAAAGGGGGTGTAAGTTCGAACATGAAGCGTTCGGGGAATGAAGTCGTTGTTCTAAAAAAGAAAAGCTAACCTTTGTACGGTTAGCTTTTCTTTTTTCTCCGTTTCCCGTTCTTTCTTTCTAAAATATCCGGTTTCTCATCGGCTCCCAATTGCACTTTTTTTTTGTTGAGGCTAGGGAGTCGGCAATGATCCTCTTTCATCTTCCCAGCAGCACTCTCCGTATTTGCACAGTTCGTCTTCCAGGTCGCAGTATCCCTCTTTGATGGATGCGCGCACTTTACCATAAATGTCCGGCGAGAAGTCTTCCGTGCGGTGAACCATTCGGCCATGTTCCAGAATCCTTTCAAAAAGTTCTGCTTCTGTCCGGGCACATGCTGTAAAACTGCACCCAGGCTCGAAATCCTCGCAGCGAATCATTCTGTCCATATTCATATCCCCCTTTCTTATTATAAGAATAATTATCACTTTCCGGGATTCAAGGGAGTGGGAGAAAACCGTGGGATCAGGTCTCGCGAGGGTGTATTTTTAGTCTCCTTTTTTTGAATGCCCAAGAGGGGAAATGGACTACCGGAAGATCGAGAAAGCCTGCCCAGCGCCGGCCTGTCGAGTCAACAGATGAAAAAGGCCGCCACGCCATCGGCGGAGCGGCCTTTCAAAAGGCAGAGCAAGATGAGGTCCGATGAGATCTTTAGCCGACCTTAAGGATGATCGCGGCTGCGGTATCGCCTGCAGCACAACCGGTAAAGAGACCGTAGCCGCCGCCAAGAAGCACCACTTCTTCCACCATTTCGATGATCCCCCTGCCTGCAGTGGGTCCCTGAGGGTGGCCGTAGATCAGGGACGATCCATAGTTGTTAAACTTCATGGCATCCACGCCCATTTTCTTAGCTAAGTTGAGGTCATTTGTGGCAAAGGGGTTATGGGTCTTGATCGCCTTTATGTCGGTAACCTTCAGGCCCGCGATGGCAAGGGCCATTTCAGCAGCGGGGACAGGCGCTGCGGGCATATACGCCGGCTTCACCCGTGCAAAGCCGTAGGAAACGATCTGTACTTCTATCTTGGGGTCTGCGCTCAAGGCTTTCGCCTTGTCCCTCGTGGTAACGATGATTCCGCAATTGCCGTCTGCGGGGAAAGTTTGAGCGCCGAAGCTGTGGACACCCCCCGGCCTCACCGGTTTCAACTTGGCCAGACCCTCAGCTGTGGTGGAGGTCCAACCTTCATCTTGATCGACCCATTTGGTCTGTTTCTTATTAACGGTGACCTGTGCGGGGAACATATAGCGCTTCTGGAATGCTCTATTATTGGCGAGTGCTGTCTGATATTGCTCATAGCGCCTCAGCACCAGGGCGTCGCAGTCCTCCTTGGTGATGCCTACTTCCTTAGCTACGTTCTCAGCAGTCTCCATCATGGCGACGGGCACGCGAGGGTTTCCGCCGAAATTGTCCATATTCCAGTCTTCCTTATCCGGCTGGCCTCCGGGACCCAGGGGATTAGGCCATGTGGTATGGGGTCCGTTGGAACAGCGGTCGCTCATCAGGCCAAACCCCGCCTCGTAAGCCCCCACCTCCAAACTTAATGCGCAGAGGTTGAGAATCGTCGTAGAGGTTGAGCAGGCCTGATGAATAAAGAGGCCTGGAACATATTTCTTGTCGTCTGTCAGGATGGCGCCAGACCACTGGTGAGCGTAAAACCAGTGGTGCTGAGCGACGGTGGTTCCGAAATAAAGATAGTCGACAATCGTGGGATCGATCTTCTTTTCCAGAAACCATCTTCTTGCGGTATCGGCTCCCAGCGTGATCGCGTTATCGTACTGCATGCTTCCCTGCCAGCGGCAGAAGGGGGTCGAATAGTAACCTCCGTAAGGTATATACGCCTTCGTGTAACTCTTCATGTCATTCTCCCCTTTCTCAAGAAATTGATCCAACTCCCAAACTGTAAAACATGCTTTGGTGTCCTTCGTATTTCTTTCGGGCGAACTAAGTATACGGAAAGGAAGACCCTGTGTCAAGAAAAGAACAGCCGAAATGAGTGT
>Ga0335085_10016697_pt1 | contig 10597 bp, 7 predicted proteins | sample Lox_Sample_45_FD_206712 | JGI IMG/M metagenome (GOLD analysis project Ga0335085, IMG submission 206712) | Soil microbial communities from Loxahatchee National Wildlife Refuge, Florida, United States - Lox_Sample_4.5 | ecosystem: Environmental > Terrestrial > Soil > Wetlands | place: USA: Florida...
AGTTTACCCGCAACCTGGTTTCATTGGCCGTGCAATGCACGTTTTGAGGGGGGACATCCGGCTGACAAATCTTGACAAACTTGAGCCGCCCATGGCCGGAAAGCGCGGAGCCGACACCAGCCACTTCGTGGCTGGCTGATTTCCCACGTCGCTCCACGATCCCGCTCTTAAAACCACTTCTTCTTTTTGAAATACCAGTAGGTCAGGCCCGTGGACAGGACCATGAGTCCGGCGGCGATCGGATAGGCGTGTCGCTCACTCAATTCCGGCATGTCATGGAAGTTCATCCCGTACCAGGTGCCGACCATCATCAGCGGCGTGGTGATGACGGTGATGAGCGTCAACAGCTTGACGACTTCGCCGGTCTGGTTGGACGACATATTCAAATAGACCTGCAAAATGCCGGTCAGCGAATCGGTGTAGGTCTGCGCCAGTTGGTTGATGTGGCGCAAGGCGTCGTAAACGTCCCGGAAATACGGCACGAGCTGCGGACGGATGAGTTTGAATTCGCCCGCCGCGAAACGCGCCAGCACTTCGCTCTGCGGGGTGACGATTTGCCGCAAATTCAAAACCTTCTTTTTAAGCTGGAGGATGTGATTGAAGGTCTGCTTGCCGGGATCATGCAGGACGTTTTCCTCCACGCCGGCAATTTCCAGCGCCAGATCGTCCAGCGCCGGATTGTAGCCGTCCACCAGCATGTCGAGCAGTGAATGGGCGACCCGGTCGGGCGCACGCGCAATCTGCATGGCTCCCTGCGAACAGCGCTCTTCAATCACTGAGACGGGGCGCAGCGGTTGCTGGTGGTAGGTGACGAGAAAATTTTTGCCGAGAAAGAAATCAAGTTCATTGGTCGCAAACCTATGATCCTGCCGGTTGTAATCCACCGCGTGAATCACCATGAACAGATACGGCGTGAACAGGTCGCCCTCCTTGGGCGTGTATTCCTCGACCTTGGGCGACGAATTGACGGCCACACAATCTTCAATGGACAGCGGATGAAAATGAAAGACGCCGGCAAGAATCGCCTGCACCTCTTCGGGTGTCGGGTTTTCAAAATCCACCCACAGAAAAAGGTTTGTGTCCGCCAGCAGAGTCGGCATGAGGAACAAATCAATATCCCGCGTGTGCAGACGTCCCTGCGTGGTAAAGGCAAATGAACGGATCATAGGATTGAACGGCGCGCAACCATCACACCCGGCCCAAGTAAATAACTAATCGCCGGCGCGTTGGGAAGCAAGTTCGTTCGCGCCTGACCCCGCATTGAAATTCACTTCACGAAATTCTGCGCTTTCAGCCAGAACAAGCAGTCGCCGGCCCACGGATGCGGATGCGCAAACGGCGGTTTGTCGGCCAGTCCCATGCCGTGGCCGCCCTGTTCGTAAACGTGTAGCGCGAACGGCACGTGTTGTTTCCGCAGTGCTTCGGCGAACATCAGGCTGTTTTCCATCGGCACGGTCTTGTCTTCGTACGTGCACCAGATGAAACAGGGCGGCGTGTTGGTTTTGACCTGTAATTCGTTGGAAAGAAGTTTGACCAGCTTCGATGACGGATGTTTGCCGAGCAAATTTTCCTTCGAGCCTTGATGGGCGTATTTGCCCATGGTGATGGCCGCGTAGCAAAGAATGCCCAAATCCGGCCGCGAACTTTGCCGCTCAATCGGGTCAGCCGCCTTTGGGTTTCCGGAATCAAAATGCGTCAGCAAGGTCGCGGCCAGATGGCCGCCCGCCGACGAACCCATGATGCCGATACGATGAGGATCAATTTTGTAATCCGCCGCGTGGGCACGGGTCCAGCGCATGGCGCGCGTCACATCATCGAACTCCGCCGGATAATAATAGCCATTCGAGCCAAGCCGGTATTTCAACACGAAACAGGCAATGCCATGCTGATTCAGCCAGAGCGCATAATCGTGTCCTTCATGCGGCGCAAGGTGTGTGTAACTGCCACCGGGGCAAATCACCATCGCTGCGCCCGTCGCATTCGTTGGGTCGGGCAGATAGGGAGTAATCGTGGGGACATCCTGGGGCCGCGTGCCCAGCGCGCCAGGCGCGTCATTCGGCCAGAGTGGAATAGGCGACAACATTTCGGCGTGCGACAGAATGGACAGGGAAAACATAACAACCAGGATAAAAAGAGTTTTCACAGCTTGTTTACAACGCAGCGTAGGCAAATCTCCGGTGTTTTCAATCCGGAACCTGCGTTGACACCTGGCAACTCCACTTCTACTTTCGAATGGATGTTCGACCTCGTCGCGCCCTTCAAACCCGCCGGTGATCAGCCGCAAGCGATTGCGAAGCTGACCGACGGCATCTTGTCCGGCGCGAAACATCAAACACTCCTCGGCGTTACCGGCTCTGGTAAAACGTTCGCCATCGCCAACGTCATCAAAAACGTGGACAAACCCACGCTGGTCATCTCCCACAATAAAACACTGGCTGCGCAACTTTACGCCGAGTTCAAAGGTTTTTTTCCCCACAACGCCGTCGAATACTTTGTCAGCTATTTCGATTATTATCAGCCGGAGGCCTATATCCCGCGCACCGACACGTTCATCGAAAAGGATTCCAGCCGGAATGAGGAAATCGAACGGATGCGGCTCTCCACGATGAGTTCGTTGTTTTCACGGCGCGATGTGGTGGTCGTCGCCAGCGTGTCGTGCATTTATGGCATCGGCAGCAAGGAGGATTACGAGGCGATGATCATCCCGATTCGCGCCGGGCAGGACATTTCTCGCGAACAACTCCTCACGCGCTTGGTGGATTTGCAATACGACCGGAACGACATCGCCTTCGAGCGCGGCCATTTTCGCGTGCGCGGCGATACAGTGGAAGTCCGGCCCGCCGGGCGCGAGGACGGTTTGCGCGTGGAATTCTTCGGCGAACAAATTGAACGATTGACCCGCTTTGACCCGTTGACCGGCGGCAAAACCGAATCGCTCGACGTCGTGACCATTTTCCCCGGAAAACAATTTGTCACCACCGCCGACAAAATGAAGCGCGCCACCCTCGCCATCCGCGAAGAATTGCGCGAACGCATCATCTGGTTTGAGAAAAACGGCAAACTGCTCGAAGCCCAGCGCATCAAGCAACGCACGGAATTTGATTTGGAAATGATGGAGGAAATGGGTGTCTGTTCCGGCATTGAGAACTATTCGCGGCACATCGCCGGACGTCCGCCCGGCTCGCGGCCGGCGACCGTCATTGATTTCTTTCCGAACGATTACCTGCTGGTGATTGACGAATCGCACGCGACCGTGCCGCAAATCGGCGCGATGTATGAGGGCGACCGTTCGCGCAAAACAGTCCTGGTCGAGTACGGTTTCCGCCTGCCGAGCGCGCTCGACAATCGCCCGCTCAAGTTCGCGGAATTTCAGGCGATGCAAAACCAGACAATTTATTGCAGCGCCACGCCCGCGGCGCGGGAATTGGAATGGTCGCGGGAGAGTGCTTCAGGTAGGGCGGGCAGTCCATTGCCCGCCGAGGTGGGGCGAGCGTCCCCGCGAGCCGAAATCACCGGCTCGTCAGGAGCCTCGCCCCACCAACAAGTGCCCGGCGTCGTCGAACTCGTCGTGCGCCCGACAGGATTGATTGACCCCAAAGTCACCCTCAAACCGCTCAAAGGCCAGATTGACGATCTCATCGAGGAATGCCGCAAACGCGCCGATGCCAAGGAACGCACACTCGTGACCACGCTCACCAAGCGCACCGCCGAGGAATTGACCGACTACCTGCGCGGCATCGGCGTCAACGTCCAGTATCTGCACAGCGAGATTGACGCCATCGAGCGCGTGGAGATTTTGCGCTCATTGCGCAAGGGCGAATTCGACATATTGGTCGGCATTAATCTGCTACGCGAAGGTTTGGATTTACCGGAAGTTTCACTGGTCGCGATTCTGGATGCGGACAAGGAAGGCTTTCTCCGCAGCGAAACGAGCCTGATCCAGACCGCCGGTCGCGCGGCGCGGCATCTTCACGGCGAGGTGATTCTCTACGCCGATGTGATGACCGACAGCATTAAACGATTTCTGGCCGTCACCGAATATCGCCGTCAAAAACAAATCGCCTACAATCGCGAGCACAACATTACACCCCGCAGTGTCAGCCGCGCCGTGGAAGAAAGCCTGGCCGTTTACGAGTCGAAACGCGAAGCCGGCTCGTCGGTCCTCAAGGACGCCACCTTGGACGTGGACCTGACCGAAACCATCAGCGAACTCGAAACCGAAATGCTTAAAGCTGCCGAGGTTTTACAGTTCGAGAAGGCCGCCCTGCTCCGCGACCAGATCAAGGAGCTTAAGCGCGTGATTGACGGGGCAAAATCAGAAACTGGAGCCAACCCCGTCAGCTATCGCAAATCCAGAAAAACGCGCAGTTGAGTTTACCCTGCGCTTCAATCATCCATACCCAGAAACCTGCCCTTTGGGCCTACGCTGAAATCAAAAGGCTTGCCATCTTTTCGGCCCTCGATTTCGTAGGGAAAAACTCCTTTTTCCTTTACGAATGACAGGTCAATCCGAAGAACTTTGCCATCGCCGATTTGCCTTTTGATCGTTCGCCGGACTGCCGGCAACGTTTCTTCCAAAGTCACCTGCGCGCTCACCAGGCTCCCGTCCGCCGCCACGATGAAACCTTTGTTCCGGCCTTCCTTGGTCGTCATCTCAACGTCATAGTTGATTCCAGCTTCATCGAAATTTTTATCAATGCTTCCCAGGTTGCCGTCGCCCACACGGGTTTGAATGGTTTTTTGCACCATCTCCGGCGTTTCGCTCAAAGCCACTTCAGCGCTCAAAAGTGTTCCATCTTCGTCAATGGTAAAATCCTTTTCCTGCCCGTCTTTCGCCGTCAATTCAACGTCATAAGTGACATCCGAATCATCCAGGTTTTTGTTAATGCCATTCAGTTCACCCTGGTTGGTGAGCGTCTGGATGGACTTTTGCACCGGCGCGGGCGCTTCGGTCAGCGCAATTTCGACGCTCAACAACGTGCCATCTTCGTCCACGGTGAAATCCCGTTCGTGTCCGTCCTTGGCCGTCAACTCGACGTTATAGACGGTTTCGCCGCCGTTGAGGGCTTTATCAATTTCTCCCAGCGTGCCGTCGCCCGCTTGGGTCTGAATTGTCTTTTGAACTGCCGGAGGCGCTTCAGAGAGCGCAACCGTTTTGGAAACAGCTTCGGCGAACGCCCCATTCACCGCCAGCCAACCCAGGGACAGAATGATGAAATGTTTGGATTGCATACAGAACCGCTGTTCCGGCATCAGTGTCTAATCACAATCCGTCTTTTATGATGATGGAAATGCCGATGCCAGTGTCGGTAGTGGGGATGCCTGTGCCGACGGTACCCCGCATGTTTCTTCTGAATTTTAACCACCGCGACAGATTTTGTCCCGCTGGCTTCAATCGTGGTCGGGAAGGAACTGGCAACAAACGCCAGCAACAGGAAGGTGAATAATGTTTTCATCGCGCTTTGGCTTTGGATTTTACCAGACGACAAACAACACGTCAAATTAGACGCGCTTGTTTGGCACTAAATTTTTTTAGTTTGAGAAGGCGATTACTCCGGTTTGTTGTACGGCTAAAGTCGCATTTTGGAACCCTTTTACGCTGGGTGGCGAATCGCGAATTGAAATCAACCCCCGCGGAGGTTGACTTGAGCCATTGGGAAATGGCGAAAGGAATTTAGCGAAGCCAGAGGCCCGACAGGGCCGAGCGAGCGAGTCCATCCCTTTGGGATTCTCAAATTGCTGCGGTGCATTCGGCCTGTAATTGCCTTGAACCGGGCAGCTTCCAGAAGCAAATTCCCATCTGCATGAGGAGAGCCATCCATGATTGAGCCGCTACTGCTGACCACTGCCCGGGTCTCGACCTTCAACGGCAAGCTTCCACTCACCGGTGCGAGTGGCTTCTTCTTCGAGCGTGAAGGCCGGCTCTTCCTCGTGACCAGCCGGCACGTGGTGATGGACGAGTCGAGCAAACATTTTCCCGACCGCATCGAGATCGAGCTGCACACCGACGCCAAAAACCTCACCCAATCAATCGGTCTTTCGATGCTGCTGTACCGCGACGGCAAGAGCGTCTGGCGCCAGGGCAAAGACAGCGGTGGCGAGATTGACGTGGCGGTGATTGAACTCGAACGCGCGGCGCTGCCCAAGCCGGTGGTGATGCGGTGCTTCACGCCGGCGCATCTGGAATACTCGCTCCAGGAGGTGGAAGTCGGCGCCTCGCTGCTGATCGTCGGCTTCCCGCTTGGTTTCCATGATGTGGTGCATCATCTGCCCGTGGTGCGGCAGGCGGTGATCGCCTCGTCCTTTGGCGTGCGCTTCCAGGGTTTGGGCTACTTTCTCACCGATGCGCGAACACACCGCGGCACCAGCGGCGCGCCGGTGGTGATGCGCAGCCCGTCCACCGATGCGCAACTCCCCTGGAAACTGCTCGGGGTGCACTCCGCGAGCATGGACATGGGCGGCCGCGACTTGAAACTCGACGAGTCGCTGGGGCTGAACTGCGCCTGGTATGCCGACATTCTTCTCACTCTGACGAAATGAGCTGACAGGCGTTATCTTGAACACACCGAAATGGATTTGACGCAAAGACGCCAAGATGCAAAGGCGCGAAACGGTGGGGCAAATATCCCGAAGGGATTACGTCGTTTAGCCCAGCGTTGACGGTTTGAGCCGGACAGGCAAGAGGCGGATACGTCGGGTGCCATGCAAAAATAGCCCAGCCTTTCAAGGCTGGGCTTCGCGTTGGAACAAAATAAGAAGTCCCGAAGGGACGGCAGAAATGTGGTGGCCAGTGCAAGACAAATGGTCCACCATGCAATATCTCTTTTGGGAGATATTTAGGAAACATTTGTTCCCTGTGCCAAGTATATTAATGCCCTTTTCAAGGTAAACTGAGCGAAGCATTATAGTTTCTAGTGATTTGTTAATTGAGTAAGATAAATTTTCATCATGTCTCAAAGCCTCAGACTGAAAGACCAACCGGTCAGCGAGCGTCCCCGCGAAAGGCTGGTCGAACGCGGCGCGGACGCATTGAGCCACGCAGAATTGATTGCCATTTTGCTGCGCACCGGTTTGAAGGGGGTCAACGCCGTCGAAATCGGGAAGCAGTTGATGCAAAAATACGGCACGCTGCAATCACTGGCCCGGGCTTCCGTTGCCGATCTACAGCACATCAAGGGCATCGGGCGCGACAAGGCGGTGACGCTGGTGGCGGCGTTCGCGCTGGCGCGGGAAATGGCGGGCGAACTCCAGTATGAATCGCCCGTGCTCGACAACCCCGAAAATGTCGTGCGGTTGTTGCGCGAGAAAAATTTGGTGAAAAACGTGGAGACGCTCCAGGTGCTGTTGCTGAACACCCGGCGGCGGCTGATTCGCGTGGAGGAAATCACTGACGGCACGATTGACACGCTGCTGGTCCATCCGCGCGAGGTATTTAAGGCGGCCATTGCCGCCAACGCCGCCGCCGTGGTGCTGGCGCATAATCATCCGAGCGGCGATCCGACGCCAAGCGAGGCGGACATCAAGGTGACGCGTGATTTGATTCGCGCCGGGCAGCTTTTGAAAATTGAGGTACTCGATCACGTCATCATTGGCCGCCCGACGCCGGAACGGCCCAAGGATTACGCATCGCTGCGCGAACTGGGACATTTTTATTCGTAAGGAGCGGAGGGTCTATTTCCCAATTTGCCCCCGCGTGACGCCGAGTTGATTAAATAATTTCAATTCGCGCCAGAGTTGGGCGCCGGAAATTTCGCCGCGTAAAAGCTGGCGATATTTGGCGATGGTCCGTTGCACCTGCTCCGGCGTCTCGTTGAGGAATTCCACGCGGAAATGCCGCACGCCCAGTTCCATTATTCGTGATACGTACTCCGCGCCGGTCTGGGCCAGCACGTTGAAAACGGTGTTGCGGCAGCCGACGTCGGCCTTCACCGGATGTTCCGCGCCCACGCGGTCGCGCAGTTTCACGTCGTGCCGGTCGCACGGGCGGCCGCAGTTCCGAAAATCCGTGCCGCTGGAAAGAAACGCGCAGAACACGCAATGCTCCATGTGAAACATGGGCATGTGTTGGTGAATGGTCACCTCGAACCATTCCGGCGGCACGGCCGACAACAGCGCTTCGAGTTGCTGGAAATTCAAATCGTAGCTTGCTGTGATACGTTCCAATCCAAACTGGTTCTTGAAATAATCTGCCGCCAGCCGGTTGGCCACGTTCAGCGAGTAATCGCCGATGCGGCGGTCATTGGCGAAAAACTTGAGGTGATCGTAATTGCGGACCAAATAGCCGTCCGCGTTGCAGGAGCGCACCTGTTCCAGCGTCCATTCCTCGCCGGTCTTGAAGATGCGCGGCGGAGCCACAAAAAGCGCGGAGCGCGGAGTGCGGAGCGCGGAGTCGCAGCCGCGGGCGGTGTGAAACAGCGTCATGGCTTCGCGGTACTTCTTCGGGTCTTCAAATTCGCAATAGACTGTGGTTACGCCGGATTGCAGCGTTGCTTCAAGTTGCGGCAGGTTGCGGACGAGGATGATCAATTCAACTTCGGCGGGACGAATTACACGAGTCCCAAACCCAATGGTGTCAGGGGCGCGCATAACTCGCCCCGCCGATGATTGGTTCAATGCCCACCGCCTGGGTCGTGTCCGCAATCTCTCCAGTTCCGCCACGGCCTCGCGGCGCAAGCGGTTCAATTCGCTCACCGGCAACAAAACGTCGCCGACCAGATGGTTTTTTAGGTCGCCTAGTTTGAATGGTGTTCCGCCAAGCCGTCCGAGTTGTGCGCGTAATTTTTCCTCGGTGAGTGGCTGTTTTTCCGCCTTTGTCAGCGGTAACGCGGATTCCACTTTGGCGGCGTTTCCAAATTCGTCGCACGCGATCAGCGTCAACGGTTTTCCAATTACACCGTGGACTTCCATTTCAACGGGCCGCTGAAACTTCGGCGAATCGCCTTCAAAACTTTGGCGCAGGCAACGGTCCAATTTGGGATCATCGGTTTTCCAAAGTTTGTCGCCGGCGTGGATGCGCGAGAAATCAATATCACCGCGACCAAAACGCAACTCGACCACTTGGGAACCTTGAACCTTGAACTTTGAACTTTGAACTTCGTAAATCCGTCCGCCTTCCTCTTTTTCCTCCGGCTTGCCGGCATCGAACACCACGCCGTCGCCAAGTTTCAATGGACCTTCAAGTTTTGCTACAACGGCATCACGCAGGACTTTCTCTACTTCACCGAGAAACACGCCGCGTTTTTTTCCGAAACGGGCGTGGACGAGTTGCTGGTTGTTGGTGCCGCCGAACCAGCCGGTGTAGAGACCGCGCGAAAAAGCCATTTCCATTTCGTATTTACGATTTGCGATTTGCGATTTGCGAGCCGGATCCCCAAGCGCGCGTAAATTGTCATTCGTAAATCGTAAATCATCCAAGGCTTGCCGATAAATTCGCGTGATATTCGCCACATATTCCGGCGACTTGAGCCGGCCCTCTATTTTCAGCGAGGCGACACCGGCGCGGACGAGTTCCGGCAAAACTTCCAGTCCGGCCAAATCCTGCGGACTCAGCAGATATTTCCGATTGCCGAGCGAAACCAGTTGATTATCGGAAACCAATTCGTACGGCATCCGGCACGCTTGAGCGCATTCGCCGCGATTGGCCGAGCGTCCGCCGAGCGCTTCGCTGGTCAGACATTGACCGGAATAGGCGACACACAACGCGCCATGAACGAAAACTTCCAAGGGCAAAGTCGAAGGCAAGGCATCCGCTGTTTCTGACTCTCGACGCTCGACCCTCGACCCTCGACCAATCTTTTCAATTTCCTTGAGGGAACATTCACGGGCGAGGACGACGAGGTTGCAGCCAAGTTCGCGTGCGAAATCCATGCCGGCGGCGCTACTGATGGTCATTTGCGTCGAGGCATGAATCGGGAAATCGGGCGATAGCTGGCGAATGAGCCGGCAAATGCCCACGTCCTGCACAATCACCGCATCCACGCCGACGGCAATCATGGCGCGCAGATATTTTTTGGTGTCGGCGAATTCGTTTTCGAAAACGAGCGTATTGAACGTCACATAGCCACGCACGCCACGGCGGTGAAGAAATTCCATCAGCTTCGGCAAGTCGGCCTCGGTGAAATTGTGCGCCCGCATGCGGGCGTTGAACTTTTCGAGGCCGAAATAAATCGCGTCCGCGCCGTTCTCGACGGCGGCGCGGGCGCAATCCCAATCACCCGCGGGTGCGAGCAACTCAGGCAAATTGCCGATTGAATCGCCTGTGGTTGTACCGGTCATTACGCCTCAATTTAACAGTGACGGGCTGCGACACAAAGCCTCTTCGCGTGGTGGTGGCATTTTGAACTTGGAAATGGGGCCGAATACGCCACTTTTATTTCGTGATTCATCCAACCGCCATTATTCACCCCAAGGCGAAACTGGACTCAACGGTCCAGGTCGGGCCGCATGCCGTGATTGATGAAGGCGTCGAGCTTGGCGCGGATTGCGTCGTCGGTCCGCACGTTTATATCACCGGGCTGACAACGATTGGCACGGGCAACCAATTTCACGCCGGCTGTGTTATTGGCGACGCGCCGCAGGATTTGAAATACAAGAACGA
>Ga0335085_10016700_pt1 | contig 10596 bp, 9 predicted proteins | sample Lox_Sample_45_FD_206712 | JGI IMG/M metagenome (GOLD analysis project Ga0335085, IMG submission 206712) | Soil microbial communities from Loxahatchee National Wildlife Refuge, Florida, United States - Lox_Sample_4.5 | ecosystem: Environmental > Terrestrial > Soil > Wetlands | place: USA: Florida...
ATGCTGGTGCCGAGGAAATACTGCGCCTCGTAAATCGCCCCGGCCTGCATCATCGGAAAGATGAAATCTCGCGCAAACTCCTCGACCAGATCCAGCGCGAAGAATTTCGACGCGCCTGTGGCTTTCGCTTTCTGCTCGAGTCCCTTGAGTTCTTCCTCTTGCCCGATGTCGGCGCAGAAAGCAACGATCTCGCAGCGGTACGCTTCCTTCAGCCAGTGAAGGATGACCGATGTGTCCAACCCGCCCGAATAAGCGACGACTACTTTCATAAGCCCGCACTTCTTAAGGCTCTCGCTTGCAAAAATCACGACAAATCTGGCATAACCTCAGCAGATGAAACGCCGCGTCCCGTTCCTGTGCCTTGCCGGTCTACTGATCGCAATGGCGGCGCTGACGCTTGGGCCGATGTGGGACGAAACGGCCACCGTAGACGAAACGACGTTCATGGGCGGCGGATTTGAGTATTTGAAGGTCGGCTCGGCGAAGATGGCCGAAGAGAATCCGCTTCTAGGTTGTGTCGTGATGGCAGCGCCAATGTTGGCGTTCGATGTCCATGTCAGCGACCAAGCGCAGGCGTTGATGGAAGGTAAGGCATTCTCGCCTGTTGCTTGGCCGTGGCTCGGTCCGCCCCGCCGCTTTCAAGAGCTTTTTCCCACGGGGGCCAACTGGTACCACTACGGGCTGTCTGAGGCGCAATACTTTGGACAGATTGTTGTGTACGACCCGCAGAATGACGCCGAGCGGCTACTGTTTTGGTCGCGAATGACACAATTGATGCTCACCTTGGCAACGGCGGGATTCCTCTTCTATTGGACACGTCAACTCACCGGGAACGATTGGGCGGGCGTGATGGCCGCCGGATTGTGGGGCTTGAGCCCGGTGACTCTCGGCTACGGCCACCTAGCGATTGCGGAGCCGGGTGTCACGCTGATGTACCCCATTGTTCTGTGGTGGCTCGCAAAAACCTTCTCGACCTCGACCTGCCGGAACTGGTTCGTGCTCGGAGTGCTCTGTGCCGTCGCGATGGCGATGAAGCATCTGGCGATCATGTTCGGACCAATTATCGTGGTCACAGTCGCGCTTTGCTGGATGCGTGACCGGTCGTGGCCGGGGATGGTTGTGCTGATCAAGCGCGCGATCAGCCTGGTGGCCGGCTTTTGGGCGGCAATCCTAGTGATCTTCTTTCCACACTGGAGCGCGCCGCCCGCGATTGACCCTGTCCAAGCCAAGGCGTTGAACGTGCCGGAGTGGTTTATAGCGCTGCGCCCGTTGTTGATTCCCGGAGATTTCTTCAAGGCGGTGACGTTGAAAGTGCTGCACTCGCAGGCGGGACACAACGCCTACCTGCTCGGCAAGTGGTCCGAGACGGGTTGGTGGTATTATTTCCCGGCGGTGATCTTCTTCAAGACGCCGATCCCGCTACTGGCGCTGATGGTCATCGGAGCGGTTCTGGTCGTGCGAAAGGCCAGGCAACTGGCGTTCGCATCGTTGGTGCCATGGATCGCGGCGGCGGTATACGTGTTGGCAGCCTTGCCGAACAAAGTTTCCATCGGCGTGCGACATATGTATCCGATCTATCCCCTGCTGGTTGTTGGGATTGCTGACCAACTGTTTCGAGCGGGGCGCAAATGGCAAATCGTCGGCTGGATCGGCAGCGGACTGATTGCACTGATTGCCGGCTTTACGTACCCCGACTTCATTTCATACTGCAACGCTTTTGCCGGTGGCACTCAAAATGGCTATCGGGTGATGATTGATTCCAATTACGATTGGGGCCAGGACGGCAAGCGGCTAAAGCAATGGATGGAGCAAAACAGCATCCCGCATATCTACTTAGACTACTTCGGCACGCAGGCGTCCATCGAGTGGCACAAGATTCCCAATACCCGCGTCACCGCCGACCAAGCACGGCAGGTGTTGGCAGGCTGGCTGGTCGTTTCAGTCTCCGAATTGATGCGACCCGAATGGTCGTGGCTACGCGAGTCGCGCAAACCAGACGCCCGGATTGCACACACGCTGTTTGCCTACCGGTTGCCGTGATCGCGGCGGCGAAACACGAAGATGTTCTTCTCTGAGAAAACCAGCTCGTAGTCAGGATTGTTGGCGAAGGCCGCGACAGTCTCGCGTGGCACCGGCGGCACGTACCACGGATAATTCATGTCGAAATACGCCCAATCATACTGAAACATCTTTTGAGGGTCGTTGTTGACCAAGTTGTTAGCTGTGATGCTCATGCGGCCGGAAAATGGCCCAAGTATCAGATTCGGCCCGACGATCAGGGAGGCGTCTGGCGGCACTAGCGCGCGCGCGCGGAGCTGCGCCTCGTAGTGTGGCAGTGGTTGGTAGTGATTCGGCGAGAACCAAAACGGCCAATGCGCAATGGCCATCGCCGCCAGCAGAGCTGGCAGAGCGGGCGTCAGACGCACGTCCGTTTTGCCGCGCCTGTGCATCCAGCGCTGCAGCCTAGGGATGGCGAACACACAGGCTACCACCAAGAAGCCTCCAACATTCACGTTGTAATGCCACTGGATAACTTTCATGCCAGTGTTCCCCGCAATGAGATTCGTGCCAAGATCGGGCAGAGCAAAAATCACCTCCGGTGCAAAAAACGGAAGGATCCACAACGCCGGCTGAAGCAGATAAAACAAGAAAAGCCCATTGGACGGCTGGAACAGGGCGTCGGCCAGTTTGGGTGGGTTTAGAAACACATTTTGCAGGATCTCGCCCCAGGAATGTCCCAAGTTGGAGAGATACCCCAGCGCTTCGTACTTCCAACCACGTGCGAAGTACGGCCCGACCAATTTGAACGAAAGGAACAACGAGACGACCGCGATGACCACCGGAGTGATCCACCACTGGCGCCCGCGGCGCTGCCAGAGCGCGTATGGCGCAAATGCTAGAAGCGTAAGCGGCGTATTCTCTTTGCCCAGCGCCGCCAAGATGGAAAAGACGACGAACCACCGGTAGTTGCCGACAAGGAAAAAGTAAAACGCGCTCAGCAACAACGGCAGAACCCACGGGCTACTGTGGAGGTTATTTACGTTTTGGGATACCACTGTCGGGAAAAACAGCAACGCAACCGCACTGAACAACGCGCTCCAGTCATCGTCTAACACGCGACGGGCGATCAGGAACATCGGCACGGCCGAAATACCGAGGCAGAACGTCTCGATAAAGAACAGCGTTTTCGGTGTCGGAAACAGCGCGTACAACGGCCAGATCAACAGCGCCAACCACTCCTGATGCATGGCGAAATACGAACGATCAATGACAAAGTGCCAAAAGAACTTCCCGTGCAATGAAGACCAAAACATGTGATTAATGACCGCCGCATCTCCCGTCTCCGCCGTGCAATACTCGAACTTCCGCCATGCCAACCACCAGAACAGCAGGATGTATCCCGTGACCACGACGGCCAACACCCGCGCAGCCCGTGTCTCCGGCGACCAGTGCATCAGTTCCCTCCCACGCGCGGTTTGATCTTCCAGTCGGACTCGCCACCCAGTCGCTGGAAGACGAACACATTGTTCTCCGCGAAAATCAGACGGTATTCGGGACTCCGGTAAAACGAATCAAAGAATTCCTGCGTAATGATGGGCGGATACTGGCGCTCGTTGGCGTCGAGCATGACGTATTCAAACTGCTTGGCGTACGCCGGATTCTGCCGAAAGTAGTCGATGTGATCGTAGCGCGCGCGGCTGCTGATGTGGCCCTGAATTCGGACCGGCACGAGCAGTGACTTATCCGCCGGCACGGCCTGGATGGCTCGCATCAGCGTGTCATGATACGGCAACTCAGAGTATTGCTGGGGGTAAAACCACAAATACCAATGGGCGATTGAAAGTATCAGGAGCGCAGCCGCCCACGAGCGAGTTTGACCGCTTCCAAACCGTGGAGCGAATCGGGCAACGGCATAGATTACTCCAACAAACAGAAAGCAGCCGGTCAGGATGTTGTAATGCCAGTTGATGACCTTGAGTGCGCCGTTATCGGAAAGAAGGTTGATCGCCAAATCCGGCAGCACCAAAATACTCGAGAGGCTGAAGAATGGCAGAATCCAGCCCAGCGGCTGGGTGAGCAACACAACATACGTCACATTCTCGCGGCCCGTCAGGTGTTCGATGACGCGTCCGGGCTGGGTCAACGCGTTCCAAACAATCGATGTGGGCGTATCGCCGAGGTACTTGAACATCCGCATCGCGTGCCACTGTGCACCTCGCTGGAAGTGCGGCATGATCACATACAACGCCACCAGGAAGTATGGAACCGCCATAGCCGGCGGTCCCACGACCCATTTCAAGGGCCGGCGCTGCAGCAGCGCATAAACGCCGAACATGGCGATGGTCAGAGGCACGTTCTCGCGCCCCAGACAGGCAACAGCCCCGAACAGCATAAACAACCCGAACTGCTCGATTTGATAGAAATAGAAAGCAAACAGTAAAAACACCGCGATAAATGATGGCTCCTCGATCTGGTTAACGTTCTGCGACACAATTGGGGGAAACAAAATGAAGGTCGCCGCCAAGACCAACGAGGCAACATGGTCTTTGACGACGCGCCGCGCGATCAAATACACGGGCCATGCGCAGGCTCCGAGGAACAACGTCTGTAGGAATAGTAACGTCGGGACCCCCGGCGCAAGCCAGTACAGCGGAATCAACAGCGCCCACAGAAATGCTGCATGTACCGAAAGATTGCTCCCACCCGTGGCCGACGCATAAAAGAAATGCCCGCGCACCGTGTGCCAGAACATGTTGTTAAAATACCCGAAATCGCTTGTGTCGTTGCCGAACACCGCCCACCGCCGGTACGCCAACCAAAAAAACACGACCACGTAGCCGCCAATCAGGAGGCTTAGAGGCTTTGCATAATCCGGCAGTCGTCGGCTCATTTCAGTGTCCCAAGAAACGATACCGCAAGATCAAACGGATCATATTTGTGCCGGTTTTTAGTGCCCCTTTGAGTGTGCCGGTGATTTTGGACTCGCCGATGCGACCCCGATAATTGACCGGCACTTCGATCACCTTTAACTGCTGCCGCAGCGCCACGATCACCATTTCCGGCAAAAAATGGGAGGCATTGACCGTGAGCTTGTCCACAATGCAGTCGCGTGCTTCGCGACGGATGAGCCGCAACGTGCAGCCGCAGTCGGAAAGCGACGGCGCGTTGAAGAGAAGTTGCAGGAACTTGGCGACAATGATATTGCCGAACCGCAAGAACCAACCCATGTTCGCTTGGTCCCAGATTAGCTCGCGAGTGGTGCGGGTGCCGCACACCATGTCAAAATCCACCGCATAGGCGAGTAATTTGATCACGTCCCGTCCCACGAACGTGCCGTCCGGCTCTGCCAGTATGATGTAATCTCCCGCGGCGTCACGCAGGCCGCGTCGCAGCGCTGCTCCGTAGCCTTGTGTGGTTTCCGTCACAACCCGAGCACCGGCTGCTGCCGCGCGCTCAGGAGTCCTGTCCCGGGAATTGTTGTTAACGACCAGCACTTCGTCAATGACATCAACAGCCGTGAAGTCGTTGACCGCCGCTGTGATATTGTCCTCCTCATTGTACGCGGGGAAGACCACCGTGACCTTATTGCCGTTCCACATGTTTGTCCGATTCCACCGGCTTGAGCGCAACGATCAGCATCTGCCCAGCAAACGGCTTGACCGGGCTCCGCAAATACAGCCAGACCAGCGGAGCCGCCACGGGCAACCGCGACTTCATTGAAAACGGCAGGAACCGCGGCACGACGCGTACGGGCTCAAGTCCTGCGCCCGCGATCACATCGGCCAAACTGCGGTCGCTGTAGACCATCACGTGTGTATAGTCATCGAAATATTCGCGATAGCAGTAGCGAAAGTTGGGTTGAATAACGAGCAGTTTCCCTCCCGGCTTCAGCACCCGCCGCACTTCCGCGAGGGTGCGTTGGAAGTCTGCCAAAGGCAAATGCTCAAACAGATTGCTGGCAAAAACGGTGTCCAAGCTACTGTCGCCGGCAAACGCCAACTGGGTACAGCTTCCGACATGGGTCTCGACATCCTGCGCCGCCGCTCCCCGTACTGTGTCAGCGATGTCCAGCGCCACTTTCTTCTCGGCACGGATGTGGTTAATGAATCCACAATACCCCGCCCCAAGCTCAAGAACCCTTGCGCCGTCGGGAACCTCGCGCTGCAGCCAGCCGCAGATTACCCGCCAAAGGGTCGCGCGTCGCGGATCCGGCTTAAAGCGCGTCTGGTAGTAGCGGTTCCAATCGGTCATCGGGTTAATCGCGCCAACTCGGAGGCAGATTCTTCTCGATGTCGAGCGCGCCGAAACTCTTGCTCCGCCGGGCACCAGCCTTTCGTACCCACGCCGCCATCCGACCGATGCCGTCGTCGAGCGGGAAGCGCGGCTTGTAGCCAAAAACGCGCGCCACTTTATCGTGCGACGAATAGGCGTGCAGCACTTCGTTACGCGCTGGCAAATACTGCGGCTTGAATTCCGCACCCATGGCGCGGCACACGACGCGAGCCAGTTCGTTGACGCTGTAGGGCTGATCCGCACCGACATTGAATACTTCGTTGTATGCGCCCGGCTCTTCAATACTCCGCGCGATAATCGGTGCCACGTCGCCAATATAACTGAACGCGCGCGATTGCTCGCCGTTGCCGAAAATCGGCAGCGATTTGCCCTGCAGGATGTTGTTCATGAAAATCCCGACGACGTTGCGATAGCGGTCGCCGATGTTTTGACGCTCGCCGTAAACGTTGTGAGGACGGAAGACGACGTAGTTGAGTCCAAATAGCTCGTGGGCGGCCCGCAAATCCAATTCGACGGCGTACTTCGAGATGCCGTAGGGATCTTCCGGCTGCGGGGTCAACTCCTCGGTCATCGGCAACTGATTCCGACCATACACCGCGATGGACGATGTGAACACGAAGCATTTGACTCCATGGTTGACCGAAGCATTGATGAGATTGACGCTCCCGATGAGATTGTTCTCGTAGTTGAAGTGGCGGATGAAGTGACTAAGTCCCTCGGCCGCGTACGCGGCGAGATGGAAGACGTAATCGAATTGATGTCCACGAAACAGATCGGCAATGAGCGTTGTATCCGTCACGCTACCTTCGACAAATTCGGCGCGAGGGTTGACGTTGTCTTGAAACCCGCCAGACAGATCGTCGACGGCGACGACTGCATGGCCCTCGGTCACGAGTTCGTCCACGACGTGGGAGCCAATGAACCCGCCCGCGCCGGTAACCAGTGATGTCAGGTGTTCGCCCATGATGTTTTATCTTCTCCAAGATTGATTGTTGGAACAATCGAAAACTACCGCGTTCGCGACCGGATCTGAGTCATTGCACTTTGCTGTAGCGCGCACGCAGGCTTTCAAACTGACGTCGGCGCATCACACGCCAACGATGCAGCTGGAATTTTACGACGAGCGCGAGAATTTTGAATCCGTAGATCACACTTTGAACGAAACTCGCCGAGGACGCTTCTGCGAAATATCGGGTGGGCACCGCAATTTCTTCGATGCGGAAGCTCGCAGCCACAACCTGCGCGACGATCTCTTGGTCAAAGATGAACCCGTCAGAGTTCATCGCGAAATTCACCGTTTCAAGCACTTCGCGGCGAAAGGCGCGGTAGCCCGTGTGAAATTCCGATAAGTTCAGCCTGAATGTCGTGTTTTCCACCCAAGTCAGGAACCGGTTTGAGCAGTACTTCCACCAAGGCATGCCTTCTTGCAGCGCTGTGCCTTTCTTGAGACGTGAGCCAAGGACTACGTCGGCTTCGTCCCGCGTGATGGGCTCGATGATTTGCGGTACCAAGCGCGGGTCATACTGGTAATCGGGATGCACCATGACCACAATGTCGGCTCCGGCTTTCAAAGCCTCGGTGTAACACGTCTTTTGATTGGCGCCGTAACCGTAGTTGCGGTTGTGCAGGAATACTTCCAAGCCCAGTTCCCGCGCAATTTTGAGGGTCTCATCCTTAGATCCGTCATCGACCAGAATGACGGTGCTGATAGCCTCCTTCGGCAATTCGTCATAGGTCATGCGCAACGTGCGCTCCGCATTGTAGGCGGGCATAACGACGACGACTTTGGGACCAGTCGGTTTCATTCGGAAACCCTTGGTCGCGCCACCGCGACAAATTGAAAAGCGAACATCGATTTCCAGCCATGTGCCAAGGCAGCATTCAGTCGATGCACGACGTTCAGGAGCCGGCCGTGGTAACGTGCCGGCACGATGAACATCAACGGCGGAGGCGTCGTGTCCAACTCCTCAATTGACAACCCGGCCTCTTCCAGAAATCGCCTGAACGAAGCCAGTGTGAAGAACCGCAGATGGGTCCGGTCCAGAACGCCCCGCTCCCTATACTCGAATGAGCCGAAGAGAAGCTTCAGTCGGACCCACAGATGGGCAATATTGGGAATCGAGAGGATGATCACGCCGTCAGGTCTGAGATACCGGTTCAATTCCCGGAAGACCTCCATTGGTTTTTTCAAGTGCTCCAAGATGTCCCCATACACGATGACGTCATATTGATCTGTCAACGTCGGCAGTTGGCCATCAAGATCTACAATAATCATTTTGTGGCATTTGCCTCCCCCAATCGCCGCCAAGGTCGGACTTCCCTCCAAACAGGTCACTTCGAAACCGCGCTGCGTGAACTGCTCGGCAAGCACGCCTTGCGCGGACCCCACATCCAAGAGCCGCCGTCCGTGGCCGTCACCCACTTTGCTGAGGATCAGCGCATGGCTTGAGTACGGATCAGCAAGTTTTGGCTGGTAAGTAAGGTGCAAAGCTAAATCACCGGCATTCGTCACTCAGCTCCAGCAGCGCATCAAAGATCGTATTTTCCCGTGAGATACTTGAACATGATTCCCAGCACTGTGAATCCGTATGTGATCGGATTCAAATGTGATTTCTCATCGCCGTAGTGCGTCGGGATCGGGATTTCCTTGATGCGGAGTCCCTTCTTGGCAGAAACAAACAGCATCTCCCCGTCAAAGTGAAACGTGTCACTGAGTTTGATAAATGGGACAGTTGTGAGTGCGCGGCGGTTGTAAAGCATATAGCCGCTGTGATACTCGCCCATCTTCAATCCATAGACAAGATTCTCCAATCCAGTAAGAAAGACATTTCCCAACCAACGATGCAGCGGCATGTGCCCCTTCAGTGCATCGGATCGATTCATCATTCGCGAGCCTTGAACGAGATCCACCTCGTCCTTCTCCAGCGGCTCCAGCAATTTGGGAAGCAACTCGGGCGCGTATTGGCCGTCCGCGTGCAGCAACGCAACGACGTCCGCACCTTCCTCCAGAGCCTTCGTGAACCCAGTTTTCTGCGCTGGGGCGTACCCTCGATTCGCCTCATGGCGCAATAGGCGCACGTTCGGTCGTTCGGCAACAAGTTCCTCTGCAACTTGCGCAGTCGCGTCCTTGCTGCCGTCGTCAACGATAAGATAGGTCACATCTTTCTGGCCCATCTCGAGTGGCAGTCGAGAAAAGACACTTTTGAGCGTCAGGGCTGCTTGATAAGCAGGAATGACTACATAGATTTTCTTTCGCGCGGTCATGGCATGGTAGCAAACGTCGGTTCTTCTGCTCTGGCGATCCGCCAGTCCGTGTGCACCTCAATCGGTCGTCAGCAGACGCTTTAGATATTTGCCGAAAGCTGGAATCGCGTGCAACTCAAATCTTTGCGCTTTCGCGCTTGCGCAAGCCTTCTCCTCACTGTAGCTTCGCGACCGAGTCTTGATGCGTGCACCGACCCAAGAACGTCCACCCGCAAATGTCAGCGGGTCACCATCGTGGTCGGGGAAAATGTTGGAATCCCGGATCGACCTGATTTTGCTCTTGGTGATTATGATGGGTGCGTTCTTCTATCTGAGGACGACGCCCGAGTTCGCCGCCAACCTGCCGCAAGATGCAGCTGATTTTTCCATCCCGTCGGTGACTTTCTTGGAAACAGGATACCTAGGCGTCACGATGTACGACAAACCCGCACCGACGGGACACCCTATCGGCATGCCAATTTTGTTGATGCCTTCTTACATCATCCTTGGCCATTTCATTGGTAATGGCATTTACATGATTCTTCTTTGCGCGTTGGGCATACTCGCCTTGGTCTACTACATAGGCCGCGCAATCAGCGGACGACTGGCGGGCTTTGCTGCCGCGATGTTCCTGGCCACACACCACGGCTTTCGACTCTACTCGCAAAAGATCATGAGTGAAATCCCGGCACTTTTCTTGATCACAGCAGCACTTGCGCTTTTGTTGTATGCCCACAAACACGCGCGCAGCAACTGGCCCTACCTGCTGTTGGGAGTTTCAGTCGGGCTGGCAATCATCATGCGCTCGGAAAACATCCTCCTGGCCATTCCGATCGGGGTTCTTTGTCTCATGCGTCTCATCAGAATCAACCTGCGTCGCGGGATTCTGATTGCCGTCGGACTGTTTCCGTGGCTCACGCTCCAGGCAGTGTATAACCGCGCCAATTACGGCAGCCCGTTCCGCACCGGCTATCACTGGATCGGTTGGTTCGAGCAACCCTCATTCGCGCTTCATAATGCCACCGCGCACGGCTATTGGACCCTCACGCGCCACTATCC
>Ga0335085_10016701_pt1 | contig 10595 bp, 11 predicted proteins | sample Lox_Sample_45_FD_206712 | JGI IMG/M metagenome (GOLD analysis project Ga0335085, IMG submission 206712) | Soil microbial communities from Loxahatchee National Wildlife Refuge, Florida, United States - Lox_Sample_4.5 | ecosystem: Environmental > Terrestrial > Soil > Wetlands | place: USA...
TCGTTGTCCAGCGTCCTTCGCCCGTCGAAATCTCTCCGCAATGATCCCGGGCAGCGTTCCGATAATCGGCCAAAAAGTGACCGGCTTGAAATCGGAATCCGTGCCCGGCTTCATCCCGGAATCGTGCCCGGCTTCATTTCGGAATGGTGACCGGGATCATCCCGGAATCGTGACCGCCTTGCCCCGGAATCCGCAGCTTTGAAGCTGTGCGCGAGGCGTTCGCTAAAAACTTTGTCCGACGACGCGAGTTAGGCGGAGCCTGTTGCGTCGTTCACCGCGGCGAAAAGGTCGTCGACCTCTGGGGCGGTATCCGCAACAAACAGACGGGCGAGCCCTGGGAACAGGACACGATGGTGATCGTCTGGTCAGCCACCAAGGGCTTGGCTGCAATGACTCTCGCCATCGCCCACTCTCGGGGCTGGCTGGACTACGAAGAACGGGTGTGCGCGTACTGGCCGGAGTTCGCCCAGAATGGCAAGGAGCGAATCACGGTCCGCCAGCTCCTGGCACACCAGGCCGGCCTATTCGCGTTCGACGAGCGCGTGGATCGCAGCGTCGTCGCCGACCTCGATCGCCTGGCCGCCGTGTTGGCCCGTCAGAAACCCTCGTGGGCGCCGGGAACGCGGCAGGCCTATCACGCCCTCACCCTCGGCTTCTACGAGGGCGAGCTGTTGCGCCGTGTCGATCCGCAGCATCGCAGCCTGGGGCAATTCTTTCAGGATGAGATCGCTTCACGGCTCGGGCAAGGCGTGTACCTCCGGCTGCCGGAGGCGATCCCGACCTCGCGGCTGGCCACGCTCTCGCCGCCCGGGCCGATTGCGATGCTGCTCGGCTTCCCGCTGCGCCTGACGCTGGACTCGATGAATCACCACTCCAACATCTACCGCGCCCTCGTCGCGAATCCGGGCGCTGCGGTGTGCCTTGATGGGCAGCACGTCCACGCCCGCAATCTCGAAGTGCCGTCCGGCGGAGGCGTCGGCACTGCCCGAGCCATCGCCCACACCTATAGTGCCTTCGCCAGCGGCGGACGCGAGCTGGGGTTACGCCCGGAGACGCTGGACCTGTTGGCCGCGCCGGCGATTCCCCCGGCGCGCGGGCTTTACGACGAGTGCCTGAAGGGCGATGGCGTGCAATTCTCGCTGGGTTCTATGAAACCCAGCGCCGTCTGGCCATTCGGCAGTCCCAGTTCGTTCGGGGCACCCGGATCTGGCGGCTCTCTCGGCGTTGCCGATCCGAGGAACGGCGTCGGCTATGGCTACGTGACGAGCCAGATGGGAACGCGGTTGACGGGAGACCTGCGGGATGTGGCCCTCCGGGACGCGCTTTACTCCGCTCTTCCGGCTTCGTCCGGCGCAGCCGGAAACGATTCGTCATCAGCCCCAGAGGCGCTGATGGTCAACTCTACGGGTCGATAAACGCCCACCAGTCAAGGGTTCAAGTATGGCAGACGGCAAAATCTGTCGGACCGTTTGGAACATCGCCGGCGCTTTGGTAGTCGCAGGGGTCGCACTCGCCTATTACAACTATCGCGGAGACATCGATGCGGCACGGGCTCGCCTCTCATCGGGCAGCCAGATCGTCAACACGCCCTGCGGTTTGATCGAATATGCCGACGTCGGAAAAGGTTGGCCGGTCCTCGTGGTTCATGGAGCGGGTGGCGGCTTCGACCAAGGGCTGGAGTTAGCGCAGCCATTGAGTGATAACCGCTTCCGGGTGATTGCGGTGTCACGTTTTCGATATCTCCGCACTCCTCTCCCCGCGGACGCGTCGCCAATGGCTCAGGCCGACGCCCACGCCTGCCTGCTCGACGCGTTGAAACTTGACCGAGTGGCCGTGATTGGCGGGCGGGCCCTCTGCGATGCAACTCTGTCTACGCCATCCTGAACGATGCTCGGCCCTGGTGCTGCTTTTTCCCCTGGCGTTCGCGCCGGGTCGTGCGCAACCGAGTCGAGCTTCTGATAGCGTTCGGCTGACGGGCCAACTCTCCGCGCTCTTCACGTTCGTGATCAAGACCACCCTGCACTCGGATTTCCTGTATTGGGCCGCCACAAGGCTGGCGCGCAATATCCTCCTCACGACAGTCCTCGGCACACCGGTGGAAGACTTCCAAAACGCGTCGAGGGAGGAGCAGGCGCGGGCACTCCAGATCATGCGGAACATTCTGCCGATCGGCCCGCGCGAGAAAGGAATCTGGAACGACGCGACCCTCGGCCCCTCCCTTCCTCGTTACGACCTCGAGCGAATCGCCGTGCCTACCCTCTTGATCGCGGCCGAGGATGACCTGTACGGAACCTTCCCCGGCGCGCGTTACTCCGCCGAGCATATTCCCGGCGCCCTCTTTGTGGGCTATCCCACCGGCGGCCACCTCCTGCTGGGACACTGGGAGGAAGCTTGCGCCCAAGTGGCTGGGTTCCTGAGCACCCCGCCCGCCAAGGACATAAAGTTGCCCCGATAGGCCTCGCTCTTTGGAGGAACGGTGCTTCCCACCAGAGGGCGGAGGTTGGGCAGATGCCGGCCGACCGCTCTGCGGGTAACTGAGGCGCTTGAACGGTGCAATATGCCGAGATCGATGACTGGATTGGCTTGGACTTTCTTGGCCTTGCCTCGTGCAACGCACATAGGTTATCCAGCGGTTACACGCGAGTGAGAACAGCGCAACTCGCCATCCAGGGCGCATGCGGAACCAGAAACGCCCCTTCCGTCCAAAATCCGTCCTGGCTTCAATTGCTGGACGGGTGCAGGGCGGGCGCAGTCGCCGCGTCCAGTGAAATTCGCGACCAACTGGCGCTAACCATCTCAGGCTAGCCGGGTTTCGCCCTCCGTGCGGATGCGGGGCTGGACAGCCGTGTCTGTTGTCTGCCGGCATCACAGGGTGTAATGTTAGCCTTCGCCGGGACGCTCGAACGAGGAGACCCTGAGTTGCCAGCCATCAATCCGACCAGCGCCGAGCATCGCCGGGACATAGAACGGCGTGGAGCGGCTCTGCCAGCTTCCGGTCAACGTCCAGGAACTGGTAACGGCCCGGCCGCGGCCATTGAGGGGCGAACGGTAACCCAGCGTGCCCCGGCCAGACTTGCGCGAGAAGAGATGAGTTTATGATTCGTTTCCGAAGTGCATTCGTTTCGCTCCTCGCGCTGGCACTGACGGCTCCCGCTCTCGCTCAATCGACTCCGCACGAGAACTCAGCTGGGGCCGTGCTCCACGAAGGTTGGGCCGTTCAGACCTCGGTCAACGTGCGTGAAACGGGCGCAGCGATCTCCACCCCCGGTTTCAAGGCGCAGGACTGGTATCCCGCAACGCTGCCCTCCACCGTGCTAAGCGCGCTGGTGCATGACCGTGTGTATCCCGATCCTTACACGGGCATGAACCTACGCTCGATCCCAGGAACCACCTATCCTATCCTCAGCGACTTTACGGAAACGCTGATGCCACCCGGCAGCCCGTTCGCGCACTCCTGGTGGTACCGCGCGGATTTTCAGCTTCCCGCCGAATACCGCGGCAAGACGCTGTGGCTTAGCTTCGACGGGATCAACTACCGGGCGAACGTCTGGATGAACGGCGTGCAGATGGCGTCGTCCGACAAGATGGCGGGCACCTGGCGGCTGTTCCGCTTTAACGTGACCGATGCCGCCCGGCCGGGCGCGGCCAATGCGCTGGCGGTCGAAGTGTTCCCGCCCCAGCCGACCGATCTGGCCATTACCCTGGTGGATTGGGCTCCCATGCCGCCTGACAAGGAGATGGGGCTGTGGCGCGATGTTCGCATCACACCGACGGGTCCGGTGGCGATACGCTTTCCGGCCGTGTTCACCAAACTCAACCTACCCGCCACGGATCGAGCCGAGTTGACGGTGAGGGTGGAACTGGAGAATTCCGCCGACCTTGCTGAGGAAGGCACGCTGAAGGGAGCGATCGGGAAGATAGAATTCGCCCAGCGCGTGCGGCTGGGTCCGGGCGAGACGCAGGTGGTTCGGCTCACGCCCGCAGAATTTCCGCAGTTGAAGCTGGCGAATCCGCGCTTGTGGTGGCCGGCGCAGGTGGGGCCGCAGAACCTTTACCCTCTCGATCTTGAGTTCGACGCAGGCGATCAGGTTTCCGACAGGGCCTCCATCCAGTTCGGCGTGCGGCAGGTGACTTCCGAAATTGACGCCCGTGGCCACCGCCTGTTCCAGATCAACGGGAAGAACATTCTGGTCCGCGGAGCCGGCTACAGCTTCGACATGCTCATGCGCTCTTCGCCGGAGAGGCAGGACGCCGAGCTGAGTTACGTCCGCGACCTGAATCTTAACGCGGTGCGCCTCGAGGGCAAGCTGGTGGACGATCATTTTCTCGACCTGAGCGACCGGTTGGGTATTCTGGTGATGCCGGGCTGGTGCTGCTGCGACCGGTGGGAGCATTGGAGCGATTGGACCGCCAGCGATGAGTCCATCGCCGCCGCATCGCTGCGCGACCAGGTTCGCCGCATCGAGCGCCACCCTTCGGTCATCACCTGGCTTTATGGCAGTGACTTCACGCCCCCGCCGCGGATCGAGAAGATGTATCTCGGAATCTTCGCGCAGTGCGACTGGCCCAATCCAACCGTGTCATCGGCCTCGGGCAGGACCACCACCGTCGGCCCGAGTGGCGTGAAGATGACCGGCCCCTACGAATATGTTCCCCCCTCGTTCTGGTATCTCGACACCCACTACGGCGGCGCGTTCGGCTTCAACACTGAAACCAGCCCCGGCCCGGCCATTCCGCCCCTGGAGTCCCTCCGCCGCATGCTCCCGAAGGATCATCTCTGGCCGATCGATTCGTGGTGGGAATACCACGCGGGTGGAATGTCGCCCACGCTGGACGTATTCACCGAGGCCTTAAATCGCCGTTACGGCCAGGCAACGTCGCTCGAAGACTACGCGCGCAAGGCGCAAGTTCAGGCTTACGAGACGCATCGGGCCATGATGGAAGCGTACGGGCGCAACAAGTACAGCTCGACTGGCATCATCCAGTGGATGTTGAACAACGCCTGGCCCAGCATGATCTGGCACCTGTTCGACTGGTACTTGCGGCCCGGAGGATCTTACTTTGGCGTCAAAAAGGCTTGCGAGCCCCTGCACGTGCAATATTCTTACGACGATCGCTCGGTGGTCGTGGTGAACTCCTACTACCAGGCGTTCCCGAACGTGGAAGTGACGGCAAAGGTCTACAACGTCGACATGAGCGAGAAGTTCTCGAAGGCTGCCCAGTGTGACGTGGCTGCGGACAGCAGCACACGAGTGTTCACTCTGCCCGAGCTGTCCGGACTAAGTTCAACCTACTTCGTCAGCCTGACGCTGGCGTCAGCCGGCGAGGTGGCGAGCCGGAACTTCTACTGGCTATCGACCAAGCCGGAGACGATCGACTGGGCCAGAGCCGACCGCGATCCGTCCGGCGAGTACCAAATCTCCACTTGGGCCCCCACCCGGACCTTTGCGGATTACACGGCGCTGAACACTTTGCATCCCGTGGATCTCGAGGTGGCGGCGCAATCGAGCCGCGGCGACGCCGAGAGTTCCACCACCGTTACTCTTCACAATCCCACCCGGGCGCTCGCATTCGCCGTTCATCTGAAGGTCAACCGAGCCCCGCTGGGCCGCGTCAGCCCCTGGGAAGGGGCCCGCGACGACGAAGTGCTGCCGGTGTTGTGGCAAGATAACTACTTCTCGCTGATGCCTGGCGAAACTCGCGAGGTCCGAGCGACCTATAAGACCGGGGACCTTCATGGCATCGCGCCGGTGGTCGAAGTCGAAGGCTGGAATGTGAAAGGCAAGCTTCTCTCGCAGTGAGCTCCACCGCTCGCAGTCGCGTCCTGCTCGAGGTCTCTGGGTCACCCCGGCATTCGTACCACTTAAGCGGTGCCACCCCGTCGCCTGAGTTGATCACCACCTACGGATATCGCGCGTCCTTGATCAAGCGGCCGGCCGCAATCCGGCCACCGACGTCGGCAATCTTGATCGGCCGAAAGTGGCCGTTCCCCTCGTACTTGAACCGGTAGTTGGCCGCCAGGAGGTCCATTCTGCCGTCTCCGTCCATGTCGATCATCTTCCGGGTATTTTCCGGGGCCTTCACCCGCTGTTCCTGCATAGACTTCCTGAAGAGGCCACTCGTCCAGCCGGGCATCGGCGGGAATGTCGGCGATGAAGAGCTTCCTGGCACCCTGGTTCCAGAAGACGAGCTGGGGTCTACCCGTCCCTTTGAAATCCCCGAAGATCTGGTCGTGGTGCTGATGCGCGCCTCCCTTCTTGATAGTGTGCCGTTCCCACGAGACGTCCGGAGCGTAGTGCCCTCCGGGGTTGCGCCACCACCAGAGCTGATCGCCCTGGTAGTCCGCCCCAAAGACGAGGTCCGGGTACCCGTCTCCATCGATATCGTAGACCGCTCCGCCCGCCTCGACGGTCAAGAACTCCTTCTCGATGACGTAGCGGTCCCAGCCCTGGCCCCAGCGCCGGTACCAGACCAGCGCCGGAGCCTTCTCTCGAAAGCTCAAGACAAAATCGTTCACCCCGTCGCGGTCCAGATCGGCAACCACTGCACCGTTCCCGGGATTCACCCGGGACGGGCAAATCGCCATTCGCACTCGAGATATGCTTCCACTGCACTCGCGTCGGGCGAGCCACCGTTTGGCCAAGTACGTGAAGCACGACCGGCCCCATGACACCCAACAAAGCCACCAGCGCCGCGCGAACAGCCATTCCTTTTGGCACCATCGCAATCCTCCCGACGAGAGCATCGGCATAGCTCAGCCAGAGGAAAGAGGGAGCAGGTGACAGTCGCTCGTTGCCCGCCCCGACCCTGGTTGTAAAGCGAGTCTCAGCCGACTCAGGTCGGTTTTGAGTCAGCCGCGCCTGATTTGGCCAAGCTCCACATCGGATCGCACCTCGGCCAACTCCAACACCTCTCGGCGGGCCGACTCACCTGAATGGTCGGTGCGAGGGAATTTATTAACCTGGAAGCCGTCACGTTCAGTGAGCTTGGTGGGTAAGACTGCAGTGGTATGCTCCGGAGAGCAGCATCTCATGCTCAGGGCGCGTTCACGGCAATGCGGCCTCTGCGACCCACGAGATCGGAATCAGTCCTCAAGACGATCGGTGCCGCGGCTTTGACATACGCCGTAACGCCAGGTGTAGCTGCGGCGAGGCCGCGCTTGCTTCTCAGGAGCCGGTCTTAATTCTACGGCTTCCCGAGCCTTCCCTCTTCTTCTTCGCCCACCACTGCTTCTTCGCCTCCGAGATGCGCTGCCGCGCCTCCGCACTCATCTTGGCTCGGCGTCGCGTCCTGCTCCTGGACGGGCCTCTTGCAGGGTTGCGGCGCGTCGGGCGGGTGACGCCTTCCAGCGCGGCTATAGCTCGGTTGAGACGGTTACGTTCCATCTTCAGTTCAGCCAGAATCGTGTCAAGCGGCAAGGTAGCTCCTCAGTTGGGCTTGTTGTTGTCAGCCCACCTACCCCATTGATTAGACAGCGGAAGAGTATATCACCCTTAACGCAGGAGACCCTCGCGAGGAGGTCCAGGTCATACTGCCGCTACCCATGACACCGGGGCGGGTCAGGGAGGCTTTCTCCCTCCACTTAAACACGTGGCGTTCGATCAAGAACTGAGCCCCAGCAAGCGCGCGGCATTTTCGTAATAAACCTTGCGCAGGATGGGCTCCGGCAAACCGAGGCCGTAAATCCTCCAGCGTCCCTGCGGCGGAACCGGCGACGGGGCGTAGTCAAAGTACTCGTCCGTGGTCTCGAGAAAGCGGTAGTAGATCTCGTACAGCTTCTCGGTGAACGTTTGCTGCGGAGTCTCGACGGCGCCCGGTGTAGCGTCCGTGCCAAACATGATGCGATCCTGGTAATTTTCAAAGAACGCCCGCGAAGCGCGCGGCTGGCGTCCGAGTTCGCCGATGCGGGCCGCAAGTTCAACGTGCATATTGGGAAGCCGGTCCAGCCACTCCGAGACCAGGGCCAGATTCTCGGCGTCGCCGCCCACGTGCAGGGCGATGAACTGCGTGCGTGGGTGCCGCGCAAAGACCCGGTTACGCGCTTCGAGAAGCTCCTGGTTGCTCGGAAAATCCCTTCCATAGAACGACCAATCGGGATGCGCGTTCAGCTCTTCGTAGCGCTCGTTGAAGCGATCGACGGGCAGGAAGAAAGCCTCCGGATCCGAGGTGTGGATGGCGACCGGCAGCTGCAGGGTGCCGCAGGCGTCCCACATTGCGTCGAATCGGGGATCGTCAACCTTCACCAGCCCTCCCGTGGTCACGTTCTCCCGTAGATAGAGGCCGAGCACCTTGAGCACCTTGAGGCCGGCGGCCCCGGCGCGGTGCGCGCGCTCGATCTGGTCAGCCTGAAACCGGCTGTAGCCCGGCTCATTCGACCGCTCCCACCACGGCTCGGTGAACACCACAAAGCGGCCAGGGTGGGCGGTCTGATACTTCTGGATGGTGGATTCGAGGCCAGTACCCACTCCCCCAGTTAGATCAATCATGGTTCGAATGTTCTTGCGATCCATGAGGCCGAGCGCGTTCTCCGGCTCAGCCAGGAAACGAATTTCCTCGCCGAGCGGGACTCCATCTTTATGCCCGGCGACAAATGAAAGGTGCGTGTGCACGTCGATTACCGGAAAGTGCGAGCGCGGTACCGGGTGCTCACTGGTGTGAAGCATGCTCTTTGGTTGATAGTCCTTGAGCACCAGTGGACAGCCCTCGGCGGGCGACGGCATCGCCACTGCGCCGGCGCGGACCGATCGCCATCCGCCAGCCAGCATCCCTGCGGCCATTCTCCGAAACCACCCACGCCGGTCGATCATCCTGACGCTCCTTTACTTCGGGTGATGGGTTGAGGTCGAAGGACTGCGCAACGCCCGATTGGAATCGCACGGTCCGTCAACGGCTCCTCCGGCGCGAATTCTATCGCGAACACCTCGCCGCTATCCATTGATTCCACGAGCGCGATTTCTCCTCCGAACTTCGTGGAGCGCGCGAGTTCGTTTCGGCTCGAGAAGAAGAACCGCCGCATGCCATTCCTTCAATCGCCCAATCCCCGAATCTCTCCAGCCGATCGCTGCGGTCAACTGATCACTCGGTCTGTGACCGAGCATCGCTTTGACCCTTGAAATGCTTGACCCTCTAAATGAACGGACATACATAACGTGGTTACGGTTACGGGGAAAGCGCTGTTCTGCGACCGGACACCAGGACAACGGCGTGCGGAGTCTTTCTTCTTCACCGCCAATCGCGTTCCGCGCAAGTTGTGCAGCAATACTGCCTTCTGCCGCCTCGCGATCAGCGATGCCTCAGCCCTGGGTGACTCTTTCCCGACGATCAGCCTACATCGAAGCTGCGACGAAGCCATCCGCAAGAGGCTTCGATTGCGAGGCGTTGGTTCCGAGTTCCGGTATTATCCCGAGTCGAATCTGTAACTTCGAACTGGACCGCCCCTCTCGCTTGTTGTGATTTCCACAGCCAGGACAAGCCTGACCCTCAGCGAGCCAAGCAGCTCTCTATGTGAGCGCAGGGTGGTCGGGCTGCTTAGAGGGTTTTCCGAGACAAGATTATGGGGGGAGAAGGGCAGATCGGACCTGCACTACGAGAGGAAGCGAACACCAAAAAAGAGCCGTCGTTGGATAGATGCGCTGGGCATTCGGGCCAGAGTGCGCGGACCGTTCGGAGCCAGCGCCTGAGGGTGAGCCGAAACGTTCGCTCCAGACCGTAATCAGCCACTCCGAGTTGCTCTTTGAGGCTACCGGTACCGACGAGCGGGATGCGCGCCAGAGCGCCGTGGAGGGCCCAGCTTTTCCACACGAGCCAGATATAGAGGTCGAGCACGCCGGGGGCATGAGCGAGAGCGGCGACGACCTCGCGCTCCACGGGAATCCGGTGGTCATTGATTTCCCGGTAGAATGCCTCGCTCACAGTGATTGCGCTTTTATGCCCGCCGGCAGAGGCAGATTCGCCTTCGGCCGGGTTGAACCAGAGCTTCATGCCATCGAAGAAGTGGAAGCGGGTCCAATCCACGAGAGGCGCGGACTGAGGCTGTTCTTCGGTTCCGAAGAAAATCGTAGCGCCGAAGAGCCGCTTGAAGCCGTCGACGAGGCGGCGGTAGTGCGGGCCGTCTTTGGGAAGGTGGAAGAAATCGAGCATTTGGGCGGCAGAATCGAAACGGAGTGCGCGGGATTTCTGCCGTAGCGCCAGCGTGGCCACCCAGATCGGGATCAGACGATCCTGGCCGAACGGCAAGCCGTAGTCGGGATGCGCGACCACGTGGAGATAAAATTTGCCGTTGCGTCGGCGATGAACCAGTTGGCTCGACGGTGGACGGCGTAGCGGGAGCCCACATAAGACGAACGGCCGGGTGTTGAAGGCCAGCTCCTGGCGGCCACTCGCGCGCCCTGTTCCGAAGAAACAAATGCCCACAGCGTGTTGGCCTCATCCTTCTTGGGCCCCACCCAAGCAATCACCGCGATGGCGCTGAGGGTGTCCCATTCGTAGTTGAAGGTTAGTAGGCGGTGGCGCCGGTTTCGGTAGAATTCCGGTTGCCAAACGGGAATCCGAAAGGAGCCAACCGCCGTGAAGAAAGGCTATCAGATTGTAACGCG
>Ga0335085_10016702_pt1 | contig 10595 bp, 9 predicted proteins | sample Lox_Sample_45_FD_206712 | JGI IMG/M metagenome (GOLD analysis project Ga0335085, IMG submission 206712) | Soil microbial communities from Loxahatchee National Wildlife Refuge, Florida, United States - Lox_Sample_4.5 | ecosystem: Environmental > Terrestrial > Soil > Wetlands | place: USA: Florida...
CCCGGCCCGCAGCCGGCCCGGGGCGCGGGCTTGCAGCGGGGTTCCGTCGCGCCCCCTCCCTGGCGCTCACCGGGCCGCGTCCCATGCCGTGCCCCACGGACGGCGCCATCCGGTGCCGGTGGGGAGACCGGGCGAGGCGCCGAGGCGCGGACCGCGACGCAGGGTGCGCGCGAAGGGTCCGAAGTCCTCGCCGGCGCTCGAGGCAAGCGCTTCGGCCGGCAGGCCCAGCCTGTGCGCCCCGACGTCGATGGGTTCGCCGCCGAGCTCCCCGACCAGGTGGTGGTCGGGGGCGGCCCGCAGGGTTCCGTGTGCGGCGGCGGCGCCGGCGATGTGCAGCACGACCCCGTCTGTGCCGATCGTGCCTGTGACGGTCAGGCCGGGGACGTAGGAGTAGCGGTGGAAGAAGATCGTGCCCTGCGAGTAGCGCTCCCACCCGGCGCGCAGGCCGCCACTGCGCAGCGAGGTTGGCAGCGAGTCCGAGGACTCGAAGGCTTCGTCGAACTGGATCACCACTTCGCGCTCCACCGCGCTGAGCGTGAGCGCCACGCCGTGAAGCGTGTGGCCGGTGAGGCCGGGGTAGCCGCGGGTGGCCGGGACCGACACGAGGCGGACCGGCGGGAGCGGCGGCGGCCGCAGGAGCAACGGCAGGCGCACCGCGTGGCACTGCTTGATCGGCTTGCCGTCGAACAGGGCGAGGAGCGCTTCGTGGGCACATTCCGTGGGCTCGGCCGTGAGCACGGAGTGGCCGGTCTGCGGCACCACGAGGAGATGCGCATCGGGGATCTGCGCCGCCACCGCACGGGCGTTGGCCGTTGGAGTGCGGAGGTCCTCCGCGCCGCTCAGGATCAGCGTGGGCACGTTCGGGAGGTGCGCTTCGATGGCCGGTGGAGGTGAGGCCGTCACCGGCCAGGCCGAGCATTCCTCGAGCGAGGAGGCCTGGAACAGGGTCTCCTTCGAGAAGGGCAGCGTGCTTGCGGACGGCAGCGCCGCGATCGCGGCGTGGGCCTCGGCGAGCCGCGCGCGCGGCGTCGCCCCCGGTTCCCACGGGAACTGCTGCTCCTCGCAGGTGGTGGCGAAGTAGAGGGGGACGTCGAAGGCGTTGCTTTCGGAGGCTTCCACACCCGCTTCACCGCGCTTGAGGAGGCGCACGAGCGGCGCGTCGTCGTGCTCGGCGGCCGCGCGCACGTCGGTCACGAGTTCGGCCCGCAGGAGGGGGGAGAAGTCGCCGGCCAGGAGGAAATCGAAGAGCTTGAGCTCGATCTGCCTGATGGAGACCGTGCGCCCGCGCCCGTGCGAGTTGACGAAGCGCCCATGCAGGACGCCGCCGTGCGTGCGCCGGATCAGGCGCCGCAGGTCGGCCACGGGGTTGCGCGTGACGTGGGCGCAGGCGCGCCTCGCGCAGAGCGAGCGCAGCACCCGCGGGACCGCCTGGAAGGTCGAGCGCAGCAGCGGGTCCGGCCCGTTCGGTGTCACCACCGAGTCGAGCACGAGCGCTTCCACGTGGGAGGGGTGCTCCTCGGCGTAGAGCTCCGCCACCTTCGTGCCGTATGAGGTGCCGTAGAGCACGAGCTTTTCGTAGCCCCCGGCTTCGCGGATCGCTTCGATGTCGGCCACGCTGTCGGCGCTCGTGTAGAAGGAGCGCGCCGGGCCCAGTTCGCGTGCACACTGGGAGACCACCTCGGCGAGCGACCGCGACCGCGGGGCCCGCAGCGCCCTGCAGGAGAGCGCCCCGGAGTCGCCGGTGCCGCGCTGGTCGAACACGATCAGGTCGCGCGTCGCGAGGATCGGGCCGAGCAGGGCGGTGAATTCTTCGGTGAAGGGGAGCGCCGCCTGGCCCGGGCCGCCGGCCAGCGCCACGACCGCGCTCGTCGCCTGACCCACCGGGGCGCGATGGCGGTGCAGCGCGAGCGTCACCGTGCCGGGCGCGGTGCCACCGGGGTCGAGCGGCACCGCGAGGTGGGCGCAGGCGTACTGGTTGCTGCCTTCGCAGGGTTCGAAGGTGAGGGCGGCTTGCGCCGGGGCGCCCGCGAGCATGGCCAGGGCAGAGGCGCCCCAGACGGCGGCGGCAAGCTTGGCGGCGGCCCCTCCCACGTGGGCAAATGTAGAGCAAAGCGGGGCCGGTGCCTGTAACCAATCGACGAATTGGCCGGGAGCGGAGCGCTGTAGGGTGATGCCCGTGAGCTTTCGCGAGGCTGTCACCGCGCCCGGCGCGCCGTCGGCCATAGGCCCTTACAGCCACGCCGTGCGTGTCGGTGATCTGCTCTTCTGCTCGGGCCAGATCCCGCTCGATCCCGCGACCGGGCAGCTGGTCGGCGAGGGCGTCGCCGAGCAGGCCCGTCGCTGCCTGGAGAACCTGACCGCGGTCTGCGAGGCGGCGGGCGGGTCGCTTGCGCAGGCGGTGCGCATGACCGTGTATGTGATCGACATGGCGAGCTTCGCCGAGGTCAACGAGGTGTATGCCACGTTCTTCGGAGAGGACCCGCCGGCGCGGGTGACCATCGGCGTGGCCTCGCTGCCCGCCGGGGCGATGGTCGAGATCGACGCCGTGGTGGCGCTCAGGCGGTCGTAGGCCTGTCCGGGCCGGCCCCGCCGCGCAGCTCGGCGCGCCTGACCTTGCCGCTGGCCGTCTTGGGCAGCTCCTCGGCGAAGTCGACGATGCGGGGGTACTTGTAGGGGGCCGTTGTGCGCTTGACGTGCTCCTGCAGCTCCGTGGCGAGTGCCTGCGAGGGGGTGTGGTCGGCGCGCAACACCACCACCGCGCGCACCACCGCGCCGCGCTCCTCGTCGGGGGCCGCCACCGCCGCGGCCTCGGCCACGGCGGGATGCGACACCAGCGCGGACTCCACCTCGAAGGGCCCGATGCGGTAGCCGGCGGAGATGATCACGTCGTCGGCCCGGCCCTCGAAGTGCAGGAAGCCCTCGTCGTCCATGCGCACGCGATCGCCCGTGTGCCAGGTCCCGCCGGCGGCGCGGTCACGGATGCGCCACCCGTGCCCCTCGCGCAGGGCCTCCTCGCCGAGGTAGCCGAGGAAGAAGGTGGGCACGGTGTCCGGCTCGGCCACCAGCTCGCCATCCTCGATCCTCAGGCTCACTCCGGGCAGCGCGCGCCCCATCGAGCCGGGCCGGGCCGGCTGGCCGGCGGGCATCGCCGTGAGCTGGCCCGTCTCGGTCTGTCCGTAGCCGTCGCGGATGTCGAGTCCCGTGGCCTCCCTCCATGCGTGCAGCACCTCGGGATTGAGCGCCTCGCCGGCGGCCACCATGCCGCGCAGCTCGCCGAGCGCCGGCACGGTCGCCCGCTTGGCGATCACGCGGTACTCGGTGGGCGCCATGCAGAGCACGTTGACCCGCTCGCGCCGCAGCAGCTCGAGGCGCTCCTGCGGATCGAAGCGGGCGTCGTGCAGCAGCGCCGCCGCGCCGCACAGCCAGGGCGCCATAAAGACGTTGCGCGCCGACTTCGACCAGCCGCTCGCCGCCGTGCACCAGACGAGCTCGCCCCGGCGCGGGGCGAGCCAGCTCTCGGCCTGAAGGCGCTGCCCGAGCAGGTAGCGGTGACCGTGCACGACCGCCTTCGGCTCTCCGGCGGTGCCGCTCGTGAAGGTGATCAGCGCCGGCTCCTGCGGCGCCGGGTCCGGCGCGGGCGGCGGGGCGGCGGCCTCCTCGAAGAGCGAGGTGTCCGGTACCAGGACCACCTCGCACTCCGGTCCGGCCTTCTCCAACTCCCCCCGGTTGCGCTGATCGGCGACGACCAGTGCCGGGCGCGTGTGCTCGAGGCGCAGCCGCAGGTCCCCGGAGCGCAGCTGCTCCGTGCAGGGCAGCACCACGGCGCCGAGGCGAAAGCAGGCGAGCATCGTCAGCACCCACTCGGGGCGGTTTCCGATCAGGGTCATCACCACGTCGCCCCGGCCGACCCCGCGTGCGGCGAGGGCGCCGGCCAGGCGCCGCGACCGCTCGCTCACCTCGCCGAAGGTCCACTCGCGGCGCCCACCGTCGGCGCTCAGCTCGACCAGGGCCCGGTCACCGGGGGGCGCCGCCTCCAGCACCTCGCGGATGAAGCCGCTCACGGGGTCGCGCCGCCGGGCGCGCCCGGCATCAGAGCACCATCTGGGTGCACAGGAAGTTGGCCATCAGACGGCGCCCGTCGTCCTCCTCGGCGCGATACACGCGCACCTCCCAGACCTGGGTGCGCGAGCCGCCGTGCAGGAGCTCGCCGACCGCCTCCAGCTCGTCGCCGGGGCGACCGGCCGCGAGCACGTTGGTCTTGAGCTCCGCCGTCGTGAAGCCGCGCTGGGGTGGCAGGTGGCGCATCGTGCCCCAGGCCGCCACCGTGTCCGCGAAGGCCACCCAGCAGCCACCGTGCACGTAGCCGCCCGGGTGCAGGTGGCGCTGGTCCACGTTCATGCGCCCGCGCACCGTGTCGTCGGTCAGCTCGACCAGCTCGATCCCGAGATACCCCGGAAAGGTCCCGGCCAGCGCCTCGCGGCTGGCGGCCACCGTGATGTGCTCGTTCGTGTCGGCCACTGCGCCGTGCAGTCTGCCAGCTTCGTCGCTGTGCGCCGCGGCCGCCGCGGGCACCGGCCTGTCGCGCAGAGCCGCCGACGGTATCCTCCCTGCGGAAGCCGAAAGCCGACAACGCGAGAACTGGAGCGCAGAGAGCATGGCCGTGGTAGCGGACCCCTACACCGAGAAGAGCGACGAGCAGAAGGCCATCACGGAGATGGTCCATCAGTTCGCCGACGAGCAGATCCTCCCCAACGCCGAGCACTACGACCACGAGGACGTCTTCCCGGAGCCGATCGTGGAGCAGATGAAGGAGCTGGGGCTGTTCGGCGTGACGATCCCGGAGGAGTACGGCGGCATGGGTCTCGACCTGACCACCTACGCGATGATCGTGGAGGAGCTCTCGCGGGGCTGGATCTCCATCTCGGGGATCGTCAACACCCACTTCATCGGCTCCTACCTGTTGATGCAGTTCGGCTCCGAGGAGCAGCGCCAGAAGTACCTGCCGGACATGGCCGCCGGCAAGATCCGGGCGGCCTTCTCGCTGTCCGAGCCCGAGCTCGGCTCCGACGTGCAGGCGATCAAGACCTCCGGCGTCAAGCGGGAGGACGGCAGCTGGGAGATCAACGGCCAGAAGATGTGGGTCACCAACGGCCTGCTCTCCTCGCTCGTGTTCGTGCTCGTCAAGACCGACCCCACGGCCGACCCGCGCCATCGCGGCTTCACCTGCTTCATCGCGGAGAAGGAGCCCGGCGCCGCGGAGAACACGGGCCCCTACAAGGGGCTGAACGTGCCTCCCAAGATCAAGAAGCTCGGCTACAAGGGGGTGGAGTCCACGGAGCTCGTGTTCGACGGCTACCACTGCCCGGCGGAGAACATCCTCGGCGGCGAAGAGGCCGGGCTCAACCGCGGCTTCGCGCAGATGATGGACGCGCTCGAGGTCGGGCGCGTCAACGTGGCGGCGCGCGGCGTGGGCATCGCCCAGCGGGCGCTCGAGCTGGCGCTGCGCTACTCGCAGGAGCGCAAGACCTTCGGCCGCCCTATCGCCGAGCATCAGGCGATCCAGTTCAAGCTCGCCGACATGGCCACGCAGGTGGACGCCGCCCGCTTGCTGACGCTGCGCGCCGCACGCATGAAGGACGCCGGCGAGCGTTCCGACCTGGAGGCGGGCATGGCCAAGCTGTTCGCCTCGGAGGCCGGCCGCTTCTGCGTGGAGGAGTGCTTCCGCATCCACGGCGGGTACGGCTACTCCAAGGAGTACGAGATCGAGCGGCTCTACCGCGACGCGCCGTTGCTGTTGATCGGCGAGGGCACCTCGGAGATCCAGCGCATGGTCATCGGGCGCAAGCTGCTCGCACGCCACAAGATCTGATGGGCTGATGAGCGAGGACGCCAAGGCACTGATCGAGACCGCCACCCGGCGCTTCGTCGAGGAAGTGCCGGCGCTCGCCCCGATCAAGCTGGTCGTCGGGCTCGAGCTGCGCGGGCGCGGCGACGTGCAGCACTTCCGCCTGGAGATGCCCTCGGTGAAGGTCACCAAGGAGGTGGCCACGGATGCGCGCGTGCAGGTGAGCATGCGGCGGGAGTTCTTCAACATCATGGCCACCGAGGCGAAGGTGGTGGACTGGGTCGAAGCGTTCACCTATGGCAAGGCCACCGCCTCCGGCCCCACGCAGATCCTCAAGCTGATCGAGAACGTGGTGGAGCGCAGCGAGGAACGCCGCCGCACCCGCCGGGCGCACCACGCGCCGGCGCACGACTAGCGCCGCTCGACGGCAGGACGCTCGAGCGCCCGGTGTCAGGCGACCGGGCCCGCGCTCGGCGTGGCTCCGGGCGTCAGCTCAGCGGTAGGAGGCGAACTGCTGCGCGAGGAAGGCCAGCGATAGGATGAGGAACACGCACATCACTATCAGTGAGAAGTTTTCGCGCATCGCTCCCTCGTGGTGCCTTCAGTGATCGACCCGTTCGCGGCGCCGGCATGAGAGCCGGTCGCTGGGGCAAACCCTAGCATCACGGCCGGCCTCGCTCCGGCGGTGGGGCGACCGGTGCGCCCCTATCCGGTGGGGCCGAAGGCCACCGAGGTGCCGAGCACATGACCGTCTGCGCCGAGCGCCACAACCTTGAAGCTGCGCTCCCCGGCGGGAGCCGCGATGGCGGTCTCGAACCCGGTCTTCGGCGCCCGCGCCACGACGGAGTAGTGCTCGCCGGCACCGGCGAGCACGCGCCACGATGTGAGCCGGGTGGCGCCGTTCCAGCTTGCATACACGGTCGTGTGCCCGTCGGTCTCGCGCGCCGCGCCGACCGGCGGCTGCAGCGGCAGCCCGACCCAGGGCTCGAGCATCGAGCGGTAGCTCAGGTCCGGGCGGGGGAAGTAGGCCTGCAGCAGCGGCTTGCCGGAGTGGTCGAACTCCGAGAAGAACGGTTCCGAGCCCCAGCCGACGAAGGCGTTGCCGTTCGCGAGCGGCTGGGTGGAGCCCATGAATTCCGATTCGAAGGTGCCGTCGCCTGGATACTGGGCGCCGAGTGTCGCGGTGTGCGTGGCGGGATCGATCTTCAGGACGAGGCCGCGCGAGGCGCCGGTGGCCGGGACGCGGCTGCCCCCGCCCGTGAGCTGGCAGCAGTGGTCGTCGAACAGGCTCACCGTGGAGCTGTTCTGCATCGTCACGTCGTGCTGCCACTGGAAGGCGGCCCCGGGGCCGAACTTGAAGCTCGAGCCACGCCCGCCGAGGGTCCAGTCGATGGCCCCGGTGTCGGCGTTGACCAGGTAGGCCGCCCAGGTGTTGCGCATCGAGACGAGCAGGTCGCCGCCCGGGAGTGGGTCGATGGCGTTCACGTGATACGCGTCCCACGGGTAGCCATTGGTGGGCACCGTGGAGTGGGACTCGCTCAGGGGCACGTGCTCGAGCGCATCCCACGAGCGCACCAGCTTGCCCGTCCTCAGGTTGTACTCCTGCACCGCCGAGTCCACCAGCGCGCCGTTGTAGGCGCCTCCGTAGGCGGAGAGGTTGTGGGCGACGTTCTTGTTGGCGGTGACCCAGGCGTCTTCGCCGTCGATCACGAAGGCGTGCAGCGTCAACTTCCAGCCGTCGGCCCCGCGCAGCGTGGCGACCGTCTGGTAGTGCTGGTTGACCACCACCCACTCGCCGCTTTCTGTGGCCCCTGCGGCGGTCACCACGCCCTGCCACCAGGCGAGCGCCGGGGCGCCACGGTAGCTCTCCAGGCTGAGCGTCGAGGCGGCCACCTTTTCGGGCACCGGCTCGAACCAGACCGGCTGGAGCTTCGAGTCGAGGATCAGCGGGCCGCTCTGCCCGACCAGTGGCGGGTGATTGAGGTTGAAGAAGTTGGTGGTGAAGATGTAGCCGGGGGCGAGCGCGCCGGAGGCGATCGCGCCTTCCCTTTCGATCTTCGGCGGGTGCAGCGCCGGCGCGGAGATGTAGCTGTAGGCACCGGTCTTCGTGTATTCCCCGATCGGCGGGCCATGCGAGCCGGCGAAGGCGATCACGAGGGCGATGAAGCCCGCAACGACGGCGCCGGTCACCACCGCCAGGCGCCGCGCCGGGGCGAAGGCGGCACCTCCGCTGGGCAGCGCCCTGGTCACGAGCGCGGCCGCGACGGCGAGGCCGGCGCAGATCAGGAACGCCAGGCGGAAGCCGTCGGTGAGCGCCTGGCGCTCACCCACGCCGGCGCCGAGCTGGTTGGTGGTGTGCTGCGTGGCCAGCGTGATCAGCACGGCGAGCCCGAGCCCGCCGCCGATCTGCCGCGAGGTGTTGACGAGCCCGGAGGCGAGCCCAGTCTGGCCCTCCTTGGCACCCTGCACGGCGGCGATCGTGGAGGGGACGATCGACATCGCGATCCCGGCGGTGGCGAGCAGCCCCGGCAGCATGATGTAGATGATCGGGCTGCCCGTGGGGCCGATCCCGGCCATCAGCACGAGGCCGACCGCCAGCATCACCAGCCCGGCGCTCAGAACGGCGCGCGCCCCATAGCGGTTCACGAGCTTGCCGGCGCGGCCGGCCACGAGCATGATCATCAGCGTCATCGGCAGGAAGATCAGCCCGGTGTTGAGCGGCGAGAGGTTGAGCACCTGCTGCAGGTAGAGCGAGCTCAGCAGCCACATGGGGAAGATCGCCGCGCTGAAGAGGATCACGACGTTGTTCGCCACGCGCAGCGGTCGCGGCAGCTCGGGGAACGGGATCAGCGGCTCCTTGGCCAGGCGCGCCTCGATATAGCCAAAGAGCGCGAGGACCAGCACCCCGGCAATGATCGGGCCGATCGAGGTCGGGGCGCTCCAGCCGGCCAACCCGGCTTCCACGATCCCGTACACGAGGATCACCTGCCCGAGCGTCAACGTCACCGCGCCGGCCACGTCGAAGTTCGTTCCGCGCGCCCTGTTGCGCCGCTCCTGTACGAACAGGTAGGCGATGACCGCGGTCACGATCCCGATGGGCGGGTTGATGAGGAAGACCCAGCGCCAGGAGATCTCGTAGGTGAGCACCCCGCCGAGCAGCACCCCGGCGGAGCCGCCGAGGCCGTTCATCGCGGCCCAGAGGCCGATCGCCCGGTTGCGCGCCGGGCCGACGGCGAAGGAGGCCGTGATGATGGCGAGCGAGCAGGCGGCCATGAAGGCGCCGGCGAAGCCCTGGAAGGCACGCGCCGCGATCAGCACGTCGCGGTTCGGCGCGAGCCCGCCGATCAGTGAAGCCAGCGCGAACAGCAGCAGGGCGGTCACGAAGGTGCGGCGCTGGCCGAAGTAGTCGGCCACGCGGCCGCCCAGCATCAGGAAGCTGGCGAAGGTGATCGCGTAGGCGTCGACGATCCAGGGCACGTAGGCCGAGTTGAAGTTGAGCGCCGACTGGATCGAGGGCAGGGCGACGTTGACGATGCTGATGTCGAGGATGACCATGAACTGGGCCACGCAACAGGCGCCCAGCAGCCAGGCCGAGCGCCGGTCGAGCCGCCTGCCGCCCCTCTCCTCGGGTGCGCCGTCCTCGGTCCCCCCGGCGCCGTCCTTGGATCCGTCGGCGTCGCGGGTCGTGCCCCAGGTGAGGGCCTCCTGCCCGGTACCGGTGGGCCCCTCCGGGGTCGCGGCGGCGGTCAGGGCCTCGGCGGTCTCGCCGCCCTTGGGACCCTGGGCGTCGACCTCGAGTGCCGCGGAGCCGCTCGGCTCGGGGGCCGACTGTGCGCTTGGCTCGTGCTCTTGCATCACTGTGAGCGCCCTAGCCTAGCCGGGCGAGGTGATGCCGGGCCGCGCTGCCGCAGGCCTGTGGGCCAGGCCGGCGGCAACGGCGATCGGCGCCTGAGAGGTTGGTAGGCTGCGCATCCCAGTGTCCGTGCGAGAACAGGAGAGTCACCGATGAAGCGAGCCCTGCTGGTCGTTGTCGTGGGGGCTCTTGCGCTCGCCGGGTGCGGCTCGAGCTCGGGTGGGAGCGGGTCGAGCGAAAGCAAGTCGGCCACGGAAAGCACCGTGACCACGAGCACGCACCACAAGTACGGCGGCGGCTCGGCCGCCTACTAGCCGAACGAGGCTTCAAAGCTCTGCACCTTGACGGTGGGCGAGGTGGCGAGCACCTTGCCGGTCGAGTCGAGCGCCTGCACGGCCACGTAGGCGTACTTGTGCGCCACGATGGCTTCGCTTTCGAAGCCGTTGTCCGGGTAGATGCCGCCGGGTTTCAGTGAGTCGGAGGCGGTCCCGCCCAGCACGCGCCAGCTCGCCACCTCGGTGGCGCCGTTCCAGCTGGCGTGCACGATCGTCTGTTCGCTGGTGTTGTTGAGGTTGGCGGTGAGCGCCGGCTGCGTCAGGGGGCGCCCGCTCCAGGGGTGGCGGAAGCCCCGGTAGGAGTCCATGTCGAGCGGCAGCCGGGCGTCGAACAGGAGCGAGCCGTCCGGGGCGTACTCGCCGATGTCCGGGATCGCGCCGAAGTCGACCACCGAGTTGCCGCTCGGGAGGGTCTGCATGTTGCCCTGGCTGACCGCCAGGAGAGGGGGTGACTGGGCGTAGGAGGCGGTGAGGCGCGCTTCGTGGGTCTTCAGGTCGAGTGCGATCCGCACACCCCTCGATTGCGGGTGGACCGGCGGGTTGGAGCCGTCGTCGAAGTAGG
>Ga0335085_10016703_pt1 | contig 10594 bp, 9 predicted proteins | sample Lox_Sample_45_FD_206712 | JGI IMG/M metagenome (GOLD analysis project Ga0335085, IMG submission 206712) | Soil microbial communities from Loxahatchee National Wildlife Refuge, Florida, United States - Lox_Sample_4.5 | ecosystem: Environmental > Terrestrial > Soil > Wetlands | place: USA: Florida...
CGGAGGGACCCAGCAGGGTGAAGAACTCGCCGGCCTCGATGCCGATGCTGACGTCGTCGACTGCGGTGAAATCGCCGAAGCGGCGGGTGACGTTCTGGATCTCTAGCAGCGCCATCGCCGGTCGACTCGAACCCCCCTCGCGTGAGCGGGGAATTGTAGCAAAATGAGGCGTGATTTCTCGCGAGACCGCTTCTTCCGCCCGGCGGTTGCCGCAGCTGCTCATGGCAGCGGTGCTTTTCATGGCAACGCCCGCCAGCGACGCCGAGGAGCCGCGCACCTACCAGCTCGATCCTTTCGCGCAGGCAACCGGCGGCTATCCCGGATGTCCGGAGGCCAAGCCGCCGGCGCTGACCGAGCAGGAGATGCGCACCTCGGCGCACGAGCGTGCCGAGCGCGGTACGTCGTGCTGCCTCGCCGGCACGTGCGAATGCGGAGGAGCCTACAAGCGTGACCCGGAGATCAATGAACGGGTCGCGAGCGCGATTCGAGACGACCGGCGCTTTCGCGATACCAGCGTGTGGGTCACCACGACGCGCAAGTTCGTGACTCTCGACGGATGCGTGCGGACGCGCGCGCAGAAGACGGCGCTGGAACGCCTGGTCAAGCGCCTGCCCGACGTGGCGATCGTCTGGAACCAGACAATCGTGGGAACGAAGGCCCCGGCGAAGAAGTAGCTAGGCGACTCGCCGCGCGTATGCAAGCACGGCGCCATCGTCGATCTGCTCGTGCCAGTACGGCGTGCGCAGCCCATGCGCGACATAGGCGTGAAACGATGAGTAGGGCCAGTCCTTGGGCCGCCGCGCGAGGCCGTGGCGAACCGGATCGGAATGAATGCGATCGGCCGCGCACGCAACGTCGGCCTCGCCGGCGAGCGGTGCCTCATCGTGCCCCGCCGCCCACATCTCGCGTCCTCCGCCGCAGACGCGCTCGAAAAGCCCCTTGATGAGTCGCCAGCGCGCATCTCGCGCCGTATCGTCGCTTGCAAACGTCAGGATGCAGTGCATGTGGTCCGGCAGCACGACGCCGGCGTTCATGGTGAACGGGTAGCGGTCGCGGCACGCGCGGAAGGCGAGTCGCAGCGTGTCGACGTGCTCGGTCAGCGCTCCGTACCACTCCTCGAGCAGGACTACGGTGAAGCAATACGCCGCGGGCGCCGCACGCTGGGCGGAATCTGATTCCATCGGCGCAATGTCCCACGGGACAGGCGTCCCGGGGTGCGCCTTTTGGCCGATGAATGCAGCCGAGCCAACGTCAGCTCGATTTCGGCTCCGACGGTTTGATCACCCCTACGGCCGTCAGGAGGTCGATCGGCACGGGGAAGACGATGGTCGAGCTCTTGTCGCCGGCGATGTTGCCGAGCGTCTGCAGATATCGGAGCTGCATCGCCTGCGGCTGCTGCGCGAGCATCTGCGCCGCCTGCAGCAGCTTTTCGGACGCCTGCAATTCACCCTCGGCGTGGATGATCTTGGCGCGGCGCTCGCGCTCCGCCTCGGCCTGCCGGGCGATCGCGCGGACCATTGATTCGTTCAGATCCACCTGCTTGATCTCCACCGTCGAGACCTTGATGCCCCACGCATCAGTCTGCGTGTCGAGCACCCTCTGGATGTCGAGGTTGAGCTTCTCCCGCTCGGAGAGCAGCTCGTCGAGAGCGTGCTTGCCGAGGATGGCGCGCAGCGTCGTCTGCGCGAGCTGGCTCGTCGCCTGGAGAAATTGCTCGACCTGGATCACCGACTTGGCAGGGTCGACCACTCGGAAATAGATGACCGCGTTCACCTTCACCGAGACGTTGTCGTGCGTGATCACGTCCTGGGGCGGCACGTCCATGACGATGGTGCGCAGGTCGACGCGAACCCACTGCTGTATCCCGGGAATGATGAGGATCAGACCCGGGCCCTTGACCTTCCAGAAGCGGCCGAGCATGAATACGACGCCGCGCTGGTACTCTCGCAGGACGCGGAATGACGCGAGGATGAGCAGGACGATGATGAGAACGAACCCACCGAAACCCATTCCGAATAGCATGGTCAGCTCCTTGCACCCTCGTTGGTCGGTGTCACGCTGAGCACGAGCCCGTCGCGTCCGGTGACGCGGACGTCCTGCCCGCGCTTGAGCGGCACGCTGCTGCGCACGCGCCATTGCTCGCTATGGATGCGCGCCCAGCCATCCGCTTCGGCATCCTCCAGCACGACGCCCACGCTTCCGATGAGCTGCTCGTGGCCCGTGACCACGGGGCGCCGCCGTGCTCGCAGGGCGACTCCGCCGACGAGGAAGACGAACCCCGCGGAGATCAGCGCGAGCGAGGCGATCAGCCAGTAGGGCACACCGAAGCCCGGGATGTCGGTGTCGATCAGCATCACCGCGCCGATCACAAAGGCGATGATCCCGCCCACACCCAGCGACCCGTAGCTTGGCAGGAAAGCCTCGGCGACCAGAAAGCCCAGGCCGAGCAGCACCAGCGCGAGCCCGGCGTAGTTGACCGGCAGCATGTTGAGCGCGAAAAGCCCCAGGCAGAGGCAGATCGCGCCGACGACACCCGGAAGCACGAAGCCCGGGTTGGAGAACTCAAAGAACAGCCCGTAGACGCCGAGCATCATGAGGATCAGCGCGACGCTCGGATCGGTGATCACGGCGAGAAAACGACTCTTCCAGTCGGCCTCGAGCGTGATCGGGGTGACGCCCGCGGTCGCGAGCACGCGTTCGCCGGCGGCGGTCGTCACCTTGCGTCCGTCGAGCTTGGCGAGCAAGTCCGGCACATCGCGCGCGGTGAGATCGATGACGTGCTGCTCGAGCGCCTCGTCGGCCGACAGGCTCACCGCCTCGCGCACCGCCTTCTCGCCCCAGTCGGCGTTGCGGCCGCGAAGCTGCGCGAGGCCGCGGATGTAGGCAGCCGCGTCATTGGTCTGCTTGCGCGTCAGCGTATCCTGGTGTCCTTCCTCCGCGACCTTTCCCTTCTCCTTTTCAGCGCCTGGTGGAGGCGATGGCGAGGCTGGCGACGGCATGCCGATCTGGATCGGAGTGGCGGCGCCAAGGTTCGTTCCGGGCGCCATCGCCGCGATGTGGCTCGCGTAGAGAATGTACGTACCTGCACTAGCCGCGCGGGCGCCGCTCGGCGCGACGAAGACCGCGACCGGAAACCGGGAAGCGAGGATCGCCTTGATGATCTCGCGCATCGAGGTGTCGAGGCCGCCCGGGGTATCAATCTGCAGCACGACGAGCTGGGCGTCGTCTCGCTCGGCGCGGGCGAGGCCGCGCGTGACGTAGTCGGCCGTCGCAGGGCCGATCGCGCCGGTGACAGGGAGCACCATGATCGGCGCCGCAGCCGCAAGCGCGCCCGACGACAAGGCAAAGCACGCAAGAGCGACCTGCAACAGCTTTACCATCTTCACGCGAACCGCCCCGCGGAATCAGGCATGGTGAAGGATTATTGCAGAAAACTGCCTGAGAGGCGCGCCCCGCTGTTCACCGGGCGCCCGCGCCCGTCTCGTGTTGGCGCCGTGTCGCCGACGCTGCGTTTCATACCTCCTGAGGCGTTGCCCGCGCCGACGGCACTGCGCGCCGGCGCTGCATCAGCATGATGCCGCCGAGCACGGCGAGCGCCGGGAGGAACATCCACTCTTTTGCGGGACTCGGAGCGAGGGTCTCGATGCCGGTGATGGTGAAGCCCTGCTCGACGCCGGCCTTGTCGGCCGCGCTGTGGAGGTTCACCGCCGCGACCTGCACGCCGGTCGGCGCGGTTAGCGTGGTCATGCCGGCCCGGCTGAGGCGCTGTGCTGCCGGGCCCGCGTTGCCCAGGGGCAAGAATATCGTCTTCTTGACGTTCTTGCCCTCGATCGTTGTGCCTTCGATGCGCAGGCGCAGCCCACTGTCCGAGGGCGCCGCGGCCGCGAACTCCATGAGCTTCTCAGGCGGCACGAGTTCGTACTTCTGGAAGGCGAAGTCCATCCAGAAACCGGGCCGCAGGAGCGTGAACGTTACCAGCAGCATTGCCACCGATTCGTACCACCGGCTCTTGGTGATGAACCATCCCTGCGTGGCGGCGGCGAATACCAGCATCGCGACGATCGCGGAGGCGATGACCAGCGCAAGATGCGCATAGGAGTGGATGTCGATCAGCAGCAGCTCCGTATTGAAGATGAACATGAACGGCAGGATACCGGTGCGGATGGAATACCAGAACGCGGTGAAGCCGGTGCGTAGATAGTCGCCCCGCGAAATCGCTGAGGCCGCGAACGCGGCGAGTCCCACCGGCGGCGTCACGTCGGCCATCAGCCCGAAATAGAAGACGAACATGTGCACCGCGACCAGCGGCACCACCAGGCCGCTTTGCGACCCGAGTTCCACAACGACCGGCGCCATCAACGTAGACACCACGATGTAGCTCGCCGTGGTTGGCATGCCCATGCCCAGGATGATGCAAATCAACGCAGTCAGGAACAGCATGCCGAGCATGTTACCGGCGGAGATCGTCTCGACGAGATCGGTCATCACCAGTCCGAATCCCGTCAGCGTGACCGTGCCGACGACGATACCAGCGGCAGCGGTGGCGATCGCGATGCCGATCATGTTGCGCGCACCGGTGCCGAGCCCGTCGATGAGATCGATCACTCCCAGCCGCAGGCGCGCCAGCGGCGCGGCTTCCTTCCGGAAGAATGCGATCAGCGGCTTCTGCGTGAGCAGGATCACGATGAGAAGGGTGGTCGCGTAGAACGCCGAGAGGCCGGGCGAGAGCCGTTCCACCATCAGCACCCAGATCAGGAGCACGACGGGCAGCAGGAAATGCAGGCCCGCGAGCACGGTTTCCTTGAGCGGCGGCAGCTCGATCACCGCCGCGTCCGGATCGTCGACGACGAGGTCGGGCTCGGCGGCCACGATGCGCAAGAGCCCCAGGTACACGATCGCAATCAAGCCGAGCACGATCCACAGGCCGCCGCCTGGAAAGACCTCCTTAATCCATCCAAGCGCGTAGTAGACGACGTTGGCGAAGACCACGAGCGCGGCGAGCGTCATCAGGATCCCCGCGATTCTCCCGAGCGCGGAGGAGCCCGGGCGCGGCGGCAGGCCCTTGATGCCGGCTTTGCACGCCTCGAGATGCACGATGTAGAAGAGTGCGATATACGAGATCGCTGCCGGGAGGGCAGCGTTCTTGCAGATCTCTACATAGGACACGCCGACGTATTCAGCCATGAGGAACGCTGCGGCGCCCATGACCGGCGGCATGATCTGGCCGTCTACGCCGGCCGCCGTCTCGATCGCGCCGGCTTTTTCCGCCGTATAGCCGACTCGCTTCATTAGGGGAATGGTGAAGGTGCCGCAGGTCACGACGTTCGCGACCGACGAGCCGGAGATCATGCCCATCATCCCGGAGGAGACCACCGCGGCCTTGGCCGGGCCGCCGCGCATGTGACCGAGGAGCGCAAACGCGACCTTGATGAAGTAGTTGCCTGCCCCAGCCTTCTCGAGGAGCGACCCGAAGAGCACGAACAAGAAGATATAGCTCGCGGAAACGCCGACCGCGACGCCGAAGACGCCTTCGGTGGTGAGCCAGTAGTGCGACACCGCCTTGGTGAGCGACACGCCCTTGTGCTGCACGATCTCCGGCATCCATGGGCCCGCGAAGGCGTAAACGAGCATCAGCCCCGCGATGATCGCGAGCGGTGGTCCGACAACGCGCCGCGTGGCTTCGAGGAGCAATGCCATGCCGACGATGGCCGCTGCGAAATCGAGAGGCGTCGGCTGCCCTGGCCGCGTCGCGAGCTCCCGATAGAACAGGAAGAGATACGCGCCGCAGAACGCGGCTACCGCCGCAAGGATCCAGTCCTGAATCGGGATGCGGTCGCGCGGGGAGGATTTGCGGAAGGGATACGCGAGGTACCCGGTAAAGAGTCCGAGACCGAGGTGCAAGGCCCGCATCTCGGTGTCGTTGAGAATGAAGACGTTAAGCGCGAACGGCAGCGGCGAGGCGTACCAGAGCTGGAGCAGCGACCAGCCGATGCACACGGCGGTGAGCAGCGTGCGCGCGGCCCCGACGGGCTTGCGCCCGCCGAGGTCCGCCTGCTGCACCAGCTCGCGGACGTCGACGGTCTCGCTCATCGTGACGCCCTCCGAGCGGGACGAGCCCTACTTGATCCAGCCCTTCTCGCGGTAGTAGCGCAAGGCGCCTTCGTGCAGCGGCGCGGACAGGCCGTCCTTGATCATTTGCTGCGGATCGAGATTGGCGAATGCCGGGTGCAGCTTCTTGAACTCGTCGAAGTTGTCGAACACGGCTTTGGTGATGATGTAGACCGTGTCGGGCGACACCTTCGAGGAGGTGACCAGCGTTGCGAGGACGCCGTAGGTTTTCGTCGGCTCGGGATTATTCGCGTACATGCCGCCGGGAATCGTGGCGTACGCGTAGTAGGAGTACTTCTTCACCAATCCATCGACTGCCGGGCCGGTGAGCGAGATCAACTTCGCGCCGCATGCTGTCGTCGGATCCTGGATGTTCGCCGAGGGATGGCCGACGCCGTAGAAGAAGCCGTCGATCTTGTTGTCGCAAAGGGCAGCGCCCTGTTCGTCGGCTTTGAGCTCGGAGGCGAGTGCGAAATCCGAGATCTTCATGTTCATCGCAGCGAGCAGCTCGTCCATCGCCGAGCGCGTTCCCGAGCCGGGGTTGCCTATGTTGAAGCGCTTGCCCTTGAAGTCGGCGAAGGTCTTGATGTTCGCCTCCTTGCGTGCGACCACCGTGAACGGCTCGGGGTGCACCGACATGACGGCGCGCAGATCCTTGTCCGGCTCCTTGAACGGTCCTGTGCCGTTGTAATCCTGGTACTGGACGTCGGACTGCGCCATCCCGAAGTCGAGCTCGCCGGCCTTGATGGTGTTCACGTTGTAGACCGAGCCGCCGGTCGATTCCACCGAGCAGCGGATGCCGGTCTTCGCGCGGTCCTTGTTGACCAGGCGGCAAATCGCGCCGCCGACCGCGTAGTACACGCCGGTTACGCCGCCGGTGCCGATGGTGACGAACTTCTGCTGCGCCAGCGCCGCCGGGGAAGAAAGAAGCCCTGCTGCCAACGCGACAATCACCAGCGACGTCACCGTCAAAGTACTGCGAAAGGCATTGCTTTTCATGATTCCCTCCCTCCGTGAGCGAATGCTGCTGGAAAGGCGATACTCCATGGGCAGTCTCAGGCGACGCTGCCTTCATCGGCCGGCGCAGATGCAGGCACGGCGAGGCGCTTCGCATCCCGCTCTTTCACCACGGACGCGAGCGCACCCTGGACCGCCCCGGCGAGCCGGCCGACGATCTCGTCGAGCTCATTATCGGTCACGATGAACGGCGGCGCGAGCAGCACGTGGTCGCCGTACCGGCCGTCGATCGTGCCGCCCATGGGATAGACCATGAGCCCACGCGCCATCGCCTCCGCCTTGACGCGAGCGTGCACCCGCAGCGCCGGGTCGAAGGGTTCCTTGCTGGCGCGATCCGCGACGAACTCGAGCGCCATGAACAGTCCGCGTCCTCGGATGTCGCCTACGTGCGGGTGCTTCTCGAATGCGCGGTGCAGCCGCTCGCGCAATCCCTTGCCCTGTCGCTGCACGGACGCGAGCAGATCGTCGCGCTGGATCACTTTCTGCACTGCGAGCGCGGCAGCGCAGGCGACCGGATGACCGATGTAGGTGTGCCCGTGCTGGAAGAAGCCGCTCCCCTGCGTGAGCGCGCTGATGATCTTCTCGCCGACGAGCACGGCGCCGATCGGCTGGTATCCGCCGCCGAGCCCCTTGGCGATCGCCATCAGATCCGGGGCGATGCCCTCCTGCTCGACGGCGTGCAGGGTCCCGGTGCGACCCATGCCGCACATCACTTCATCAGCGATGAGCAGGATGGCGTGGGCATTGCAGATCTCTCGGATCCGGCGGAAGTAGCCCGGCACCGGCGCCAGTGCGCCCGCGGTCGCGCCCCCCACCGTCTCGGCCACGAACGCGATCACGTTCTCGCCGCCCAGGCGCTCGATCGTATCCTCGAGCTCCCGCACGAGCCGCGCGCCATAGGCTTCCGCCGTCTCGTCGGCGCGCCGGTCGCGATACTCGTAGCACGGCGCGACGTGAGCGACATCGATCAGCAGCGGCGCGAACTGCCGACGGCGCCATTCGTTGCCGCCGACGGCGAGCGCGCCGAGCGTATTGCCGTGGTAGCTCTGGCGGCGGGCGATGAAGTGGCGCCGCTGCGGCTCACCGATCTCGACGAAATACTGGCGGGCGAGCTTCAGCGCCGCCTCGATCGCCTCCGAGCCGCCGGAGACAAGATAGGTGTGAGAGATGCCCGGCGGCGCGTGCGCGATCAGATGGTCGGCAAGCTCTTCCGCAACGACGGTCGAGAAGAAGCTCGTGTGCGCGTAGGCGATGCGATCGATCTGCTCGTGCATCGCGCGCACTACGTCCGGATGGCCGTGGCCGAGGCACGACACGGCCGCTCCGCCCGAGGCGTCGAGGTATTCGCGGCCCGCCGCGTCGCTGATGAGGATGCCGCGGCCGCCGACGGCGAGCGGCAGCGTGCCGCGCAGGCTGCGGTGGAGAATGTGGCTCATGTGACAGACGTTATATGGGCGGCCCGGGAGTTACAAGCGTTTTATCGCGGCGCATCCCCAGCGCTCAGGCGAGGGAACGGCGCAGCAGCACCAGGATCACGCCCGCGATGAGCATTGCCAGCACGCCGAGCCAGCGATTGCGCGCCTTCTGCGCGGCCGCGAGCTCGCGGAAGGCCTCGTCGGAGACCGCTGCCGGCGCGGTGAGCTTCTGGTACAGGAGCCGCGGCAGCTGCGGCAGCGCGGTGGCGAGGAAGGGCGCTTCCTCGCGCAGGCGACGCTCGAGAGCGCGCCAGCCGATCTGGTCCTGCATCCAGCGCTCGAGGAAGGGTTTGGCGGTCACCCAGAGGTCGAGGTCGGGATCGAGCTGGCGCCCGAGCCCTTCGACGTTGAGCAGCGTCTTCTGCAGCAGTACGAGCTGCGGCTGGATCTCGACGTTGAAACGGCGCGACGCCTTGAACAGCTGTATCAGCACGCGCGCGAGCGAGATCTCCTTCAGCGGTTTGTCGAAGATCGGCTCACACACCGCGCGCACCTCGCTCTCCAGCTCGTCGACGCGCGTCTCCGGCGGCACCCAGCCTGACTCGATGTGGGCGGTGGCCACGCGGCGGTAGTCGCGATGGAAGAAGGCGAGGAAGTTCTGCGCGAGGTAGCTCTTGTCGGTCTCCGACAGCGTGCCCATGATGCCGAAATCGAGCGCGATGTACTTGCCGAAGTTGGGCGGGTCGGTTGCAACGAAGATATTCCCCGGATGCATGTCGGCGTGGAAGAACCCGTCGCGGAACACCTGCGTGAAAAAGATCTCCACGCCAGCGCGGGCGAGGCGGGGTATGTCGATGCCCGCCTCCTTCAGGCGCGCGACGTGACTTATCGGAATGCCCGCCATGCGCTGCATCACCATCACCTCGGCGCTGCACCAGTCCCAGTAGACCTCGGGCACGAGCAGCAGGGGCGAGTGCAGGAAGTTGCGCCTGAGCTGCGAGCAGTTCGCCGCCTCGCGACCCAGGTCGAGCTCATCGTGGATCGTCTTGTCGAATTCGGCGACGACCTCGCGCGGCTTGAGCCGTCTGCCGTCCGACCAGAGCTTCTCCGCGGCCCAGGCGCCTGTTTGCATGAGCGCGAGATCCTTTTCGATCGTCGCGGAGATGTTGGGCCGCAGCACCTTCACCGCCGCAGGCGTTCCGTCCGGGAGCTCCGCGAGGTGGACCTGCGCCACCGACGCGCTCGCCACCGGCTGCAGGTCGAAGCTCGTGAATACCTGCTCGGGGGGCTTGCCGTAGACGCGGCTCAACGTCGCGAAGACCTGCTCGGTGGCGAACGGCGGCACCCGGTCCTGGAGCTTGGCGAGCTCGTCGGCAATGTCGGGCGGCAGCAGGTCGCGTCGCGTCGAGAGGACTTGCCCGAACTTGACGAAGATAGGCCCCAGGGCTTCGAGCGCGAGCCGCAGGCGTGTTGCGCGCGGCGCGGACGTGTCGCGCCAGAAGGTGACGGTGCGCGCGGCGGGCCTCAACCAGCGGAAGCGCTCGTGCCCGAGCAGGAACTCGTCGAGCCCGTACTTGAGCGCGACGAACCAGATCTTCGCGAGCCGGAACCAGCGCATGCCCGCGACCGCCACCTACCTCGCGGCGGTTGCCATGATCTCGACCAGCAACTCGGGACGAAACAGCGGCGCGCCCACGCAGGCGCGCACCGGCGGGTTCGCCCTGTCGGCCCAGGCATTCCACTCCGCGTTGTGCTCCGCGAACAGCGCCATGTCGTCGACGGCTTTGGGTGTTACGCCGCAGAGGTAGACGGTGTCGCCGTGCGCGACCACGCGGCTGAAGATGGGCAGTCCCGGGCCGGCGTCGATGATGCCCTGCCTGGAGATGGTCATGGTCGATTTCCTTTGCGTCGTTTGGATCTCGGAGGCCGCGGGTGCTGTTCGATGCGCGCGACCTGCCTCTCGAATGGATCGCGGCGTGAGAGCAGCCGCCCTTGGCGCGCCGCCAGCAGCGGAAAATGCCGCAACGCGTCGAGGCGATCGTGCAGCTCCCAGC
>Ga0335085_10016704_pt1 | contig 10594 bp, 10 predicted proteins | sample Lox_Sample_45_FD_206712 | JGI IMG/M metagenome (GOLD analysis project Ga0335085, IMG submission 206712) | Soil microbial communities from Loxahatchee National Wildlife Refuge, Florida, United States - Lox_Sample_4.5 | ecosystem: Environmental > Terrestrial > Soil > Wetlands | place: USA...
CAGCCCTCGACGGCCGGGCTCCACTCGTCGAGCAGCACGGGCAGGGTGCGGATCAGCCGCGTCTTACCCTGGCCCCGCTCGCCGAGCAGGATCGTGTCGTGCCCGGCCAGCATGGCCCGCTCGACGTGCGGCAGCACGGTCTGGCCGAAGCCGACGATGCCGGGGAAACGGTCTTCGCCCGCGCGCATCCTGGCCAGCAGGTTGCGCCGGAGTTCGTCTTTGACGGTCTCGTACCGGTGCCCGGTGGCGCGCAGTTCGCCCAGGGTTGCCGCGCTGGGCCGGGGCAGGACGGAGTCAGCTTGGGGATTCTGCACAGTATTGACCATACGTCGTGCGACGGAGAGCTTCGCATCTCCGTCGCATGCATGACCCCGCTGCTCGCATCTCAGCACGGGTCACGTTGACCACGGGTGCGACACTTCATGCATGGCGATGATCTCCTCCCCGGTGGGCGCCGCCGACGTTGCCGCCGCCCACGACGTGCTGCGGGACGTGCTGCCGTCCACCCCGCTGCTGCACTCCCGGGTGCTGACTGAGCGGCTCGGCGGCCCGGTGTTCTTCAAATGCGAGAACCTGCAGCGCACCGGGTCGTTCAAAGCCCGCGGCGGGTACTACCGGATCTCCCGGCTGAGCGAGGCCGAGCGGGCCAACGGGGTGGTCGCGGCCAGCGCCGGCAACCACGCCCAGGGAGTGGCGTTCGCGGCTGAGATCCTCGGCGTGAAGGCCACCGTCATCATGCCGGTCGGCGCGCCGCTGCCCAAGATCGAGGCCACCCGGGGCTATGGGGCGGACATCATCTTCCACGGCGAGACGGTGGACGACGCCGTGGAGTACGCCCGGGAGTACGCCCAGGACCGGTCGGCGGTGCTGATCCACCCGTTCGATCACCCGGACATCGTGGCCGGCCAGGGCACCCTGGGCCTGGAGATCATGCAGCAGTGCCCGCAGGTGCGCACCATCGCCATCCCGGTCGGCGGCGGCGGCGTGGCCGCCGGGATCACCGTCGCGGTCAAGAGTGCCGACCCCACCATCCAGGTCATCGGGGTGCAGGCCGAGGCGGTGGCGGGCTACCCGGCCTCGCTGGCGGCCGGGCACCCGGTCCGGGTGGCGAACGCGGCCACCATGGCCGACGGCATCGCCGTCTGCCTGCCCGGGGACATCCCGTTCGGCATCATCTCGGCCTACGAGGACCGGGTGGTGACGGTGTCCGAGGAGAGCCTGTCCCGTGCGCTGGTGCTCTGCCTGGAGCGGGCCAAGCAGGTCGTCGAGCCGGCCGGCGCGGCCGGGGTGGCCGGCCTGCTCGAGCACCCCGGCATGTTCGAGCCGCCGGTGGTCGTGGTGCTGTCCGGCGGCAACATCGACCCGCTGCTGCTGTCCAAGGTGCTGCGGCACGGGCTGGCCGCGGCCGGCCGGTACCTGACGTTCCGCTGCCGGATCCCGGACCGTCCCGGCGGGCTGGCCGCGCTGCTGGCCGCGGTGGCCGGGCTGGGCGCCAACGTGCTGGACGTGATGCACGAGCGGATTACGCCGCGCCTGCAGGTCGGCGAAGTGGACGTGCTGCTCCAGGTGGAGACCCGCGGGCCGGCGCACTGCGACGAGGTGATCAGCGAACTGCGCAAGGGCGGCTACCACCTGATGTTCCGCTGAGCCCCACCAGCACCAATCGGTTGATCACGGCCACCCGGACGTGGGAACTCGGCTATTTTGCCCGCCATGCGTCCTATGTCCGGCTGGCTGGGCACAGCCTCATGAGCTGCGGCGGCATCAGGGCGGGCGACCACCGGCACTGCGGCCCGTGCGGCCGGATCCGGCCCGTGGTCACCTGCCCGTTCTGCATTGGCGGCAGTGCCTGTATGGCCTGCCTGAACTGCCCCGACTGCCCCGACCTGGCGGACTTAATGGGGCTGCTCCAGGCCATGATCGTGGTCAGCCCGCTGCGTTATGGCGCCGCCAACTTACCGGCTCAGAGGTTGCCGCGGCGGGCCTGCTCGCGCTCGATGGCCTCGAACAGCGCCTTGAAGTTGCCCTTGCCGAAGCCCTCCGAGCCGTGCCGCTCGATCAGCTCGAAGAACACCGTGGGCCGGTCCTGCACCGGCTTGGTGAAGATCTGCAGCAGGTAGCCGTCCTCGTCCCGGTCGACCAGGATGCCCAGCTCGCGCAGCACGTGCACGCCGATGTGGGTCTCGCCGGCCCACTCGCCGAGCGTGTCGTAGTAGCTGTCCGGGGTGGTCAGGAAGCTGACCCCGGCGGCCCGCATGCCGCGTACCGTGGCCACGATGTCGTCGCAGGCCAGCGCGATGTGCTGGACCCCGGGCCCGCCGTAGAACTCCAGGTACTCGTCGATCTGCGACTTCTTCTTGCCCACCGCGGGCTCGTTGATCGGGAACTTGACCGTGCGCGAGCCGTCCGCGACCACCTTGCTCATCAGCGCGGAATACTCGGTGGCGATGTCGTCGCCGACGAACTCCTTCATGTTGGTGAAGCCCATCACCCGCTGGTAGAACGCCACCCACTCGTCCATCCGGCCCAGCTCGACGTTGCCCACGCAGTGGTCGACCTCGGTGAAGAACGGCCGCTCCGGCGGCGCTGCGACCGGCTCGGCCGCGACGTACCCGGGCAGGTAAGGCCCGCTGTACCCGGCCCGCTCGACCAGGGTGTGCCGGGTGTCCCCGTAGGTCGCGATGGCGGCCAGCACCACCTTGCCTGACTCGTCCTCTTCCAGGTGCGGCTCGGCCAGGCCGCGCGCCCCGCGGGACGTCGCGTACTGATAGGCCGCCTCGGCCGAGTGCACACCGAGGGCCAGGTCGACGACCCCGTCGCCGTGCCCGGCCACGTGCCGGGCCAGTTCGGTGCCGGGCCGCACCGGCCCGCGCAGCACGAACCGGGCCCGGCCGGATTCCAGCACGTAGGCCACCTCGTCGCGGCAGCCGGTCTCCGGCCCGCGGTAACCCACGCACCGCATGCCAAACGCCGTGGAGTAGTAGTGCGCGGCCTGCCGGGCGTTGCCCACCGCAAAGACGACCGCGTCCATGCCAGTAACCGGGAATTCGTCCATGACGAGAATGCTCGGCTGGTCATGCAAGATGTGCAATAGTTACTTTGATTGCTGATCAATTTGTATAATATTGAACGCTAGTATGCGTGGTCTCTGTACATCCTGACCTGATGCCGACGGGGCTGACTCGATGATCGACGAACTGGACGCGCGGCTGATCGGCCTGCTCGCGGCGGAACCCCGGGTCGGGGTGCTGGAAGCGTCCAAGCGGCTCGGTGTGGCCCGCGGCACGGTGCAGGCCCGGCTGGACCGGCTGCACCGCAGCGGCGTGGTCACCGGGTACGGCCCGGACGTGGACCCGGTCGCGCTGGACCACGGTGTGACGGCGTTCATCACGCTGGAGATCCGGCAGGCGGGCGGGCACGACCCGGTGGCCGGGCGGCTGGCCGCCATCCCCGAGGTACTGGAGGCGCACACCATCACCGGGGCCGGCGACATGCTGTGCCGGGTGGTGGCCCGGACCAACGCGGACCTGCAGCGGGTGATCGACGCGATCCTGGACGTGGCCGGGGTGGTCCGGGCGTCCACGGTGATCGCGCTAGCCACCCCGCTGCCCTACCGGGTCCTCCCGCTGGTCCGCGCGGCCGCCGCTGCGCAATCCACAACCCCGTAAGCACCAGCAGTCCCAAGAATCACCCGAGTCCCAGCGGGCGAGTGTCCCTATGTGCATGAATGCGGCATTGCTGTAGTGGGGACTACAGCAATCCTTCATTCATGTAGCTGGGCCGGGGCCGGCACATCGGCCAGCTCGCAAGCCAGGTCCAGGATGACCTGGTCCAGCTCGGCCGGGTCGGACACTTCGCTGTGGTAGATCATGCAGCCCAGGCCGACCGAGGCGATGGCCATCGTGGCCCGGACCCGGTCGCGCAGCGGCGCGTCCGGCGGCGTCAGCACGTTGCGCAGGGTGAGGAACTGCTCGCGGAACAGCTTCTTGCGGTCCTGGCCGCCGTGCTCGGTCATCAGGTGGTCGATCGCGGCCTGGTTGTGCTCCAGGAACCGCATGACCTCGATGCGCTGGCTGACGATGTGGCTGTACTGGGCCAGCAGCTCGGCCCGGCCTTCGGCGCCGAGAGGCTGGCTGGTGGCCCAGGCGATCAGCGCGTCCAGTTCGTGCACGTAGTCCTCGGTGAAGCTGCGGACGATGTCTTCCTTGGACTTGAAGTGGTAGTACAGCGCGGCCTTGGTCACCCCGAGGCGCTCGGCGATCTCACGCAGCGAGGTCTTCTCGTAGCCCTGCTCGGCGAACAGTTCCAGGGCCACGGCCTGGATCCGCTCCCGGGTGTCGCCGCGCGGCCGCGTGGCCGGCTTGCCGTTGCCCAGGTACTCAGCCGTCTCTTCGTCCACCGATTCGCTTTCCGCTGAACTTACTTGACGCCCGGTTAGTAAGCGTCCTAGTCTGGCGGCTGTCATACTAGCCGGTCGGCAAGTAAGTTAGCTACGGGGAGTTTTCATGGCAGAAGCTCCGGCGACCCCTGGGCCCGCCGCCGACGCCAGCGTCGGCATGCGCCGCGAGATCCTCGTGGTGCTGCCCGGGCTGCTGCTGGCCATCATGCTCGCCATGCTCGACCAGCTCATCGTGGGCACCGCGCTGCCCCGCATCGTCGGCGACCTGGGCGGCGTGGCCCACCTGTCCTGGGTGGTCACCGCGTACGTGCTGGCCTCGACCATCACCACCCCGCTGTACGGCAAGCTCGGCGATATGTACGGCCGCAAGAAGCTGTTCATGACGGCCATCGTGATCTTCCTGGCCGGCTCCGCGCTGGCCGGGCTGTCCCAGTCCATGGCCATGCTGATCACGTTCCGGGCCATCCAGGGGCTGGGCGCGGGCGGCCTCATGGTCAGCGCCATCGCCATCATCGGCGACCTGGTCTCGCCACGCGAGCGCGGCCAGTACATGGGCTACATCATGGCCGTGATGATGATCGCCACCATCGGCGGGCCGCTGCTCGGCGGGTGGATCACCGAGAGCTTCTCCTGGCGCTGGATCTTCTACATCAACCTGCCGATTGGCGGCGTCGCGCTGGCCTACCTGGCCGCCACGCTCAAACTGCCCAAGAAGCACATCGAGCACCGGGTGGACTACCTGGGCGCAGCCGTGCTGGCCGTGGCGGCCACCGCGATCGTGCTCGGGGCCACCTGGGGTGGCACCCAGTACGCCTGGCTCTCGCCCCAGATTGCCGCGCTGGCCGTGGTGGCCGTGTTCGCGGTAGTGGCGTTCATCTGGATAGAGAGCCGGGCCGCGGAGCCGATCCTGCCGCTGCATATCTTCCGTAACCGGAACTTCAGCCTGGTGTCCGCGCTGAGCTTCCTGGCCGGCCTGGCCATGTTCGGCGCGATCACGTTCCTGCCGCTGTACCAGCAGACCGTGCAGGGCGCCTCGCCGACGGTCAGCGGGCTGCTGCTCACCCCGATGATGGTCGGCGTGATGATCACCTCGCTGATCTCCGGCCAGGTGACCACCCGGACTGGCCGGTACCGGGCGCTGCCCATCCTCGGCGCGGGCGGCATGACCATCGGCATGTGGCTGCTGTCCATGCTCGGGGTGAACACCAGCCGGGTCACCTCGGCGCTGTTCATGGTGGTGCTCGGCCTGGGCATGGGCTTCCTGATGCAGCTGACCACGCTGCTGGCGCAGAACAGCGTCGAGCCGCGGGACATCGGCGTGGCCAGCAGCTCGCGGCTGTTCTTCCAGCAGATCGGCGGGTCGCTCGGGGTGGCCGCGTTCGGCGCCATCTTCGCCCGGCGGCTGCAGGACGCGCTGACCTCGGTGTCGCCCAACGTGCACATCTCGGCCAGCGGCGGGCAGCTCAACCCGGCCACGGTCAAGGCGCTGCCGCCGGCCATCCGCCGTGACGTGTTCTACGCCATCGCGCACGCGATCCAGGGCGTCTTCATCTGGGCCATCCCCGCCTGTGTGCTGGCCTTCGCGCTGGCCTGGTTCCTCAAGGAGGTGCCGTTGCGCGGCCGGGCCCAGGCCGACGAGCCGGCTGCCCCGGAGCTGGTCGGTTAGTTACCCTGCCGGTGGGGGTGGCTGACATGGCTAGTGTTGACGCGCGCGGGCTGCGCCTCACCGGATCCGCCGCCGCGGTGACCGGCTACGACCAGGCCGTGGATGACCTGATCCGGTTCCGGCCTGAGGTGGTGGACGCGGCCGCCGCGGCGGTCGCGGCCGACCCGGGCTGCGTCATGGCCGCGGTGTTCTCCGCCTACCTGGCGCTGATGTCCACCGAGGAAGGTGCGGTCGCCGGGGCCCGGGCCGCGCTGGACGGGCTGCGCGCCGGCCCGGCCACGCTGCTGCCGCGCGAGCAGGCCCACCTGGCCGCCGCGGCCCGCTGGGTGGGCGGGGACATGGCGGGTGCGGGTGCGGCGCTGGGCGAGATCTCGGTCAGTTACCCAACCGACCTGCTGGCCCTGTTCACCGGGCACCAGATCGACTTCTTCTCCGGCGACGCGGTCAGCCTGCGGGACCGGATCGGCCGGGCCCTGGACGGCTGGCCGGCCGGGCACCCGCAGCTCGGCTTCGTGCACGGCATGTACGCGTTCGGCCTGGAGGAGTGCAACCTCTACCCGCAGTCGGAGGAGGCCGGCCAGCGCGCCGTGGAGCAGAACCCGGACGACGTCTGGGGCATCCACGCGGTGGTGCACACCTACGAGATGGCGGGCCGGATCCCGGACGGCGTCCGGTACCTGCGCCGCCGCGAGGCCGACTGGACGGTGGGGAACTTCCTCAACGTGCACAACTCCTGGCACTACGCGCTGTACCTGCTGCAGGGCGGCGACACCGACGGCGCGCTGGCCGTCTACGACCGGATGCTGCATCACGAGGGCTCGGAAGATGTGGCGCTGGAACTGCTGGACGCCACCGCGCTGCTGTGGCGGATGCACCTGGAGGGCAGCGCGGTGGGGGACCGCTGGCCACCGCTCGCCGCGGCCTGGGGCCGGCTGCTGGCCCCGGGCTACTACCCGTTCAACGACATGCACGCGGTCATGGCGTTCATCGGGAACGGCGAGCTGGACCGGGCCGGCCAGGTGATCGCGGCGCAGGCCGAGGTGGCCGCGCGCGGCGCGGCGGGCGGCACCGGCTGGGTCATGACGGCCCAGGTCGGACTGCCGGTCTGCCGCGCGCTGCTGCACTTCGGCCGGGGCGAGTACGACCACGCGGCCGGCGAGCTGCTGCCGATCCGGGCCCAGGTGCATACGTTCGGCGGCAGTCACGCGCAGCGCGACGCGGTGGAGCGCACGCTGCTCGAAGCGGCCCTGCGGGCCGGGCGGCTGGAGCTGGCCGCGGCCCTGGTCAGCGAGCGGCTGTCGGTCCGTGAGTGCAACACCTACGCCTGGTCGAAGCGGGCCTGGCTGCGCCGGGCCGCGGGCGACGAGCCGGGCGCCTCGGCCGCACAGGCCCGGGCCAGCGAGCTGGCCGGGGAGATCCGCCAGGCCGTGGCCGACCGGTCGCCGTGACCTGGCCGGCCATAAAGACCAGCGCGGCACGTGGGCCCCGGGGGCACCACGCGCCGCGCGGCGCTGGTCAGCTGCGGTCAGCCACCGACGTACGGGACCGCCTCCAGGATCTCGACCTTGGCCCCGCGGCCGTTCGGCAGCGTGTAGCTCGCGGTGTCGCCGATCTTCTTCCCGTTGATCGCCGACCCCAGCGGCGAGCGCGGCGAATACACGTCGATCGGCGCGCCGCTCTCCTCCCGGGACGCCAGCAGGAACGTGACCTCTTCGTCATCGCCCTCGAACCGGACGGTCACCGTCATCCCCGGGCCGACTACCCCATCGGTCCGCGGGGGCTCACCGACGCGAGCGTGCTGCAGGATGTGCTGGAGCTGGATGATCCGCCCCTCGATCTTGCCCTGCTCTTCCTTGGCGGCGTGGTAGCCGCCGTTCTCGCGCAGGTCACCCTCATCCCGGGCGGCCTCGATCTTCTTCGCGATGTCGACACGCCCCGGGCCCGAGAGATGATCCAGCTCCGACTTAAGCCGGTCGTATGCCTCCTGGGTGAGCCAGCTGTCGTTCTGCGTCTCGGTCACCGGTACTCCTTGCCTGCGGTGCGGATTCGTAGCTCCGCGTGAGCCATGCGTGGCTCCTCGGGGGTAATCCTTCTAAGCTAACAAGCCCTGACAAGTACGTCGCCCCAGATGAGCCTCAAGTCGGCCAGGATACGGGAATGTCGTCCCGGTGCCAGCGTGTTGTCCTGCACAATGTTCTGCCGGCGAGGTACTCCAGCGGCCCGCCGGTGTGAACTAACTACTTCCTGATGGTGCCGAAGGGAATTTCGCGTGCCTGCCGAGCAGAATGAGCCCGCCCTCAGTTCCGGTGAACCCGCGCCGTTGCGGCTGATGGCCGTGCACGCGCACCCGGACGACGAGTCCAGCAAGGGCGCCGCCACCATGGCCCGCTACGCGCGGGAAGGTGTGGATGTCCTGGTGGTCACGCTGACCGGCGGCGAGCGCGGGGACATACTGAACAAGGCCATGGACCGGCCCGAGGTGCGGGCCAACCTGCCGCGCATCCGGCGCGAGGAGATGGCCCGGGCGCGCGAGATCCTCGGCGTCCGGCAGGAATTCCTCGGCTTCACCGACTCCGGGCTGCCCGAAGGCGACCCGCTGCCGCCGCTGCCGGACGGCTGCTTCGCGGTGCAGCCGCTGGAGGTGGCCGCGGCCCCGCTGGTGCGCGCGGTCCGCGAGTTCCGGCCGCACGTCATCCTGACCTACGACGAGCAGGGCGGTTACCCGCACCCGGACCACATCAAGACCCACGAGGTGTCGGTCGAGGCGTTCGAGGCCGCGGCCGACCCGGAGCGCTACCCGGGCACCGGCGACCCCTGGCAGCCGCTCAAGCTGTACTACTTCGCCACGTTCCACAAGGAGCGGTTCACCGCGCTGCACGAGGAAATGCTGCGCCGTGGGCTGGAGTCCCCGTACGCCGACTGGTTCAAGCGCTGGGACGAGCGGGCCGGGGACCGCCGCGAGTACGAGATCACCACCCGGGTATCGTGCGGCGACTACTTCCCGGTCCGTGATCAGGCGCTGCTGGCGCACGCCACCCAGATCGACCCGGACGGTTCCTGGTTCGCCTGCCCCCAGGAGGTGCAGCGTGCGGCCTGGCCGACCGAGGACTACCATCTAGCCAGATCGGTGGTTGACACGGAACTCCCCGAGGACGACCTGTTCGCCGGGGCGTGGGAGAGGGTGTGCTTGTGACGCTGCTGGCGGCGTCGTCGCAGAGTGTGGCCAGCCAGGTCACTCCGGGACTGCTCGGGTTCCTGGTCGTCGCGGGCATGGGCGTGGCCGTGTTCTTCCTGTTCCGCTCCATGAACAAGCAGCTGAAGAAGATCTCACCCGACCCGCGCGTCCGGGCCTCGGTGGCCAGGCGGCCGCGGTCGGCTCGGTCTTCTTCCGCTCAGTCTTCTCCGGCTGCGGCTTCTCCGACTACGGGCGGCAAGGCCAAGCCGTAGGCCAGCAGGGTGAAGCCGGGTGCCGGGGACCAGTCCCGGTCCGGCAGCCGCTCGAAGCCCACCGACGTGTACAGGTGCCGGGCCGCGTCCATCCCGGACTGGGTGCTCAGCGCGAGATGCCGCACCCCCAGCTCCGCGGCCCGCTCGATGAGCGCGCACAGCAGCGCCCGGCCTACCCCGCGGCCCTGCGCCTCCGGCGCCACCGCCAGCGCGCGTACCTCGGCCTCATCCGGGCCGCGGACGACCTGCCCGGCGTACGGCGGCAGCTGCAGTGTGACCGTGCCGAGCAATTGCCCGCCGGCCTCCGCGGCCAGGATCTGCCCCGTCCCGTCGATGGCCAGGGTGCGCAGCGTCGGGCCGTAGTTGGAACTGTCGGCCAGGAAGCTGCCCGCCGCGTACGCGCCCACCCGGAGGTCGCCGATCGCGGCGAACTCGGCAGGCTCGGCATCCCGCACGATCACCGGTTCCGCCATGCTGCTCCTTCCGTATGGTCCGTGGTCAGCAGCCCCGCCAGGGCCTGCTTGATGGTAGGCCGGGAGCCGAACACCAGCAGGAACAGGGCCTCCCGGGCCAGCCGCTGGGCGTCCTGGCTGGCCAGGATCGCGCTGGCGCCCCGCGTGACGACCAGGGCCGCCGCCGCCCGCATGGCCAGCTCGCAGGCGGCCGCCCGGGCCGCGGGCAGGTCATCCGGGCCGGCCGCGTCCAGGCGGGCCCGGCACGCGCTCAGCTCATCGCGCAGCGGGCCCGGCCCGATGAGCTGAGCGCACCGGGCGGCCAGGCCGAGCGCCAGCGAGCCGTTCATCCGCAGGCCGGCCCGGTCCCGGCGCTGCCAGTCGGCCAGCGGGAGTGTGCCGGCCACCCGGCCGGCCGGCACGAAGTGCTGGTCGAAGCGCAGCTCCACGGTGCGGCTGGCCATCACCGCGACCAGTTGCAGCGGCTCGGCCGACAGGGTGGGCGCGGGCACGTCCAGCACCGACCAGATGATCGTGTCCCGCTCGTCCCGTGCGGCCACGTACAGCGTGTCGGTCAGCCCCCAGCCGGTCACCCACGGCGAACTGCCGTCCAGGCGGTAACCGCCGGGC
>Ga0335085_10016705_pt1 | contig 10594 bp, 3 predicted proteins | sample Lox_Sample_45_FD_206712 | JGI IMG/M metagenome (GOLD analysis project Ga0335085, IMG submission 206712) | Soil microbial communities from Loxahatchee National Wildlife Refuge, Florida, United States - Lox_Sample_4.5 | ecosystem: Environmental > Terrestrial > Soil > Wetlands | place: USA: Florida...
TCTCGTCGGCGCGCTCATCGAGGTCCAGGCCGAGCACCGAGCGCCCCAGAGCCCGCAGCGTCAGCTTGCGGCACTCGGTGTCCAGGTCGACGAAGGAGCCGTCGCTCCAACGGTCGACGACAGTGGCCGCGGCTGCGGCCATGTGTCCCGCGTATTGCGAAACCCGGCGTTTGGTGAACATCGGCTGCAGCGCGCACCGGCGCGGTAGCCACTGCTGGTGCGGGAGATTGAGCAGGTTGCCACCCATCAGCGCCCGCATTTCGACCATTGACCGACCCCGGCCACGGTCGGCGACCTCGTCGCTGCGGCCCATCAGGTCACGCGCGCCCTGCGGCGTGGCGATCAGCACCACTGGCGGAAGCAGCCACTTGGGCGCGAGAGCCAGCCGGGTGATCGGGCCCCCGGCATCCAACAGCTCCTGAACCCCCTCGATGAAAGACCGGATCGCCCTGCGTTGCTGTGACAGCGGGAGGGGATTCTTCGGCGCCAGCGTCAGTTCGTGGACTTTGGTTTGCTCCAGCATCTCAACCATGGCAGCTCCTTCGTCTGCAGGCACGGTATGGCCGGGCTTCGCGGGTGCGCATGCGTAGTCGACTACTCGACTTGGTCGAGCGGGAGCGCTCAGTTTGATGCGGCGCCGGGTCCGGACCGGATGATCGACGCCAGCTCCTCGCGGGACTGCGCGCCCACCCGCTGGCAAGCGCGGTAGACGTGACCCTCCACGGTGCGCACCGACATCACCAGCTTCTCGGCGATCTCGCGGTTGGACAGTCCGGCCACGACGAGTTCGACGACGTCGCGCTGGCGACCCGACAACTTGAGACCCGCCGGAGTCCGCAGCGCCGGCGTCTGCAGACCGCCGCATTCGTCGGCCAATTCCCTGGCCAATGCCGCGGCGTAGAGCCCACGCCGATGATGCTGGTCCTCGTCGAACGCGACGGACGCCTGCGCCGCGGCGTCGGCGGCCGCGGCCCGATCACCGACCCCCCGGTACTTCACCGAGGCCGCCAGCAGACCCTCGCCGTCCCCGGCCAGCAGCGCCTCCGTATGCAACGCGACCGCGTCGGCCACCGGTAGCGACAACGCGCCAGCCAGCTCGCGCGCCCGCGCCGCCTGGGAGGCGTCACCCCATTGCGCCGCGGCCTGTATGCAGGCCAGCTCGTGGGTGGGCTGGCCACGCTCGCGGGCAACCAGTGCGGCCTCCCGCACGCTCGTGACGGCCTCGCCCAGGCGGCCGCTTGCCGCCATCGCCCAGCCGCCGGCCAGCGCCAGGGCGGTGTGCATGAACAGGTAGTCGGGCGGCACGCAGGACCGGGCTGCTGCGACGGCGTCATTCGCTTCACTGGCCTGCCCGAGCTTGGCGTGCGCCTCGGCCAAAGCGAAGTAGCTCGCCGGACGCAAACCCGTTGTGACAGAGTGTATCTGCACACCGGCAACCGCTTCGTGCACCAGCCGGGCCGCCTCCGCAGCGGCGCCGCGAACCAGCTCCGCGTTGCCCAGCAGCAGGGCCAGATTCGCGTAGGCCAGCCCAGGGATGTCGCGAGCCGAATCGGCCAGTTGCTTTGCCGTGCTGACGAATTCGTCGATACGCCCGGTCAGCCGGCAGGCGCGGCCGTATACCGCGCCGAACCAGAACCGCATGTGGGAGGCCTGAAACGACGTCGTCGCGCGGCGCAACGCCTGCTCGGCCACGCCCGCGAGTTCGTCGACCTGCCCCAGCGCGCCCATGCCCATGATCAACGCCAGCGAGGCCATCATCGCGTGAAATCCCGGAAGATCTGGGAAATCCAGTGCGGCCCCTGCTCGTTCGGCTGCCAGCTGGCACCGCGCCGACACCGCGTCCACGCAGGCCTGCACCGCCAACCGCTCCGCCAGCTGGGCCGGGGTCTCGGCGACCGAGGCGAGTTCGTCGAGGATCACCGCGGCGTGCTGGGGATTGCCGAGCATCCAAATCAGGTTGGCCGCCCGCACGGTCGCCCAGTGGTGGCCGTCGGGCAAGTCGCCGTCGGTCATGTCGCGCAGCGCCGCTTCGGCCTGTTCGCCGCGGCCGAGCAGCACCAGGTTCATGGCCCGCAGCCCGGCCGCCCCGGGAGCACCGGCTCGCGCGGCGGCGGTGGCGAATCGGTCGGCCAGATCCAGATCCAGCAGCGTCATGGCATGCCGTGCCGATTCCAGATACAGCGCGGGGTCGGGATCGAGATCCGACTCGAGCCGGAGCAGCGCGCGGCGCACGGTGGCCTGCATGTCGGCGTCGCCGTCTTCGGCCAGCCGCGTCGCCAGCCTGCCCCGGATCTCCGACAGGTACATCTCGCCGGCGCGGGCGCGGCGCAGCTCACCGAACAGCGGGTGCGCCAGCCTCGCCATCAGCCCCGTGCCGGTGCGCTCGACGCTCACCAGGCCCATTCGTTCGGCGGCCGCCAGGTCGCTGCGAGGCACCAGATCGCACAGCACGTCGACGGCCAGCGGCTGGCACAGCGACAACGTGTCGACCACCATCGCCATTCGCGGTTTCAGCCGGCCCATCTGGTGCCCGATGGTGTCCGACAGGCTTGGCGAGACCGCGACGTCGCCCTCCCACATCCACACCCCGGCCAGTTTCCGCATCCGCCCCGCTGCCACCTGATCGGCCAGCAACTGGCGCAGGAACAAGGCGTTCCCACCGGTCAGCTGCCGGAACCGCGCCGCGCTGCGCGCATCGACCGGTCCGTCCAGCGTGGTCTCGATGACCTCGCGTGTCGCCGCGTCCGAAAGCGGTTCGAGATCAAGGCGAACCAGCAGCCCGTCCTTCCACAACGCCGTCACCGCGTCGGGTTCGTCGCCGCCGGTGCGCATCGTGACCAGCAGCCGGGCCCCACCCGACTGCGCCAGCTGATGGACGACCAGCGCGGACAATCCGTCCAGCAGGTGCGCGTCGTCGACGCCCACCACCACACGACTCCGACGCTGTTGCGCGACAAACGAATTGATCACCCGCCGCACGTTGGTGAGCGGATCGGACATCGCCTCGCCGAGCGACCCGATGAATGCGCCGAGGGGGAGCGCCTGCGCCGAGTCGGTGCCGACGATCCACTTCGTGCGCTCGCCCGACGCCTCGGCGCGGCGCAGCACTTCGCGGGCCAGCCAGGTCTTGCCGACGCCGGCCGCTCCCGCGATCAGCACGCCGGAGTGGTTGCCGGCTCCGCTGAGGGCACGCCGAATGATCCCTATTTCGCTGTCACGCCCCGTCAGCGACTCGGCGCCGATCACTCGGTGACTATATCTGTGCGCAAGCGTCGCACGGGAGCATTTATCGGCGTTTCGACCCTTCTCAGGTCCTATCCTTAGGCGCATGACGGCCGCGTTGGCCTGCACGAGGTACGACGGTGTCTAGGCCGAGCCCCTTGCTCACCATGGTCGTAGGGGCCGGAATCGCCGCCACCTCAGTGTCGGGCTGCTCCCATTCCGCACCAACCACGCCAAGCGCATCGACGACCAGCTCTGCGACCCCGGCCGCGCGCACCGGAACCTATGCACCGCAGGTCGTGCTGCCGATCGGGAGGTTCATCAATCACTTGGCCGGGTTGGCAGTGGACACCGGCGGCGTCACATACACCCTCGACTCGTACTACGGCAAGGTGTGGAAATTCGCGCCGGGGGTCAACCCGAACCAGCTGCCGTTCGACGATCTTGGCCAGCCCACTGATGTAGCGGTCGACACCGGCGGCGACGTCTACGTCATCGACAACCATGGCGGGCGGGTGTTGAAGCTTCAGTCCGGCGCCGCCACGCCAACCGTGCTGCCGTTCAGCGGCCTGACGAAGCCCGGCGGCCTGGCCGTGGACGGCGCGGACAACCTCTACGTCTGCGATTTCGGCAACAACCAAGTCCTAAAGCTGGCACCAGGCGCGACGAGCCCGTCGGCGCTGCCGTTCCCAGACCTCAAGCAGCCCACCAAAGTTGCCGCAGACGCGGCGGGCAACCTGTACGTGTCCGAACTCGGCACCCACCAGGTGCTCAAGCTGGCACCGGGCGCGAGCGGTCCATCCGTGCTGCCGCTACCCGGCGTCAAGTCGCCCGCCGCCCTCGCCACCGACGCAGCGGGCAACCTCTACGTCGGTGACTTCGGGACCAACCAGGTGCTGAAGTTGGTGGCCGGCACGGACACTCCCTCGGTGCTGCCGTTCACGGGCCTGAATCACCCGGGTGAGGTTGCGGTCGACAGCGCCGGCAATGTTTACGTTCTCGACGAATTGAACTTCCGGGTACTGAAGCTGCCGGCGCGCTAGGTGCGGAGCGCTAGGAATCCAAGCGGGCGAACTGACCGTGCCGGTACTGCTCGACGCACGTCGCGCGCCTGACCTTGCCGCTGGTGGTGATCGGTATCGACCCCGGCGGCACCAGAACCAGATCCGCGACGGACAGACCGTGCGCGTTGAATATCGCCGAAGCGACTTCACCCCTGATCGCCCCGAGCTTGTCCAGAACCTCCTCCGGAGTCTCGCCCCGCTTCTTCAGCTCGATGATCGCGACGAGTTTCTCGGTGTGCCCGTCCGGAATGGCGATCGCCGCGACGCGGCCTCCGGTGACCTCCTGGATCGTCGCCTCGACGTCGTCGGCGGAGTGATTGCGACCATGGACGATCAACAGGTCCTTGATCCGGCCGACGATGAACAGCTCACCATCGGAGATGAAGCCCAGATCCCCGCTGCGCAGCCAAGGCCCGTCGGACGACCCGGCCAGAACGCCCCCGAAAGTGCGCTCGGTCTCCGCCGATTTCCCCCAGTAGCCGGCGGCGACGTTGTCGCCGTGCACCCAGATCTCCCCCGCCGTTCCCGCCGGGCACTCGCTGCTGTTGTCCGGATCGACGATCCGCACCAGCGGGGTCTGCGGCACTCCGTAGCTGACCAACGGTGCACCTCCGCCGGGCGCGCACGGCTTCGCATGCCCTTCGGACAGCTTTTCGGAGTCGAAGTGGACGACTTTCGGTGGTTCCCCGGGCGTGCGGGTCGACACGTACACCGTCGCTTCGGCCAGCCCGTACGACGGCCGTATCACGGTGTCGCGCAAATTGAACCGGGCAAACCGCTGGGTGAAGCGCCGCAATGTCGCGGGGTGCACCCGCTCACTGCCGGTGACGATGATGAGCACATCCGACAGATCAAAGCCGACCATGTCATCGTCGGATGTTTTTCGCGCCGCCAATTCGAACGCGAAGTTCGGCCCGGCGGTGTATGTGTGGCTATTGCTTGCCATCAATTGCATCCAGCGGGCGGGCCGCTGCAGGAACGCCACCGGGCTGGTGAGCACCGCGGGAAGCCCCAAAAGCACTGGCGCACAGATTCCTAACAGCAAACCCATGTCGTGATAGAACGGCAGCCAGGACAATATGGTGGTGTCCGGCGGGGGGACATTCCCATAATCCGCGAAGTAGCCGGACATCAACTGTTCGAAATTGCCCAGAATATTTTTCTGCGACATCATGACGCCCGCCGGCTGACGGGTCGACCCGGACGTGTACTGCAAATACGCCGTACCCGGCATGTCGTGCGCAAGGGATCCATGCCGAGCATCCCGGTCCAGCAGGTCGACCTCGACGACCGACGCAGCGGAAGCATCGAGATGCCCGGCGACCGTGCTCACCGCGGCGGACGTCGTCAGCACCACGGCGGGCGAGGCGTCGCGCAGCACCCATCCGACCCGGTCGTCGATGGCGCCACCCAGCGGAACCGAAAGCGGAACCGCGATCTGTCCGGCGTGCAAGGCGCCGAGAAACGCAACGACGTAATCAAGACCCTGCGGGGCCAGGATGACCGCGCGGTCACCGGGTGACCCGCGCTGGTCGAGTTCCCGAGCCACGCCCAGCGTTCGGCGATACAGCTGTGACCACGTCAGGGACTCGGGAACGCCGTCCCAGTCCTGCTCGTAATCGATGAACGTGACCGCTATGTCGTCGGGCTGCAGACTGGCGCGCTCGCGCAGCACAGCCGGAATGGACTCCCCCATCACCTGCCTCAGGTTCCCCCGTACGGCGCCGCTGAAACCTCTGAAACGTCGCAACCGCATTTCTAATGTTTGAACCACCGCCCCCCGGTCAATGGTTATCAGGTTGACGCGCAACTAGCGCTGCGCGTCGTTGCTGTGGGGGAGGCGGCATGGTCTCGTTCGAGACGCTGGATCAGCATGTAAACGGCTCGACTAGACCCGTCACTCCGGTCGCCGTCATCGGCATGGCGTGCCGACTTCCCGGGGGCATCGACTCGCCCGAACGCCTATGGGAAGCGTTGCTGCGGGGTGACGACTTCGTCACCGAAATCCCGCCCGACCGTTGGGATGTCGACGACTACTACGATCCCGAGCCAGGGGTGCAGGGCCGGTCGACGTGCAAGTGGGGCGCGTTCCTCGACGACGTTGCCGGCTTCGACGCCGAGTTCTTCGGGATCAACGAGCGCGAGGCGACCACCCTCGATCCGCAGCACCGCCTTTTGCTGGAAACCTCCTGGGAAGCCATGGAGCACGCCGGTCTCACCCCGGAGATGATGACCGGGTCACTGACCGGAGTGTTCGTCGGGCTGACCCACATGGACTACCAATTGGTGACCGCCGACGCCCCCGACATGGAGGGGCCCTACGGCTTCGTGGGCAACGGGTTCAGCATGGCGTCCGGACGAATCGCCTACGCCCTGCGGGTCCACGGTCCCGCTGTCACTGTGGACTCCGCGTGTTCTTCAGGACTGCTCGCGGTGCACACGGCTTGCCGCAGCCTGAACGACGGCGAAAGTGACCTTGCCCTCGCGGGCGGCGCGTTGGTGATGCTGGAACCGCGCAAGTTCGTGGTGGGGTCGGCCCAGGGCATGCTGTCTCCCACCGGACGCTGTCACGCGTTCGACGCCGCGGCAGACGGATTCGTCTCCGGCGAGGGTTGCGCGGTGGTGCTGCTCAAGCGGTTGCCCGACGCGCTAGGAGACGGCGACCGGATCCTGGGGGTGGTGCGCGGTACGGCCGCCAACCAGGACGGGCATACCGTGAACATCGCGACACCGTCGGAGACCGCGCAGACCGCGGTGTACCGGACGGCGTTGGCCGCGGCCGGTGTCGATCCCAACACGGTCGGCATGGTCGAGGCGCACGGCCCCGGCACCCCGGTCGGTGACCCCATCGAATTTGCCAGTCTGGCTAACGTTTATGGCACCGAAGGCCCCTGCGCGCTGGCGTCGCTGAAGACCAACTTCGGCCACACCCAGTCGGCCGCGGGAACACTCGGGCTGATGAAGGCGGTTCTGGCGCTGCAGCATGGCGTGGTCCCGCGGAACCTGCATTTCACCCGTCTGCCCGATGAGCTTGCTCGCATCGACACTAAACTCTTTGTACCGCAAGAGACTTCGCCATGGGTCGGCAATGGCCGCCACCCGCGCCGGGCGGCGGTGTCGTCGTACGGGCTCTCCGGGACCAACGTCCACGCCGTGCTCGAGCAGGCACCGGAAGCCGCTGCGCCCGAACATATCTTAGCCGCATCGGGGGGGCCGCTGGTCTTCCCGCTGTCGTCCACCTCGGCCGACGAACTGCGTCGCACTGCCGGCCGGCTGGCCGACTGGGTCCAGGTAAACGACGACGTGGCGTTGCCGGATCTGGCCTACACCCTGGCGCGTCGGCGCGCGCACCGTCCAGTGCGCACCGCCGTCGTTGCAGGCGACCGACCGGAGCTCACCGAGGCGTTGCGCGAGATCGCCGAGGGCGATACGCCGTATCCGCCGGCCGTCGGGCGCGACGACCGGGGGCCGGTGTGGGTGTTTTCCGGCCAGGGTTCGCAGTGGGCCCGGATGGGCGCTGAATTGCTGACCACCGAACCGGTTTTCGCCGCTACTGTCGCGCAGGCCGAGCCAATTATCCTGCGCGAGTGTGGGTTCTCGGTGACCGAGGCGATGTCCGCGCCGCAAGTCGTGACCGGCCAGGAGCGGATCCAGCCGACGCTGTTCACCACGCAGGTCGCCCTCGCCGAAACCATGAAAGCCTACGGAGTGCGCCCCGGTGCGGTCATCGGGCACTCGGTCGGTGAAGCTGCGGCCGCAGTCGTCGCGGGAGCGCTGTCGTTGGAAGACGGGTTGCGGGTGATATGCAGCCGCTCGCGGCTGATGTCCCGCGTCGCCGGCTCCGGTGCCACCGCATCGGTGGAACTTCCTGCCCAGCAGGTACTTTCGGAGCTGACCGTGCGCCGGATCAAAGACGTCGTGGTGGCGGTGGTGGCATCGCCGGAGTCCACCGTGATCGCCGGCGCCGCGGCGACGGTTCGCGAGCTGGTGGCGGCCTGGGAGCAGCGGGCTGTGATGGCCCGCGAGGTCCCGACCGATGTCGCCTTCCACTCACCGCAAGTCGACCCGATCGTCGGCGAGTTGACCGACGCACTCGCAGAACTCAATCCGATGACGCCCGACGTCCCGTTCTACTCCGCGACCCTGTATGACCCGCGCGAACAGCCGGCGTGCGATGCGCGGTACTGGGCGGACAACATGCGCCGCATGGTGCGGTTCTCGGCGGCGGTGCGCGCCGCCCTGGAGGACGGCCACCGGGTGTTCGCGGAGCTGGCACCCCACCCCCTGCTCACCCACGCCGTCGCCCAGACCGCCCGGAGTCTCGACACGCCCCTGACCACGCTGGCCGCCATGCGCCGCGAACAGGAATTACCGCACGGGCTAAGGGGTTTCGTGACGGATGTGCACGGCGCGGGCGCTGCGGTCGATTTCTCGGCAGTGTGCCCGAGCGGGCGGCTGGTGGATGCGCCGCTGCCGACCTGGACCCATCAACGGCTGTGGTTGCCCGAGTCGGAGCAGGGTGGTCAACGCGGCCCGAAACGTGGCGGCTGCACTGTTTCAGTGCATCCGCTGTTGGGGCCGCACGTGCGCTTGCAGGAGGAGCCGGAGCGCCATGTGTGGCAGGCCGAAGTCGGCACCGACGCCCAACCCTGGCTGGGCGATCACCAGATCCACAATGTCGCAGTCCTTCCGGGGGCGGCCTACTGCGAGATGGCGCTGGCCGCAGCCGAGGCGGTCCTTGGCGAGGGCGTCGAGGCCCGTGACATCCGTTTCGAGCAGGCCTTGTTGCTCGATGAGCAAACCACGGTCGGTGCCGTCGCGTCGCTGGAAACGCCCGACGAGGTCAACTTCGTCGTCGAAACCAATCAGCAGGGCCAGCAGGTGCGGCATGCTGCCGCGGTCCTGCACGCCGCGGACGATGGTCAGCCGCCCGCGCAGGACATATCCGCCCTACTGGCAGCGCACCCGTGCCGCGTCGAAGGCGAGGACGTGCGAAAGCGCTTGGACCAGCACGGAATTCAGTACGGTCCGGCGTTCACCGGGCTGGCCGCCGTACACACCGCCGACGAGCAGGCGGGCACCGCGCTGGCCGAGGTCGCGCTGATCGGCCCGATCCGCACACAGCAGGCCGTCTACGGCGTGCACCCGGCACTGCTGGATGCCTGCTTCCAGTCCGTCGCGGCGCTTCCGGAACTCCACGAAATCGGCGGGGACGCACTGGCATTGCCGGTGGGCGTCAGTCGACTCCGCGCCTATGGCCCGGCCCGCAACGCCCGCTATTGCTACCTGCGGGTCACCGGCACCGACACCACCGGCATCGAGACCGACATCGATGTGCTCGACGAGGACGGGACCGTGCTGCTGGCCGTGCAGGGGCTGCGGCTCGCCATCGGAACATCCGAGAGCGGCCACCAGGATCGGGTGCTGTCCGAGCGGCTGCTGACCATCGAATGGCAGCAGCGACAGCTGCCCGAACTCCCCAACGCCGACGCGGGAGCGTGGCTGTCGATCAGCACCGCGAGCAGGGACGGGTTGGCCGCCGAGTTGGGCAGTGCGTTGAAAGGTTATGGCGCGCACTGCACTCATGCGTCGAGCGTCGAAGAACTTGACAACCAGTTGCGTGCCCAGGAATTCACCGGCGTGGTGGTCGTGGCCGGGCCGACGGACGGCGCGCCGGACGAGCAGTCCGCGGTGCGGGGCCGGGAGGACGTGCAGGAGCTGGTGCGGATCGTCGGTGCCATGCTGGAGATCCCTGGCGATCCGCCTCGCCTGTACGTCGTAACCCGCAGTGCCCAGGGCGTGCTGGCCGGGGAGCGACCCAACTTGGAGCAGGCCGGCCTGCGCGGCCTGATCCGGGTGATCGGCACTGAGCAGCCACATCTGGGCGCCTCCCACATCGACGTGGATGAATCCACCGACGCCGAGCAGCTGGCACTGCAACTGCTCGGCGGGTCCGAGGAGGACGAGACCGCCTGGCGAAACGGCCAGTGGTACACCGCGCGGTTGTACCCCACTCCGCTGCGGCCCGAGGAACGGCACACCGCCGTCGCCAACCCCGGGCGGGACGCGATGCGTCTGCAGATCCGAACGCCCGGTGATCCGGAGTCGATGGAATTCATTGCCTGCGAGCGGATTCCGCCGGGCACAGGCCAGATCGAGGTGGCGATCAACGCGTCCAGCATCAACTTCGCCGACGTGCTGGTGGCGTTCGGCCGCTACCCCGCCTTCGAGGGGCGGCTACCGGAGTTGGGCACCGACTTCGCCGGGGTGGTGACCGCGGTCGGACCGGACGTAACCGGCCATCAGGT
>Ga0335085_10016707_pt1 | contig 10593 bp, 6 predicted proteins | sample Lox_Sample_45_FD_206712 | JGI IMG/M metagenome (GOLD analysis project Ga0335085, IMG submission 206712) | Soil microbial communities from Loxahatchee National Wildlife Refuge, Florida, United States - Lox_Sample_4.5 | ecosystem: Environmental > Terrestrial > Soil > Wetlands | place: USA: Florida...
GTGGGGTGCGCGCCTTTCGTTCTAGGAGGCCCCGGCAGATTCCCTTGGGAAACGGGGGGCTTCGGCTCCCCGTTTTTTTCTGTATCCTCACGGCGGAGGTTTTTTTGACATGTCCGTTACAGAAACTCTTCCGGCCCCAGCGGCCGTGTCCCCCGTCTCGATCCTCCAGGAGCACGAGCGGGACCTCGCCGAAGGGGTCTACCAGTTCGCCCTCGAGACGATCGCGCCCCGCTCGATGGAGATGGACCGGGCGAACGTCATGGACCCGGAGATCGTCAAGAAGTTCTTCGAGCTCGACCTGATGGGGATCGAGATCCCGGAGGAGTTCGGCGGCCTCGGCCTGAACTTCGCGACGTCGATCGCGATCATCGAGGCGCTCGCCCGGGTCGACGCGTCGGCGGCCGTCGTCGTGGACGTCCAGAACACCCTCGTCAACAACGCCCTCCTCCGCTGGGCGAGCCCGGCCCTGAAGAAGAAGTACTTCCCGCAGCTCGCCAAGTCGCGGGTGGCCTCCTACGCCCTCTCGGAGGCGGGCTCGGGCTCCGACGCCTTCGCCCTCGCCACGACGGCGTCGAAGAAGGGGGACCGCTGGGTCCTGAACGGGTCGAAGCTCTGGATCACGAACGGGCTCGAGTCGGAGATCTTCCTCGTCTTCGCGAACGTCGACCGGTCGAAGGGCTACAAGGGGATCACGGCCTTCCTCGTCGAGTCGCACTGGAAGGGATTTTCAAAGGGAAAGAAGGAGGACAAGCTCGGGATCCGCGCGTCGTCCACCCTCGCCCTCTCCTTCGAGGATCTCGAGGTGCCCGAGGAGAACGTGGTCGGAACTGTCGGCGAAGGGTACAAGATCGCCATCGAGACGCTCAACGAGGGCCGGATCGGCATCGGGGCCCAGATGGTCGGCATCGCCCGGGCCGCGCTCGACTACGCGGCGAAGTACGCGAAGGAGCGCCAGCAGTTCGGAAAGCCGATCGCGGAGTTCCAGGCCATCCAGCACGAGCTGGCCCGGATGGACATGGAGATCGAGTGCGCACGTCTCGCCGTCTACAACGCCGCGCGGTTGAAGGAGGCGGGGAGGCCGTTCGCGCGCGAGGGGGCCATCGCGAAGCTGAAGGGGTCGGAAACGGCCGAGTACTGCACCTCGCGCGGACTCGAGATCCTCGGCGGCTACGGCTACGTGAAGGACTATCCGATGGAGAAGCTCTTCCGCGACTCCAAGATCGGGAAGATCTACGAAGGGACCTCCTTCATGCAGCTCTCGACCATCGCGAAGGACGTCCTCAAGCGCGGGTGACGTCGCTCCTCTCCCGGTTCAGAAGACGGGCAGCTCCACGCTGAGGTAGACGAGGATCGCGTTCTTTCCGTGGCTCGGGCCGACGCCGAGCGGGACGGCGAACCCGGGGACGATCTGAAGGTGGCCGGGCAGGTTGATCGCGCCGCGGAGGCCGGGAGAGACGAGCGCCTCCGTGCGCCAGCCGGGCGCCCCGTCGGCGCCGAACACCTCGGCCGTCGCCACGACGGCCTCCACGAGGACGTTCACGTTCGGGTGGACGAGCCAGATGAGGCTCTGCCCCGCGCTGCCGCCGCGGAGATCCGACTTGACGCCGTCGGCGCTCTTCGCCCCGAACAGGATCGTCGCCCCGAGGTTCGTGTTCGAGACGAAGCTCCTCGAGAGGACGACGCTGAGCGGCAGGCCGATCTGGAGGCCGAGCCCTCCGGAGCCCAGCCCCCTCTTGGAGCTGCCGCTCGGGATGACGAGCGTCGCGCGCGGGGCGACGGCGACGGCGGCCTCGCTACTCCCGACGAGCTGGTAGCGGTAGTTCAGCTGGACGTCGCCGAACCCGCGCGTAGAGCCGCCGGGGCCGGACAGGCCGAGGAACTGGATCGTGGCGCTGAGCTGGTTCTTCTGGTCCGGAACCGGCCATTCCTGCGTCAGGGCATAGACCCAGTCCCCCGTGCCCGAAACACGTGTGAAGGTCTGGATCGTCTGGACGACGCCGGCCTCCTGGTTGTAGGCCTCCTCGAGAAGGAAGCTGTTGTCCTGGATCCCGATCGGCGCCGGGGGAGGGGTCTGGCCTGCGGCCGGGGCTGACAGGGCGACCGCCAGCGCGGGGACGGCGAGGGCTTTTCTAATGAGAACCATTCTCAATTAGGATCCTTCCGGACGCCCGGGATGTCTCTGATGCGCCCGCATCAGTTACAGTGCCTCTATGAGCGTACCGCCGGCGGCCGCAGGCGCTCTGAAACGCGAGATCGGCCTCTGGCAGGGGACCGCGCTCAACGTCATCGACATGGTGGGGATCGGTCCGTTCGTCACCCTGCCGCTCATCCTCGCGGCCATGGGGGGCGGGCGCGCGCTGGGGGCGTGGCTCCTCGGCGCCCTGCTCGCGGTCTGCGACGGGCTCGTCACGGCCGAGCTGTCGGCGACGCTCCCGCGGGCGGGCGGGTCGTACGCGTTTCTCAGCGAGGCGTACGGTCCCGGCCGCTGGGGACGTCTCGTTTCGTTCCTCTTCCTGTTCCAGATCGTCTTCTCGGCGCCGCTCTCGATGGCCTCGGGAGCCATCGGCTTCTCGCGCTATCTGAAGTTCGTCGTGCCCGGGATCCCGGAAGGGTGGGAGGCACCCGTCGCCTCGGCGCTCTGCGCCGCCGTGACGCTCCTCCTCTGCCGCCGGATCGGCGCCATCGGGAAGTTCTCGGTCGTCCTCTGGGTCGGCGTCCTCGCCACGCTCGGCATCGTCATCGCGCTCGGGCTGCCGCATCTGACGTGGGAGGCGTTCCGGTTCTGGGCGGCCCCGGTGGAGACGGCGCCCGGCCTGCCGCCGCCCTCGGGAGCCTTCGGCGGGCTCGGCGCGGCCCTGATCCTCGCCGTCTACGATTACCTCGGCTACTACAACATCTGCTACATCGCCGAAGAGGTGAAGCAGCCGACGAAGACGATCCCGCGAGTCATCGTCGCGTCGATCCTGCTGGTGGCCCTGCTCTACATCCTGATGAACGTCTCGATCCTCTCCGTCCTCCCCGCGAAGGAGGCGATGGCGTCGAAGGCGACGGTGTCGGACTTCGTGGCGGCCGTGGCCGGACGGCCGATGGCCCGGGCCGTGACCCTCCTGATCCTCTGGACGGCCTTCGCCTCGGTCTTCTCGCTGACGCTCGGCTACTCGCGGATTCTCTGGGCCGCGGCGCGCGACGGGAACTTCTTCCGCCCCTTCGCGCGGCTCCACCCGACCGAGGGATATCCGGTCGTCGCGCTCGTCGCCCTCGGCGGCACGGCGGCGCTCTTTTCGTTCATCGACCTGAAGAAGGTCGTCATGGCCATCCTCTCCATCCGCGCCGTGATCCCGTTCATGGCGCAGATCGTCGCGGCGCTCGTCCTCCGGCGGCGGCTCCCCGATGCGGCGCGTCCCTTCCGGATGTGGCTCTACCCGCTCCCGGCCTTCCTCGCGCTCCTGCTCTGGGGGTTCGTCCTCCTCTCGCCCGAGAAAGGCCTCGAGGCGGCGGGCGTCGTCGTGATGGGCGCGGGGACGATCGCGTTCCTCGTCCGCGCGCGGCTCAGAGGGGAGTGGCCGTGGAAGAGGACAGCCGGCTGACGAGGCCCAGGAGCGGCACGGAGAGGAGGGCCGCGAGCGACAGGACGATCCCCGCCGCGAGGCCTGCGGGCGGGACGTCGGGACTCGGTGGGGGACGCGTCGCGTCCTCCCTCTCGTAGAGGCCGACGCCGGGCGGCGGGGCGCCGCCGGCGGGAATCGCACCGGAAACCGGAGTGCGCGACAGAAACCAGCGGACCCCGTTGGCGGCGAGGCGTCCGACGGCTTCCGGACTCATCGGGGCGGGAAAGGTCCGCATGTCGGCGTCGTAGCCCGAAGCCGCGAGGAGCGGCGCGGCCGGCGACACGCCGAGCGCGTCGTAGGCTGCAATGTCACGGAGACCGTAGGTCGTCGCGAGATCGGGCGGAAAGATGCTCTGGAAAGAGGCGAAGGCGAACTCGCGGCCGGGATCGAGCCGCATCAGGTCGACGAGGGCGGGCGGAGGGCCGGGCTCGGCGGAGCGCTTGACCGCGGGGAGGTAGCCGAGGCCGAAGGCCAGCAGCTCGACGAGGGCCGCCGCCGTGAGGAGGCCCCGGTGACGCACGGAGAGGAGCGCCACCCCGGCGAGAGCCATGGCGAGGCCCGGCACCGAGGCGCGGCGGAGCGCCGTCCACGCTCCGTTTGCGAGATAGGCCTCCAGCCGTGCCTCGTAGACGCTCCTCGCATGAGGAAGCGCACCGCGGCTTCGAAGGCGCTCGATCCCGTCGAGGGCGGCAGCCCTCAGGGGCGGCCGGAGCCGCGGAACGGAAGGCGCGGCTCCCAGCAGGGCCAACGAAAGCCCGCCGGCGAGAAGCGCGGCGCCGAGAAGCCGCCTCGGCTTCATCCCTTCGAGCGCTTCGAGAGCCGGGCCCGAGGCCGCCGAGGCGAACAGGACGAAGACGATGGCGAGACGCCCGCTCGCCATCATCGAGAATCCTGGAAGATGGTGAATGACCCAGGCGAGCGGGGGCGTTCGCCACGCGGCGAGGAGGGCGACGGCTGCGATGACGGCCGCCCGTCGGAACGAGGGGGAGAGGCCCCTGAACGAGACGACGAGGGCCAGGAGGACGATCGCGCCGACGTACGTCGAGGACCGCTCGTTGAAGTTCTCGCCGCGCGGGTGGAGAAGGCTGAGATCGATCTCGTCCCTGAGGGGCGTCCCGAGGAAGCCGGGGAAGAGTTGCGACACGGCGGCGGCCGCGCGGAACGGCTCGGTCGGGCGGGAGACCCGCGTCTCCCGTACCGGGCTGCGTGAGAGAACGAGAAGGAAGGGAACGACGATCACGGACAGCAGGAGGAATCCGCAGGCCGCCGAGGCGGAGGCCAGCGCCAGCCGGGCCGCCGTCCTGCGGCCGCGCGGGCGCTCTCGACAAGCCTGCCAGAAGAGAAACGCCGCGATGCCGACGACGCCGGCGAAGAGCGTCTCCGGATGTCCACCCGCCGTCGCGCCGGCGGCCGACCCGACGACCGCCAGAACCCGCCGCGGCGAGGGTTCCCTCGCGAGGTGCAGCAGAGACGCTCCGAGCCACGGCAGGAACGCCGCGACGCCGTCGCTCGGGTAGAGGGCCCAGACGACCAACCACCCCGAGCCGGCATAGACGAGCCCTGAGACGAGGGCCGCGCGACCGGACGCCCCCATCACGAGAGCGAACGCCCGGGCGCCGAGCGCCGCGACCGCGAGCTTCAGGAGGGCCGCCAGGGCCCATCCGGCGTCGGGGAACAGGAGCGTGAGCCACGAGAAAGGGGAGAGGAGAGCCGTCTGCGGGTTGGCGACGAAGACCTCACCGTACCCCTGATGCGGGTTCGTCCAGGGGATGCGGCCCTCGGCGAAGGAGCGTCGCGCGTGCTCGTTCCACGGCCGCATCTGAAGAACCGTGTCCGAAAGAAGGTGGTTCGAGACGGGCGAGCGGACGGCCGGATCCGGCTTCCACGCGTCGAGGTCGGAGAGGAGGTCGAGCGGCAGAAGGACGTATCCCGGGCGGAGGCCCGGGGCGACGTAGAGGACGGCCCAGACGAGAATCGCGAGCGCCGAAACGAGAAGGCCGACCCTTCGCACGAGACGTGCACTGTAGCAAGCGGCGCTCATCGCGCCCCTGCGGCCCTGCTAGAATCTGCGCCCCACGAAGGCGACGTACCCAAGTGGTTAAGGGAAGGCTCTGCAAAAGCCTCATTCGTCGGTTCGAATCCGACCGTCGCCTCCAGAGTTTGTTTTTCCGCGAGGGCGTGGGGGGCGCGGGGGGTGCGAGCCCGGCGACCTCCCCGCTCTGGCGAACGTCGCACCCCCCGAGAATGAACAGCCGTTCTCTGGCACACACGATTCGGCCACCGGCGGCTCGAAGCCTTTAAGCTATCGATCGTCAAGGTGACACTTGCCGGAGTGGCGAAACTGGCAGACGCAGGGGACTTAAAATCCCCAGGCCCCAAAAGGGCCATGCGGGTTCGACTCCCGCCTCCGGCACCATGAGCTTCAAGGGGTTGGAAGAAACCGACGCCGTGCCCGCTATCGGATCGAAGGGTAAGATATCCACAGGAGAATTCCCCGCAGGAAGCCCGGAAGGGAGCACGGGAACGCGTGGGTCGCGGCGGCGGAATCGGGCCATGAGACGGAATGTTCAATTCGCCCTCCTGATCGGCGTCGTCCTCTGGTCCCGAAGCGCGGCCGCCGACGAGGCCGGCCGGACGGATGCCGTCCTCGTCTCCGGGGCTCCGACGACTCCCGAAGTCATCCATCTCGGTGCCTACGTCCTCGATCCTGCTCGGGCCAAGCCCGCGCTGCCGGCGCCGTTGCAGTACGGCCCGACGACCCTCGCGAGTGCCGCCGCCCTCCCCTACGTCGTCCAGCTCTACTCGCCCATTCCGCCTGACTGGCGAGCGAGGCTCGAGGCGGCCCAGGCCAGAGTCCCTCCGCTGGCGTATCTCGGCGACAACGCCGTCCTGGCCCGGATGACGACCGATCGCGTCGACTCCGTGCGTGCCTTGTCGATCGTTCGATCGGTGTCGGAGTACGAGCCGGCGTACAAAGCGGATCCCGACCTCCTCGCGCGCGCGGGGCGCATCTCCGTCACGCTCGCGTTCTTCCCCGACGTGGACCGGGCGACGGCGGGGGAAGGGATTCTCCAGGCGGGAGGAGAGATCGTAGAGGAGTCAGAGAGGACGGATCTGCCGATCCACGTCATCAGGGTATCGGTGAGCGCCACGGCCCTCCAGCAGCTCCTCCAGAACACGGATCTGGTCTGGGCGACGGAGTACATCCCGCCCCGTCTCCATAACGACTTCGCTGCGGCCGGCCCCTCGGCAACCACCAACGGCCTGAACGCCCGCTCCGTCTGGCCGTCGGCCGATCCGGGGGGGAGCACGCTCGGCCTCTCGATCAATCTGGACGGAACGGGGCAGGTCGTGGACGTGGCGGACACCGGGCTCGACACCGGTAGCATCGCCACGGTCCACTGCGATTTCCTGTCGGGCGGCGCCGGCTGCAGCGACGCCGCACGTGTCCTGGGAGGGATCTACTATGGACCGGGGAGAAGCGGGTGCACGAACACAACCAGGTGGTGCGACCCGGACGGACACGGCACCCACACGGCGGGGTCGATCTTCTCCAACGGGAACCGGTCGGTCCTCTTCTCGTCGTACACGGGTCAACCGGTTCGCGGGATGGCGTACCGGGCGCGGGGTATCGAGAGTCGGATCTTCAACCAAGCCGGGGGCTGGGTCGGCCCCGCCAACGACAGCACCATTTTCAACGACGCCTACTCGGGGGCGAACGCCCAGTGCGCCGCTTGCACCGGAGCGAGAGTCTTCTCGAACTCGTGGGGGGGACCCACCGCCACCCCCGCCTGCACGGACTGCCTGAACAGCAGCAACTTTCAAATCTACAGATACGGGGACTACACGACCGAGGCCGCCGACGTCGACAACTGGCTCTTCTCGCACCAGAACACCGTCATCGCGTTTTCCGCCGGAAACGAGGCCATCGACGAGGCCGCCGGTTCAGGTGACGGACTGATCGACTACCTCGACTCCGCGAACGCGAACGTCTCCTTCAAGAACGCAGCGTGTACGACCCAGCTCGACACCGGCGCCAACTTCAGCACGATCGGGACGCCCGGCACCGCGAAGAACGTCATCACGGTCGGCGCGGCCGAAAACGACCGGTCGTCGATGGGGGCGAATCCGTTCTGCATCGACAACCTGGCCGGCGGATTTTTCTACTCGACCTGGATGTACGACTGGGGCTGCGAGTTCGGCACGGCGCCCGTCGCGACGGATTACATGGCCACTCACACGACGGGACTCGCCGCCTTCTCGAGCCGAGGGCTCACGGCCGACTACCGGATCAAGCCGGACATCGTCGCGCCGGGGACCCACGTCCTCTCGACGAAATCGAGCCGGGCCCCGAGCGCCAATTTCTGGGGCCTGCCCAGCTACGCCTACACGTGCACGGCTTCCAGCGCCGGCTCCGCAACGAACTACTACAACCCGGGCGGAAATACGACACTGGACACTTACTACGCCTTCGACGGCGGGACGAGCATGGCGTGCCCCTTGACCGCCGGTGCCGCGACGCTGCTTCGACAGTGGGTGACCGACAAGGGCTTCGCGGACACGGGCGCGACCGTCCCGATCGGCCCGCTCGTGAAGGCCCTCATGGCCAACGGCGCCAGAAACCTCTATCCCGGGCAGTACGGGACGGCCTCCGCGACGCAGGAGATCGCAGGCCGCCCCGACGGCGGCCAGGGGTGGGGCGAGGTGGACGTCCTCAACACGCTCTACCCCGCTTACCCGGCCACGCTCGCGTACCAGACGGGCTCCTTCCCGGCCAGCAACACGAGCTGCAATGGCGGCACGCTGTACAGCGTCAAGGTCACGTCGTCCGCTGCGCCGCTCTCGGCCACCCTGGCCTGGTACGACGCTCCCGGAACCGCTCAGGTCCCGACGACGTCCGCGAGGCTCGTGAACCAGCTCATCCTCCTCGCGTATCCGCCGGGAAGCGCACCCTGCTCGACGGGGACGGTCTACGCCGGGAACGTCGTCGACACCGCCACGGGGCTTCGCAACCGGGGGCAGTGGACGCTCGCCCAGGCGTACACGTGCGCCCCGTCCTGCTCCTTCACGTCCAACACCGTCGACAACCTCCTCGGAGTTCGGGTCCAGACGCCGGCCGTCGGGACCTGGACGCTTCAGGTCCTCCCGTGGAGCATCGTCACCGGTCCGCAGCCGTACGCCCTCGTCTCCTCGGCCGTCACGAGTCAGAAGTGGGCGGTCCAGAACGCGGGGATGACGCTGCAGGCCGCCTCGCTGCGCCTCGGCTCCGGCGTTTACTCGGGCTTCTCGGACAATGCGGTACGGAGCTTCAGCCAGACGGACGGGTCGTCGCTCTGGGCTTCGGCCGCGCCGCTCCCGAACACGCCGAAGGGCCGCGCTCCGGCGGTGAGCATCGGGGGGACCGACTACCTGTTCGTCGCCGACCAGGGCGGCAACGTGACGTGCCTCAGGGCGTCGGACGGGGTCCAGCAGTGGAGCGTCCAGCCGGGAGGGGTGGGGAGCTCGGCCGGGAACGCCCCCTCGGTCTACAACAGCGGGAACCTCGCGACGAGCGTGGTCTTCGTCACGATCAGCAAGACGGCGACGACGTCCGCCCTCTATGCGCTGAATGCCTCGAGCGGGGCCACGTACTGGTTCTACGGGAACGGGTCGCCGAACATCGACATGATGTCCTCCAGGCCGGCACTGGACTACTCGAGGGGGATGCTCTACTTCACGAGCAGGGCGAACGGCGGGTCGCAGCCGTCGATCTGGGCCGTCGACTTCGGCCACAGGACGCCGGTCGGCTCGGGCGCGACCGGCGACTGGTCCGTCGCAGGGCAGGGAGACATCGACTCCTCGCCGAGCCTCTCCTCGACGGGCGGCACCCTCTACGTCGGGACCAACGCGGGGCTGGTCAAGGCCATCAACGTTTCGACGCACGCCATCACGTGGACATACACGACGGGAGTGGCCGGCACCATCTACGGCGCGCCGTGGGTGGACGGAACGACGATCTACGTGAGCCAGCAGTCCTCGCCTGGACGCGTCTGGAGCCTTGTGGACGGGGGCGCGTCGGTATCCGTCAACGCGTCCTGGAAGAACGGCGTGGGCGACGCCGGCCACACGGGGTGGGTGGCGGTCAGCGGCCCGTCGTTCCCCGTCGTCGTGTCTCCCGGCGGCACGAAGATGATCTACGTCGGCTCTGCCGACGGCCATCTCTACCAGCTTTCGCCGGTCGATGGGCACGCGACGGCCGTCTTCGCCTGCCGGTCGGCCGTGGGGGACCCCGGCTTCGATCTCTCGCTGGGACGTCTCTACTTCGGCACGTCCGACGGCCGGATGCACAGCCTAGACCTCTCGTCCGGGGGCCTCTGAGGGGAGGGGGAAGAGATGTTCCGCAGAGCGACCTCGAGCGTAGCAACCGCCGTCCTGCTCGTCCTCGCCCCTCTGGCCGTCGAGGCGGAAAAGCCCGTCATCGTCAAGGTCACTCTCTCGACCGAACCGGACAGGCTGGGCTGGAAGAGCAAGGACGTGACGGTTTCCGCGAGCCAGGATCCCTCCTTGTGGGTGTCCATCCGGGTCGTTTCCTCTCCCCCCGGAGGGCATCTCTACGTCGCCTTCTACGAGCCCGCCCGCTATCTGTACCAGGTGGGTGACGTCAACGTGAGCATGGCTCTCAGGCGGACCGCGGACATACGCTACCGGCTCCAGGTTGCCGGGGAGCCTCTGACGCGACTGCACGGAACCTGGACGGTTGTGGTGTCAACGAGCCCGATACCGAGTGGACCATTCAATGCGCCCAAGGACGGCGACTCGCGAGTGGCGAGCTTCAAGGTCGTGCCATAGGATGTCGCCCGTGGAAGGGGAGGAGGGTTCGGCCCGGGTCGAGGGCTCCTCGGACGGGCGGGAGCCGCGCCGCCCGTACGTCAGGCCTGCCATTTCCTGGGAGGAGAGCATCGACGTACGGGCGGACCTTTCCCTCGCCTGCGCGAAATTCGGAGGG
>Ga0335085_10016708_pt1 | contig 10593 bp, 15 predicted proteins | sample Lox_Sample_45_FD_206712 | JGI IMG/M metagenome (GOLD analysis project Ga0335085, IMG submission 206712) | Soil microbial communities from Loxahatchee National Wildlife Refuge, Florida, United States - Lox_Sample_4.5 | ecosystem: Environmental > Terrestrial > Soil > Wetlands | place: USA...
CACGTCGTCACACAATCGGCACACCTTCCCCCTTGACAAGAAATGGTGTCTGACACCGGTCTGCGCAAACCCGTCTCACTATCCCATCCCGGCGAAGCTGGTGTCAGACACCAGCGGAGGCACAATCAGAAGATGGACGCCGGGCCTGACTCGATTGCGGCCGAGCTCGCCGCGCTCGACCGCCTCGTGCCCATCGTCGAGGCGGCCGCCGGCCGGGGCGTCTACCTGGTGGGCGGAGCCGTCCGCGACATCCTGCTCGGGCGGCCCAGCTTCGACGTCGACCTCGTCGTCGAGGGTGACGCGCTCCCGCTCGCACGCCGGCTGGCCGCGGCCCTCGGCGGGGAGCTGACGGCGCACGACCGGTTCGGCACCGCCGTCGTCGACCGCGGCGACGGCTCGCACGTGGACGTCGTCACCGCCCGCCGCGAGACCTACCCCGAGCCCGCCGCCCTGCCGGTCGTCGAGCCCGGCACGATCGAGGACGACCTCCGCCGCCGCGACTTCACGATCAACGCGATCGCCGCCTCCCTGGCCCCGGACGACCTGGGGACGCTGGTCGATCCCTGCGACGGCCGCGGCGACCTCGCGGGCGAGACGATCCGCGTCCTCCACGACCGCTCGTTCGTCGACGACCCGACGAGGATCTTCCGGGCCGTCCGCTACGAGGCCCGGCTCGGCTTCCGGATGGACGAGCACACCGAACGGCTCGCTCGTGAGGGAGTGGCCGGCATCCGCCTCCTGTCGGCGGAACGGATGCGCGAGGAGGTCGTCGCCCTGCTCTCCGAAAACGACGCCGAGCAGGCGCTCGATCGGCTCGCCGACCTGGCGGTGGCGCCGAGGCTCGAGCCGGGCCTGATCGGCCGGCTCGACGCGCTGCGGGACGAGCTCGATCCGGGCGCGCCGCGCTGGCGGCTCCGGTTGACCGCGCTCCTCGCCGCCCATCCGGGGCTCGCCGATCGGCTTGCCCTCCGCCGTCAGGATGCCCGCGCGGTGGAGGACGCGGTGGCGCTCGCGCCCGTGCTGGCCGAGGCGACCGATCCGGTGGAGATCGCCGATCTCGCCGGCCGCGCCCCAGAAGCCGCCCTGCTCGCCCTGGCCGGCGGGGGCTCCGCCAGGCTGCGGGAATGGTTCACGCGGCTGCGCGACGTTCGGCTCGAGGTGACCGGCACCGACCTGGCCGAGCTGGGCGTTCCCGAGTCGCCGCGTGTGGGGGAGATCCTCGAGGAGCTGCGCCGCCGCAAGCTCCGCGGCGAGCTCGACGGCCGCGAGGCCGAGCTCGCCGCCGCGCGGGAGCTGATCGATGAGTGACGTCCCGCTCCTGCGCTGGGACGCCCCGGGGCCGTACGCGGCGGCGTTCTCGACCCGCGTCGGCGGCGTGAGCGAGGCGCCGTACGACACCCTGAACCTCGGGCGGCTGACGGGAGACGATCCCGAGCGGGTGGCCGAGAACCGGCGCCGTCTCGCCGCCGAGGTCGGCACGGACGTGGAGCTTCTCCAGTACTCGCGCCAGGTGCACGGGCCGGTCGTCCGGCGCGCGGGAACGCCGGGCGATCCTGGCGACGGCGTCTGGTCGGACACGCCCGGCGAGCCGCTGCTCGTCTTCACCGCCGACTGCCTTCCGGTCGTGCTGGCGCGCGCGGAGGGCGAGCGGCCGGCGGTCGCGGCGCTGCACGTCGGCTGGCGGGGGCTTCTGGCCGGGATCGTCAGCGCCGGCGCCGCCGCGCTCGGCGGGGGGCGCCTGGCCGCGTCGATCGGCCCGGGGATCGGGCCGTGCTGCTACGAGGTCGGAGAGGAAGTGCTCGGGCCGTTCCGCGACCGGTTCGGCGCTGCCGTCGTGAACGGGCGCACCCTCGACCTCTGGACCGCCACCGAGCAGGCGCTCCGCGCAGCCGGCGCAGACGACGTCGCCCGCGTCGACCTCTGCACCGCGTGCAACCCCGACCTGTTCTTCTCGCACCGCCGTGAAGGGGGCCGCACCGGCCGCCAGGGCCTGATCGCGTATGTCTCCTGAAGAGGTCCGCGCCCGGTACGAGGCGATCCGGGGCGAGCTCGGCGCCGGCGTGACCATCGTCGCCGCCACCAAGTACGTCTCGGTCGAGGACATGGCCGTCCTCGTCGAGGCGGGGATCGAGGTGGTCGGCGAGAACCGTGCCCAGGACCTCGCCGCCAAGCACGCGGCGTACGGGCGGGCGTTCCGCTGGCACTTCATCGGCCACCTGCAGAGCCGGAAGGCGGCGACCCTGAACGAGACCTGCGAGCTCGTCCACTCGCTCGCCTCCGAGTCGGCGGCCCGGCGGCTGACGATCCCCGCGCTCGTCGAGGTCAACCTGTCCGACGAGCCGACGAAGTCCGGCGTCCCGCCCGAGCACCTGGAGGAGCTGCTCGCGGTCTATCCGGACGTCCGCGGACTGATGACGATGCCCCCGCTCACGGCCGATCCGGAGGCGTCGCGGCCGTACTTCCGGCGCCTGCGCGAGCTGGCCGCGGCGCACGAGCTGGCCGAGCTCTCGATGGGCACGAGCCAGGATTTTCGTGTCGCCGTCGAAGAGGGAGCGACGTACGTGCGGCTCGGCAGCGTCCTCTGGGGCCCGTAGGCTGGGCTTTCCGGCGCACGCGTTACCATTCTCAGTCGCCGATGGGCTTCGCGGATCTCTGGAACCGAACGCTCGTCTACTTCGGCATCGCCGAGGAGGAGGACTACTGGGACGAGGACGGCTACACGACGAACGAGGAGCTCGAGCGCACCTACAACGACCGCCCGAACGTCCGCCGGCTGCCGCGCCGGGCGCGCGACGACTACGACGAATGGGCCGACTCGGAGTCGGACTCCTCGCTCGAGAGCGCCCGAGCCCCGGCCGCGAGATCGGACCCGCGGGCCGAGCGGGCCCGCGAGCGGGAGCGCGCGCGGGAGGCCCAGGCCGTCCCGAGCATCCGGCGGCTCGAGGCGGCTCCGAGCCCGAACGTCCGCGTCCACCTGATCCTCCCGCGCAGCTTCAACGACGCCCAGCAGATCGCCGACCGGTTCAAGGACGGCGTCCCCGTGATCCTCAACCTGCAGGCGACCGACCAGGAGCTCTCCAAGCGCCTGATCGACTTCGCGAGCGGCCTCACCTACGCCCTGAGCGGCGGTATGCAGCGGGTCGCCGACAAGGTCTTCCTGCTCACGCCGCGCAACGTCGAGGTCTCCGCCGAGGAGCGCGCCAAGATCCTCGAGCGCGGCGGCTTCTTCAACCAGGCCTGACAGCGTGGGGGAACCCCTGGTTCCCCCACGAGCCCCCTCCTTGCGGCGCGGTCCCGGCTGACGCGCCTTCGCGGAGCCGTCGAAGGCTCCTGGAACTCGAGCCGTCCTGCGTTTGGGTGCCTCTCGCCGGGCAAAGCCCGGCTTCGGCGACGAATCTTTCGGCAGGGTCTAGAGGCTTTTGGGCGAAACAGAAGCCGTGGGCGTAGCCATCGCCACATTTCGCCTACTCGCCGACGCCGCCACGACCGCGGCGCGGTTCGTCGACATCTTCGTCGGCGTCTACATCCTGCTGATCTTCGCGTACGTCCTGACGTCGTGGGTGCGGATGCCCTACTCGCTGAGCTGGCTGCAGCGCTTCCTCTACGACGTCTGCGAGCCCTACCTGCGGATCTTTCGTCGCGTGATCCCGTCCATGGGCCCGCTGGACGTGTCGCCAATCGTCGCGGTCATCGTGCTGGTCGCGCTCGACCAGATCGTCACGAGGCTGCTCGACTGACCGAACCGAGAGGAAGGAGGACCGATGTCGTACACACCAGTGGAGATCCGGCACGTGAAGCTGAAGCGCGGCTTCTTCGGCTACAAGCAGAAGCAGGTGGACGGGCTCCTCGAGGAGGTGACCGAGAGCTTCGAGACCGTCTGGCGCGAGCGCGCCGACCACGCCGACAAGCTCGAGCACCTCGAGGGCGAGCTCAAGCGGTACCGCGAGCTCGAGGCGCTCCTGCGGACCACGCTCGTCTCTGCGGAGCGGGCCGCCCACGAGCTGAGGGGCCAGGCCAAGCGCGAGGCCGACACGATCGTCTCCGAGGCGCAGTCCGAGGCCCGGACGATCACCCGCATCGCCCGCACCGAGCGCGAGCAGCTCGCGGCCGAGGCGCGCCGCCTGCGGCTCCTGCTGCACGCGGCTCTCGACGCCCTCGACGAGGCGGACGACGGCGAGGCGATCGCCGCCCAGCCGGACCGGACGACGGGGGAGGAGCAGGACGAGGCCGAGCAGGCGACGAAGGCCGCATAGCCGTCCCGGAACGGCCTGGGGCCGGGCCTATACTTCGGCCGAGATGACGGAGCGGACGACACGGCTCCGCCTCCGGGTCTCGCCCGGGGCAGCCCGAACGGAGCTCGCCGGCAGGCACGGGGACGCCTGGAAGGTGCGCGTCGCCGCCGCGCCCGAGCGCGGGCGCGCGAACGACGCCGTCGTCGGCCTCCTCGCGGACCGGCTCCACGTCCCGCGGACGTCCGTGGCGGTCGTCTCGGGCCACGCCTCCCGCGACAAGGTGGTCGAGCTGCGCGGGCTCGACGCCGACGAGGCGGCGCGTCGGCTGGAGCGCGGATGAGCGCGATCGACACCGATCACTTCCGGAACCGTCTGCACGACGAGCGGCAGCGCGTCGTCGACGCGATCGACAACATCCACAACGAGAACCCCGGCTCGCTCTCCGAGGAGATCGAGGAGCCGACGTTCCAGGACAACCACCTCGGCGACATCGCCACGGCGACGTTCGACCGCGAGATGGCAAGCTCGCTCGAGGAGAACTCGACGAAGGTGCTCGGCGAGATCGACGCGGCGCTCCTGCGCATCGACGAGGGCACGTACGGGACGTGCGAGCGCTGCGGGAACCCCATCGACGTCGAGCGCCTCGAGGCGCTGCCGTGGGCGACGCTGTGCATCGACGACAAGCGCAAGGCGGAGCGGTGACCGAGAGCGCGCGGAAGCAGGAGTTCCGCCCGGGCTCGCGCACCGACGGGCTCGCTCCCGTCTCGGTCGCGGCGCGGTCGCTGGCGGCGCAGCCGGCGCACTGGTTCGGGCTCGTGGCCGTTGCCGTGGCGGCGGTCTTCGCCGACCAGCTGACGAAGCACGTCGTCGCGCGCCAGCTCCCGCTCGACGGCGAGACGAAGGTGATCGGCCCGTTCTCCATCCATCACGTCCAGAACTCCGGCATTGCCTTCGGCCTCTTCGCGAGCGCCACCGCCGTCGTCATCGTCCTGACGCTGATCGCGGTCGTCTGGATGGTCGTCTTCTTCGCCCGCTCGGGAGCGCGTCACCCGCTGCTCCCGGTCGCCGTCGGGCTCCTGATCGGCGGCAGCGTCTCGAACCTCGCCGACCGCGTCCGGCTCGGCCACGTCACCGACTTCCTCGACCTCCGCTACTGGCCGGCGTTCAACCTCGCGGACAGCTTCATCGTCATCGGGGTCGCGATGCTGCTCGGCGCGCTCGTCGCGGCCGACCGGGCGCCGCGACGCCGCCGACTTGGCGACGCACCGTCGCGTTCCTGAGTCCGCCGCCGGGGAGCGGCTCGATCGGTTCCTCTCCGGCCTTCCCGAGGTCGGCTCGCGGGGGGAGGCGGTGCGCCTGCTCGCCGCCGGCGCCGTCACGGTCGACGGCCGGGCCCGGCCGAAGAGCCACCGTCTCGCCGCCGGCGAGGACGTCGAGCTCACCGTGGACGAGACGACGCCGGAGCCACAGCCGCCCGAGCCGCTCGAGCTCCGGATCGCGTACGAGGACGAGCACCTGCTCGTCGTCGACAAGCCGGCGGGCCTGGTCGTCCACCCCGGTGCCGGGCGCACGGCCGGGACCCTCGTCCAGGGCCTCGCCGGGCGGGGGCTGACGGGAGGCGACCCGGAACGGCCGGGGATCGTCCATCGCCTCGACCGCGACACCTCGGGCCTGCTCGTGGTCTCGCGCACCCAGCAGGCCTACGAGGGCCTGCGTGCGCTCGTCCGCCGGCACGGGCTCGAGCGCGAGTACCTGGCGCTCGTGCGTGGACGGCCGCGCTCGCGCACGGGCCGCATCGAGGCGCCGATCGGGCGCGACCGCCGCGACCCGACGAAGCGATCGCTCGACACCGACTCCCCGAAGGAGGCGGTCACCCACTTCGAGGTCGTCGAGCTGCTGCCGGCCCACGCCCTCCTCCGCGTCCGGCTCGAGACGGGCCGCACCCACCAGATCCGCGTGCACCTCGCCGCGATCGGCCTACCTGTCGCGGGCGACCCGGTGTACGGCGTCCCGGAGCCGGGCCTCGACCGCCAGTTCCTGCACGCGGCCCGGCTCGCGTTCCCGCATCCGGTCACCGGCGCCCGCATCGAGGCCGAGTCGCCGCTTCCGCCGGACCTGGAGGCCGCACTCGCCCGGGCAGCTACGATGTAGCCCGTTTTCGTCCCATCGACCCGGTGGGGGCACCCGCGCGGCGGTGCCGGTCTCGACCGGTTCCGCACGGGCCCGCCGGCGCAGCGACAACAACCGAAAGGGGAAGCACACCGTGGCTGTCGTCTCCATGCGAGAGCTTCTGGAGGCCGGAGTGCACTTCGGCCACCAGACCCGCCGCTGGAACCCGAAGATGCGCAGATTCATCTTCAACGAGCGCGGCGGGATCTACATCATCGACCTCCAGCAGACCGCCTCGCTGCTCGAGGAGGCACACGACTTCGTCAGGAACCTCGCCGAGCGCGGCGGGTCGGTGCTGTTCGTCGGCACGAAGAAGCAGGCGCAGGACGCCGTCGAAGAGCAGGCGAAGCGCGTCGGCATGCCGTACGTCAACCACCGCTGGCTCGGCGGCCTGCTCACGAACTGGCGGACGATCTCGGACCGGATCGACCGGCTCCACGATCTGCGCCGCCTCCGGGACGACGGGCAGCTCGAGCTCCTCCCGCCCAAGGAGCGCATCGCCATGCTCGCCGAGCTGGAGAAACTGGAGGCGAACCTGGGCGGCGTCGCGGACATGAAGCGCCAGCCCGACGCGATGTTCGTCCTCGACCTCCGCAAGGAGGCGCTGGCCGTCCGCGAGGCGCGCCGGCTCGGCCTGCCGATCGTGGCGCTCGTGGACACGAACTGCGATCCCGACGAGGCCGACTACGTCATCCCGGGGAACGACGACGCGATCCGGTCGTGCAGCCTGATCGTGCGCGTGATCGCGGACGCGATCGCGGCGGGCAAGGCGAAGGTGTCGCCGGCCGAGATGGCCGCGCCGAAGAACGGAGCCGAGCGAGCCACCGTGGAGGTGGCAGCCGACCCCGCGGAGCAGGCGTCGCCCGAGCCCGAGCCTGAGCCTGAGCCCGAGCCCGCCGCCGCCGACCAGGAGGCGGAAGGCTGATGGCCGAGATCGCCGCGAACCTGGTCAAGGAGCTCCGCGAGCGCACCGGCGCGGGGATGATGGACTGCAAGCGCGCGCTCGAGGAGACGGACGGGAACCTCGACGAGGCCGTCACGCTCCTCCGCGAGAAGGGGATCGCCCAGGCCACCAAACGCTCCGGCCGCGAGACCACCGAGGGCAAGGTCGCGATCGAGCTCGGCGACGAGCACGCGGCGATGGTCGCGGTGGGCTGCGAGACCGAGCCGGTCTCCAACAACCAGGAGTTCCTGATCTTCGTCCAGCGCGTCCTCGACGCGGTCGAGCAGCACGGCCCGGACGCCGTCGCCGAGCTCGAGGACGAGCGCGTGGAGTTGGCTGCGAAGCTCGGCGAGAACATCGTCGTCCGCGACGCGATCCGCTTCGCGACCCACGCCGACGACATCCTCGACGACGCCTTCTCGCGCGACGAGCGAGACGTCCTCGCCGGCTACGTCCATCCGCCCGCGAACAAGATCGGCGTCCTCGTGCACGGCCGCGGCAACCCGGACGTCGCGCGGCCGCTCGCGATGCACATCGCGTTCGCCGCCCCGCAGTACCTGACGAGGGCCGACGTCCCCGAGGCCGAGGTCAACGCGGAGCGGGAGATCCTCGCCAAGCAGCCGGACGTCGCCGAGAAGCCCGAGGACGTGCGGGGCAAGATCGTCGACGGCCGGATCCAGAAGTGGCTGGCCGCGGGCGTCCTCGAGGAGCAGGAGTGGATCCACGAGCCGAGCATGAGGGTCGGCCAGGCGTTGAAGGAAGCCGGCTTCGCGGTGATTGAGTTTCGCCGGTTCGCCCTGGCAGAGTAAGCGGGTGGCCAGCGCGACGAGCCCCCTTCCGGCGCCTGCATCGTTCAAGCGCGCGCTGCTGAAGCTGTCGGGAGAGGCGCTGATGGGCGACCGGCCGTACGGAGTCGACCCGGTGCGGATCGAGTCGCTCGCGCAGGAGATCGTCGACGTGCAGACGGGCGGGGTCGAGCTCGCGCTCGTGATCGGCGCCGGAAACATCGTCCGCGGGATGGAGGCGGCCGCGGGCGGGATGGACCGGGCGACCGCCGACTATGCGGGCATGCTCGCCACGGTGCTCAACTCGCTGACGATCCAGGACGCGCTCGAGCGGCACGGCGCGCACACGAGGGTCCTGTCGGCGATCACCGTCGCCGAGGTCGCCGAGCCGTACATCCGCCGGCGCGCGATCCGCCACCTGGAGAAGGGCCGGATCGTGATCTTTGCCGCCGGGACCGGGAACCCGTACTTCACGACCGACACCGCGGCGGGCCTCCGGGCGCTCGAGATCGGCGCGGAGGCGATCCTGATGGCCAAGAACGGCGTGCAGGGCGTCTACGACGGCGACCCGCGGGAGGACCCGAACGCGGAGTTCATCCCGGAGCTGACCCACCTCGAGGCGATCGAGCGGGGGCTGAAGGTCATGGACACGACCGCGCTCTCGCTCTGCATGGACAACGGCGTGCCGATCTACGTGTTCGAGCTCGCCCCGGGCAACATCAAGCGAATCGTCGCCGGCGAGCGCGTCGGCACGATCATCTCCACAGGCAAGGGAGCCCCCCGATGATCGACGATCTGATTCAGGACGCCGTCCGCCGCATGGACAAGTCGGTCGAGACGACGCAGCACGAGTTCAACACGATCCGCACCGGCAGGGCGTCGGCGGCGCTGCTCGACCACGTCAACGTGGACTACTACGGCACGCCGACACCGCTCAACCAGCTGTCGACGATCAACGTCCCCGAGCCGCGGATGCTGACCGTGCAGCCGTTCGACCCCGGCTCGCTGAAGGCGATCGAGCGGGCGATCATGGAGTCCGACCTCGGACTGACCCCCTCGAACGACGGCAAGATCATCCGCCTGCCGATCCCGCAGCTGACGGAGGAGCGCCGCAAGGAGCTCGTCAAGGTCGTGCGCCAGCGGGCGGAGGACGGCCGCGTGGCCGTCCGCAACGTCCGGCGCGACGTCATGCACCACCTGAAGGAGCTCGTCTCGAGCGGTGAGGCGCAGGCCGACGACGAGCACCGCGCGGAGGAGCGAGTCCAGAAGCTGACGGACGAGCACGTCCACAAGATCGACGAGCTCCTGAAGCGCAAGGAGGCGGAGATCCTCGAGGTCTAGAACCGCGGGAGCGTGAGCCCGTGAGCGTGCTGACACGAATCTGGAGCCTCCGGCGCCTGTCCAGGGTCGCCGAGACCGAGCTGCCGGAGGTCGCCCGGTCGGTCGCGATCATCATGGACGGCAACGGCCGCTGGGCGAAGCAGCGCCGCCTGCCGACCGCGGCCGGCCATCGCGCCGGCGCACGCACGGTGCGGAAGATCGTGGAGGCCGCGATCGACCTCGGCGTCCAGGACCTCGCCCTCTTCGCCTTCTCGACGGAGAACTGGTCCCGGCCGCAGGACGAGGTCGACGCGCTGATGGAGATCTTCGGCGAGACGATCGACCGCGAGCTGCCCGACCTCGCCGAGCAGGGCGTTCGCGTCCGCTTCATCGGACGCCGCGACCGTGCCGGAGACGACCTCCGCGCGCGCATGGCGGCGATGGAGGACCGCACCGGGCTCAACTCGCGGCTCAACCTGTGGGTCGCGTTCGACTACGGCGGCCGCGCCGAGCTGGTCGAGGCCGCGCGGCGGCTGGTCGAGAGCGGGGTGGAGGCGCGCGAGATCGACGAGAACGTCTTCGCCGCGAACCTCTACGCTCCCGAGCTCCCCGACCCCGACCTCCTGATCCGCACCTCCGGCGAGCTGCGCATCTCGAACTTCCTCCTCTGGCAGCTCGCGTACTCGGAGCTCGTCTTCGTGGACACGCTCTGGCCGGACTTCGGGCCGCAGCAGCTTCGGGAGGCGCTCGCCGCCTACGCGCGCCGCCGGCGGCGGTTCGGCGGGCGCTGATGGCCGTCCGGGGCGAGACGGCGAGCGGGCGGTCCGCGGGCAACGTCGCCTCGCGGATCGTCGTCGTCCTCATCGGCCTACCGCTGGTGCTCGGGCTGGTCTGGCTCGGCGGGTGGTGGCTGTTCGTGCTCGCCGCGCTGATCGGGCTGCTCGCGCTCCACGAGTACTACGCGATGACGCGCTCACTGCGGCCGATCGTGATCGCCGGCTACCTGGGCCTGATCCTGACCTTGCTCGCCGCGCAGCTCGGCGGCTTCGCGTGGATCCCGGGCGGGCTCGCCGCGACCTTCGCACTCGCGTTCCTGCTCAAGGGGCTCGCCGACACAAAGCAGTCGGCGACGGTCGCCGTCGGC
>Ga0335085_10016709_pt1 | contig 10592 bp, 11 predicted proteins | sample Lox_Sample_45_FD_206712 | JGI IMG/M metagenome (GOLD analysis project Ga0335085, IMG submission 206712) | Soil microbial communities from Loxahatchee National Wildlife Refuge, Florida, United States - Lox_Sample_4.5 | ecosystem: Environmental > Terrestrial > Soil > Wetlands | place: USA...
TTGACTCGGTCAGCCGCTTGATGCCGGCCGTGGCATCGGAAAGACACAGGCAGGCGGCTGCGCTTGTGCGCAAGCTGCTTGCTACTTATGCCCGTTCAGAAGACCTGATCCGGATTGGAGCCTATAAAACTGGGACCGACGCGGAACTGGATCGCGCGATCCGGTCGCACGCGCAAATCCGCTCCTACCTGGCACAAGATTCGAGAGAAGACGTTAGCTTCTCCTCTGCGGTTGAGCGGCTCATGACACTGACGGGAGAAATCTAGCATGGGTCGCTCACTTGAGCGGATTCTGCGGTTGCGCACGCTTCTTGAAGAAGAGAGCCGGCTGAGGTTGGAGAGATCTGTACTTGAAGCTGGCCGCATCGAGCAGCGTAGGAAAGCCGAAAGACAGCTGGCTTCTGCCTGCCGGTTCTCCGCTTTTTCTCTAGCCGACTCGCTGCCGGACAAGGAGAATGACAGCTCGGACTTCAAGCCGAAACAGGAGGAATGGCTAGCTGCTGTCCGGGAGGGAGAGTTGGCCGCTCGCCGCGAACTGCAGTTGCAGCCGCTGATGATGACGGCCATGCGGAGCGTGGAGGCCGAACGTGAAGAGATGTTGGAGCTACGCCTAGAGAGAGAGCAGGTAGAAACTCTGCTGCACAATCAGGCTGCCCTGTGCGAGTCGGAACGGGAGCGTAGCAGCCAGAGGAATCTCGATGATTGGTATGCTGCGGCCCTCTACAGAAGAACGCGATTCCTGGCAGGTCGGGCCGCCAAGCAAGCCTGAGAGCTTTCTTACCCAGAACGCTTCAAACCTCCTTTCCCTGGCACGAAACCTGCAAGGGATACCGGCGAGGTCCAATCGCGTGCAACAGCTCATACAACAGATCCTGGATCTGAGCGGCGTGAAAGCCATCGCCCACCCGACAAGGGGCCTGCAGACAAAGGCGATCGCGCCATCCAACTCGCAGAGTGCCGAGTTCAAGCAGGCGCTCGGCAAGCATGTGGACGAGCTTGAGCGCGCGTTAGAGCGCTCTACCAAAACCCTGAGCGCATCCGCTTCTGATCCCGGCACACCGGACACTGTGCAGAAGGATCCGTCCCTTCCGACGCCGCGCCATCCCCATCCGGTAAGCGTTGCTCCTCCGGGCTCGGACATTGGAACCGAGGGTGAGGCGTTGCCAGCTTTGTCAACTCCCTCGATATCTCAAGCCCTCTTGGTCAATGGCAAGAAGACGGCTCTCGATGGCGTGGCTCACGACAGCAGTAGCGCAAAGGACGGCGCCGCTGCTTCTGAGAAATCCAATGCAGCGGCTGCTCCGGGAATTGCCTCCAACGGGCTCCCAGAACTCTTTGTCTCGACTCAGGCGCCGGCACTAGCAGCTTCAATCGTGAGCGGCACACCAGCGCCTACAGGTCATCTTGCGCGATCAGCCTCCTCTCAACCCCTGACACAGCAGGGAGTACCGACACAGGGTGGCGACAACAAATCAATCGGCTCACAGATTCGTCAGGGAGAAATGACTGAAGCCACGCACGAATCAGCGAATGTGACCGGCACGATTGATGTAACCAACAATCCAGTTCAGGCTTCCGGCGCCGAAACCGACGGATCGTTGAAGGATCAGACTGGCCATACCCCAGCAATCAGTTTCACGGGTATCAAGGCGGGGCAACGGCCTGCGACCGCGGCAGAACCCCAGTTCCAGGGAGTTCCGGACCGAGCCGGCGATCCTGGCAACGCAGAACAACCCGAGAATACTTCAGTCAATGAGTCGCGAGCCGGACTTTCGTCCGCACCCCAATCGGCCGGCTCGGATTCTGGAACCCGGGCCTCTCTCGATCCTCAATTAATACAGCGGCCACACAGTACTCCGTCTGACTCGCCCTCACAGGGTGCAGCGCCTCCACATCCGTCGGGTGAAGCGGCGCCTAACCTGTCGCATCCCGAAGGCTTCACATCGACGGCCGTGACACACCTTGAACACGCTACTTCGGACGTCTCCAGCCGGTTTGGTAACCCCTATCAGAAGATGGATCAGATCCAGACTCCGCCGGTTTCCCTGGTCAGTGCGTCGACCAATCGTGTAGCGGTAGGACTGCACGATCCGGCGCTGGGGTGGGTCGAGATCAAGACGCAATCGACCGCCGGGCAGATTGCGGCAGCTCTTGTGACCTCATCCGCTCACACCCACGAGGCTCTCGCTGCTCATCTTCCGTCGATGGCTCAGTTTCTTTCCGATCGGGAAATCAAGGTAAGCAGCATTTCTGTGCAGCAAGAGGCTGTGGGCGGGGGCTCGGGCGAGAGGGCAGCCTCCGGCAATCAGGGACAGCGGTCGAATGCCGAGACAAATGCGGAAGGTGCAGGATCAAAAACCGTCCCGGTTGCGCCGGAAATCGGTTTCGATTCCGTTGCCGAAGCTATAGGAGCGCTGGGATCGCTCTCCTACATCAGCATCATCGCTTAACAAAGAATTCCGCGGAGGTACCTCAAGGATGCATATTCCGGCTCATCACCCAACGTCCACACCATTTACCACCTCGTCAAACGGCGCCGCGGTCAACATTGGCAAAGCGAATGCGAGATCTTACTCGTCTGGAGCCGCTGGAGCGTCATCGGATTCTTCCACGTCGACTTCCTCCCCATCGACGGCGTCGATCACGGCGAACGATTTCCTTCAGCTCCTGGTGACAGAGATGAAAAACCAGGATCCAACTGCCACTACAGACCCGAACGAGTACATCAATCAGCTCGTTCAGGTGAACAGCCTCGAGCAATTGATCCAGATCAATCAGGACCTGAGTGGATTAGGCTCAGGCTTTTCCGGGGCGTCGAACTCTGCCGGTTCAATCGGCAACCTGAGTGTCAATACCGCCAAACACTCGAACATGGCTGCGGCCGCTGATCAGGTAGCCAATGCGATGGAGACGACACACAACGCTTCGGCCCGTAACGCGACAACTCACCTCTCGAATCATCGTTCACCTTCGACGCTGCTGCATGGCATTGGCCTGCGGTGAAGTCGCGGGACAACTAAAGCCAGCAGGACCAGCGGCACGCGAAGCATAACGTGCCAGAACAAAGGAGCATTATGTCTTCGTTCTCGATTCCATTAACCGGGCTTGAGTCCGCTTCGACGGAGCTCAATACTATCGCCAATAACCTTTCCAACATGAATACCACGGCCTTCAAAAGCCAGGCGGTGAGTTTCACCGATTTGTTCTACCAACAGATTGGGAGTTCCGGCTCGGGTAACCCTCTCGAGGTGGGCGCCGGAACGCAGGTTGGTGCGACTTCGACAGACTTTACCGAGGGGAGCATCAATTCAACCGGAAGCGCCTCGGATGTTGCCTTGAATGGAAATGGATTCTTCGTACTTCAGAATGGGGCCGGGGCACTCTACACCAGGGATGGGAGCTTCACACTAAGTTCGACTGGGGCTCTTACGTCGCAGGCGGGATTGCCGGTTATGGGCTATCCGGTGGTCAACGGCATCGTGAACACGAATGCACCGCTGACAGCGATTCAAATTCCGGTGGGCCAGGTCGAGCAGCCGGCAGCGACCGGAAACTTCTCGATGACCGCAAATCTCGACGCTTCGGCCGCTGTGGGGACCAGTGTTCCGGCGCCGATTAAGCTGTACGATTCGCTCGGCATCAGCCATGTGGCAACGGTAACCTTCACTAAAACTGGGGCTAACACCTGGAATTACAGCATTGCTCTTCCGGCAGGCGATGCCACGGGTGGCGCCAACCTTACCGGCACGCTGACGTTCAACGCCAGCGGCGATCTAATATCGCCCGCAGCGAGTGTGGCCGGTATCAGCTTCACGGGCCTGAGCGATGGCGGCAATAATATGACTCTGAACTGGAATCTCTATGGATCGAACAACCAACCGACGATCACCCAGTTCTCTGCCAGCTCTGATGTTTCTGCTACCTCGCAGGACGGTTACACCAGCGGCCAGTACACGGGTTTTACGATCGATTCGACGGGGCTCGTGTCAGCTCAGTTCAGCAATAGCCAGACCTCGCCCATTGGGCAACTGGCGCTGGCGAATGTCACAAACCTTCAGGGACTTCAAGTCCTCGGCGGTAATAGCTATGCGACCACGCTCGCGTCGGGCGCGGCCAGCATAGGCGTTGCCGGTACCGGAGGCCTGGGAACAATTCAGGACGACGCCCTCGAGCAATCGAACGTCAACATTTCCACGCAGTTCTCAGACCTGATCATTGCGCAACAGGCCTATGAGGCGAGTTCGAAGGCAGTGACCACCATGGACACCGTTTCGCAGGACACGATGAACATGATCCACTAATCGATCGAACGGATCAATCCATTTTGAGGACGGCAGCATTCATGCTCACTGCCGTCCTATTCTTTTTTAGAAATCACTAATTCGTTTGTCCCGTTTTCGGTCACTCTCCTGCATTTACGCGGCGCATCATGCACACCGAAGCACCGGCCACCTTATCCTCTTCGACTTCACCCGCAGATCAAGCCTCCGAAACACCTTCGGAAAGGAATGATGCCGACGCTGGCGCGGTACTCGCCACACGAGAGGATGGCGAGATGTCCGGGATTCCCGGAACCATGGAACTCCCGCCCGGCTCCATTCTCGCCGGACTGCCTTTGCAGCTGGATGTAACGATACCGGTCCCTACCTTCCGCGTAGGCGACCTGCTTGCGCTGGAGAAAGGCAATGTGCTCGAGAGCGATTGGTCTCATACGGAAGATGTCCCGATCTGGTGCGGCGGATCGCAGCTGGCGTGGACAGAATTCGAAGTGGTGGAAGACAAGCTTGCGGTCCGAATAACGCGCATCAGCTGAACTCCAAGAGAGGAATGGGCCAAATGACGGAAAAACCCACGGAAGTGCGCTCTCTGAGGTATCTCGCGGGTCGTAGATTGCCGCAAGACCTGCTGAATCAAGTGCGTGTCAGGCTGCAGCGGCTTCTGAGAAGACGGGAGGCACCACAGCGGCTTTTGTCAATCGAAGAGCAAATCGCTGTAGGGCCGAAAAAGTCGCTGATGCTGGTCAACTGTGCCGGCCGGCGATTTCTATTCGTGACGGCCGGCGATTCGATTACGCCTGGAGTCGAGGTTCGACCAGTCACCCGGATCCCGGTAATTGGGTATGTAGGGGAAGAGCGTTGACAGTACTCCTGATTTTGAGCAAACCGGGTTTGCTGCCGCTGCCGGGCTTTGACGTCCACGCGAGCAACAACAACTCGGTCCCCTGGACGATCGTTTTTACACTGACGCTGTTAACCCTGCTCCCTGCCATTGTGCTGTCGATGACTCCGATGGTGCGGCTGCTCGTCGTCTTTCACTTTCTGCGCCAGGCGCTGGGCACGCAGACAGCCCCGAGCAATCAGGTCCTGATGGGACTCGGGCTGATGATGACCTGGTTCCTCATGCAGCCTGTGTTGCAGGACATCGAGAAGCAGGCGGTCCAGCCTTTTCAGCAGGGTCAGCTTTCTGGATGGGATGCCATAGAACGGGGCAGCGACCCGTTGCGGCTATACATGCTTCATTACGCGCGCGAGAAGGATCTTGCACTCTTTACATCCGCAGCGCTGTTGCCCAGACCCGCAAAGCCAGCGGATTTACCGTTGCGCGTTGTTGTACCGGCCTACATCTTGTCTGAGCTGAAGGCGGGTTTTGAGATCGGAGCCGTACTGTTTCTTCCCTTCATGCTGGTCGACGTTATTGTGGCCTCGATCACAACTTCGATCGGGATGTTCCAGCTTCCACCTGTGGTGATTTCGACGCCCTTGAAGATTCTTCTCTTTGTCATGGCAGATGGCTGGAGCCTTCTCGCAGGATCGCTGCTCAGGAGCTTTTGAGTATGGCGCCCGACCAGTCGGTGGAGTTAGTGCGGGATCTCTTTCGAGAAGCGCTGGTAGTAAGCGCTCCCGTTCTGATCGCGGCTAGTCTGACGAGCTTCGTTCTAAGCCTGTTGCAGACGCTTACTTCGCTTCAGGAACAAACACTGACGACGGTTCCGAGACTGCTGATAGTTGGGGCTTTACTTCTGATCATGCTGCCGTGGTTCGCCAAACGACTCGTCGGCTACACGGTATTGCTACTTAGTGATTTTCATCGGTACCTCGGATGAATGATGCTTAGCGAGTTATCCAAGCAACCGATCGATTGGCCTCGCTTTCTCGCGGCGATAGTGCTGGTGCTGATTCGCCTAAGCGGGGTGATGGTATTTGCTCCCGTGTTCTCTTCTGAGGCGATTCCCAAACGCATCAAGGCAGGATTCATCCTAGCGATGTCGATCCTGGTGGCCCCATTGGTTTCTGCACTCCCCACCGCACATGCCGATCTCGGAGTGCTGCCGGTGCTGGGTGAATTGAGCGTCGGTTTGGTCCTTGGCCTGAGTCTTTCGATGCTGAGCGAGGTGCTCCTTTTCGCCGGCCAGGTTTTTGGCTTCCAGTTCAGCTTTTCGTTGGTCAATCTGCTTGATCCAAACACCTCCATCCAGACACCTCTGATGGGTCAGTTACTCACCCTATTGGGAACTGTAGTGCTGGTCGCAGCCGGGCTTCACAGAACCATTCTGCTGGCAGTTGTGCGCAGCTTCACCGACGCTCCGGTGGGTAATGTCTTCTTCAGTGGCAGCGCTGGATTGTCACTGGTAAGGCTACTGAGTGGCGTTTTCTTCGCGGCGCTTCAGCTCGCCGCACCCGTGTTGGCAGCTACTCTTCTGGCCGAGGTAACGATCGCAGTTCTAGGCAAGATATCCCCTCAGTTGCCGGTCATGATGGTTGCGGTTCCAGCCAAGGCGTTGCTTGGCTACATAGTGCTCATTGGCTCTCTGGCGCTGTGGCCCAGATTTATCGAGGCACATTTCTCTATTCTCCTGGACGGCGCTGAACAACTGATCAAGCGCGCAGCGGTGGCGCGATGAGCGGGGAGCGTACAGAACGCGCAACTCCGCACAAGCGGCAGAAAGCGTCGGAGAAGGGCGACCGCGTCCGGAGCCGCGAACTCGTATCAGCCAGCGCAATGATGGCCGGCGTTCTGACACTGGGAAAGATTCTCGCGTCGTCGGCAAAGCGATGGTCTTCGAGTTACCAGGCCTTTCTGGCGTTGGGCACGTCCCCAACGTGGAGCACTGATCGAATGGAGGGAATCGTCACAGGCATTCGCCAAGCGGCTCTGACAATGCTTGCTCCCCTCTTGCTTCTTCCCGGCGCTGTTGTGGGAACAGCTCTGCTGGTCTCGATGGCACAGGGAGGCGGAGTGAGGTTCAACTTTGAAGCGCTTCAGCCGAAGTGGGACCGGATCAACCCGACAAACAATCTCAAAAATCTATTTTCACTGCGAAGCGCGGGCCGTCTCGGAAAATCTCTGCTCCCTGCAATTCCATTGCTTGTTTTGGCGGTTCGAAAGGTCAAAGAGCAGCTCGCGATTGCTCCGTTAAGCACGGCAAGGCTGCTGGAGATGTGGAGTTCCGTCTACGCGATCCTGCTTGATGCGGCCTGGGTGCTGTTCCTGTGGTCTGCGGTCGACTACCTGATTGAGTGGCGCAGCTGGGAGAGCCGGCAAAAGATGACCAAGCAGGAGATGAGAGATGAGTACAGGCAGACCGAAGGTAATCCCCAGGTGCGTGGCCGTATTCGCTCACTGCGCAGACAGATGCGGCGGCGGAAACTTCGTGCTGATGTCGCACGTGCATCGGTCGTCATTACCAATCCAACGCACTACGCCGTGGCCCTTAGCTTTGACTTTGAAACGATGGACGCCCCGAGGGTCCTGGCCAAGGGGCGCAATCTCATGGCCGAACAGATCAAGAACATGGCCCGTTGGGCTGGAGTGCCGATCGTCGAAAATCCCCCACTGGCGCGCTCGTTATATCGGAGCGTCGAAGAGGGGCGCGCGATTCCAGTTGATCTGTACGCAGCAGTCGCGGCCATCCTTGCTTATCTCTACCGGCAGCAGGTGGAAGAGAGAGTTCGCCGCGAGCAGGCAGCGGCAAAATCAATCCTTTCCCTCCAGGTTTCAGGCTTACAAAAGGAGAAATTATGAGAAGTGTTGCAGGTCTGCCAGGGTCTGGGACTGCCATCGCGACTTCCTCGCTTACGAGCTCTCCGGCGGAAAAGAACCCGGTTCGAATTTTGAAGGATCTTTCTTTGCCGATTGCAGCGATCAGCGTCATCTTCGTGATGCTGGTGCCAGTCCCCGCGTTTCTGATGGATGCCTTGCTCGCCTGCTCCATCGCGCTTTCCGTTCTGGTCTTTCTATCCGCTGTTCAGGTGCGCAGGGCAGTTGACTTCTCGGTATTTCCATCGCTGCTCTTGCTGCTTACTCTCTTTCGCCTTTCGCTCAACATCGCTTCGAGTCGAAGAATTCTGCTGCATGGAAGCGAGGGAACGGCGGCGGCAGGCAGTGTCATCGAATCCTTTGGCCAGTTCGTGGTCGGAGGAAACTATGTTGTTGGTTTCGTCCTTTTCCTGGCACTGATCGCGATTCAGTTTCTGGTGGTCAGTCATGGCGCCGTTCGGACTGCGGAGGTCACGGCCAGGTTCACTCTTGACGCGCTGCCCGGTAAGCAGATGGCCATCGATGCAGATGTTAACGCCGGTGCTATCGATGAGATCACGGCGCGCAAAAGGCGTCAGGCGATTGCTCAGGAAGCCGAATTCTACGGAGCCATGGACGGCGCGGCTCGATTCAATCAGCGTGACGCTCTGGCCACCGTACTCATTACCGCGGTGAATATCGTGGCCGGATTGTTGATAGGCACGATTCAGCAGGGCGTCGTGCTGAGCGAAGCTGTCCGGACCTACACGATCCTGACCGTGGGAGACGGTCTGGTCACGATGATCCCTTCCCTGCTCGTCTCCGTTGCAGGAGGAATGGTGCTTACCCGGGCATCGTCGTCGGGAGTATTAGTCAGTGAACTGGGCGATCAGCTTCTACGCAAGGGAACCACTCTCTATCTCGCCGCCGGAGTGATCGGCGCACTAGGCCTTGTGCCCGGGCTACCCAAGCTCGCATTTCTCACGCTGGCCGTGTTACTCGCCGGACTAGGCAGGTATCTCGAGAAGAGGCCGCAGGCAACCAGTGCCTCCGTCGAGAACACTTCGAAAGCTTCCGACAAGATACAAAGCGAGAGCCTTGCGGCAATGCTCAAGATGGACGACCTGAGCCTTGAGATCGGCTTTCAGTTGATACCTCTTGTCGACGAGAAACAGGGAGGTCAGATGCTGAACCGAGTGCGGACGCTGAGGAGGCAGTTGTCCAGCGAACTGGGCTTCCTTGTCCCGCCAATTCATATTTCGGATAATTTGCGACTCAAGCCGCGAGAGTATGTGTTTTCCCTCCGCGGAATCGAAATCGGTCGGTGGCAGACCGAGGGCAATTCTCTGCTGGCGGTAAGCGCCGAAGCAGATACTCGCCCAATGCCCGGCAAGGAAACCAGGGAGCCGGCTTTTGGCGTACCTGCCAGGTGGATTCAGCCCGCGCTCGAGGATCAGGCAATCGCCGCAGGATATTCCGTCGTCGATGCAGCAACGGCAATCAGCACTCACATAGCCGAGATGATCCGTGGGCACGCGCACGAACTGTTGAGCCGCGCCGAAACCAAGAGACTGCTCGACTCTCTGAACGAAACACATCCACGTCTGGTGGAAGAGCTGGTTCCGAAGCTGCTGACGATGGGTGAGGTGCAGAAAATGCTACAGCAATTGCTGCGTGAGCAGGTATCGATTCGGGACCTCGGAACCATTCTTGAGTCGCTGGTTGAAAGCGCGACCACTACCAAGGCTTTGCCGCAGCTAGTTGAAGCCGTCCGGCACGCTTTGGGCCGGCGTCTCGTACAACCATTGCTAGCTCCGGACGGGACGCTCCGCGTTTTTTTGCTCGAACCTGCGCTCGAGGAGGAAATCGTGGGTGCCCTGCAACCTGAAAATGCTGGACGCCTGCTGGCCTCAAGATCTCAGGGCACTCCGCTGCTGAAACGCATCGTCGATTCTGTGAAGCAGCTAATCGGCCCAGCGCCGTCTACGGTCCTTCCCGTGCTCCTTTGCCAGAGTCCAGCGCGCTATCACCTGCGCAGGTGGCTCGAGCCATTTTTTCCGCAGTTGATGGTGATTGCCCAGACAGAGATTCCGGCAGATGTGAGGCTGCGATCGGCCGGGATTGTGCGTTGAGCGCTTGAAGAGGGAGAGGAGTAGACAATCGCATGCGGGATGCGGGATGGGACAGAGAATGCGTTCAGGGTGCAGGAGCGGCACGTTCAGTCCGCCAAATTCCGTCCGTCGCGACGGCATCCGTCGACATTGCCCAGATTTCGGCTTCCCCGTCCAAGGGCATCGTGGTCGTCGAGCAGGATAATGCCGCCGTACAGGATAAAGCCGCCGTAAAGGGCGAGAATGTCGGCGGCGTTGAACACGCACAGGCCACGATCTATGCCCGCCCCGCAGGCTCTCTCCAAATGGATGAAGACTATGAGCGCTTGATCGTCGAACACCTGCCTATCGTGCGATTTCTGGCGCGCAGAATTCACGAACGCCTGCCTCACCAGGTAGACATCGAAGATCTCGTGAGTTCGGGAGTTCTGGGATTAATCGATGCATTGCAAAAATTCGACCCCGG
>Ga0335085_10016710_pt1 | contig 10591 bp, 6 predicted proteins | sample Lox_Sample_45_FD_206712 | JGI IMG/M metagenome (GOLD analysis project Ga0335085, IMG submission 206712) | Soil microbial communities from Loxahatchee National Wildlife Refuge, Florida, United States - Lox_Sample_4.5 | ecosystem: Environmental > Terrestrial > Soil > Wetlands | place: USA: Florida...
AAGAGGGGCTGGATTTTAGAACCGCCGCCAGCCTGATTCCGCGGGAGGTTGTGTTTACGACCCATACGCCGGTACCGGCGGGACACGACCGCTTTTCACCGGGCCTGATGGAAGAGCACCTTGGACCGCTTTGCGAGCAACTGGGCATCTCGCACGAGAACATGATGGGCTTTGGGCGCGAGTATCCGACCGACGAAAGCGAGCAGTTCTGCATGACGGTGCTCGGGCTGAAGCTGGCGCGGCGGGTGAATGCTGTTTCATCTCTGCATGGCGAGGTTTCGCGGGCGATGTGGAAGGGACTTTATCCGCATTTTCCGGAAGACGCAGTTCCGATCGGGCACGTGACCAACGGCGTGCATGTGCCGTCGTGGCTGGCTCCGCAGATGGCCCGCCTCTATGACCGCCACCTTGGAGTCGATTGGCAGCGCCATAGCGGAACGGCAAAGACCTGGGCCAAGATTGAAAGCGTTGACGATGGTGAGTTGTGGGAGACGCACCTGGCTCTGAAGGCGCAATTGATCGAGTTTGCGCGCGAGCGCGCGAAGGAGCAGGCCGGCCGCCGCAATGAATCGCTGGAGATGATGCAAAGACTGGGCAAGATGCTATCTCCCGATGCGCTCACCATAGGATTTGCGCGGCGGTTTGCCACCTACAAGCGCGCCAACCTTATCCTCTCTGACATTCAGCGGCTCGCTTCGATGGTGAACGATCCCAAACGGCCGGTGCAGTTTTTGTTTGCGGGCAAGGCGCATCCGCACGATGAGCCGGGCAAACGGGTTCTGCAACAGGTGGCTGAGATGATGCGCGACCAGAAGTTCCAGAGCAAGTTTGTGTTTATTGAGGACTACGACATCAACGTTGGAAGGTACCTCGTTCAGGGCGTGGATGTGTGGTTGAATAATCCGCGCCGTCCGCTGGAGGCCTCTGGAACGAGCGGGCAAAAAGTGGTGCTGAACGGCGGGCTTAATCTCTCAGTGCTGGATGGATGGTGGGCGGAGGCGTACGACGGATTGAACGGATTCGCCATCGGCTCGGGCAGGACGCACTCCAACATGGATGTGCACGACAGCCGGGACGGCGAAGATCTTTACCGCGTGTTGCGCGACGAGGTGATTCCGTTGTTCTACCACCGCGACCGCGACGGCTTGCCGCGCGGTTGGATCCAGCGGATGAAGCGGACGATCCGCACGCTGGGCTGGCGGTTCAACGCCGACCGCATGGTGATGGATTACACGCAGAAGTGCTACGTGCCGGCGGCAGGGGGAACCTCCAGCGAGATCAAGCTATACGGTTGAGAATTGGAATCGCGACGACGATTTGTAAAAGCAATTCGTTCATTTCGCATGGTGCTTTCCCCTCTCAAGAACGAGGGGCACCTTTGATGTTTCAAGAGGTTGTCCATTCTGCTGTTACAGGAGTGTGGTAGATTCCCCTTCATGCGAAAGCGGCAACTTGTTTTCCTACTGTTCATTTCAGCGGCCTGTGCCATCGCGCAGGCTGGCGGCGGCGGACAATCGAGTCCACCCTGCACTTCCACCGTTGTCGGCGATCTGCGCATTGAGCATTTCGACAGCAAGGTGCTGGGGGGACCGCAAACCTTGCGCATCTGGCTGCCGCCGGGTTACAGCGAAGCCGCCAATGCGCAACGCAGTTACCCCGTGCTCTACGCTTTTGACGCACAGTCGCTCTTTGATCGCTGCACCAGCCCGTTCGAAGACGAGGTGCAGATGGATGAGACCCTCACCCGGCTTATCGGTGCGGGCAAGGTGGAACCCATCATCGTGGTCGGCATCGACTCCCCGGTGGAGGCCTCCCGCGCCGCGTCTCCCCATCCTCCACTCGACATGAAGGCGCGTAGCAGCATGCTGGTGGAGGACCCGGACAACAGCGCCACCATAATGTTCCGGTTTGACTTTGAGCCGCATGGCCAGCGCCTGGCGCCTTTCTTCACCACCGAATTGATGCCGCAGATTGAGAAGGAATTTCGCATCAGAAGGGGCCGCGCCTCTACAGCTATTGGCGGTTTCTCCTACGGCGGCGTGGCGGCCGTCAACCTACTGGTGGAACTGCCAGCGGTCTTCGGGATTGGGTGGATTGAAAGCCCGAGCGCCTCGCCGGCCAATGGCGCTCTTGCGCGCCGCACCCAGTATCTGGCCATCGCGCCGTTGCGGGCCTATGTGGGAGTTGGCGACCGCGAGACGATTAAGGTTCGCAAGGCGATGATCGACGTGGGACTGGATCCCACCGCCTTTGACCGCAACTTCGCGCAAGATGCCCGCGCGATCGCGGACAACTTCAAGGCTGCGGGCGGCGCCGATCCCCAGGTGCTGTTCGTGGAAGAACCCGAGGCCGACCATAGCGAAGCCAGTTGGGCTCGCCGCTTTCCGGCCGCCATTGCATTCTTGTTTCCGGCGCAGAAGTGAGCCTCTCCGCGGAGAAGCGTGTGAAACCCTCGCAGGCCGCATGGCCCACGTTGGGAACTCCATCGCGCATAGCGCGAGGGTGCCTGGGTCTCGATTTTGAGACCTGAGTAAGCACGAACATCAACCATCCAGTTTCATGATTCCGAACCCGGCAGGCAATTTGCCGCCGCGACGCGCTGCTGTCCACTCCGACTCTGTTTCTACTACACCTTCGAGCCGGTGAAAACAACTGAACGTGATGAAATGGAAGTTGCCGGTTTTGTGAAAAACGAACGAGCCCGCGGGCATGTGGAGACAAGAACAGAGCCACGAAAGTTCGCACGCTTAGTCGGCGAAGATTTCCTCTGAGATGGTTGTGTTCTCAGACGTGAGACGCATGGGGTAGTACGCATTGCGGGCGTACTGGCGGACCATGCGGTTGGTGTTGAAGTACGAGCCGTTGAAGGCCAGCGTGTTGCGCATGAGGCGGGCCCATTTTTCCGGCGCATCCAGATAAAGAGGAACCACGGCCGACTCCAGCTTGTTGTAGAGCGCGTTGGCTTCCTCGTCGTCGTTGGCTCCGTCTTCAATGGCCCAGCCCGTAACGCCTTCGATGCAGCCTTCGATCCACCAGCCATCGAGAATCGAGAGGCTGGGTACGCCGTTCATGGCGGCCTTCATGCCACTGGTTCCCGAGGCCTCGTACGGACGGCGCGGGTTGTTAACCCACACGTCGACGCCCGCGGTAAGTAAAGCGCCGAGATCCCATGCGTAGTCCTCGAGGTACACGACGCGCAGCTTGTCGTTTGAAAATCTGGCCGCGTCTTCAATGACTTTTTGAACAAGCGCTTTGCCGGGCTCATCCTGCGGATGCGCTTTTCCGGCGTAGACGATCTGCAGTCCGCCCGCCGCTTCGGCGATCTTCTGCAGACGCTCGGGCTGCGTGAACATGAGGGTGGCGCGTTTGTAGGTTGCGGCGCGGCGCGCAAAGCCCAGCGTGAGCACCCGGGGGTTGAACACCAGGCCGGTGCGCGAAGCAACTTCGGCAATCAGAGCTTCCTTGGAGCGGGCGTGCGCTTCAAGAATCGCCTGCTCGGGCAGGTCGATGGCGTTGCGCAGGTAAAGATCGTCGAGCCGCCACGCGGGAATGTGATCGTCGAGGAGTTTCTGGATCGGTTCCGACATCCATGTAGGTGCGTGCACACCGTTGGTGATGGAGCCGATGTTGAACTCAGGAAACATCTGGCGGGAAACTTTGGCGTGCTGCATGGCGACGCCGTTCGCGTAGCGCGAGAAGCGCAGCGCCAGAAGCGTCATGTTCAGCAGGCCGTCGCGGAAGCAACCCAGCTTTTGAAGACGAGCGCTGCGATCGCTGCCGAGGATGCGATTTGTTTGCTCGGTGGAAAAGCGGTCGTGACCGGCAGGAACAGGCGTGTGGGTGGTAAAAACGCACCTTCTGCGAACCTGCTCAATATCAGCTTCAGTGGCGGCGTTGAGAGGACCGCCTCCCAGTTGCCGTTCGAGCAGCGCGAGCGTAAGCAGTGCCGCGTGGCCCTCGTTCATGTGGTATACGTTTGCCCGGAACCCAAGGGCATTGGCCATCCGAACGCCACCCATGCCGAGGACGATCTCCTGCTGCAGGCGGTAGTTTGTATCGCCGCCGTAGAGGTGATCGGTAAGTCCGCGATCCCAACCGGAGTTTTCATCAACGTCAGTGTCGAGCAGGAAGACGGGAACAACATGTCCGGAGTTGCCCTGGAGATCGTAACGCCATGCCCGCACAGTAACGATGCGGTCTTCAATGGCGACGGTGACGCGGGCGGGTTCTTCAGTGCAATATTTGGCGGGGTCCCAGGGCTGAATCTCTTCAGTCTGCAAACCGGCGCGATCAAGGTGCTGCTGGAAGTAGCCTTTGCGATGAATGAGCGTGAAAGCGACAAGGGGAATGCCAAGATCGGCGGCAGAACGAAGCGTGTCACCCGCCAGAACGCCCAGACCACCGGAGTAAGTGGGCATGGCCGGGTTGATCGCAATCTCCATGGAGAAATACGCTACGTAGCCAGAATTGGGGAGAGCCTCGCTGAAATTCGATCTATTGACCTGCTGCATAATTACTATTTCTCCTCGCCGCAGCAGTAAGTTTGAATGCGGCGAATTGGGGATGCAAATCCCACGGAGGTCGACGGGAGTCTGATCCCTGGGTAATGGGCCCAAGGGTACTCGGGAGGCCGAATGCCCATCCGATTTTACCAAGGAATGATCCCCGCCCCGGAGCGGAATGATTAAGTGATTGTCGCGGCGCAACTTAACTGAAAAGATACGGGCTAAATCGTTTTTACAGGGGATTTTGCCCTGTCCTCGAGACTTGATCGGGAAATGGGGCAATTTGGGGCGATGGATGTACCAAGAAAGGCACCTTCACATTGTGCGAGAGCCTTTGTTTGCGGGAACGATCTGATGCGGTATCCCAGGCTCGGGAACCGGACCTGGAGCACCCATATCGATTGCGTGAACTCACGACGCGGCACCGGGCCACGTTGAAGACCAGCCTGGGCGCGGATCACTATTCGAGCCGGTGGGCTCCGTCAGATGCGTGGCAGACGTGAATCTCGGGAACGATGCCGATTTTGGCGGCGTATCGTTCGGCCAGAGTTCTGGCGAAGGCCTGGGCGTGATTCTGCTCGACAAGGTTAACCGTGCAACCGCCAAAGCCGCCGCCGGTAAGGCGCGCGCCGATCAGGCCTGGCAGATCCTGCGCGAGCTCGACCATGGCGTCGGCTTCCACGCAACTGCCTTCGAAGTCGCCGCTGTAACTGGTGTGGGCTTCGGCCATCAGGCGGCCAAGTTCCTTCATATCGCCGCGCAGCAGAGCCTGCGAGGCGGCAACCGTACGCAGATTCTCACTGATGACGTGGCGGGCGCGCATGAGTGATTTGGGCTCCATCTCATGGCCCCACATTTCGAGATCTTCCAGCGTGGCATCGCGCAGGAACAGAACTCCGGGCCGATGGCCGGCAATAATCGCGCAGGCTGCTTCCGACTCACGGCGGCGCGTCGGATAGTCACCGCCAGCAATGGAGTGCTTGACCATGGTGTTGGCGATGACCAGCGCCACGTCGGCCGGAATGGGCGCGAGCTTGAAGCTGAGATCGCGGCAGTCGAGCAGGAGCGCGTGGTCTTTTTTGCCGTTGGCGGAGATGAATTGATCCATGATGCCGCAGTTGGCCCCGACGAACTCGTTTTCGACACGCTGGCAAAGGCGGGCAAGCGCCGGGCCGGGATAGCTGACGCCGATGAGTGACAGCACGGCAAGGGCGGTGACCACCTCCAGCGCCGCGGAGCTGGAGAGTCCTGACCCGAGCGGCACGTCGCCCCACAGTGTGAGGCTGAACCCCGGGAACTTGTGTCCTTCGCCGGAGAAGATCGCTAATACCCCCATCGGGTAGTCGGACCAGCTCTTGGTGGCTGTGGGCGCGGCCGCGGCATCGAAGGTCTTCTCTTCGCCGAAGTTTTCTGAGTACATGACGATCTTGCCGTCAGTGCGCGGCGAGATGGCGGCCAGCGTAGCGAAGTTGATGGCCGCGGGCATGACGAATCCTTCGGCGTAGTCAGTGTGCTCGCCGATGAGGTTGACGCGGCCGGGGGCAACGAAGATGGCGGGCTCCGCATGAAAGCGGGCGATATGCATGGAGCGAAGTGCGGCGGGATCGTGCATTGATGTGAAACCTCTCGGATGAAATCGCCAAGAAAACGCTTGCTGTACGAGTTCCTATAGGAATGAAGACGTTTTCCACTGCGTCTAAGTCTCTCGTTTCGGTTGAAGGACATCTCCTGTGGTGATTGCGATTTGTTCAGTGCAGGTTTACCGCGCCACAGGCTGCGGAAAGTCTTTGCCAGATCGGATCGAGCCACGCCTGGTGTTCGGGCTTCATCAGCACCGAACGCAGGCAGGTGACCTGCTCCTCTCGGACTGCGTTCTTTGCGGACGGCGCAAACCAGGACAGCGGCAATTGTACAAGAGCAAGGTGAAGGTCTTGCGCGGCACACGCATCAAAGACCCGTTGCGCGAGCTGCGACGATTGCTCGGCGCCCGCCGCTTTCAACTTCCACACGGCAATGTCGAGTTCCGGACCGCCGGCGGCAAGTGGATCGAAGCGCGCATCGGCGCGGATGCGGTGGTCAAGCTCGAGTGCGGCGGCACGGCCCCGGGCGAGGCCACCTGCGAATTCACCTCCGGGTACAAGCGGGAGGAGCTGATGCGTGGCCCATAGCGCCACGGCAGCGGCGCCGGCGCGCGAACACTCCAGGCTGATTTCGCCCAGGTGGAGTTGATTCGAAGTGAAGTAGGTGTAGGGCGAGTCGTGCTTGTAGAAGCGGCCAACACTGGGATCACGGAAGAGCACACAACCGCAGCCGTAGGGCTGCAGGCCGTGCTTGTGCGGATCGATGACGATGGAGTCGGCCTGATGAATGGAGGCGTATGCCGTGCGGGCCGGTTCGTCGAGGGCTTCAGGAATGAGCTTGAAGTAGCCGCCGTAGGCCGCGTCGACGTGGATGCGAAAACCGTAGCGCTGGCGGAGGACGAGGATTTCGCTGAGCGGATCGACAGCGCCGATGGCGGTGGTGCCGAGCGTGACGACAACTGTGCCGACGTTGCCTTTGCGGAGTTCGGCTTCAAGGGCATCGATGTCCATGCGGCCGCGATGGTCGGAGGCGACGGCGGTGTAGTTGAGGCGGAGCACGGCGGAGATGCGCTGGTGGCTGTAGTGGGCCTGTTCGGAGCCGACGATGCGCAAATTCGGGGCAATCTGGCCCGATGCCCACAGGGCCTCAAGATTGGCCAACGTGCCGCTTGAAGTGAGGTGGCCGAGGAACTCGGACCAGCCGAACATGGCAGCAATATGCCGGACGGCTTCAATCTCCATTTCGGAGCTGGCGCGGCCTCCGTCGCGAGCATGATTGTTGGGGTTGATGCTCATGGCCAGCGCGTAGGCCGCGCGGGCGAGCGGGTGGGGCGGCTTGATCATCTGGCCGGCGTAGAGCGGGTGGAAATAGGGGTAATTGTCTCCGAGACGGTGGGCGACTTCAGCCAGCACCTGAGGCGCGCGGTCGCAGGCAGCGAAGGGCTGCCATGCCGGCAGCGCAGCAAATTCCCCTTCCAGCAGCTCGCTGGCGCGCGACAACAGGTCTGGCACGGGATCGGTTGGCATGGCGACCTACCACAGTATCACAGCCGGGGAATCGCCGCTAAGCGGCTCAATTTATGCAGCTTCCGGAGGCTGCTATTGCGATCCGGGACGGCGAATAGCGAATTTATGCCATCCTTATTGACACCGATGGTAGACTATAGTCAGCGTTAGAGTGGAACCGGGCGTGAGCAGTGACTCGCCCAACCAAGCAAGATTCTGCCAGTGGTCGCTCCGATTCATCCAGCGCAATTCAATCCAGGAAATCGAAACAAAATGGAACAAGGTACTGTCAAATGGTTCAATGACGCGAAAGGCTTCGGCTTTATTTCGCGCCAGAACGGAGAAGATGTATTCGTACACTACTCCGCGATCAACTCGAGTGGTTTTAAGAGCTTGCAGGAAGGCCAGGCGGTTCAGTTCAACGTAGTGAAAGGACCAAAGGGCTGGCAGGCTGCGGACGTTCAGCCTCTCTAAGCCTGATGGCCGGATTCCGGCAGAATCTCGCTGACAAAAAGAAGGGTTGGGACCATTCCCAGCCCTTCTTTATTCTGAATTGTCCGTAACATGTGGGGCTTCTCGTAACAACTGGTGTTGCCCGCAAAGGCCAGGGTGACGCGCGATTTTGCGTTTATTCGGAATCTGGATTCAAGCGCCAATACGCGAGGTTCACGACTAAGGCGAAGCTGCCCACGCCCAATAGGGCGCTATGCAGCTGACGGCTGTATTTGCCAGAAGATGGCAATTTCGGCTCCGATGGCGATCCAAAGCAGATAGCTGTCGCCATGGCGTTCGTAATGTCATTCTCGCGAAAGAAGAGCCACGTCTAAAGTAGGGTTCAGGCCCAGCTGTACAAAGAACAGCAGAAGGCCTTGCTGCGCATGCGCAAGGGCGGCAGAAGCAGGATCTGCCAGACCGCTAATGCCATGAGCGCATAAATTGAGGCCCAAGCCGGCCCAAAGACCTGATTGGGCGGCGAGAATCTGGGTTTGTTCAAGCTCAGATACGGTCCTGGAGCTCGCCTGAAGTCCACCAGCCACCCACCACAGCAACGGCGTAGCAGGTCATGAGCCAACCCATTGAGGCAATGAGCTTCATTGCGGCAGCCGTTTTTCTCCCATCGCGCAATCAGCGTTGAAGAGATGCGGCGTTTGCCTGTGCGTAGAATCCGGTCCGGGGAAGCTAGCCTAAATCCCCCAGGTGGGCGCGTTGCCGGCAACTGCCACACTTCCCAGCTCGGTCGATCCGTTCCAATCCGGAACAGGGAAACTTGCCGTAGGGTGGGCTTCGGGGCCGGGAGAGGCGCGGTGATGGCGGCGAAGCGTTTCCTGAATCTCGTGCATGGCGGCAACGCGCTCATTGCGCGATTGCCTGTCCCAGAACATGATGAAGCCCTGCCCGCAGATGCAGCAGTGGGTTTCAGCGTTTCCTGTTGTGCTCTTGCAGAGTACCTGCATATGGACACCTCAAGGAGGAGCGAGGCACAACCCGCCTCGTAGGAGAAGATAGGGCGGTTTCGGGAAGCCGAATATTCCCCCTTTTGTGCATCGGATGGGACTTTAGGGGCAGAATGAGGGGCCGATTCCGGCATGGAAACGGGACATGTTACTCGACTTGGCTGCCCTTAGGCTTCTATCCTCAATCTATTGGCCGTATTTCTCTTTTGCGGCCGTAATGGATTCCAAAACAAGATGAGCACGCAGAAAATTGCCGTACACCTGCCCGATGGGGCAGTTCGAGAAGTGCCGTTGGGCACGACACCCCTGGAAATTGCCAACTCGATCTCGCCGCGCCTGGCCGCAGCCTCAGTGGTTGCACGCCTTACCCCGGTTACCGCCGCCGTGGAACATGCCGCGACGGATGGCGAGGCTGGCTCGGAAGAACAGATGTACGCCAGGGAGGACGCCGCAGGGCCGCGGCTGGTGGATCTTTCGACGCCGCTTACGGCCGACACCCGGCTGGAGCTGGTGACGGAAAAGGACCCCGAGGCGCTGAAGGTGGTGCGTCACTCGGCGGCACACGTGCTGGCGACCGCGGTGCTGGAGCTGTTCCCCGAGACCAAGCTCGGCCATGGTCCGGCGACGGAGAGCGGATTTTTCTACGACTTTTATCGCGAGAAGCCTTTCACGCCGGAAGACCTGACGCAGATTGAAGAGAAGATGAGCGAGGTTGTCGCCCGCGACGAAAAGTTTGTGCACGAGTTTGAGCCGCGCGAGAAAGCACTGGCAGAATTTGAGCGCGATGGCGACTTCATGAAGACGCACTTCGTGACCAAGTTCACCGAGCCGGGCTCTGACGTGAGCTTCTACCGCAACGGCAAGTTTGTGGATTTTTGCCGCGGACCGCATGTTCCTTCGACTGGACGCGTGAAGGCAGTGAAGGTGACGACGCTGGCCGGCGCCTACTGGCTTGGCGATGAGAAAAATCCGCAACTGCAGCGCATCTACGGAACGGCGTTCTTCTCAAAGAAAGATCTTGACGAGCATTTTGCGCGGCTTGAAGAAGCGGCCAAGCGCGATCATCGCGTACTGGGCAAGCAGCTCGATCTGTTCAGCGTTCAGGAGTTGGCCGGCTCGGGACTGATCTTCTGGCATCCCAAGGGCGCCATGATCCGCAAGGTGATGGAAGACTGGATGCGCGACGAATGCTTGCGGCGCGGATACCAGCTTGTGTACACGCCGCACGTGGCGCGCGTGAACCTGTGGCAGACGTCGGGACATGAGGGCTTTTACGCCGGCAACATGTTTACGCCGATGGAGCTGGACGATGCGATGTATCGGATGAAGCCGATGAACTGCCCGTTCCATATCCTCATCTACAAGAATTCGCCGAAGAGCTATCGTGATCTGCCGGCGCGGTATGCGGAGCTGGGCAATGTGTACCGCTATGAGCGATCGGGAACGATGCACGGGTTGTTGCGGGTGCGCGGGTTTACGCAGGACGACGCGCACATTTTCTGCATGCCGTCGCAAATCGAAGACGAGGTTGTGGCGTGCATCGATT
>Ga0335085_10016712_pt1 | contig 10591 bp, 4 predicted proteins | sample Lox_Sample_45_FD_206712 | JGI IMG/M metagenome (GOLD analysis project Ga0335085, IMG submission 206712) | Soil microbial communities from Loxahatchee National Wildlife Refuge, Florida, United States - Lox_Sample_4.5 | ecosystem: Environmental > Terrestrial > Soil > Wetlands | place: USA: Florida...
CTACCTCGACCTCCAGGATCCGGCGGTGGTCTCCGCCATCGGGATGGTGCACTCCCGCTTCTCCACCAACACCTTCCCCTCCTGGGGGCGGGCGCATCCGTACCGCTACATCTCGCACAACGGCGAGATCAACACCCTGCGAGGCAACATCAACTGGATGCACGCCCGCCAGTCGATGATGCGCTCGAAGCTCTTCGGCAAGGACCTGCAGAAGATCCTCACCATCATCGACACCGAGGGCTCCGACTCGGCGATGTTCGACAACGTGCTCGAGCTGCTCACCCTGGCGGGCCGGGAGCTGCCGCACGCGGTGATGATGATGGTGCCCGAGCCCTGGTCGCGCGACGAGACCATGAGCGCCTCGCGCAAGGCCTTCTACGAGTTCCACTCCTGCCTGATGGAGCCCTGGGACGGCCCCGCCTCCATCGCCTTCACCGACGGCATCCGGGTGGGCGCGGTCCTCGACCGCAACGGCCTGCGGCCCTCGCGCTACTACGTGACCAGGGACGGGCTGGCGGTGATGTCCTCCGAGGTCGGGGTCCTCGACATCCCCCCCGAGCAGGTCCTGCGCAAGGGCCGGCTGCAGCCCGGCCGCATCTTCCTGGTGGATACCGAGGAGCAGCGCATCGTCTCCGACGAGGACCTGAAGGAGCGGATCGCCGCCCAGGCCCCCTACGAGGAGTGGCTGCGCGCCTCGATGCTGCACATCGACCAGCTCCCCACCCCGGTGCGGGCCATCCACCCCGACCGGGAGATGCTCATCCGCCGGCAGGAGGTGTTCGGCTACACCTCCGAGGACATCAAGATCCTCATCACCCCCATGGCCTCCACCGGCAACGAGGCGGTGGGCTCGATGGGCACCGACACGCCCCTGGCCGTCCTCTCCGAGCGCCCCCAGCCGCTCTTCAACTACTTCCAGCAGCTCTTCGCCCAGGTGACCAATCCGCCGGTGGACGCCATCCGCGAGGAGATCATCATGTCCTCCGACACCTCGGTGGGTCCGGAGGCGAATCTGCTGGAGGCGGGGCCGGAGCACTGCCGGCAGCTCTCCGTTCCCTCGCCCATCCTCACCAACGACGAGCTGGCGAAGATCCGCGGCCTGGACGGCTCGCCGGCCGCCCGCGGGCTCAAGGCCATCAAGCTGCCCACCCTCTTCAATCCCAAGGGGGACGGGGCGGCCCTGCGCAGCGCGCTGGAGGACCTGCGCTGGAAGGTCTCCGAGTGCATCGCCGAGGGGTTCAACCTCATCGTCCTCTCCGACCGCGGGCACGACGCGGAAGCGGCGCCCATCCCTTCGCTGCTGGCCGTCTCCGCCGTCCACCACCACCTGATCCGGGAAGGGACCCGCACCCGCTGCAGCCTGATCGTGGAGAGCGGCGAGCCGCGCGAGGTGCACCACTTCGCCCTGCTGATGGGCTATGGGGCCAGCGCCATCAACCCCTACCTGGCCTTCGAGACCGTGCACGAGCAGGTGAAGGAGGGCTCCATCCCCGGGCCCGCCGCGGACGCGGAGAAGAAGTACCTGAAGGCGGTGGTGAAGGGGCTGGTGAAGGTGATCTCCAAGATGGGGATCAGCACCCTGCAGAGCTACCACGGGGCCCAGGTGTTCGAGGCCATCGGCCTCTCCCAGGACTTCGTCGACGAGTACTTCACCTGGACCGCCTCCCGGGTGGGCGGGGTGGGCATCGACGTGGTCGCCAAGGAAGCGCGCATGCGGCACGAGCGCGGCTTCCCTCCCAAGCGGCCCATCTTCCACACCAGCCTGCCGGCGGGCGGCGAGTACCAGTTCCGCTCCGGCGGCGAGTTCCACCTCACCAACCCGGAGACCATCCACAAGCTGCAGTACGCGGTGCGCACCGGGAACTTCCCCATGTTCCAGGAGTACACCGCGCTGATCGACGACCAGTCGAAGCAGCTCTGCACCCTGCGCGGGCTGATGGACTTCCGCTCCGCCGCCAAGCCGGTGAAGCTGGAGGAAGTGGAGCCGGTGGAGGCGATCATGCGCCGCTTCAAGACCGGCGCCATGAGCTACGGCTCCATCTCCAAGGAGGCGCACGAGACCCTGGCCGTGGCCATGAACCGCATCGGCGGCAAGTCCAACACCGGCGAAGGCGGCGAGGACCCGGCCCGGTACGTGAAGGAGGCCAACGGCGACTCGAAGAACTCGGCCATCAAGCAGGTGGCCAGCGGGCGCTTCGGGGTCACCAGCTACTACCTGGTGAACGCGCGCGAGCTGCAGATCAAGATCGCCCAGGGGGCCAAGCCGGGGGAGGGCGGCCAGCTTCCCGGGGCCAAGGTCTATCCCTGGATCGCCAAGGTGCGGCACGCCACCCCGGGCGTGGGGCTGATCTCGCCGCCCCCGCATCACGACATCTACTCCATCGAGGACCTGAAGGAGCTGATCCACGACCTGAAGAACGCCAACCAGGACGCCCGCATCTCCGTCAAGCTGGTGGCGGAGCTGGGGGTGGGGACCATCGCCGCCGGTGTCGCCAAGGCCCACGCGGATGTCGTGCTCATCTCCGGGCACGACGGCGGCACCGGCGCGTCCCCGCTCACCTCCATCAAGCACGCGGGAATCCCCTGGGAGCTGGGGCTGGCGGAGACGCACCAGATCCTGGTGCTCAACGACCTGCGCAGCCGCATCACCGTGGAGGTGGACGGGCAGCTGAAGACCGGCCGCGACGTGGTGATCGGAGCGCTGCTGGGCGCGGAGGAGTTCGGCTTCGCCACCGGTCCGTTGGTGGCCCTGGGCTGCATCATGATGCGCGCCTGCCACCTCAACACCTGCCCGGTGGGGGTGGCCACGCAGGATCCGCGGCTGCGGGAGAAGTTCACCGGCAAGCCGGAGCACGTGGTGAACTTCATGCGCTTCATCGCCATGGAGGTGCGCGAGTACATGGCGGAGCTGGGCTTCCGCACCTTCGACGAGATGGTGGGCCGCTCGGAGCGCATCGAGATGCGCCGGGCGGTGGATCACTGGAAGGCGCGGAGCGTGGACTTCAGCCGCATCCTCTTCAAGCCCACCGTGCCCAAGCACTACGGGCGCACCTGCCAGATCCCCCAGGACCACGGCCTTTCGAAGACGCTGGACGGCACCACGCTGCTCGACCTGGCCAGGCCCGCCCTGGAGGACAGGAAGCCGGTGCGCGCCACCCTGCCCATCCGCAACACCAACCGGGTGGTGGGCACCATGACCGGCAGCGAGCTGACCCGCAGGCACGGGCCTGCCGGCCTGCCCGACGACACCATCCACTTCCACTTCAAGGGATCTGCGGGGCAGTCCTTCGGGGCCTTCATCCCTAAAGGGATGACCCTGGTGCTGGAGGGCGACTCCAACGACTACATCGGCAAGGGCCTGAGCGGCGGGCGGATCGTGGTCTTTCCCCCCGAGGAGGCTACCTTCGTGGCCGAGGAGAACATCATCGTCGGCAACGTCGCCTTCTACGGGGCCACCGCCGGAGAGGCGTTCATCCGCGGGGTGGCCGGGGAGCGCTTCTGCGTGCGCAACTCGGGGATGGACGCTGTGGTGGAAGGGGTGGGAGACCACGGCTGCGAGTACATGACCGGCGGCCGGGTGGTGGTGCTGGGCGCCACCGGGCGCAACTTCGCGGCCGGCATGTCCGGCGGGGTGGCCTACGTGGTGGACGGCGAGGGCAAGTTCGCCAGCCGCTGCAACAAGCAGATGGTGAGCCTGGGGCCGGCGCCGGAGAGCGAGATCGCGGCGGTGAAGCGGATGGTGGAGCGGCACGCGGAGCTGACCGGCAGCAGCCTGGCCCGGCGCCTGCTGGAGCGCTGGGGGGAGACGGCGGGGCGCATCGTCCGGGTGATGCCCAACGACTACCGGCGCATGCTGGACGCGCAGTCGAAGATGCGGGCCAAGGGGCTGTCGGCCGAGGAAGCGGAGATGGCGGCGTTCGAGGAGAATGCGCACGATGCGGCGCGGGTGAGCGGAAACTAGGATGGGAAAGCCGACCGGATTCCTCGATTACCCGCGCGAGCCCGTCCACGACCGGCCGCCGCTCACCCGCATCCGCGACTGGGAGGAGATGCACCTCGCCTGCGCCGAGCAGACGCTGCGGGAGCAGGCCGGGCGCTGCATGGACTGCGGCGTGCCCTTCTGCCACACCGGCAAGCTGTTCGCCGGCATGGCCTCCGGCTGCCCGGTGAACAACCTGATCCCGGAGTGGAACGACCTGGTGTGGAAGGGCCAGTGGCAGGAGGCCTGGATCCGCCTGGCCAAGACCAACGACTTCCCCGAGTTCACCGGCCGCGTCTGCCCGGCGCCCTGCGAGGGAAGCTGCACGGTGGCCATCGACCTGCCGGCGGTGAACATCAAGATGATCGAGGAGGCCATCGCCGACCGGGCCTTCGCCGAAGGGTGGGTGGTGCCCAACCCGCCCTCGGTGCGCACCGGCAAGCGGGTGGCGGTGGTGGGGTCGGGCCCGGCGGGCCTCTCGGCCGCGGCGCAGCTCAACCGCGCCGGGCACGAGGTGACGGTGTTCGAGCGGGCCGACCGCATCGGCGGCCTTCTGGTCTACGGCATCCCCAACATGAAGCTCGACAAGGCCCTGGTGGAGCGGCGGGTGAAGCTGATGGCCGAGGAGGGGGTGAAGTTCCGCACCCGCACGGAGATCGGCAAGGACGTGGCGGCGGACTCGCTCCTGCGCGACTTCGATGCGCTGGTCCTCTGCGGGGGCGCGACGCACGCCCGCGACCTGCCGGTGGAAGGGAGAAGCCTCTCCGGCATCTACCCCGCGATGGAGTTCCTCACCGCGAACACCCGATCGCTGCTCGACTCGAAGCACCAGGACGGCAAGTACATCTCCGCCAAGGACAAGCACGTGGTGGTGATCGGCGGCGGAGACACCGGCACCGACTGCGTGGGAACGGCCCTGCGCCAGGGCTGCCGCAGCCTGACGCAGCTGGAGATCCTTCCCCGCCCGCCCGAGGTGCGCCAGCCCGACAATCCCTGGCCGCAGTGGCCCAAGACCTACCGCCTGGACTACGGGCAGGAGGAGGCCAAGGCGCTCTGGGGCAAGGACCCGCGCGTCTACGCGGTGATGACCAAGCGCTTCATGGGCGACAAGGAGCGCAACGTCCGCGAGCTGCTCTACCTGGACGTGGATTGGGTGAAGGGCCCGGACGGGCGCTTCGGCCCGCGCGAGATCTCCGGCACCGAGAAGGTGATCCCGGCCGACCTGGTGCTCCTGGCCATGGGCTTCACCGGGCCGGAGAAGCCCATGCTCACCCAGCTGGGGGTGAAGCTCGACGAGCGGGGCAACGTCTGGACCGACGCCACCCGGATGACCAGCGTGCCCGGCGTGTTCGCCGCCGGCGACATGTCCCGCGGCCAGTCGCTGGTGGTGTGGGCCATCCGCGAAGGGAGATCGGCGGCGCAGCACGTGGACCGCTATTTGTCCTACGGCGAGACGGTCCTGCCCCCTTGAAGACCCGCGACCTGCACGTCGAGAGCAACCGGCCCCTGTTGCCGCCCTCGATCCTCCTCGAGGAGCTGCCCCTGGGCGAGGCCGGCTCGCAGGCGGTGGCCGAGGCGCGCGAGGAGATCATCCACGTGCTGGGCGGCGACGACGACCGCCTGCTGGTGGTGGTGGGCCCCTGCTCGGTGCACGACCCGAAGGCGGCGCTGGAGTACGCCGGGCGGCTGCGGGAGTGCGCCGCCCGGCTGGCCGCGGATCTGCTGGTGGTGATGCGCGTCTACTTCGAGAAGCCGCGCACCACCGTGGGGTGGAAGGGCCTGATCAACGACCCGCGCCTGGACGGGTCGTTCAAGGTCAACGAGGGCCTGCGCCTGGCGCGGCGGCTGTTGCTCGACCTGGTGGAGATGGGGCTGCCCACGGGCTGCGAGTTCCTCGACCCCATCACCCCGCAGTTCATCTCCGACCTGGTGGCCTGGGGGGCCATCGGGGCCCGCACCACCGAGAGCCAGGTGCACCGCGAGCTGGCCTCGGGCCTCTCCATGCCGGTGGGCTTCAAGAACGGCACCGACGGCGGGGTCCAGATCGCCATCGATGCGGTGCGGGCGGCCGGCCACCCTCACCGCTTCCTCGGCGTCACCGAGCAGGGCCTGGCCGGCATCGTGGCCACCCGGGGGAACCCCGACTGCCACATCATCCTCCGCGGCGGGAGCCGGGGAACGAACTACGACCGGAAGAGCGTGCAGGAGGCTCTTGCGGCCCTGCGCGCGGCCGCGGTGGCGCCGCGGCTGGTGATCGACGCCAGCCACGGGAACAGCGGCAAGGACTACCTGCGCCAGCCGGCGGTGGCCCGCGAGATCGCCGCCCAGGTGGCGGAGGGGGAGGGCGGGATCGCGGGGGTGATGCTCGAATCCTTCCTGCTCGACGGGCGGCAGGATCTGGGCGATCCGGGGAAGCTCGCCTACGGGCAGTCGATCACCGACGCCTGCATCGGCTGGGAGAAGACGGTGCCCGTGCTGGAGGAGCTTTCCGCGGCGGTGCGGGCGCGGCGCGGGTCGCGCATCTCGGAGTCGCCGATCGACCTGCGGTCCTGAGCGCCGGCTCATCCGACCAAGGGCGGGGCCGGCGCAACAAGCCCGAAACCTTCCCAGCCGTCCGCCGGATCGACTGCGGTTTTCTCGCCCGAGGCGGCCGGGGGAAGGAATCACGACTCGCCGTTCCTTGATCGCGCTCATCGCCCTGCAGTAGGCGGGCCCCTCTGCGTTCTTCAAGCAGTGGGGGGAGAATGAAACCGATCCGTGTGCTCGGCAGCGCTCTCGTCGCCGCCGCGCTCTGCGCCCTGCCGGCGCAGGCCCGCATCACCCGCATCGTCATCGACCGGACGGCGACGCTCAGCGGCCAGACCATCCCGTACCAGACTCTCGCCGGCCGGGCCTTCGGCGAGTTGGACCCGCGCGACCCGCACAACTCGATCATCACCGACATCAACCTGGGAAAGGACTCCGACGGCAAGGTCCGCTACGTCACCAGCTTCTTCCTGGTGAAGCCGGTGGACATGAGCCAGGCCAGCGGCTTCATGTGGCACGACGTGCCCAACCGGGGCGGGCGGATCACCATCGTCGCCGCCGAGCGGAACCTGGGCGACGTGGGCCTGAGCAGCGGCTGGCAGAGCGACAACGCAGGGGCGGGCGGGCCGGGCTCGGCCACCACCGTTCCTCCCGAGGCCTCCTCGCTGGTGCCGGTGCCCACCCTTGCCGGCAACGAGTGGGTGCTGGTGGCGGTGGCGAAGAACCCGGACGGCTCCACCGTCACCGGCTTCGTCCAGGGGCGGATCATCAACCGCAGCGGCCTCAACTCGCAGCCGCTCAACGTGATGGGCAACCCCATCCCCTACCTGCCGGCGACCCTCGACACCACCCAGGCCCGGCTGCGCGTCCGCTTCCACGAGAGCATCGACGGCGAGATCGTCGAGGGACAGGAGATCCCCGCGGCCGACTTCGCCTTCGCCCACTGCGACGCCACCCATCCCTTCCCCGGCACGCCCCAGGACCTGGACCACTCGCACCTGCCGGGCACGCTCCCCGTGCACCTCTGCCTGAGGAACGGGTTCGATCCCAGCCTGCTCTACGAGCTGGTCTACCCGGTGAAGGACCCGTACGTGACCGGCGTGGGCTTCGCGGCCTTCCGCGACGCCAACTCCTTCTTCAAGAACGCCGCCGTCGACGACTTCGGCACCCCGAACCCGGTGGCCGGCGCCATCCACTGGTCGGTGATCCGCGGCGTGTCCCAGTCGGGCAACGCCACCCGCGCCTACATCCACCTGGGCTTCAACCAGGACGAGTCCAACCGGCAGGTGCACGACGGCGCCTGGCCGATCATCGCCGGCCGCCGCGTCTCCCTCGACTCCCGCTGGGCGCAGCCGGACGGCGTGCTCGAGCTCTACCAGATGGGCAGCGAAGGCCCGCAGTGGTGGGTGAACTGGCCGGACCGCGTGCGCCACCTGCCCACCACCGGCATCCTCGCCCGCTGCAACGCCAACCATACCTGCCCCAAGGTGATCGAGCACTTCGGCGGCTCGGAGGTGTTCGCCCTGAAGATGACCACCGAGTGGGTGGGAACTTCGGCCGACGCCGACATCCCCCTGCCGGACAACGTGCGCCGCTACTACGTCTCCAGCAGCACGCACGGCGGCGGCAGCGGGGCCATGACCCAGAACAGCTCTCCCAACGGCGCCGGCTGCCCGGGCAACAACTGGGGCACCGGCCGCTACCGCGCCAACCCCATGCCCGAGGCGCAGCTGGTCAACGTGCTCCGCCTGGCGATGCGCAACTGGGTGATGAACGGCACTCCCCCGCCGCCCAGCGTCTGGCCGCGGCTGGGGAATCGCACCCTGGTCGACCCCACGCCCGAGGCGATGCGCTTCCCCAAGGGCATTCCCGCCATCCCCTTCACCGTCTTCGACCCGGCGAACTTCGTCTTCCCGGTCTTCGACTACCAGTGGGGTCCCTTCTTCGACGAGAGCGACGCCACCGGCGTGCCCACCGACATCCCGCCGCGCATCAAGCACGTGATCAAGATGAAGATCCCCAAGGTGGACGCCGACGGGAACGAGCTGGGCGGCGTGCCCACCGTCCTGCGCGATGCGCCGCTGGGGACCTACCTGGGCTGGAACCTGACCAGCGCCGGCTTCCACCAGGGCCAGGTCTGCAACTACGTGGGCGGGATGATCCCCTTCGCCGTCACCGCGGCGCAGCGGCAGGGGCCGGACATGAACGTCAAGTTCCACTTCGCGGCCAACGGGGACGACAGCGGCTGGAGCCGCAAGTCGGCGGTGGCCAAGGACCCGCGCAAGTCGCTGGAGGAGCGCTACGGGACGCACGCCGGCTACGTGGCCGCCGTCACCACGGCGGCGGCGAACGCCGTGGCCCAGGGCTACCTGCTCCAGGCCGACGCCGACGCGCTGGTCACCCAGGCCAACGCCAGCGACGTGCTCAACTCCACCACCAACACCAGCCTGGCCGCCTACGGCGAGGTGGGCATCGGCACGGGCGACGGCGACCATGACGGCGACGATCGCCGCCTGGCCGGCACCGGCTCCGTGGTGGTCCGCCCCGGCGACACCCTGAGCGCGGGCTACGCCTTCAGCCTCCCGGGCAAGCACGCGGCCTCCACCATCAACGTCGCCCAGGCGCAGGCGGTGGTGTACGCCACCTGCCTGCCGCACCGCCGCCGCCATCACCATCACCACGACTGCGGCCAGGAGAGGAGCGCGGGCCCCATCGTGATCAACATCGCCGACGCCAGCTACCCGACCACGGCCAACAGCGCCGCCTGGGTACCCAGCGCGAGCGGCAGCGACCCGTCGGTCTTCCAGGGGTCGATCGTCGTGCCCGACCTGTGCGACGGCGAAGCCATCCGCGTGGGCGGCGACGCGACGTTCACCGCCATGGTGGGAAGCCAGTAGGGGAAGCGCCGCACCGCCGGATCAGCGCACCGCGGCCCGCAGCCGGGGCCGCGGTGCCGCTTCGTCGGTGCGCAGGTCCGGTAGACGACTCGCGCCGCGCTCGTTTATTCCCGCTGGAATCTCCTTCTTGCCCCGGAGTCAGCGGGGCATGACCCACAAGACCAGACGAGAGTTCCTCCAGCTTCTCGGAGTCGGCGGGGCCGTCTTCGCCTCCGGCCTGGCCGGCGCCTGCAGCCGGGCCGCGCGGCCGGCGGCGGACCCGGACGACTTCTTCTTCGTCCAGCTCAGCGACACCCACTGGGGCTTCAAGGGGCCGCCCAACCCCGAGGCGGAGAACACCCTGCGCGAGGCGGTGGCGGCGGTGAATGCCCTGCCGCGCGACCCGGACTTCGTGGTCTTCACCGGCGACCTCACCCACACCACGGACGACGACGCGGAGCGGAGGCGGCGGATGCGGGAATTTCTGGCCATCGTCGACGGGCTGCGGGTGAAAAGGCGCTACTTCATGCCCGGCGAGCACGACGCCTCGCTGGATCGGGGCAAGGCGTTCGAGGAAGCCTTCGGTCCCACCCACTACTCCTTCGATCACAAGGGCGTCCATTTCGCCGTGCTGGACAACGTCTCCGATCCGGCGGCGGTCATCGGCGACGCCCAGACCGACTGGCTGCGCTCGGACCTGGCCCCCCTGAACGCGGACGCCCCCATCGTGGTCTTCACCCACCGGCCGCTCTTCGACCTCTACCCGCAGTGGGACTGGACCACGAAGGACGGCGGGCGGGCCATCGATCTCTTGCAGCACCACGAGAACGTGACCGTCTTCTACGGCCACATCCACCAGGAGCATCACTTCCAGACCGGCGCCATCGCCCACCACGCGGCGAAGTCGCTCATCTTCCCCTTGCCGCCTCCCGGGGCGCAGCCCAAGCGCGCTCCTCTACCCTGGGACCCCGCTCATCCCGGGCGCGGCCTCGGATTCCGGGATGCCGCAACCGATCCGTCGCGTCTCTCCTGGCGCCTCGCGGAGCACTCGATGGAGCGGGCCGCGGCGAGGGCAGGCTGAGATGAACGCGATCCTGCTCGCGGCGCTGTTGCTCGGGACGCCGGCCGAGGCCGGCCCGGAGCGCGTGGTGCAGATCACCGCCAAGAAGTTCGACTTCACCCCTGCCTCGGTCGAGCTCAAGGCAGGCGT
>Ga0335085_10016713_pt1 | contig 10591 bp, 14 predicted proteins | sample Lox_Sample_45_FD_206712 | JGI IMG/M metagenome (GOLD analysis project Ga0335085, IMG submission 206712) | Soil microbial communities from Loxahatchee National Wildlife Refuge, Florida, United States - Lox_Sample_4.5 | ecosystem: Environmental > Terrestrial > Soil > Wetlands | place: USA...
GTCGAAGCCGAGATCCCGGGCTAGCGGCGACCGGCGGTGCTGCTCCAGGTCAAGGTCAAGCCGCGCGCGCGCGCCTCCTCGCTCGAGCAGGCGGCCGACGGCACCTGGCTCGCGCGGATCAAGTCGCCGCCGGTCGACGGCAAGGCGAACGCCGAGCTCGTCGCGCTCGTCGCCGCGCATTTCGGCTGCCGCAAGGCCGACGTCGAGATCAAGAGCGGCGCCTCGGGACGGCACAAGTGGGTCAAGGTACCGGGCGCGTGATCCGCATCCTCGCCCTGCTCGTCGCGCTCGCCTGCACGCCCGCGCTCGCCGCCGTCGGACTGACGACGATTCCCGGCAAAGGGGACGACGGCCCGGTGACGGTGTTCTATCCGACGCACGCCGCCGCGCAGCCCGTGACGCGCGGCCCCTTCAAGCTCGTCGTCGCCGAAGACGCCGAGCCCGCGCGCGGCAACGGCCGGCTGGCGGTCATCTCGCACGGCTCGGGCGGCGCACCGTGGGTGCATTCGGACCTCGCGATCGTGCTGGTCGACGCGGGCTTCGTCGTCGCGCTGCCCGAGCACGTCGGCGACAACTACCACGACCTGAGCCTCGTCGGCCCGGCGAGCTGGAAGCGCCGCCCGGTCGAGGTGTCCGACGCGATCGACGTCGTCGCCGCCGACGCGCGCTTCAAGCCCCTCGTCGACGTCTCGAAGGTCGGCATGTTCGGCATGTCGGCGGGCGGGCACACCGCGCTCGCGCTCGCGGGCGGCACGTGGTCGCCGCACCGGCTGCTCGAGCACTGCGAGGCGCACATCGACGACGACTTCCAGAGCTGCGTGGGCCTCGCGACCAAGCTCGACGGCGGGATCCTCGACGGGCTGAAGAAGGCGATCGCGCTCTGGGTCATCCGCCGCAAGCTGGGCGACGACACGGCCTACGGCCACACGGATCCGCGCATTGCCGCGATCGTCGCCGGCGTGCCGTTCGCCGCCGATTTCGATCCCGCCACGCTCGCCTCGCCCCGCGCGGCGCTCGCGCTCGTCCCCTCGCGCGAGGACCACTGGCTGGTGCCGAAGTACCACGGCGACGCAATCGCCAAGGCCTGCCTGCCGCGCTGCGAGATCCTCGTCGACTTCGCGCACGGCGGCCATGGCGCGCTGCTCTCGCCGCTGCCGCCGGAAATGGGCGGGCTGCTCGCCGAGCTGATCGGCGACCCGCCCGGCTTCGACCGCAGCGAGGTCGCGGTCGCCTACCGGAAGATGGCTGCATTCTTCCGCGATCACCTGCTGCCCTGAACCCGTGCAGGCGCCCGCGACCCAGACTTTCGTCCTGCTCGGCGTGCTGCTGCTCGTCGCCTGGCGGGTCGTCACCCGCTTCCGCCGCCTGATCGGGCGCCAGCGCCTGTCGCGCGTGCGCCCGTGGGTGACGCTCACCCTCTTCCCCCTGCTCTCGCTGCTGCTGGTCTGGGCCTCGCACGCGCATCCCGAGCGCCTCCTGCTGCTCGGGGCGGGCCTCGCCTCGGGCGCGGTGCTCTCGCTGCACGGGCTTCGGCTGACGAAGTTCGAGGCCGTGCCGGGCGCGCTGTACTACACGCCCCACACGTATCTCGGCGTCGCGCTGTCGCTGCTGTTCGTCGCGCGGATCGCCTACCGGCTGGTCGAGGTCTACGTGCTCTCGCCCGCGGCCCCGCACACGCTCGAGGACTTCGGGCGCAGCCCGCTCACGCTCGCCGTGTTCGGGCTGCTCGCCGGCTACAACATCGGCTACGCGGTCGGCCTCGTGCGCTGGCGCCGCGGCGTGCTGCGCCGCAAGCGCGAGCGCGAGGCGGCCGGGGCGTCCAGGAGCGACGAGTGAAGGCGCCGTCCTGACGACCTCCCGCCAGCAGATACGGTTCTGCACCGCCCCCGACGGCGCGCGCATCGCCTACGCGATCGCGGGCCAAGGCCCGCCGCTGGTCAAGGCGGCGAACTTCCTCAGCCACCTCGAGTTCGACTGGCAGAGCCCGGTGTGGCGCCACTGGCTGCTCGACGCCAGCCGCGAGCATCAGCTCGTGCGCTACGACGAGCGCGGCTGCGGTCTCTCGGACTGGGATGCGCCGCTGTCGTTCGACGCCTGGGTGAGCGACCTGGAGACCGTGGTCGAAGCGAGCGGTCTGGTGCGCTTTCCGCTGCTCGGCTCGTCCCAGGGCGCACCGATCGCGATCGCGTACGCGGCGCGGCACCCTGAGCGCGTCAGCCACCTGGTGCTGCACGGCGCATATGCGCGCGGCTGGCTCAAGCGCAACCCGAGCGCCAAGCAGCGCGACGAGGCCGAGACGATGGCAAGGCTGGCCGAGCTCGGCTGGGGCAAGGACAATCCGGCGTTCCGGCAGTTCTTCACGACGCAGTTCATCCCCGACGGCACGCCCGAGCAGCACCGCTGGTTCAACGAGCTCGAGCGGATCTCGACCTCCCCGGAGAACGCCGGGCGCTTCTTCCGGATATTCAACGACATCGACGTCACGCGCGAGGCGGCAAGGCTCGCCTGCCCGGCGCTGGTCCTGCACTCGAAGGGCGACGCGCGCGTGCCGTTCGAGGAGGGCCGGCGGGTGGCGAGCCTCATTCCCGGCGCGCGCTTCGTTCCGCTGGAGAGCCGCAACCACATCCTGCTCGAGAACGAGCCGGCGTGGAAGGTGTGGGCCGGCGAGGTGCGCGCCTTCCTGCCGGCGGGCGCGGTCGGCGGTGCGGCGTTCGGCGCCCTGAGCGCGCGAGAGCGCGAGCTGGTCGAGCTGATCGCGCGCGGCATGGACAACGCGCAAGTGGCCGCGCGCCTCGGCCTGAGCGAGAAGACGGTCAAGAACCACATCACGCGCATTTTCGCCAAGCTCGAGGTCGAGAACCGCGCGCGGCTGATCGTGCTGGCGCGCGAGGCCGGGTTCGGTCTGTCGCGCGGCTGAGACCGGGACCGGGGTCCCGGGATTCGGCGGGTCGGCGGCCCCTTCCTGCACGCCGCGGGACCTGGGTCTCATGCGGCGCGCTCGCGCCGGTGCGAGCCTTGCACCGCGTCCTTCGACGCGCCAAGGAGACGACCATGACGACCGCGACCGCAACCGCCCCGGTTTTCGACCCTGCCCGGTACAAGGCCACGACGCGAGAGCAATGGGATGCCGCGGCCGGCGCGTGGCACCGCTGGGCGCCCACGCTCGGCGACTGGCTCGGCCCCTGCACCGAGGTGATGCTCGACATGGCCGGGGTGCGCGCCGGGATGCGCGTGCTCGACGTCGCCGCCGGCGCGGGCGAGCAGACGATCACGGCCGCGCGGCGCGTCGGCCCGACGGGCGCCGTGCTGGCGACCGATATCTCCGACCGCATCCTCGAGTTCGCGCTCGCGTCGGCGCGCGAGGCGGGACTGCACAACGTCGAGGTGCGCCAGATGGACGGCGAGCAGATCGACCTGCCGCGCGAGTCGTTCGATGCCGTGATCTCGCGCGTGGGGCTGATCTACTTTCCGGACCAGCAGGCGGCGCTCGGCGGCATGCACCGCGTGCTCAAGCCCGGCGGCCGCGTCGCTGCGATCACCTACTCGACGCCCGAGGAGAACAAGTTCTTCTCGATCCCGGTGTCGATCATCCGCCGGCGCGCGAAGCTGCCGCCGCCGCTTCCCGGGCAGCCCGGGCCGTTCAGCCTCGGCAGCGCCGGGACGATCGAGGCCGCCTACGCGCGCGCAGGATTCCGTGATATCGAAGTGCGCGCGGTGCCCTCGCCGCTGCGCATGCCTTCGGCGAAGCAATGCGTGCGCTTCGAGCGCGAATCCTTCGGTGCGCTGCACCAGATGCTGTCGGGCATGCCCGAGGACGAGCGGCCGTCGGTCTGGCAGGAAATCGAGCGCGAGCTGGCCCAGTTCGAGGGACCCTCGGGATTCGTCGGCCCTTGCCAGATGCTGGTCGCGGTCGGCGTCAAGTAGGCCTCGCCGGGCGCCGCATGCGCATCGCGATCGTTCAGCGGCCACCGGTCCTCCTCGACCGGGAGGCGACGCTGCGCCGCGCGGCCGACGCCGTGCGCGAGGCGGCCGCGAACGACGCGCGCCTGGTGATCTTCCCCGAGGCGTACGTGCCCGGCTACCCGGCGTGGATCTGGCGGCTGCGCCCGGGGACCGACTTAGCCCTCGCGGAGGCGCTTCACGCGCGGCTGCTCGACAACGCGGTCAGCCTCGCCGGCGACGACCTCGCCGTGCTGCGCGACGCGGCCCGGGAGCAGCGCGTGACGCTGGTCTGCGGCCTCGACGAGCGGGACGCGGAGCACAGCCGGTCGACCCTGTACAACAGCGCGGTCGTCATCGGCCCCGACGGCAGCGTCCTCAACCGGCACCGCAAGCTCATGCCGACGAACCCGGAGCGCATGGTCTGGGGGCTGGGCGACGCCTGCGGCCTGCGGGTGGTCGACACGCCCGGCGGCCGGCTCGGCGTGCTGATCTGCTGGGAGAACTACATGCCGCTGGCGAGGTACGCGCTGTACGCTCGCGGGGTCGAGGTCTACATCGCGCCGACCTACGACAGCGGAGAAAAATGGATCGGAACGCTGCAGCACATCGCGCGCGAAGCGGGCTGCTGGGTCGTCGGCAGCGGAAGCGTCCTGCGCGCGCGGGACATTCCCGACAGCCTGCCGGGCAGGTCGCAGCTCTATCCGGACGCCGACGAGTGGATCAACCCCGGGGACTCGGTCGTGGTCGAGCCGGGCGGCAGGATCGCCGCCGGGCCCCTGCGGCGCGACACGGGGCTGCTCTACGCCGACATCGACCTCGCGCGCGTCGGCGCCGCGCGGCGCACGCTGGACGTCGCCGGCCATTACGCGCGGCCGGACATCTTCCAGTTGCGCGTGAACGCAAGCCCGACCCGGCCCGCAGAATTCCAGCCCGGCTAGGCGATCACCCCCGCGGGGACGCGCCGAACTGCGCCGCCTAGCGCGCCTTGAGCACCCGCGACGCCCGCGCGACGTCCTTCGCCTTCACCCAGAACATCGCGCCGTAGCGGCGCTTGCCGGCGGTGACGGCCTGCAGCGACACGAGGTTGATGCGCGCCTTGGCGAGGCGCCCGAGGATGGACGTGAGCGCGCCCACCTTGTCGTCGCCCTGCGCGAGGAACACGGTCTTCCTCGCGGAGAGCTTGAGCTTCGCCTTCCTCGCCGCCTGCGTGAACTTCGCGTTGTCCTGCGGGATGAAGTCGACCTGCGCGCCGCCGCCGGCGGGAAAGCCGGTGATGGCGAGCAGGTTCACTTTCGCCGCCTTCAGCGCCGCGAGCACCTGCGCGCCCGCGCCGGGGCGCTGCGCAAGCTTCATGGAGTAGTAGGACGCCTTGCGGATGGCCATCGTTGCCTCCTTCGGGGATCAATGCAGCCCTATAATTCTGCGCTCCTCATGGGCCATCGGCTATCCAGGATCACCACGCGCACGGGCGACGCCGGCGACACGGGCCTCGGCGACGGCGCGCGCGTGCCGAAGGACCACGCCCGCGTCCAGGCGCTCGGCGACGTCGACGAGCTGAATTCGAGCCTCGGCGTGCTGCTGGCCGAGAAGCTCCCCGCCCCGGTCCGCGCCGCGCTGCTGCAGGTGCAGCACGACCTGTTCGACCTCGGCGGCGAGACCAGCATCCCGGGCTACGCGATGATCACCGACGCGCACGTGGCGCGGCTCGAGGACTTCACCGCGGCGCACAACGCGAAGCTCGAGCCCCTGAAGGAGTTCATCCTGCCCGGCGGCACGCGCGCGGCCGCGGCGGCGCACCTCGCGCGCGCGGTCTGCCGGCGCGCCGAGCGCAGCCTGGTCGCGCTCGGCCGGGCGTAGGCCGACAGCGCGCCGGCGCGGCGCTACCTCAACCGGCTGTCCGACCTGCTGTTCGTGCTCGGCCGCTCGCTGAACCGAGCGGCGAAACGCGGCGACGTGCTCTGGAAGCACGAGCGCCGCCGGCGCTGAACCTCGGCTAGAGTCCCGTCCATGCGCTCCCGCGCCCCCAAGGCCCCGAAGGTCAAGGCCCTCGCGTTCGACGTCTTCGGCACTGTCGTCGACTGGCGCAGCTCGATCATCCGCGAGGGGCGCCTGCTCGGGCGGCGAAAGAAGCTCCAGGTCGACTGGGCCGCGTTCGCCGACGCCTGGCGCGCGGGCTACAAGCCCGCGATGGCGCGCGTGCGCTCGGGCGAGCTGCCCTGGACGCGGATCGACGACCTGCACCGCATGATCCTCGACGGGCTGCTGGCGAAGTTCGGCATCCGCGGCCTCGCCGAGGAGGAGATCGACCACCTCAACCGCGCCTGGCACCGGCTCAAGCCCTGGCCCGACGCGCGCGCGGGGCTGGCGAAGCTCAAGCGCCGGCACGTCATCGCCACGCTGTCCAACGGCAACGTGGCCCTGCTGACGAACCTGGCCAAGCACGCGGGGCTGCCCTGGGACTGCATCCTGTCGGCCGAGGTCGTGCGCCACTACAAGCCCGATCCCGAGACCTACCTCGGCGCCGCCGACCTGCTCGGCGTGGCGCCCGGCGAGCTGATGATGGTCGCGGCGCACAAGGACGACCTGCGCGCCGCGCGCGCCTGCGGCCTGAAGACCGCGTTCGTCGCGCGCCCGAAGGAGCAGGGGCCGGGGCGCAGCCTCGACGTCTCGCCCGACCCGGCGTTCGACATCCACGCGCACGACTTCAACGACCTCGCCCGCCAACTGGAGCGCTGACCATGGCCACGAAGACAAGACCCGCGACGCCGCGGCACCGGCTGCTGATCGTCGACGACGAGGAGTCGATGCGCCTGCTGCTCGCGCGGCTCGCCTCCAAGGGCCTGAAGGCCGAGGTGCAGCTCGCCGGCACCTGCGAGCAGGCGCTGCGCCTCGCGCGCAACTACGCCTACGACGCGATCCTGCTCGACCTGATGATGCCGGGCATCGGCGGCTTCGAGGTGCTGCGCGAGATCCGCGCGGCCTCGGCCAACATGGCGACGCCGATCCTGATCGTCTCGGCGCTCGAGGACATGGCGACCAACGACCGCTGCATCGCGGCCGGCGCGAGCGGGTTCCTGGTCAAGCCGGTCGAGCAGCAGGCGCTGACGACCGCGGTGAAGTCGCTGCTGTCGGCGCGCGGCAAGCGCAGGAAGGCCTAGGGCCGCCATGGCGGAGATCCGGATCGTCAACGTCGAGGCGCTCGGCGCGCCGCTCGGGCAGTACTCGCACATGGCGCGCGTGAAGAACGCGTCCGAGACGCTTTACATCGCGGGCATGCTTTCGGCGGGCGAGGACTTCGACGCGCAGTGCGCGGGCGTGTTCCGCCAGATCGAGGCCGCGCTCGCCTCGGCCGGCGCGGGTTGGGGCAGCGTCGTGCAGTTCACGACCTACCTCGTGCACTCGCAGGACATCGCGCGCTTCATGGCCTGGCGCAAGCGCGAGTTCCCGCGCCTGTTCCCCGACGGCCGCTACCCGCCCAACACGCTGCTGGTCGTCGACCGCCTCGTCCAGGAGCCGTTCCTGATCGAGGTGCAGGCCGTGGCCGCGCGCTAGCTATTCCTCGACGAACACTTCCTCGCGCCGCCGGCGGATGTTGGGCAGCGCGATCACGGCGAGCAGGATCGCCGCCGCGAGCAGGAACGAGAACGACAGCGGCTTGACCAGCGGGTTGAAGAACACGCTCGCGTCCCCGCGCGAGAGCAGCATCGCGCGGCGCAGGTTCTCCTCCATCAGCGGCCCCAGGATGAAGCCGAGGATCATCGGCGCCGGCTCGCACTCGAGCTTGGCGCAGACGTAGCCGACGACGCCGAACACCGACATGATCAGGCAGTCCCAGGGGTCGTTCGAGAGGCTGAACACGCCGACGTTCATGAAGATCAGGATCGACGGGAACAGGTACCGGTAGGGCACCTGCAGCAGCTTGATCCAGATGCCGATCAGCGGCAGGTTCAGCACGATCAGCATCGCGTTGCCGACCCACATCGACACGATCAGGCCCCAGAACAGCTGCGGCTTCTCCGTCATCACCTGCGGGCCGGGCGCGATGCCCTGGATCATGAGCGCGCCGACCATCAGCGCCATCACGGCGTTGCCCGGGATGCCGAGCGTGAGCATCGGGATGAACGAGGTTTGCGCGCCCGCGTTGTTGGCCGACTCCGGCCCGGCGACGCCCTCGATCGCGCCCTTGCCGAACTCCTCGGGGTGCCTGGAGATCTTCTTCTCCACCATGTACGAGGCGAACGACGAGAGGATGGCCCCGCCGCCGGGAAGGATGCCGAGGATCGAGCCGAGCCCGGTGCCGCGCAGGATCGCGCCCCACGAGCGCTTGAAGTCCGCGGCCGTGGGAAACAGGTGCGAGACCTTCGCCACCGACACCTCGCGCATCGTGCGCTGCTCGAGGTTGGCGATGATCTCGGTGACGCCGAACATGCCCATGGCGACGATCGCGAAGCCGATGCCGTCGGCGAGCTGCGGGATGTCGAACGTGTAGCGCAGCACCCCGGAGTTGACGTCGGTGCCGACGATGCCGAGCAGCAGCCCCAGCACGACCATCGCGATCGCCTTCGCCAGCGAGCCGTGGGCGAGCACCGTGGCCGCGACCAGCCCCAGCACCATCAGCGAGAAGTACTCGGCCGGGCCGAACTTGAGCGCGAGCTCGCCCAGCGGCGGCGCGGCGGTCGCGATGACCAGCGTGGCGATGCAGCCGGCGATGAACGAGCCGATCGCGGCGATCGCGAGCGCCGGCCCCGCGCGGCCCTGCCGCGCCATCTGGTAGCCGTCGAGCACCGTGACGACCGACGAGGCCTCGCCCGGCAGGTTGACCAGGATCGCGGTGGTCGAGCCGCCGTACTGCGCGCCGTAGTAGATGCCCGCGAGCATGATCAGCGCCGCGGTCGGGTCGAGCTTGAACGTGATCGGCAGCAGCATCGCGATCGTCGGCACCGGGCCGATGCCCGGCAGCACGCCGATCAGCGTGCCGAGCAGCGCGCCGATCAGGCAGTAGAACACGTTCTGCCAGGAGAACGCGACCTGCGCGCCGAGCCAGAGATGGTCGAGCAGCTCCATGCTCAGCTCACCGGATCGGGCAGTTCTCGACGACGCCGGGGCACATCGGGAACGGCAGCGTCAGCCCCCGCACGAACACGAGCCAGGAGAACAGCACCAGCACCAGCGTGAGCACGGCGACCTCCCTCCAGCGGAATTCCTCGCCGCCGAGCGCGCCGATCACCACCGCCGCGATGGTGGCGACGATGAGCCCGCCGGGCTGCATCAGGTAGCCGTACGCGACGACCGAGCCGGAGACCAGCAGCAGCGGCTTGAAGTGGAAGGCCTCGACCTTCGGCCCGTCGACCGCGAGCGACTTGCCCAGGATGAACAGGCCGAGCAGGACGAGCAGCCCGCCCAGCAGGGCGGGAAAGTATCCCGGGCCCATGCGCACCGCCGAGCCCATCTGGTAGTACAGGAACGCCCACGCCGAGAAGAACGCGCCGAACGCGATGAACATCGCGCCCGCCCAGAAATCTCTCGGACTGCGGATCCGCACGCGCCGGCTCCCCCTCCCGTGGCCGGCGCGCAGTGTAGCATGCGCTCGATGGCGCTCCGACGGGGGTTTCTCCTCGTGCTCGCGCTGCTCGCCGCGGCGGGCTGCGGCGAGCCCGCGAAGCTCGCGCCGCTCGCGCCCGACGACGTGATCCTTGCATTCGGCGACAGCCTCACCTACGGCACGGGCGCCGCCGAGTCCGAGAGCTACCCCGCGCAACTCGAGCAGCTGATCCACCGCAAGGTCGTGCGCTCGGGCGTGCCCGGCGAGGTGAGCGCGCAAGCGCTCGCGCGGCTGCCGGCGACGCTGGACGACGTGCAGCCGAAGCTGCTGCTGCTGTGCATCGGCGGCAACGACTTCCTGCGCAACCTCGGCCGCGCGCAGCTCGAGGCCAACGTGCAGACCATGGTCGCGGTCGCGCGCCAGCGCGGCGTCGACGTGGTGCTGATCGGCACGCCGGAGAAGGGGCTGCTGCTCACGCCGCCCGCGTTCTATGCCGGCCTCGCGAAGCGCTACCGCCTGCCGTACGAAGGCGACGTGATCGGAGAGATCCTGCGCCACTCGGACCTGAAGTCCGACCCGGTGCACCCGAACGCGCGCGGCTACCGGCGGATCGCCGAGCGCCTGGCGGCGCTGCTCAAGCGCTCGGGCGCGATCTGAAGCTCACGTCGCCGTAGTACGTCTCCGCGGTCTCGCCCGTGTCGTCGGTGTCGGTGGAGACGATCACTCCCTTCACGGTCGGCGGGGCGCCGCCGAACGCGCGCCGGTAGTCGGCGGCGACGTCGCGCTCGTAGGCGCGCCAGCGGCCGAGCGCGCCCCCGCCGCTTTCGACCACCACCATCTGCACGCGGCTGGAGTAGGCGTTCCCTGCGATCGTCTCGACCGCCGCGCGCGTCGCCCAGACGTAGCACAGCGCCGCCGCCGGCGCGTCGCGGCCGTAGATCGCGCGCGCGACCTCAACGCCGAGGCGCTCGCCGAACGGCAGCGCGTCGAGCGGCAGGTCGAAGGCGACGTAGAGCCGCGCCGCGTAGTCGTCGCCCGCCTTCGTGCGCAAGTCGCCCTTCGCCGGCACGCGCGTCGCCTTCCATCGCCAGGCGAGGACTGGCGTCG
>Ga0335085_10016715_pt1 | contig 10590 bp, 8 predicted proteins | sample Lox_Sample_45_FD_206712 | JGI IMG/M metagenome (GOLD analysis project Ga0335085, IMG submission 206712) | Soil microbial communities from Loxahatchee National Wildlife Refuge, Florida, United States - Lox_Sample_4.5 | ecosystem: Environmental > Terrestrial > Soil > Wetlands | place: USA: Florida...
TTCCCGCAACGCACCATCCGCCGCCGGAACGGAGTGCCCTCGCATGTACTCGGGATCGGCGCGTCTCGAAACGCGATCGTGACGCAGTTGATTCAGCGCGCGATTGCGGGCAGCGCGCAACAGGTAGGCGCGCAGCGAAGTGTCCAGGACAATCGCGTCGCGCCGGCGCCACAGCTCGAGCAGGACTTCCTGCGCCACATCCTCGGCCGTGCTGCGCGTTCCGAGCAACTGCTCCGCGACGGCGACCAGTGGGGCGTAGTAACTGCGAAAAATCGCCTCAAACGCGCCAGGCTTCTCGGCACGCAGATCCGCGAGCATCGCGCGATCGTCCATGACTGCGCTGGTCACCTGCCGTTTGGGAGCCGGGAACGTACCGAGCATCACAGCGCGCGCGTAAGGGTAGTTGCCATGCGAGGGGTCTGATAGGAGAATGACTACGACCCCCCCAGTCCCCCCTAGTTCGGATCACGAGAGCGCCGATGCCCCGTGGGAGCTGCTCGCCCGCCTCCTGACGGACGAGGTAACGCCCGAGGAGCGCGAGCAGGCGGAGCGCTGGCTCGATGCCGACCCGCGCCGGCGCGAGCTGTACGGCGAGCTCGGCCGCGTGATCGCGCGGGTGGCGGCCACCGCGCCCGAGGACTTGGACGTGGAAGCGGCGTTACGAAAAACGCTCGCGCGCCGCGATCGCGGGTATCGCTCCAACGTTCCTCGAATCGCGTTGCCGCTTGCGGCGCTCCTGGTGCTCGCCATTGGAGCCGCCGGCCTCATGTGGTGGCGGCAGCGGGCGGCGGGAGAAGCGGGGTGGAAGGTGGCGCGCCACACGTCGGTGGGCGCCCGCGATTCACTGACGCTCGACGACGGGACCACCGTGCTGCTCGGGCCGATGAGCCGGCTCGCCGTTGCACCTCGATACGGCAAGACCGAGCGCGTAGTGGCTCTCCAGGGTGAGGCGCTGTTCCGCGTCACCAGCGACCCTTCGCGGCCGTTCCGGGTACATGCGGGAGCTGCCGTGATCTCGGACCTGGGCACCGAGTTCCTGATCCGGAGCGATTCTGGACAACCCGTGCAGGTTGTAGTTACATCAGATAGTATCCGGCTCGGGCCGGCGAGCGCGCCCGAGCACGGGGTCACGGTGGTGGCCGGCCAGCGGGGCCTGTTGCACCTGGACGGACGCCTCGTGACGGAACCCGATACCGCGCTCGCGAATGAACTGGCGTGGACGCAGGGCCGGCTGGTGTTCGACAACGCGCCACTCGATCTGGTCCGCGCCGAGTTGCGGCGCTGGTATGGCATCGAGCTCGAGGTCGCCGATTCTTCTTTGCTGCGCCGGCATCTCACGGCATCGTTCGCGGGAGAGCCGCCGCAGCAGGTGTTGAGCGTCATCGCGCTCGCACTGGGGGCCGCCATCGAGCGCCGCGGGGGAGATACCGCCGTGGTGCATCTGAACGCGAGGGACATCCCACAACGGTGACCGCCGCCCGAATTCCCGGGGCGGCAACCTCGTGGTGTTGGCTGCTGCTTGGCGCGGCGCTCGTGGCGGAGCCCGCGGTGGCTTTTGCTACGCCTTCGTGTGCATCGGCGCCCCGAAGATCCTTCCCGGTCGCCCCGTCCGATTCGACGCTCGCGGTGTGGTCCCCGCCGCTCGACCGGCTGGTTTCATTTCATGCCTACGAGATTTCGTTGCGCGAGGCGCTGGACCGCTTGGCCGCAGCAGGGCGGCTGCGCCTGTCGTATTCGGCGGAGCTGTTGCCCCTGGATCGCGTCGTCTGCGCCTCGTTTGACTCCACGCCCGTTGGCATGATCTTGAGCTCGGTGCTCCAGGGCACCACGGTGCATCCCCTGGTGGCCGCGGTCGATCATGTCGTCCTCGCACCCGGTTCCGTCGCGCCGGTCGTCAATCAACAGCCGATCCTGCTCGATCGCGTGGTCGTTACCGGCAACCCCGCGGGCGCCTCCGAGCGACCGATGCCCATCGCGCTGAGCGTCGTGCGAGGCTCCGAACTGCCGCGCGAGTCGGGCGTGACGATGGCCGAGGCCCTCGACGCGGGCGTTCCCGGCATCTGGCTGTGGCAGCAGTCTCCGGCGAGCGTGCTGGCGGGGTACGGTAGCATCCGTGGGGCGAGCTCGTTCGGCTTGAGCTATCCCATGGTGTACATCGATGGAATCGAGGTGGCGAATCCCCTGCTCGTCACCCGTCTGATCCCCGATGCGGTCGAGCGCGTGGAGGTCATTCGCGGCCCACAGGGGGCCGTGCTGTACGGCGCCGACGCGATCAGCGGCGTGACCAACATCGTCACGCGAGTGGAAAACGCCGATGGCGGACCGCCGCGCGCGGCCTGGCAGGGGTTCGTGGGCCTCGCCAACAGCGCCTTTTCACAGGGGCCGGTGTTCGGGCAGGAGCACCTCTTCAAGCTGCGTGCGGGATCGAACACGCAGTCCGCCGGCCTGAACGTCACACTCGGAGAAGATGGCGCCTATCTGCCCGGGGCCTTCTCGCATCGCCTGGGCGTTCAGGGGAGCGCGCGGCAGGTCGGATCGCACACGATCGCCACCGCCACGCTGCGTTTCTTTGCCGAAGAAGCCGCGCAGCCGACCAGTCCCCTGCTCTCCGCGTCGTCGCAGGCCTTGGACGGCGAGGCCGGAGGTCCAGTGTCACTGGCCGGATCTCCCGACGCACAGTCGGTGGTCCAGTACACGCTCGGCACCAACGTCAGGTTCCTTCCCGATAGCCGCTGGACCCACAGCCTCACCGCCGGCATCGACGGCTACACCCTGAATGGCGTCACGGTCAACGGCACGCCGCTGCCCACGCCGGCCGACTCGGCCCTGCTCGCCGCGCGCGGATCGGCCACACGCGGATCACTGCGCTGGAGCAGCGTGCGGCGATTCGACCTGGGATCCAACGTGTCCGCGGACTTCACGTTCGCCGCCGATCAGTCGGTGCTGCGCCAGGTGACCACGAATCCGACGACCGGCGAGAACGAAGACCGGTACGCGCCGGCCACCGGCGTGATCGATTGGCGCAGCATCACCGGAGCGAGCGCGCTCGCGAGCGCGACGCTGCTGCGGCATCTCTTCCTGAGCGGCGGGCTCCGCGCGGAATACGCCACCGAGGCGGGCAGCGCCACCGTCCCGACGGCCGGAGCCGCCTGGGTGATCGAACGGGGACCGGTCACGGTCAAGCTCCGGGCCGCGTATGGTGAAGGCGTGCGCTGGTCCGGCAGCAATCCCCGGGAGACCCTGTGGGAAGGATTCCACGTCTCGGCCGCACAAGCGGGGCTCGGACCGGAGCGACAGGCGGGGACCGAGGCCGGATTCGACCTGATCGCCGGCCAGGGATTCACGCTGCAAGTGACCCGTTTCGATCAGACGGCATCCGGCCTCATTCAACCGGTGGCGATTCCGCTCGACTCCACTCGCAAGGTCATGAGTGACGGCCGGACCGAGAGCGTACTCGATCCCCATATCTCCTACGAGCTGCAAAATGTGGGAGTCATCGCCAACCGCGGTTGGGAAGTTCAGGGCGCGTCGCGCCTCGGCGCGCTCGTCCTGAGCGCCTCGTTCTCGACGGTGGACAGCCGCGTGCGCCAGGTGGCGAGCGGCTACACCGGCGACCTCCTTCCGGGTGACCGCATGCTCGGAGTGCCCGCGCGGATGCTCAGCGCTACCGCGGGCTGGAACCGGAGCCGTTGGTCGACGTCCTTCACGGCGTACCGCGCGTTCGATTGGATCAACTACGATCGCGTGGCGTTGGCACAGGCCCGTACTAACAGCACGGCCTCTCCGTATACCCAGACCCAGCAGTTCACCGGCGTGAACCTGCGGAGTTACTGGATGACCTACCCCGGCGTCACGCACCTTCGCGCCACGGCCAGCTGGATGATTACCCACGGCGTGGGACTGCATCTCACCGCCGACAATCTGCTGAACCAGCAAACCGGCGAGCCGGACAACAGTACGATTCTGCCTGGTCGGACGATCACTGTGGGGTTGAGATCTGACTTCTAAAGGCGTCGAGGAAGAACGTCGAGGACAACCTTCCTTGAGGTTTTTGCCTTCAATGAATCCCGCCCATGAGTCTCCGAACCGGACGGATGAGCAGAACGAGAACTGCCGCTGAAGCAAGAAACACCACAGCCATGATTCCAAAGATTTGCGCGAGAGGCACGGTATTGAAGAATCCGGCGGTCCAGCCAGCAAGCTTGTCCCCAAGCCCGTTCGCGAGGTACCAGGCACCGAGCATGAGGCTTGCCACCTTGAGTGGCGCGAGCTTGGTGAACACCGACAGCCCCACGGGCGAAAGACTCAGCTCTCCAAGCTCCTGCACGAAGTAGCAGGCGACTAACCAGAGGGGGCTCACCCGCACGCCGCCCTGCGCCGCGAGCCCGGCGGGGACGAGAATCACGAACGACAGGCCGAGAAAAAACAGCCCCCAGGCGAACTTGGCCGGGCTCGACGGCTCGCGGCTTCCGAGCCGCACCCAGACCCATGCGAACACGGGCGCGAGCAGGATCACGAACAAGGCCTGCACGGCGACGTACCAGCTCGAGGGGAACTCGTGCCCCATGATCGAGTGACGGGTATCCTGATCGCCGAACAGGTTCAACGTGGATCCGGCCTGATCGTACCCCGCCCAGAATAGCGCCGCGAAGATGAAGAACACGGCCATGGCGGCGATGCGCTTCCACTCGCCCGCGGTGAACCCGAGCGTGCGCGGACCGCCCGCCACGGTTTCGGCGCGTGCGCCGGTGCCCGAGCGTGGTTCTGATGACAGCCGCTCGATCGCGGAAACGAGTCGGCCGCGGCCTGCGACATACTGCACGAGTCCTAGCGCCATGCCGACGCCGGCGCACGCGAACCCGGCGTGCCAGTTGACGTTTTGCGCGAGTGCGCCGGCGACGATCGGACCGAGAAACGCTCCCAGGTTGATCCCCATGTAGTAGATCGAAAACCCGGCGTCGCGGCGTGGGTCTTCCTTGTCGTACAACCCGCCGACCAGCGTCCCGGCATTCGGCTTCAGGAGCCCGGTGCCGATCACGATCAGGCCGAGTCCCACGGGGAAGACGTGCACGGACTTGAACGCGAGCGTGAAGTGGCCGAGGGCGATGATGATGCCGCCGATCAGCACGCTGCGGTACTGGCCCAGCCACCGATCCGCGATGAGGCCGCCGAAGATCGCCGCCGCCCACGCGCTGCTCGTATACGTCCCGAACCAGGACCCGGCGCGCCTGGCGTCGAAGCCGAGCCCGCCCCGCTCGAGCGGCGCCACCATGTACAGGATGAGGAACGCGCGCATGCCGTAGTAGCTGAACCGCTCCCACATCTCCGTGAAGAACAGCGTCGACAGGCCGTGCGGGTGGCCAAACCAGCTGCGTGACTCCGGCGCGGGAGCCGAGGTGCCGGGCAGGCTCATGCGCAATCAGTCGAAGAGATCATTCTGATCCGCCGATTCCGGCTCGCGGGGGCGCCGCAGCAGCTCGCCAAGCCTGAGCTCCCAGCGCTCCACGTCGAACTGATGCTCATTCAGAAGCGCGCGGCGCAGCACGGGCGAGAGATCGTGAAACGCCGCGAGCAGCTCGATCGTCGCCTCGCGCAGCGCCTGCACGCGAAACGGATCCTCGTTCGCCCCCATGTCCTCGAGAATCGCCTGTTCCGACCGGGAGGCCACGATCGGCTCGCCGCGTCCCTCCACGAACACGTTGGTGCGCCGTCGCGGCCCGCGGTCGTCCTCGATCGGCATCAGGCCGATGATCCCGTCCGACCGCCAATACTTGCCGTAGCCGAGCGAGACCATCCTGCTCAGGTCCCCATTCATCCGGGTCAGTGTCCTCCCTTCCGCCGCTTGCGAATGTCGGCCAGCACGACCGTATCGATTTTCCCATCCATCCGGACGCGGACGTCGTAGTTCTCCCAGTACATGAAGTTGGCGAGCGCGTTCAGGAATTTCACGGTCGCGGTGCCCTGAGGCGCATCGAGCCATTGGCCCAGGAGCAGCGGCTCGAGCTCGCGCACCAGCGCGGGCGTAATAGGAACGAGATCCTGCGGGCGGCTGGTGAAAAAGTAGAGCTGGTGCAGCTGGTAGAGCCGGGCCAGCTCGCGCAGCGGGTTCGTGTCGTCGTACACGCGGATGTCGATGTAGCGGTCGTTCGCCCCGAGGTACCCGCCGTTCGGGCGTACCACGAGCAGCGCAGCCGACTCCATGCCCCGCCGATCGCCGCCCCCGGCCTGTCCGGCGACCAGTGCGGCCATCAGGCGGTCGGCGAGCGTCCCGGCCGTGCGCTCGAACGTCGCGGCCATGTTTTTTACCGTCTGATCGGAAACCATGATATTGGCCTGGGCGGCGAATCCCCGGCCGGTGATCAGCTGACCTTTGTCCCCGAGTGATGCCGATCCGCCGGTCCGCCCGCCCGCCCAATCGAAGCACGAATCCCCGGTCCAGCTCGCGGCATTTCCGCGCGCGTCGACCATGCCCACCTGCCGCTGCGCGGGCCTCCCGTCGCTGCGCATCACGGTTCGCATCGCTTCGGGCGCGGTGGCACCCAACGCCATGAGAGCCAGGCCGCGTTCGCCGTACTCCGTATTGCCCAAGGACTGGGTGGCCACCGCGCCGACCCCTGCACGAGCCCAGGGGACGATCCCGCCCACGTTCGGAAACTTGGACTGTACCGCCACGCCAAGGTCACCGGTGGCGGAATCGTACGCCACGATGCTGTAAGTGTGGGCGCGCTTGAGAAGATCGGGAGGTCGGGAGGGATGTTGAACCAGGGCGATGAACACGAGCGGGTGCATGTCAGTCCTTCTTCATCCGCTTTTTCAGCTCGCGGAGCTGCTCCTCGGCCCGCCGTTCGCGCGCCGCGCTGTCCAGCTCCTGATCGGCGCCGGGTCGCCCCTCGCCACCGCGCTGCAGGTCGCGCCAGGCACGCTGGGCACTCCGTTCCGCTTCGGTTCGCGGCCGGTCGCGCTCGGCCTGGACCACCTGGTCGCGCATGTCCTGTATCTCGCGCTCGACCAGCGCCACTTCGGCTCGTTGCGCCTCGAGCTTCTGTTGGAGCATCCCGATGCGCTCACGATGGCGTGCGGCGAAGCGTTCGGCCACGGTCACGGTTTCCCCGTCCTGGATCTCGGCGGCCAGCCGGCCACGGCGTTCCGCGTCGGCCAGCTGGCGGCGTTCGGCCACGAGCTCCGCCTCCACATGCGTGAGTGCGGTGCGCATCTCCTCCACGGAGGCCTTGGCTTCGATCAAGGCCTCGCGCATCTGCCGCACGAGGTCCCGCAGATCACGATCCTGGGCTGGCGTGGCGGCGTCCAGGGCCGCTCGGAGCGCGTTGCGCAGGCGATCGAACACGCCTCGCTAGCTCTTGCGGATCGTCTTCGCGAAAAACGCCGAATACACCTGCTCGACCGCGCGCGAGTGACATTTGGGGCACGCGGGGCGGCGGCGGCCGTGCGCTGTGATCTCCTCGGCCTGACTGAAGCGTTTGCGGCATTTGGTGCAGCGGTATTCGTAGATCGGCATAGGAAGCCCAACGTATTCCGCGGTGAAACGACGGTCAAGTTGACGGTATCGATGCCGATTCCAGATTGTCGAGCATGCGCGCACGCTCGTTACCCTTCGTGCTCCTGCTGGCCGCGTGTAACGGCGGACTCGAGCCCACCAATCCCGCCTGCCCGCCCGGGCTGATCGGCATCTGCGGCACGGTCACGTTTCGCGGCCGCGTGCCGGACAGCACTGCCGCCGTGTACGTCGTGGCGTACGCCACTTTTCCGCAGAGTACGAGCGACTTTCTCAATTTCAAGCCTTTTCCCCCACCCGCACTGCGGTTGCCGGGCGACACGACGACGTTGTACTTCGCGGCGCTTCCCAGCGGCCGGTACGAATGGGTCGTCGCCGCGTGGGTGAAGCAGGGCGTGCTGACGACCGAGAGTGCGGACTCGTTGATTTACGAGGCCGGATTCTACCGCGATGGAGGCGATACCACGAGCCACGGCACGGGAATCGTCGTGGTGAACGGCACGCGCGCGGATTCGATCAACATCGTCGTCGACTTCAACAACATGCATCCCATCTCGGACTACCTCCCCACCCCGTGACGCGTCTGCGCGCACTCCTCGTTCCGCTGTGTGTGCTCGCGCAGCCCGCGGTGGCGCGCTGCCAGACGACCGCGCTGTATGGCACGGTTCGCGATTCCGCGAGTGGTGCGGCGCTCGAGGCGGTACGGATCAGCGTGCCGGGCATTCGCACCGTCGCGGTCACCAACGCGGCGGGACGCTATCGCCTCGAGGGGGTGCCGTCGGGCACGCAGCTCGTGTCGCTGCAACGCTTCGGATACACACCCCGTACGGACACGGTGCAAGTCCCGCCCCGGGACTCGCTCCGGGTCGATTTCGCTCTGGCAGCGAGCGCTTATTATCTCGCGCCAGTCGTCGTCACGGCCGGCAAGCGATCCCAGCTCGTGGACCGAGTCGTGGCGAGCGTGGCGGTCATTCCGGATTCTGAGATCGCTCGGCGCGCGGTGAATAACATCGATGAAGCCGTGGACAAAGCTCCCGGAGTGCAATTCCTGGGCGGCCAGATCAACATCCGCGGCTCGAGCGGATTCGAGCTGGGAGTTGGGTCGCGAGTTCTGCTCCTGGTCGACGGAGTCCCAGCCAATCAAGGTGACCGCGGCGGGATCGACTGGGACCTGATCCCCGTGGACCAGGTCGCGCGAGTCGAGATCGTGAAGGGCGCCGGTTCGTCTCTGTACGGATCCGCGGCGCTCGGCGGGATCGTGAATCTCATCACCCCGGAGATTCCCCAAGGGGCACACGGGCGCGTGCGCGCGGTCGGAGGCACGTTCGCTTCGCCGCCGCACTCAGTCTGGCAGTTTCGTGATACGCGCGGGGCCCTGGAACGGCTCGATGTGTCCGGGAGCTACGGTGGTGACGCGCTGCGGGGGTCGATCGCCGCCGGTGGATGGCATTCGGACGGGTACCGCCAGCAGGATTCGAGCGACACCTGGGAGGTCTCGGGCAGAGGCGACTGGTACCCGTCGCAAAACAACCGACTCCACTTCCTTGCGTCGTGGGTGAGTCATCAGTACGAAGATCCGCTGCGGTGGTGCGAGTACGGGCGCTGCCCCGGTGACAGCGGGCTGGCCTATCAGCCATTTCTCATCGACACCGCCGTCGCGGGCGCGTTCACACGATCGGACAAGGGCCTGTTCGCGGCGACGTTCGAGCATCGCCCCTCGGAGAACGCCTCCTCATGGCTGGCGCGGGGTTCCTGGTTGCGAACGGATTTTACCGATATCCGGAAACCCGCGGGCGAATACGCCGTAAGCAATCGGGAGGGGCTCGAAGTGCGCGGGGAGATCCATTCCGTGTCTCATCCGGCGCGGGTGATCACCCTGGGAACCGAGCTCACACGCTCCGACGTCACGAGTGACACGATCGGCTTTGGGGTTCATCGCGAAAACGCGTACGCCGCGTACGCTGAAGGAGAACAGCCGCTCGGGGGTGGACCACTCCGACTCACCGGCGGCGCCCGCGTCGATTTCCTCGGCGTGGACGGAGGGACCATCTCCGCCGTCGTGAGCCCACGAATTGGTGCGGTTCTGCCGCACGGGCGTCTGGTGTGGCGCGCATCCGCCGGTCGCGGCTTCAGGGCGCCATCGCTCGCCGAGCGTTTTGGACAGACGTCGCTGGCGGGCATCTTTCGAGTGACGTCCAATCCCGATCTGGTCCCGGAGTCCGCCTGGTCGTTCGAGCTCGGGAATTTCGCGCAGGTCGCATCGCGTCTGACGACGGACGTGGCGCTCTTCTGGACCGAAGCGTCGAACCTCATCGAACCCAGTGTCGCGAACGGGTCCGAGATCCAGTTTCGGAACGTCACCCGCGCCCGGCTCGCCGGTGTCGACGCCGCGCTGGCCTGCTTTCCGTTCACACAACGTCTGGGATTGAAGCTCGCCTACACGCTACTCTACGCCGAGCAGCTGGCGCATGACTCGGTGCCCGGACAGCCTCTCGCCTTCCGACCAAGGCACCTGGTGACTGCGGCCGCCGACTACCGCCTGGGCCGCCTTAGCGTGGGCGGCGATTTCCGGTTCATGAGTCGCTATGAGCGGGTCGAGCTGTACGCGCCCACCGATCCCGTTCTCGCCCCCAAGGTGCTGGATCTTCGGGCACGCTATGATGTCGGCATGCTGAGTCTTCTGGTGCGTGCTCAAAACCTGCTCAATTACGTCTATAACATGGTGCCGCAACAACTTGCGCCGGTGCGGGCCGTTTCCGTCACCGCAACAATGACGTATTAGATTGGGTCGCCAATGCCCAGGCATTTCCTGTTGCTGCCTGCGACGTTTGTGGCATCTCCAATGGCAGCAGGGCAGTCTCAGGGATCACGATCTATCGCCGCTTTCATGGCGGCGCCGCCCACGGTTACCGAGGTCGTTACGGGACCATGAATGCGTTGGTGATGAGCGCGGTGCTGATCGGCGGAGTCGCGGTCGGGGCGTGCAGCTCCGACGGGAACCATTCGCCCACGTGCGGGCTGGCCATGCTCGTGGGGCCGAGCATGATCCAGCAACGCCTCGGCGTGGCGACCGCCGT